>Ga0314772_1001462_pt1 | contig 10403 bp, 14 predicted proteins | sample MetaGCBIW2018_FD_204520 | JGI IMG/M metagenome (GOLD analysis project Ga0314772, IMG submission 204520) | Cryopeg brine microbial communities from Beaufort Sea near Barrow, Alaska, United States - CBIW 2018 | ecosystem: Environmental > Aquatic > Marine > Coastal | place: USA: Alaska | collected... | reverse complement strand
GGAATTTTGAAATTAAAGGCCGAAGGACTGTCGGTTTCTGCCCATGGAGGCTTGCGTAATTCCGGCGCAGTGCCGGTTGCTGCCTAAGAAGTGGGAAGCTTCGCCCATCGGGCGGAGAGCAGTCACATTCCCCTGGATAGAGCTCAGTTCACCGATCAATCAGTACGCACTAAAATCTTCTTTGGGCGGGCTGCTGTCACCGGATCATTGATACGAGCTTTTGGCTATCCACCAGCGTAATCCGCCCATTTTTTCTGGCAAACCGTATGGCCGGCTCAGTGAACCCATTACTGGCCACGAACAATCCAGGCATCCGCTTGTCGCTGCACAGCTGCAAAAACTCCGATATCATTCCCGCCGACACCGGTGCCGCGTAACGCTTTGCCTGAATGACGTGCCACTTAGCGCCAAACCGAACCATTCCATCTATCCCACCGTCAGCCACGACCCGCTGCAACTTCCGTATCGGGGCACCCTTTTTCCGTAAACCTTCGGTGATTAAGTATTCAAAGGCGTAGGGTGACATTGACTGCATAACGCCCTGGATTGCATCACCCGATAGTTTCGACTGCTTAATCTGCCTTAGAACGACTACCGCTTCTTTTTTCCACTGCTTATGTCGTCCCCGGCTTTCTGCTTTTTTCAACTGGGCCGACCTTGTACGACCTGGCCCACGGTACCGCGATCGCCGTCGGCGGAATATCCAATACAGGGTTACGCCGATGAACACCCAAACCCAAAGCGATACCTCTGCGTAGTAGCCGTTTGAAAGGTAAAACCAGGCATCTTGAACCTCGTAGGTTGCCCGGGAAACCACACTCATCAAATCTGCACCTGTGAAATTCAAAAACGCATCACTCCCGAACCGGCTTTCAATTTAGTGCAACCATAATACCTCATGCGAATTCAGCGGTTGGCGTAGCGGATGAAATAGCCAATCCGCAAACCAAAGTGTACAGGCGAGCCCTCAAACCAAGCTTTCACTACTTTTCAGGTTTACGCTCAATTAGGATTCAATCATCTATAACGCCTGTGCAGCGATAACATCATCTATACAGCTATTTTCAGAGGCCCGACTTTACAACCGGTGACACGACTGAACGTAACCCTAATCCGGTCACCGCTGCCGGCCTTCGTGTAAGGGCCCATAAGCTGAACATCGCTCACGACAACCATAACTTGCCCACAAAGACAGAGACGATATGACCACCAATTCTGTAAACACCAAGATTAACCTCGCGTACAACGGCCCCCACAATCCGGTAACCCGAACACTGGTTCTTGCTGGCGCCATAACGGCCGATCAGATTGCCACAATTGCGGACAACCTGATTGAAGCGGGTAGCGGTGCGTTCATTGCCTATCAAGTTGGCTTGCCTACAATCTCCGAAAATGCCCCGGAAAACCCAATATTCCCACGGCCAGGAGATCATGCGTACACCGAGATGGTTGACTGGATGCTCATCCAACCGGAGCCAGCGGATCTTCACACCACCGATAGACCCGATGCCGATAGCATGACGATTAATAAGTTGACCCAGAGAATCGCTGAAGTCGGCCGGTATGGCTGGAAGGTTGAAGAAGAGGAAGAGCGTTTAACTCTTGATCCTTTCGGCACCGCCGGATTTAAGGTGAATACACGTTTTGAGATGTTGTACCAATCATCGTCTGACAAGAGGCAGGAGATCGTCATCCTGAGCGGTGCGATTACCGATGAACAGATAAAGGCCATTGAAGGCGTCTTGATTGACGGATTCCAGGTCATTGCGCCACAAGTAGGTCTCCCATCTCCGCTTAGCAATCTACTGGAAGAAGAGGGGCGGTCTGCCGAAGATAACGACCACGTACTCACATTTATGGAAGACTGGTACACCGGCTCACCTGCAGCAGTCAGCTTACACACGTTTGAAGAACCTACGGTTGATCTGTCCGTTGACAGTTTCACCGCCAAGTTACAGGAAATAGGGCCGCACGGCTGGGACTACATGACAGAACAAGACCGGCTTGATATCCCCGCAGACGATTACGAAGATAATTCACCCAGCTTTTGAGACATAGGTATCTGCGATGACAGAAAACAAAGTCAAGCCTGACTCAGTGCCGCCAATGACCTGCCAACAAATGCCCTGGTTATCGAAAGATATCCAGCACGCACGCGATGCCATTGAATACCTGGCCTGCAGGATAAACCTGGCCTATGAATCCGGGGAGCTGGATGCTGCCGATGTCATTGACGGTGAGCTAGAGCACCTATACGAATTCATGGAAACCGCTCTAGGCGACCTGGAGGAAGACGGTATTGAGCTTAACTCACGAACCGATCCCTCTGGTTATCGAAACAGACACCTTCGCACACAAGTCGGTGACAGCGTTGATGTTGAGCATGGCCCAATTGAAATACTGGCCGCATGCTACGAAGAGGCTTTCGTTAGACGCCGCCCGCCGTTTGGCCTGGAAACAATGGAAGATAAAATTTCCTACCTGCGGGGGGCCATTGACGACTGTGATGGCAAGCATGAAGATCGAACGGATGAATACATCATTGACGCCGCCCGGGATGCCTACCAGAACACTGGCAGGGAAAAGGCGTGGCTCAGACCTGGCCGAAATCCCGTTTACGAACACACCTTATTGCGCGCCGAGGCAGTGTTGCGCGGTGATTCCGGCCGCGGCAAGCCCTCGATCGTTGCAGGTGATGACAGCATTCGCCAGATGGGCGATGCCAGCGAGGTGGGGCCAAACGGTGACCCATATAATCTGGATGATATCGACGACGTTAATGATATAGGGCCCTCCCTTTAGCAACTCGTATCCCACTTCCCAAGGAATTTACCATTGACCAGCAACGCACTTCTCCACTCAACCATTGCACACATTGTTCATAGCCACGATGGAACTATGTTACGACTAACTCTCGATGACACAGACGCCTCGATGGCTCACTCCGAAGGGTTTGATATCACCATAAACGCCACCCTTGAGGAAATCTTGTCCCATCTTGAGCCATGCCTCCCAAAGCACTTCATGGATGACGCCACATGGCAGGCTTTATCCCCCAAATTAAAGGAGCTGGCGGACCATGAGTTATCTCAAGCCAGCGAAGCCATACAATCAATTCCATCGGTCGGACCCATTTCGCAAGATATGCCAGCTGAAATTCTCCAACTTTACATTGAAACCATTAATAGGACCGGTGATTTCCGTGTTGATTTACTGCCGTATGTTGAGGCCTCAGAACTTGCGATGGCAAGGATTCACAATCGCCACACCAATCCAACCCTATTTTCTGAGGTTTCACTGGGAAAATCGTGGGATGCAGAGTTTCATCATGGACCGTTAGAGGATCTGATTGAACTGGCAATCAACGCGGATGATTTAGAGCGCGACATTGCTTCCGAAAACTCATCAGAGCAGGCTGCCTTCGGCGATTCAGCGCCGGGCAGCTATCGAACACACCTATTGGCCAGGCTAAGCGCTATGGAACTCCAATACGCCGTTGACTGCCACCCAGATGCTGAAGATGAGCCAGGGCTATCTCCTGGCTGACCAAAACCATGACCTTGCACAAACATAATAGACATATATGACTACTATGATAAAGTGGCCCAAGGTAGATCTTATGCCTGAGCCGCTGCGGCACCAAGCCGTAAAAACAGATCGCACCAAAACGACGCCATAGAATTTAAGCATGACCACCAAAAGCCTCCGTGATTTACTGACAACCCCGGATTTCAACCCCACAGGGGAGCAACTGGCTATCCGCATGGAAGCACTCGCAGGGCGCGACTTGGTGGTTAAGGCATACGCTGGCACAGGCAAAACGGCTGTGGCTGTCGATACTGCGCAGTTTATCAAGCGCCGCGGCCGCATGATCATGTTCAACGCCAGCGCCCGCAAGGATGCTGCAGCACGAATGCCGCCTTACATCAAAGTATCAACAGGCCATAGCTTGGCGCACGACCACATCATCAAAACCAGCGTGCTGTTCCAGCGAAAGCTACAGTACACGATGGACTGCCGTGGCCAGAGCATACCGGCCAAACTTATATGCGATCAGTTCGATGTTGGCGCACGGCCGGATCTAGCGTGCACGGCCGCACAAATTGCAAGCGCAAGCCTGGGCACCCTAACCGCATTTCTGATCAGTGCTGCACACGAACCGCAACCGCTCCACGTTCCACACAAGGCAATCCCACTTTCCTTGAGGCTGGCCGACGACTTAGCGAAACAGGAAGAGCTAAAAGAACTTCTGGCGAGCCTCGCCACTAACATCTGGGGACGCATGAAGCATGAGCGTGACAGATTTCCTATCAGTCATGACGGTTATCTAAAGCTCCTGCAGCTTCGTGAACTGGAGCTTAGTGAAGAAGACGAAGTATGGCTTTTGGATGAATACCAGGACACCAACCCCGTCTTTAATAGCATTATCCAAAGTCAGGTAGGTCAAAAAATCTTCATCGGTGATCCCCGCCAGCAGATTTTTTCCTGGCGGGGTGCAATTAACGCTATGGAGTCCAAAATAGACGCGGGCACCAAGGTTATGCCTTTGTCAGAGTCATTCCGATTCAATCACCAAATTGCCGGCATAGCGAACATCTTGCTGCAGTCAATGGGCGAAACAGTTCCGCTTAAAGGACAATCCTACAACCTGTCTCAACTTGACCTTAGGCGACACCACACCGTTATCGTCCGCAACAACATGACACTGTTTAAAGTTGCCGCTGAGTATCGTGACTATCGTCAATCGGTTTACATCCCCGGTGGAATGAACCCCGAAACACGCATTAAAGCGGAATCCGCATTGGCGCTACGCCAGGGGCGCCTTGCTGATGTGCGTGTAGCTGCGCTAAAGGAGCTGGGAAGCTGGCAAGCTTTTGAGGATGCCGCTCGTACTATCGGCGACGAATTTCCCGAATACCGTGATCTGGTTGAGCTAACAAATACTTATGGCAACGACATTAACGCGATTATAGGCCATTGCTCGCGCCCCTGGGACGCGATAAAGAATGACCAGGGCCGTGTCACGATCACCACAGGCCACAAATCAAAAGGTCGAGAATGGGGTTACACAAGATTGGCGAGCGATCTTGCGCTTGCGCCTTCTGTCGTACAAAAGCTCATCGACAAAGCAGCCCTCACCGACCAGGAGCGAGAAACTGTAAACTTGCTATACGTTGCGATAACGCGGTGTAAAAAAGGAATCGCATTACCGGCGCGCATCAAACAAAACCTGAACGATCTAAACAATTCCCCAAACAAAGACATCACCGACTTCAGCACAAACAATTCAAAGAAAAAAGACACATTGACGCCAGACGAAGTAAAAAAGCGAACAGCCAAGTTTATAAAAAATAATAAAAAGGCTTAATAGAATTTTGATAACGATGTTCTTTTCTTATACCCTCCCTGCCTGAACTAAAATCACCTTAAAAACGAACGGGAATGGATTATTTATGGGCAAGTTAACTGATTACTACAAGAAGAAGCAGCTCATGCAGCAGCTTTCGGAAGAACTCGAAAAGCTGGAAGAAGATGAGTCGCTGAAAAAAGAAATGAAATTTGAAAAGTCCGTGAAAAACCTTCTGGAAGCTCACAACAAATCGGCAAAAGAAGCCTTAGACATTCTGCGCGCGATCGATCCCTCTTTGATTCGGGATTCTGCGACTATATCGACAACTTATACACCGAAGCGGGCGATGAAAACCTACACGAATCCGCATACCGGTGAAGTCGTTAATACACGCGGAGGTAACCATAAGGTACTGCGGGCCTGGCGCGATCAGTATGGCGCCGAATTAGTTCAATCCTGGGCTGAATAGTCCGAAGGGCAGCCGGTAGCACCCACGCTATCAGGCTGCCAAATTCGCAGTTTATTTAGTGAAAAAAGAATTGACAGAAGTAGGCCATTGGCCTATATTAAACCTGTACACAGCTGGTGACCACCAGCAGGAATTGGCAAACGCCATACAGGAGAATTCATGAGTAAAACAATTACCAAACTGGATAACGACACCTACGAAACCCGTGTTCGAGGCAACCACATGACCCTTAGGAGAGCTCGCGATGGGTGGGAAATGTGGACAACCAACGCAAGCACTCGCGCATGGTCAGGTATGCCAAGCATTCGTCACTTTGAAAGCCTGGCCTCCGTCGAGACCAGTTACAAATCCTGGACAGGAATCGCCACGCTGGCAAGCGCAGAATCATTGCTGACGAGTTAAGGCGCCCACCCCAACCTCTTGCCAAACGGCCCCTTTGTGGGTCGTTCTAACACGCAGATACGAGAAAACCATGACCGACAACCGCGACCTTAATATTCGCAAGCACGCCAAAAACTCTTTTGTGTACCCAGGCTGCTGCCCTGGCCTGAGATTAGCGCTTTCAGATTACGGGCACCTGCTGGCCGTTCACCAGAAGCTAACATTGGGCGAATTCATCGCTTTGTTAGCCCAGCTGGGCGAACACAACAAGAAAGCGGCCCTCACGGCCGACCATCTGCAAAGATGGCTTGTTCTAATGGAATTGATGATCGACAGTTTCGTCAGGAATGGAATGTTTGTAAACGAGTTTACATGGAACCGCGTGCACTACGATTTCGATGGCTGCCTGAAATTATTAAGTCAAGAAGGCGTCAGACGCGCACTCAAATCCGTTGGCTCGAAAGAGCACGCATGTATCGCAGCACCGGAAAAACTGGCCGCCTAATGCCGGCCAGGCCTAACCAGGACGGGCAGCGCTCACTTTCAGCACCCGTCCTAAGCGATCTGGCTCACCATTTTGACCATCCCGCGTCCTTTTGGTGAGCGGCTTCCTGCCATCAGTCACACCCACAAGACCCCCGTCAATCATAAACCCAACCACACCAAGCCAGGTCGTAGGGTCAAGCTCGCAAGGCCGATACCCTTCCACATCGAGCGCAACCTGGCGAGTACCCGGCAATTGCTTTGCCAGAACTCTGTCCATAGAGCCCAGCCAACCTATCGGTTCCGAACGCCCGCCCTCTGGCAGCAAGTACGAAACCATCACCCCGGGTTCGCGGTGGGCCCGCAAATCTCGGTACACACAATTGTATCGATGACGAAACAGCACAAAACCCCCTTGATAATTATAGGCCATTGGCCTATAATTAGTAATAAGTCTGCTGGCAACCGCCAGCCAAAACGCAAACCGCGCCCCGGAGACACCATGACACAAACACTGGAAACCCAGATTTCTGAAAAAGTCGTTAAGCCTGCCATTGCCCTATGGGTGGCCCAGTTAAGCGTGACACCCCAGGCTCGAATGCACCTATTCTACAAGCCATCTACCAAAAATGAATTTGGTCAAATCGCGATTTCAGCCAAAAAGCCGGATTCTGACTGGCAAGAAGCCTGGATGGACGCAATCGAGCCAACCTGTTCACACAAAGACGCTCACGACCTCGTATTTCGCCGAGCTGGCAAACTCCCCCTTCTCCCGACCAACGGTAATGCGCGCCTTGACGACTACCCGACACCCCAGGGAGCGGATGTCACCGAATACGCTCGTTCGATTGGCTACAAAGGCAAACGAAAGGTTTTTGTGAGCGACGACCTCGTGATCAGTCATAACCGAATCGAATGGCGTGACTTCTGCGAGAACTGTCGCGAATCAGCGGAAGTAGCTCTGAAACACGACTGATGCATCTTGCGCAGAATAGGCCGATGACCCAACCACTGAATTTGCCGGCAACCGCCAACCCCATTGCCAACCAGCACCCCGGAGAATGCCATGAATACCCAAATTGCCAGTCAAACGAAAACCAGCGTTGTTGAAGCTGCCGTAGCTGACTGGGAGCAGCGCAAAGATAATGACGCCAACGTAAAGATGTACGTGTTCTACAGGCCATCCACAGAAGACGCGTTCGGTGACTTGCTCATCGCTCCTTGTCGACCACTGAACTGGTTTATTGCACTACCTATTCCGATTAGAGCAACCGACTCTCGCGCATCTGTTTTCGGTAAAGTGCTGAAGCGCGCCGGGACACTGCCCTTGCTGCCATCAAGCGACAAAGCACTTCAACAAACAGCCTGCTAAACAACGGTGAGCCTGGGTTAAAGCATTCACCCGATCACCCATGCACATTGTCGATCTGGAGCGTCAAAATAATGAAACGTATCAATCCCAAAACCTCATCCGCAGAAGCCGTCCGCGTGCAAGAACGGCTTGACCAACTAAACCTGGGCTGGCCCGACCTTCGCGCCAGCATGGATGTTCAGGATCAAAACCTTTACTACTGGCGCAAAAAGGGCATCCCAAAGGCATTTCTAAAGCCCGTGTGTGAGTATTTAGGCTGCACGGTGGATTGGTTACTGAGCGGGGAGCATCAGCAGGTTGAACACACAGACGATCGCGAATTCATGGCAATCCTAGCTGGCTCCAATGATCTTTCAGAAACCCACATTGCCCTACTCCGTGCCATGGCTGAATCATTGATGGAGCGCCCTGCATCTACTCACCTGACACCCCCACAAACACTCACCGCCAACCGGCCATCACTTCACTGAGGACGACACCATGGTCAAAAAGAATGCTCCTTTTTACAGCTGCAAAGCAGGCAAGCCCGAGTCAATAAAGGCTCATCGACTTCGGAACGCGGCCCTAAACTCTGCAGGCGAACACGGTCAAATCTACGAAACACAGACCGGCCGCCAGCGCCAAGTACACATGAGCGCAGCAGACACCTGGATGACCGTATCTCCCGAACAAGGCTGGAGTTTTGATCTAAAAGGCGCCCTGTTGAAGCAATGCCATGTTACAGCTGACGCGGAATGACTGGTGAACAAAAACCCCACGCATTCCCCCTGCTAGGCGAAGCCAGGAGGCGGGTCAAGCGGGATTAATCTCGGCTCTTTCGAACCTGCTCCGTTACACCTTGGGCCTCAACGTACGACTTTACCGTTTCCAGAGAGGCAGAGCCCACGCTGGACACGAAGTACGCTCGGTGCCAGAACTGCGGTTTGGAATAGAACGGCACCAAGTGTTCGGCAAAACGATTTCGTGACCGGCGTGCACTGGCCGTCTTTAGATTGTTGATCAATATTGAGAGGTTCAGTGCAGGATGCACGTCGATTAGCAGGTGGACGTGGTCACATTCCCCGCCAAACTCCAGCAGCTGGCACCGCCAAGCACTTAGGATCTCAGAGAAGGCCCCTTCCAGATAATGTAACAAGTCAGCGCTCAGGATTTTACGCCGGTACTTGGTCACAAATACAATATGCAGCTTAATCGTAAAAACTGCGTGAGAACTTGATTTTGTGGACTTCATAACATTGCGCCCTAAGGGTATTTGGTCTAATCTTACGGTATGGAAAGGCGCAAAGTCACGTTTAAAATCTACCCCAATGCTCACCAGAAAGAAACGCTGGAGACGTGGTTGCGCCTGCATGCCGAACTGTATAACGCGGCGCTGCAAGAACGCATCGAGGCCTATCGTAAGGCCGGCATCTCCATCAGCTACTACGATCAACAGAACATGCTGCCGTCGATCAAACAGGACCGGCCCGAACTGACGCCGCTGGGCAGTCACGCCCTGCAAGAAACCCTCCGCCGGCTAGATCGGGCGTTTCAGGCGTTCTTCCGTCGAGTGAAGTCAGGCGACAAGCCCGGTTTTCCGCGCTTCAAATCCTCACATCGGTTCCCGGGCTTTTGTTATCCCGATCCGGTCGGCTGGAAGCTGATGCAGCACGGCACCCGCGGCGCCACGTTGCGCATCGGCAGCGGTAAAGAGGCCATGACGATCCGGGCTCGGGGCAAGCATCGGTTTGGTGAGTTCAAGCCTAACGACCTGACCCTGATGCACCGATCGAAACCCGCGAACCGGACGCAGCGAATGGCAGGTGTCGATCACGTTGCGCGTACCGCACTCAGCCTGTGCGCGTGAGCGTACAGGGCATGAGTCAATTGGTGTCGACTTTGGACTGGAGCACTGGGCGAACTTCGATAGTGGCGGGCAGATTGATAACCCTCGCTGGGTTAAAGAAGGTGCGCCGGCGCTGGCAGCCTTGCAGCGGGCCCGGGCGGAAAAGCGAAAAGGCTCTCACCGTTACCGCCAGCTAAGCGAGCGCATTCGCAACCGGCACGGAAGCATTGCCAACAAGCGTCGAGACTTTATTCACAAAGAAACGACGGCGATGGCTCAGCGCTGCGCCCTGATTGCCACCGAAGAATTGCAGATCAGCAATATGAGTCGCAGTGCCCGCGGGAGCCTTGAGAAGCCTGGGAGGCGAATCAAACAGAAGTCCGGGTTAAACCGGGAAATATTATCCGCTGGGCTGGCCATGGCTCATCAGATGCTTGGATACAAAGTGACGGAAACTGGTACCCGGTTGCATCTGGCGAAAACCCGACAGCTCAAACCCTCTCAGCGATGCTCCAGTTGTTGG
>Ga0314772_1001458_pt1 | contig 10432 bp, 7 predicted proteins | sample MetaGCBIW2018_FD_204520 | JGI IMG/M metagenome (GOLD analysis project Ga0314772, IMG submission 204520) | Cryopeg brine microbial communities from Beaufort Sea near Barrow, Alaska, United States - CBIW 2018 | ecosystem: Environmental > Aquatic > Marine > Coastal | place: USA: Alaska | collected... | reverse complement strand
GGATATTCGTGATGTTGACGCCAGATTCTTCCGGCTGGTCAATCATGCGGTAGTAAGCCTTGGTCGCCGCCCAGTCACCCTCGGCCACCCCGCTAAAAGCGCGGCTCGGTGCCTCTGCCTTAGCGGCAGCCACACTCACCAGTCTTTTGCTCAATCGTGCATCCCCCAACGGTGCGCCACCGAATTCATGTTCTGCCCATTGTGCGCCATCCAGGCCCTCGGCTGGCGCCAGTGCGCCCAAACCGGCATCAGGCGATAAACCCAGCTGTTTTCTGAAGTCCCTTTCAATCGGGTGAAGGTAGATGGCTTTGACACCCAAAGCGGACTGAGAAAAACGGTCCTGTCTGCCGCGCCCCTTGGTTTTGCCGACCGCTATCCAGTTGGCGGCTTGATAACAGGTACCTGAATAATGATCAAGATCTACAAAGCTTTCAATGAGTAACGGCCGATAGTGATATTTGCGTTCAAAATCATCGGCCACTACCGCCATGCTCATGCTCAGAACCTTTGAGGCCAGGTTATGGCACTGTACGCTTGGGCGAAGCAAAAACCGGCTCATGGCAACCACCATATGCAAGTACGCCTGGCGTTGTTTTCGGTCCCAGCCGATCCACTTGTCCCGATCGGCTAATTGCAAGGCCGGGGCCGCAAATCCGAATCCTCCCAGCCAGCCGTGCCGTGAATCGATCAGGTAACGCAGTTGCCGGCCCACCAGGGGCCCTGCGCCCAACGGATGCTCCGCTATCATCAATTCATTCCATATTCGCAGCTCCTCGCTGGTTTGTACCAACACCAGTTTCAGATCCTGTACACTCCCCGCCTGAGCCGGCACATCGACAGGCGGCGGCAGTCGATCCGGTAAGCGACGGGGAGACGCCGACTTGCCACGATTGCCCGGCGCGGCGGGCAACGAAAAATGCCCCGCCGTTTCGAGTTCACGCAGCGCTTTCAGGCAACCGCTGATTTGTGCCTGGCCCCGCGCATCATAAAAATCAAACAGTCCACAGGCTCGCGTAGCCAAATCGGTTCTGTGACGGATCTCTTCATTGTTCAGCAAATCGCGAATAGACTCTATGCTGGACGGTTCTGAGAGTGTTTGTTTAACCTGGTTTTGTGTATGCATGGCTGAAGGATGCATGCATAAATGCTATTTGTCCAGCTGGGCTTTATGGGTAATGGGCAGGCCTAGCAGCCTTCGGTCACTGTTTCCCTTTTCAGACGAGAGGCACCGATGACCACTACTGCAGAAAAGTACACCCTGAACGAACTGAACCTGGAAGCCACCTTTGGTGGCATGGGGAGGGAGACTGAACGAGACATCCCCTTAATCGACCTAACCGATTTTGACCAGCATCGGGAGGCGATCACCGACCAGCTTTGGCAAGCTGCCACGGAAGTGGGCTTCTTTCAGCTGTCCGGCCATGGTCTGGAGCTTGACCTAATCAAGCAGGCCTTTGGCCTTTCGGAAAAGTTCTTCGCGCTGCCCGAAACCGAGAAGCAGCGCTTCCCGCTGAAGAATGGGCTGAATGCCGGCTGGGAGTTCAAATCCCAGGTGCGGCCGTCCACCGGCACCGCTGATGACAAAGAATCTTTCCAGATCACTCTGCCGCATATGGATGATCTTTGGCCTAACCAGATCTTAGTGCCAGAGTTCCACCGGGTGATGCTGAATTTCGAGCACCGGGCCTGGCAGCTAGGGATGAAGGTGCTGTCGTGCTTTGCCGACCGGATGGGGTTTGAGCGGGACTTCTTTGCCCGTGCCCACGATCGCAACCAGGAAGACTACCAGAGCACCCTGCGGCTTCTGCATTACCTGCCGTTGCCAGAGGATTTTCAGCTGGATGAGTCCATCTGGCGGGCCGGAGCGCATACAGATTTCGATTGCCTGACCATGGTGTTCCAGCAAGAAGGCCAGGGCGGCCTGCAAGTCAGTCCGGGCAAGGACGCGGAAGGCAGAGGCGACAACCGGGAGTGGTCCAGCGTCACCCCGAAGGAAAGTCGCATCACCTGCAATATCGGCGATATGCTGATGCGCTGGAGCGACGACCGCCTCAAGTCCACCCTGCACCGGGTACGCATGCCCAAACCGGGCCAGTACAAGGGCTCTCGCTACAGCATGGCGTTCTTCTGCCAGGCCAACAAGGACGTGATCATCCAGGGCCCGAACAAGAAATACCCGCCCATCTCCGCCCGCGACTATCTGCTGCAGCGGATTCAGGCGAATTTTGATGCTGCAGAGAAAATCGCGTCCTTAAAGAAGTAACTTTTCCCTCCGAAGAGGGCCTCAATCAGAGGCCCTCTTTATACTGTTCTCCGGTTTATTCTGTTCCTATGGCTGGTTCGTGTGCAGCCACTGCCCCAGTTGCTGCCGCTCATCTTCGGTCATATTTGTGGTGTTACCCAGTGGCATGTAGTGGGTGTTCACCGCCGCCTGCTGCACCTTGCCGTTATGGCTGGCCAGCAGTAACAGGTCATCCAGGCGGATGCCCGCAGGTGGCGACTGGAAGGCCGGGTGTGTGGGTGAGGCGGCGTGGCAGGCCACGCAGTGGTTGTTAACAATGGCGGCCACGGTGTCATCAGCGACCGCCTTGTTGCCGTAGTTGGCGGAAGTGGGTGGGGTTGGCGCGATCGCCCAGATCAGAGCGACCGTTAGCAGGGCTGCCACCACCAGAATCCAGGGTTTGTTGATCTCCCGGTGTTTGAGGTTGAAGTAGTGTCGTGCGAAGGCAGTGATAAAGCCTATGGCTGCCAGTATGGCCCAACCGTGCGGGTGGCCGTAAAGCATCGGGTAGTGGTTGCTGATCATGATGAAGATGACCGGCAGCGTCAAATAGTTGTTGTGGGTGGAGCGCAGCTTGGCCAAGGCGGCCAGCCTGGCTACCCGTTCGTCCGGCTCCCGGCCTGCATTGACCGTATTGATCAGCGCCCGTTGGGACGGGATGATACCCAGAAACACGTTGGCCACCATGATGGTGCCAATCACCGCGCCCACATGGATATAGGCGCCGCGGCCAGAGAACACCTGGAAAAGCCCCCAGTCCACCAGCAGCAGGATGGCGAATAGTATCAGGCCGAACGCTTTGCCGTTACCGGCCAATGGGCTGCGAATCAGGCTTTCGTATACCACCATAACCGCCGCCAGCGTGCCCAGCCCGATAGCAACGCCCACACCAGTGCTGATGTCGGCCTTGGCGGGATCAATCAGGTAGCCGGGGGAGCCCAGGTAGTAAACGATGAACAGCAGTGCCATGCCGCTCAGCCAAGTGCTGTAGGCCTCCCATTTGAACCAGTGCAGCTCTCGGGGCATTTCTTTGGGTCCCAGGTGGTACTTGGCTACCTCGTAGATGCCGCCACCATGGATGGCCCACAGGTCGCCCTTGATGCCTTGCTGCTTTTTCCACTCCGGCGGTTCCCGCAGGTGGTTGTCGAGCCAGACGAAATAGAACGAAGCGCCGACCCAGGCGACTCCGGCAATTACATGAAACCAGCGGACCATTAGGCCCAGCCACTCGTTGAGGTATGCTTCCATGGATCAGGCTCCTTGGTTGGGGGTGGTGAACGCCGGGAACGTTACGGTGTCGCTGACGGGCCTCAGATAGCGGACTTCGCCAGCCACGGCGGTGGCGGCAATGGCACGGTCATCCCCCAGAATCATCAGGTTGAACAGGGTTTCTGCCAGGGTTTGATTGTGAGCCTGCTTCATGCGAAATGCGGGCGACGCGGTTTGGTCGAGCACCACAAAGTCGGCGTGGCGCCCGGCCCGGAAGCTGCCGGTCTGCGCATCCTGGTCCAGCACCCGGGCATTGCCCAGGGTGGCCATGTAGAACGCCTGCCAGGGCGTTAGTGCCTGGCCCCGCAAGCGGCAGACTTTGTAGGCCTCAGCCATGGTGGTCAGCATCGACAGGCTGGTGCCACCGCCCACGTCAGAGGCCAGGCCAACGCTCACTCCAGCCTCACGGGCACTGCTTAAGTCGAACAGGCCACTGCCCAGGAAGGTGTTAGAGGTGGGGCAAAAGGCAATTCGGGTGCCGGTCTCCGCCAGCCGCTCGCGGTCCCGGTCATCGATATGAATACCGTGGGCTAGCACCGTGTGGGCGCCAAGCAGGCCGTAGTGGTCGTAAACATCCAAGTAACTGATGCGGTCCGGAAACAGTTCGCTGACCCACTGGATCTCACCGGTGTTTTCCGCCCAGTGGGTCTGCACCATCACGTCTGGATGCTCCGCTGCCAGTTGGCCCGCCAAGGCCAGTTGCTCCGGGCTGGAGGTGGCGGCAAAGCGGGGGGTGATGGCGTAGCGCTGGCGCCCTCGGCCGTGCCATTTTTTCAGCAGCGCGAGGCTGTCGTCGTAGCTTGCGCGGGGGGTGTCGGTGAGGTTGTCCGGCGCATGCCGGTCCATCATCACTTTGCCAGCGGTCAGTGCCATGCCCCGGGCTTCTGCCGCTTCGAACAGAGCGTCCACCGAGGCCGTGTGCGAGGTGCAGAACACCAGGCCGGAGGTAGTGCCGTGCGCCAGCAGCAAATCGGTAAATCGTTGCGCCTCGGCGTTTGCCCAATCGACATTGCTGAAGCAGGCCTCGTGGGGAAAGGTGTAGGTCTCCAGCCAGTCCAGCAGTTGTGCCCCATAGCTGGCAATCACCCCCAGTTGCGGCATGTGCACATGGGTGTCGATAAAGCCTGGCAGGATCAGGGCGCCTGGCCAGTTGGTTACCGGGGCATTGGCCGGCAGCCGGGGCAAAAGGTCCTCCGCCGATCCTGCGGCGAGTACCTGGCCGTTCTTTAAAACCAGAAGGCCATCATCGAAATAGTCCAGACTGCCAGCCGCGGGTTCCGGTTCGTTACCGGGATCTTCGAGGAAGTGGAGCAGGGCGCCGCGGTGAGCCTGGCAGCCTCCCGGGAACGCAGTATCGGTTGTTCTGGTCATCAGCTGCCCCGGTAGGTGGAGTAGCCCCATTGGTTCAGCAACAGCGGAACATGGTAGTGGGCCAGTGGGTCGGAGACCCGGAAGTCCAGGTTCACCTCCGGGAAGAAAGTGTCCAGCCCCCGGCTGTGATACCAGGTGCCGGTGTCGAAGGTCAGCCGGTAGTGGCCTGCTTCAATGGGCGTGTCGAACCAGTTCATGATGCGGCCGTCTTCGTTGGTAGTGCCCTTGGCGATGAGGCTCTCGTTATCGCCAAGCACCTTGTAAAGGGCGACCGCCACGGTCGCAGCGGGGCGGCCACTGCCTAGGTCCAGAATGTGGGTAGTAATCGGGCTTCTAACGGTCATGCCAGTTTCTCCAGTCGTATCTCGGTGATCTGTGCTTGTTCCCGGGCAGCATTGTTGATTTCCTGCTCGCGAGTGTTGGGCAGTCGGGATGCCAGCAGTTCGAGCATCTCCTCGGCGGACTTGCCGGTGGCGTAAACGATGAATATGAAGCCGAATTTTTCCTGGTAGGCGTCATTACCCGTCTTCAGGCACTGCAGCACGGCTTCCGGCGCCTGGCGGGCGCCGGCCTGTTCCCCGCTGGCCAGGCCCTTGGTGCTGGCGTATTTTCTGCGCAGGCTGTCCACGTTGCCGATTTTTGGGTGAGCTTCGAAGGCCTGCAACCAGTCGTTCTCTGTGAGAGACGGCCACACACGCCGGCTCTGGGCGATCATGGCGTCACGGCTGGCGAAGGGTCGGCTGTCGAGCATGCCCTGAACCCAGAGGTCGGCGGCGCAGCAGTCGCGGAAACGGGCCTCTGCCTGTTTTCGGGGCAGGGTGTTGAGTTCTTCGAGGCTCATTCGGAAATGTCTCCGGTTTCGGGGGTCTGGATCAGGCCTTTCAATTCTTTCCATGGCAGGCCTCGACGGATGGCGGCTTGGTTTGCGCTGGAGGTCAGGCTGAGTAGCTCGGCGCTGATGGATACCGCCACTTCAATGGGGCGTTTTCCTGGCACGTCGGAGCGGCCCACGGGGCAGCGGATCGTGGCGATCTGGTCAGCACTAAAGCCACGATGCTTCAGCCGCTGCCGGAAGCGCTCCGCTTTGGTGTTGGAACCTATCAGGCCGATACCCGCGCAGTCCGCTGCTGTCAGCAGGGTGCGGCACAGGTCGAAATCCAGCTGGTGGTTGTGGGTCAGGATTAGCACTTGCTTGCCGGCGCACAGTGCCGGAGCATCGCCCACTGGATCGTCGGTGTGATGGATGCGGGCGTTGGCGGGCACCTCGTCGGGGAACTGGCCGGCCCGCTGGTCCACCCAGGTGATGCGCCAGGGCATCTCGCCCAGGATGGTAATCAGCGCGCAGGCCACATGGCCGGCCCCGAATATCAGCAGTTCCTGCTCACATCCCGGGTGTGCCTCGATCAGAACCGAGACACTGCCGCCACAACATTGGCCGAGGCTGGCGCCAAGGGGAAAATGGGCCATCTCACTGGTGTAATCCTGCCGCGCTAGACGCTCCCGGGCCTGCTGGCCAATACGGTACTCCAGGTGGCCGCCGCCAATGGTGTCGTAGCTGTGTTCTCCGGTGATCACCATCTTGCTGGCCGGCTCCCGGGGCACCGATCCGGTGACTCCAAGCACGGTAACCAGCGCGTAGGGTTCGCCAACGGCTTCGCAGTGAGCTACCGCCTGGTACCAGTTCAGTCGGCGTTCCATTACGCGCTCTCCTTGTTCTGTTGTTTCCAGACCTGGCTGACAGTCACTGCAGCCAACACCCGCTCCGGTGTGGCCGGGGTGTCCAGAGGCGGGCTGAAGCGGTAATCGGTGACACTTGCCACTGCGTCCCGAAGGGCACTCCACACGGCGATCCCCAGCATCAGCGGGGGTTCGCCCACGGCCTTGGAATGGAACACTGTGGCTTCCCTGTTCGGGCTTTGTTCTAGCAGGGCTACGCGAAAGTCCGGCGGGCAGTCAGATACGGCAGGGATTTTGTAAGTGGCCGGGCCGGTGGTCATTAGCTGGCCCTCTGCGCTATACACCAATTCCTCGGTGGTAAGCCAGCCCATGCCCTGCACGAATCCGCCTTCAATCTGGCCAATGTCGATCTCTGGGTTCAGAGAGCGGCCCACGTCGTGGAGGATATCGGTACGTAGCACCCGGTACTCACCGGTCAGGGTATCCACCACCACTTCGGAACAGGCGGCGCCATTGGCGTAGTACAGGAACGGGCGGCCGGTGCCGGTTTCCGGGTCGTAGTGGATCTTCGGTGTGGCGTAGAAGCCGGAGGACCATAGGGGAATGCGGTTCATGTAGGCGGTCTGGATGAAAGTTTCCCAGGGCATTGGCAGGCCGGCAACCACCACTTGGTTGTCGCAAAAGGAGACCTGTTCCGGCGATGCTGACCAGTGTTTCGCTGCAAAATCCACTAAGCCGGACAAAATCTTCTCGCAGGCGTCCAACGCCGCCATACCGTTCAAGTCGGAACCGGACGAGGCTGCTGTGGGCGAGGTGTTAGGGATCTTGTCGGTGCGGGTGGCGGACACCTTGATCCGTTCCAGGTCCACCTGAAAGGCTGAGGCCACTACTTGCGCAACCTTGATATAGAGGCCCTGACCCATCTCGGTGCCACCGTGGTTCACCTGAATACTGCCGTCGGTATATATGTGCACCAGTGCGCCGGCCTGGTTCAGGTGTTTGGCGGTGAACGAGATGCCGAATTTCACCGGCGTCAGCGCCAGGCCACGTTTGAGAACTGGGCTGGACCGGTTGAAGGCGGTGATCTGTGCTCGCCGCTGCCGGTAATCAGAACTGGTTTCCAGTTGCTTCATCAACTCTGGCAGCACGTGTTGCTCCACGGTCTGGCCGTAATGAGTGATGTCTCGTCCGGGCCGGTAAAGATTGAGCTTGCGAATGTCCAGAGGGTCACGGTCCAGGTGACGGGCGATGTCGTCCATGGCCTGTTCAATGATCATCATGCCTTGGGGGCCGCCAAAACCGCGAAAAGCGGTATTGGACACCGTATGGGTTTTGCAGCGGTGACCGGTAACCCGCGCTTGGTCCAGGTAATAGGCGTTGTCAGCGTGAAACATGGCACGATCAACAATGGCGTCGGACAGGTCAGGTGAGTAGCCACAGCGGCCGGCGACCATGATGTCGGCGCCCTGAATCAAACCGTCGTTATCAAAGCCGATGTCGTAGGTGTTGAAGAAGTCGTGGCGCTTGCCGGTCTGAATCATGTCGTCCGGCCGTGACAGCCTGTACTTGACCGGCTGATTGGTGGCGTTCGCCAGCAGTGCAGCAACGCAGGCCAGTGGCGCGGCCTGGGTCTCCTTGCCACCGAAACCCCCGCCCATGCGTCGTACCTCTGCCTGTACCTCGTGGATGGGCAGGCCCAATACTTCTGCCACCAGTTTCTGTACCTCGGAAGGATGCTGGCTGGAGGTATGCACGAACATACCGTGGTCCTCTGTGGGCTCCACCAGGCAGGCCTGGCTCTCCAGATAGAAGTGTTCCTGCCCGCCCACATGCTGTTCCCCTGTAAGGCGATGGGGCGCCGCCGACAAGGCCTGATCCGGCTTGCCCCGCTGTTGGGTATGGCTGGGGCGGACGAAGAGCTGTTTGTCCAGGGCCTGTTCAACAGTGATCACCGCATCCAGCGGTTCGTACTCCACCTTCGCCAACCGTGCCGCCTTACGGGCAGCTTCGTGGCTGGTGGCGGCCACCGCGAAGATAGGCTGGCCGATGTACTCCACAATGTCGTCGGCCAGCACCGGGTCGCCGGGGAATACCGGGCCTATGTCAAGACGACCGGGCACGTCCTTTGCTGTGATCACGACCTTGACCCCGGGATACTGGCGGACTGCCTCCAGATCCATTGACAGGATGCGGGCGTGGGCCTGTTTACTGTGGCCAACAGCCGCATGGAGTAGCCGCTCGGGCGTGGGCAGGTCGTCGATATAGCGGGCCTGGCCACTGACGTGCTTCCAGGCGCTGTCGTGCTTGACGCTGTGTCCGGCCAAACCACGTGCGCTGTGGGCCGGTGTTGGGGTGTTCAGGGGTAGTTTACGCATAGTCGGTCACCATCAGGGGTTCGCTGGGGTGAGAGCCGGAAGACAGCAGCGCCCTGCGCAGGAGGTTGCCGGCGACTTGCTGGCGGTATGCGGCAGAGGCGCGGACATCGCTCAGTGGTTTGAAATCGCTGGCGAGCGCGGCTATCGCGGCGGTCACGCTGTCGCCGTTCCAGGGCTGGCCGGTCAGGGCGGCTTCGGCATTGAACGCCCGGGCCGAGGTGGCAGCCATGCCTCCAAAGGCGAGCCTGCAGTCTGTGACAACACCGCCTTCCACCGTTAGCCGAAAAGCCCCCAGTACAGCGGAGATATCATCGTCAAGCCGCTTAGAAACCTTGTAGATATAAAGCCGTTGGTTGGTTTTCGGCACGGGGACGTGCACCGAATGGATAAATTCGCCTGATTTCAGGTCGGTCTGCTTGTAGCCGTGGAAGAAACCCTCCAGCGGCACACTTCGTTCACCTGCCGGGCCATCCAGGACCAGCGTGGCGTTCAGGGCAATCAGAGCCGGTGACATGTCACCAATGGGGGACGCGTTGGCGATATTGCCTCCGATGGTGCCCCGGTTTCGGATCTGCAGTGAGCCCAGGCGTTCAAGCATGGCGTTAAATGCAGGCCAGAGTTCGCACAATGACCCGTGGAACTGTCGATAGGTGGCAGCGGCACCGATGACCAGTTGTTTGCTTTCACGGGTACAACCTTTTAATTCCGGCACCCGCTCCACACTGATCAGGTGGTCAAGTGTTTTCAATTGCTGGGTGATTTCCAGCGCCAGGTCTGTGCTGCCCGCCACTAGGCGCGAGTTGGGGAACGAACGTCGCAGTTCACGAAGTTCATCAAGGCTGATGGGCGAGTCGTAACGGAGGCCTTCAGGCGAGGTCAGGGTAATGCTGTCGCGGTGAATGGCTTTCAGTTCGGGAGCGCCCTGGCCGCTGCTCAGGGCCGCAGCCGGGTGTTCTGATTCGGGCGACCATTCCTGCGCCAGGGCCTGGCGCCCAGCTTCTACAATTGGTCGATAGCCGGTGCAGCGACACAGGTTGCCGGACAGTGCCTGCAGCAACTGATGATCGTTCTCGCCCGAGCTATCCTTATTGGCGTGCAGAGTAATCAACGACATCACGATACCCGGCGTACAGAAACCACACTGGGCCCCGTGCTTTTCCATCATGCCGCGTTGGACCGGATGGCCCGGTTCCTGCTGAAAAGCTTCCACCGTGATCAGCTCTTTGCCATGAAGGCTCCCCAACAGGCTGATGCAGCTGTTGATCGCTTGGTATTGGACGTTTCCATGGTGATCTAATGTTCCGATGATAACGGTACAGGCGCCGCAGTCACCGGATGCGCAGCCTTCTTTGGTGCCGGTAAGTCGCATTTTGGTGCGTAACCACTCCAGGATGCTCAAATTTGGGTCGGCCTGGTCAACTTTTTCAATTCGACCGTTAAGAAGAAATTCAATCACGGT
>Ga0314772_1001452_pt1 | contig 10444 bp, 8 predicted proteins | sample MetaGCBIW2018_FD_204520 | JGI IMG/M metagenome (GOLD analysis project Ga0314772, IMG submission 204520) | Cryopeg brine microbial communities from Beaufort Sea near Barrow, Alaska, United States - CBIW 2018 | ecosystem: Environmental > Aquatic > Marine > Coastal | place: USA: Alaska | collected... | reverse complement strand
GTTGGCGGCAGAAACACCACGGCGGCAATTGAGAAAATTTTGATGATTTGGTTTTGTTGGATATTGATGAAACCAAGCGCGGCATCCATCAAGAAGTTAATTTTGTCAAAAACGAAACTGTTGTGCGGCAATAGGGATTCAATATCACGCAGTAATTCTCTGGCGATCTCCGCATGGTGAATCGCTAGTTTGCCGTGACGCAAAAGGAAGGTAAGGGCACGCTGAGTGTCCATCAAGCATAGACGCACTTTGCCGTTGGTATCTTCATGCCGGGCAAGCTCGTCTATCGCATCTTCTATGGGGTTGTCGTTTTCCTCTAGTACCGAGTTGCTCGTGTTCTCGAGACCGGTGTACACCTCTTCCAATGTATCCGCTAGATCGTCAATTTTGATTTCGAACAGAGCTAATAGGATGCCGACGCTGTCTTGTGCTAAACCTTTTTGGCGTTTGGCACGCATGCGTAACAGGCGAAAGGCGGGAATTTCTCGTTCACGTAATGTAATGAGTTGGTCACCTATTAGGGTGAAGGCAACAGTGGTGTTTCGTGGACGGTCCTCTACATGGTGTAAAAACATGGAGTGGACATGGAGGCCGCCGGCCTCATCTTGATACGAGCGCGAACTGGCCTCAATTTCTTCTACATCGCCAGTTTCAGGCAAGCTTTGTCTGTTTTGGACTTCAACAAGGCGGCGCTCTTCGTCAGAAGGGTCCACTAGATCAAGCCATAGCGCGGGGGCCAAAGGCTCGGTCATTTCCTCATCAGTGCGGGCGACGAGGTATTTTTCTTGATTGAGGTCGTAAATATTTAACATTGTGTTCTAGTGTATCTCATTGGTGCGTGAAACGTGTGACAGCTAGTTCACAAGCTCTAAGCGGAGTGTGCGCACTGAATTACTTACGAAACCGCTGGCTAACTATACACTAGAGCCGTTCCACTGAGCTATAAAAAAGGCGGCTTCTGCCGCATTTTATCAGTGATTTCTTCGGGATTAGAACCGCCTTCAGGTAAGATCAAACGCTATGCGCATTTGCTTAATAATGGATGATTAATCAAATGTCGCCTGCTGTTGTCACTCGCTGATCAACACAAATTCTCAAAGCGAGCACTGACGCTGTTTTGAGTCTTAGAACCGGGGAATAATAATGAAAAGAAACACAGGTTTTTGGCTGCTCTGTTTTATCCTATCCTCCATCGTTTGTCTTGCCCCTCATGGGTTGCTCGCGCAAGAAGGCGAAGCACTGTACGAGCAAAATTGTGCCAGCTGTCATGCGCAACCCAGCGATTTACGTACCCCTCCTCGCAGTGCCCTAGGCTCCTTTACTGCCAATAGCATTTACCACGCACTTAACGATGGTCTGATGCGGGTGCAAGGGGAGTCATTGAGTGAGGACGACAAGATCGCGGTGGCGCAGTACTTATCAGGGCGAAGTTATAACCCTAATCGGTTGGAGCAATTGGCTCAGTGCCGCTTTGCAATGCCAGAGGCGGATCTGAACCTCGCTACTAATTGGAATGGTTGGGGGAACAATCTTCAAAATTCGCGCTCGCAAGATAGTGCTGGCAGCAATATCAATACACAGACCATAAGTTCATTGGCGCTGAGCTGGGTGTTTGGGTTTGAGGAAGGCTCCAACGCGCGCGCCCAACCCAGTATCGTCAATGGGGTGATGTACATGGGCAGCACTAGCGGCCGGGTCTATGCGTTGGATCTTGCTACAGGTTGTTCCCATTGGACGTTTTTGGCGACATCAGAGGTGCGCGGAGCGCTGAGCATTGTGTACTCCGAAGTGTTAGATAAATCTTTAGTGGTTGGCACCGATAACTCCAATCGTGTCTTCGTGTTAGAGGCTGCAACGGGTGCGCGTGTTTGGCACGCCGATGTGGATGCATTTCCTTTGGCGCGTAGTACTGGCTCTCCTATTGTGTCTGGCAACAGAGTCTTTGTCCCTGTTTCATCCATTGAAGTGGCGGCAGCAGGCGACCCGCAATACGAATGCTGTCAGTTTCGCGGAAATATGGCAGCATTTGATCTAAATACGGGAGAAAAACTTTGGCATACCTATATTATGGACGAGGCTCAACTGGTCGGAACTAATAGGGTAGATCGTCGAGTCTTTGCTCCTTCAGGGGCCCCAATCTGGGATACTCCCACGGTAGACCTGAAGCGCAACCGTGTTTATGCGGGAACAGGGCAGAACTATACTCGACCTGCTAGCGCCACTAGTGATGCCATTATCGCATTCAATATAGATACCGGAGCGATAGATTGGGTGCGACAGACTACGAGCAATGACGCCTTTACGATGGCTTGCTCGATGGGGGCTGATCACCCGAACTGCCCCGATGCGGGGCCAGATTTAGACATAGGTGCGTCGGTCATGGCCGTAACGTTGAGCACCGGGAAAGAGATTCTCGTGGCAGGGAGCAAGGGCGCGATTTTATACGCCTTAGACCCAGACAACGACGGTGAAATCCTTTGGCAAACGCGTTTAGGGCGTGGTGGCCCTTTAGGGGGAGTGCACTGGGGAATGAGTTTTGTGGGTGATGTGGCGTTTGTACCGATCTCGGATCGTACAACCGGTGCCGATGGTGCCGAAGAGGCTAAGCCCGGTTTGCATGCAGTAGACATGAAAACCGGCGAGAAGCTCTGGTATAGTCAGGCACCTGAGCGCTGTGAAGCTGGCGAGCGAGCTTGTATGGATTCGTATTCAGCGGCAGCAAGTGCCTCGGCAGATTTAGTGGTAACAGGTGCATTGAACGGAGTTGTTTTTGCTCATGATCAACGCACTGGCGAAGTCGTATGGGAATACGACTCCGTACAAGAATACACAACCGTCAATGGCGTAGCAGCCAAAGGCGGAGCAATAGATTCTGTAGGGCCGGTCTTTTCTGGTGACTACATGATTGTGAATAGCGGCTACGCTACTTTCGGTCAACTACCCGGTAATGCGTTACTGGTTTTTAAGCTGTTACCCTAAAAGGGAGAACAGTAGGGATTTTAAAAAAATAAAAGGTGATATGGATGAATAAACGATTGTTGCATGTTTCCACATTAGCCGCCGCGGCATTATTGCTTGCGGCGTGTGGCCCTGCAGAAAGCCCTTCGACAATAAATGCGTCTGAGCCTGCTGCTGCAAGTCCAGCGGTGGTGCTGCCTTATATGGCAAACGTGAATGGTGAGCGCATCATGGCCGCCGATGATGAGCCTGGTAATTGGATGAGCACAGGCCGTGACTATGGCGAAGCTCGCTTTAGTCCGTTAAGCCAGATCAACACCAATAACGTCAGCGAACTTGGTTTGGTGTGGTCTGCCGATATCGACACAAGTCGTATGCAAGAGGCAACGCCCATCGTTGTCGATGGTGCGATGTATGTGAGCACGGCTTGGAGCCATGTAAAAGCGTTTGATGTGCGCACAGGCCGACCATTGTGGGCGTTTAACCCAGAAGTGGATCCTGCCAAAGGCGTTGATGCTTGCTGTGACGTGGTTAACCGCGGTGTGGCTGTGTGGGAAGGCAAAGTTTATGTAGGCACAATCGATGGTCGTCTTATCGCATTGGATTCCACTACCGGAGAAGAACTCTGGAGTGTGATGACTGTAGACGAAAGCGAAGCCTATACCATTACAGGGGCTCCTCGCATTGTAAAAGGCCAAGTGCTTATTGGTAACGGCGGTGCTGAATACGGCGTTCGCGGTTATGTAACAGCCTATGATACTGAGACCGGTGAGCAGAACTGGCGTTATTACACAGTTCCTGGCAACCCAGCCGATGGTTTTGAACAGCCAGAGCTAGAGATGGCTGCCGAGACTTGGAACGGTGAATGGTGGAATCTTGGTGGTGGCGGAACAGTATGGGATGCCATGGCCTATGATGCAGAACTGAACCTGCTTTATATCGGTGTAGGGAATGGTTCTCCTTGGAACCAAAGCCTAAGAAGCCCTGGTGGCGGCGACAATTTGTTCCTGTCTTCGATTATGGCGATTAATCCCGATGACGGTACTTACCGCTGGCACTATCAAACAACGCCGGGTGAAACTTGGGATTACACTGCTACTCAACACATGATCGTGACGACGCTAGAGATCGATGGTCAGCCTCGTCGCGTAGTGATGCAAGCTCCTAAGAACGGTTTCTTCTATGTGTTGGACGCCGCGACAGGTCAACTGATCTCCGCTGAGAAGTTTGTTCCTACGAGTTGGGCTTCGCATATTGATCTAGAAACAGATCGCCCAGTAGAACACCCTGAAGCGCGATATGACGAAACATCTGTTGCCATCATTGTTCAACCAGGCCCACAAGGTGGACACAACTGGCACCCTATGTCATTTAGTCAGCGTACTAAATTGGTGTACCTGCCAGCGACTGAACAGTTCATGGGTTACGTGGCACCAGAGAACTTCGAAGTATCTCAAACTGGTTGGAACACAGGGACTGACTTTGCAGCAGGTGGTGCATTAGTACGAGCGGCTGGCGATCAAGCACCAGTACGTTCCGCTCATTTGCTAGCGTGGGATCCAGTGGCCCAGCAGGAAGTGTGGCGCGTTGAAAAAGAAGTCTCAGTCGATGCGGCCGGTGTTTTAAGTACGGCTGGCGGTCTGGTTTTCCAGGGTAATGCTTCTGGCGAATTCAGCGCTTATAAAGACGATACGGGTGAATTGCTATGGAGCGCGATGACGCAAGCAATGACAGTCGCAGCCCCAATCACTTATACAGTGGATGGTGAGCAATATGTGGCTGTTCTAGCCGGTGGTCGTGCTTTGCCAACAGTGGGGGCCGGCGCAATTGGCTCCACAACGACTATGTCTAACAACAACTCTCGTTTGCTAGTATTCAAACGTGGCGGGACTGCGCAGTTACCTGCGGAACTCGCTGAAGAGGAAGTGAGCGGCACGGGTAATTTGAACCCACCACCCATGACGGCAGATTTCGAAACTGTAGCGCATGGTGAGCAAGTATACGGACGCTACTGTAGTGTGTGTCATGGCCCTGCAGGCGTAAGCCCAAGCGTAGGGACTTTCCCAGATTTGCGTTATAGCCAGCGTTTGGCGAGTGCAGAGATGTGGAATTCAGTAGTTCTAGGCGGCGAGCTTGAAGCTGGCGGCATGGTGTCATTCGAAGGCACTTTAGAAGCCTCTGATCCAGACGCGGTTCGTGCCTATATCATCTCGCGAGCACATATCGATCGTGACGCAGGCGAAACTGCAGCGAGTGCACCATTGCAGTAATGGTTGAGTTTTGGCTTTAGAAGAAGAGGGCGATGCTGAGAGGTATCGCTCTTTTTTTTGGCGCACAGAAAGCTTAGCTTGGTGGTAGGAGCTCGACTCCGACTCCCTTCGCTATGACTCGCCGTAAACCCGTCCATGGGGGCTCGACGCGGCATCCCTGCCGCGCCTTAATGTCATATCAAAGGGAGTCGGACCCAAGCTCTCAAGTCTTGTGCAATTCTTCAGGCAACGCCAATGTCAGAGACAAGCGCTGGGCGTAGAGCCGCAGGAGCATAAGCCGCAGGGATGCGGCTTCTGAGCCTACATGGATGTATTCACGGCGAGTCCTGAGGTTCTGCACCCAGCACTTGCCTCGCCCTACGAAGCTCAAACCTTTGTGGTAGGAGCTCGACTCCGACTCCCTTTGCTATGACTCGCCGTAAACCCGTCCGTGGGGGCTCGACGCGGCATCCCTGCCGCGCCTTAATGTCATATCAAAGGGAGTCGGACCCAAGCTCTCACGATCTGTGCAAACCTGCAGGCAACACTAATGTCAGAGATAAGCGCTGTGCAAACCTGCAGCCAGCACTTGCCTCGCCCTACGAAGCTCAAACCTTTGTGGTAGGAGCTCGACTCCGACTCTCTTTGCTATGACTCGCCGTAAACCCATCCATGGGGGCTCGACGCGGCATCCCTGCCGCGCCTTAATGTCATATCAAAGAGAGTCGGACCCAAGCTCTCACGATCTGTGGAATCCAGTAGTTCGCACCAGTGTAAGAGACAAGCGCTGTGCAATCCTTCAGGCCACGCCAATGTCAGAGACAAGCGCTGGGCGTAGAGCCGCAGGACCATAAGCCGCAGGGATGCGGCTTCTGAGCCTACATGGATGTATTCACGGCGAGTCCTGAGGTTCTGCACCCAGCACTTGCCTCGACCTACGAAGCACTAGCTCAACTAATAAGCACCATCGCTATAAACAAGTTCATAACTGTGACTGTAGATCTCTAGGATGTTGCCAAACGGATCTTCCATATAAATCATCCGATAAGGCTTCTCACCTGGATAGTAATAACGAGGTTTGGCCATCCGTTTTTTGCCTCCCGCGGCAACGATACGCTCTGCTAAGCCTTCCACATCTGGGTCTTGAACACAGAAATGGAATACCCCTGTCTTCCAGTATTCGAAGTTGTTTTCCGGGTTCTCTTGCTGATCAAATTGAAATAACTCAACCCCGATTCGATCTCCAGTAGACAGATGTGCAATTTTGAACTTCCCCCATCCTTTACCGAAGACGTCAGAACACATCTCCCCGATTGGACTGTCGTCTTCAACGATTTCGCTAGGCTCCATAATTACATACCAGCCCATTACCTCGGTGTAGAACTCAACGGCTTTCTCTAGGTTGGGGACGGATATACCGATGTGAGAAAAATTTCTTGGGTAGACTTTATTCATTAAGTTGTCCTCCTTTGTAGACACAGGAGCAAGGTTACAAACCCTTGTTAATAATGTAAAATTATCATAATTAGTAAATACGAGTACATTTTGTAATGATAAATCCTGTCTGGTTGCGTAGCTTTTGTGCGTTAGTAGAAATAGGGCACTTCACTCGAACGGCGGAGAGTTTGCATATGACGCAATCTGGTGTGAGCCAGCACGTGCGTAAACTCGAAGAACAGATAGGAGGGGACTTGCTGGTAAGGCAGGGGAAAGGCTTTACGCTGACACAAGCGGGTGATCGCTTGTATGAGGAGGCGCAAGGAATCGTTCAGTCGTTGTCGAACCTTGAGCAACGAGTGTTGGAGGATCCTGCCTATGAAGGCATCGTGCGCTTGAAGTCACCGGGAAGTGTTGGGCTAAAGCTCTATCCTCATTTGTTGGAGCTACAGCGGTTACATCCCTCCCTTGTCATGGACTACCGGTTTGCACCCAATGTGGATGTGGAGTCGTCCATTGCGCAAAACAATGCGGACATTGGGTTTATGACAAGCCCGTCGACCTTGGATAAAGTCATTTGTGAACCTGTTGCGAACGAAGCGTTGCTTTTGGTGACGCCGGTTGATGTTAAAGAGCCAAGCTGGGAGGATTTGCTTGCACTAGGGTTCATTGATCACCCTGACGGAGCGCATCATGCGGGATTGTTATTGCGCGCGAATTACCCTGAATTTCAACATAAAAATCAATTTCGATGCGCAGGATTTTCAAACCAAATTGGTCTCATTTTGGAGCCTGTGAGTAGAGGCTTGGGTTTCACAGTTTTGCCAGCTTTTGCCGTAGAGGCGTTTTTGAAACCCGAGTTGATAAGCACGCATCGATTGCCGAACCCGGTCAGTGAAACTTTGTATCTATGTACCAATGCCTATAAAACAAAACCCAATCGTGTGAAGACAGTCATTGCCCAAACACAGCAGTGGCTGTAATTCCCGCTAATTAATGCGGGCTCAAATTGTAAGGAATCTGCTATGCAAGAATTGAATGAAACTAGTATTTCGTGTCCATACTGCGGTGAAGCAATTGATGTGTTGATAGAAACGATGGATGAAGATCAGGAGTACATAGAGGACTGCCAAGTATGCTGTCGACCAATCATATTTACGGTGACGGCAGGGCATGATGGTGAAGCGCAAGTTTATGTCCGTGCTGAGGATGAGTAAAGCGTTACGAAGTTGAGTGGTAGGAGCACGACTCCGACTCCCTTTGCTATGACTCGCCGTGAACCCATCCGTGGGGGCTCGACGCGGCATCCCTGCCGCGCCTTAATGTCATATCAAAGGAAGTCGGACCCGAGCTCTCACGATCAGTGGAATCCAGTAGTTCGCGCCAGTGCTAGAGTCAAGCGCTGGGTGCAGAGCCGCAGGACCATAAACCGCAGGGATGCGGTTTCTGAGCCTACAAGGATGTATTCACGGCGAGTCCTGAGGTTCTGCACCCAGCGCTTGCCTCGCCCTATGAAGCACAGAACAACGAAGCACAAAACAACGACACACTAAACCGTCTGATACTTCCAACGCCCCCGCATAAAGAATATAACCCCCACCACGCCCATCAGAATCTCCGCGATAAAGATCGACCAAAACACCCCATATGGTCCCATCTCCAACATCGTCGCCATCCAATACGCCACGGGGATCTGCACAATCCAATAACAGAAACCATTGATCCACATGGGTGTCACCGTGTCGCCAGCGCCATTGAAGGCCTGAATTGCCACCATTCCTAACGCCATGAAACCAAAGCTATAGCTCATAATTCTTAGCCCATCAACCCCATAAGCCAATGCGTTAGGCTCCGAAGTGAAGAAGCCCATAATAGCCTCAGGGAAAAGAATGATGATTAACGCGACCAACATCATATAGGTCACATTGTATTTGGCGACTTGCCATACAGTGCTGACCGCGCGATCGATTTTTTGCGCCCCAAGGTTTTGTCCCACTAATGTCGCCACCGCATTGCTCAGGCCCCATGCTGGCAGAATCACAAACAACATGACCCGTATCGCAATCGTATAGCCCGCGATGGCATCGCTACCGTAAACCGATACCAAACGCATCAGGAAAACCCAGCTAGCGGTGGCAATCAAAAATTGTGCAATGCCACCCACTGAGATTTTTACTAATGTCATGATCACAGAGAGCTTGATAACAAAGTCTTTTAAGACCAACTGAATGCGCCGACTGTTAGAGCACAAATAGTAGGTTTGATAAAGCAAGCCAATGCCGCGTCCGATGTTTGTCGCTACGGCGGCACCGGTAACACCCATTTCTGGGAAGGGGCCAACACCGAAGATCAAGCAAGGGTCCAGTACGATGTTAATCCCATTGGCTAATACCAGCGAACGCATAGCGATGCTGGCGTCTCCCGCTCCGCGAAAAATAGCGTTGTTGAGAAACAAGAACACGATGGTGAAACTGCCGCTGAGCATGATCTGGGTATAGTCGGTGCCGACAGCAAGAACATCGTCCTCGGCTCCCATCATGCGCAGAATGTCTTCGGCGTAAAAGTAACCGGCGACCCCCACCACCAAAGAGACGAAGAAACCAATCCAAAGCCCTTGCCCGGCAACAAAGGCCGCCGCTTCTGGGCTGTTCTCGCCTATACGACGCGCAACCATGGCAGTGATGCCCATGGATAGGCCGATGGCGATGGCGTAGAGCAAAGAGATGACGGACTCGGTGAGTCCAACTGTCGCGACGGCTTGTGCCCCTAAGCTGGCCACGAAGAAAATGTCGACGATGGCAAATACTGATTCCATAGACATTTCAAGAATCATGGGCACAGCAAGCAAAAAGGTTGCGCGTGCTATCGAGCCTTCGGTGTAGTTGATGGTGGAGCTGCCCAATAGGGCCTGGCGGAACAAGCTTAAGCCTGCGCGTATTTTTGTTATTGTCATGATGTATCCAGAATTTTTTAGATCTAAGCAAATCAAGCGTTGTGCATTGAACACAAGCGCTTAGCGTTTGGCGAAAGAGGACTTCTGGATTAGAGCTGATCGCACGAGGGCAACAAGTGTTGCAACGCGGAGCAATACGAGGCGAGTCAGAGCGAGAGTCGCGATAAAGCCCGAAGTCCTTAGAGGCGTGAAATATCCATTGGGCGTTTCTCCTGACTTTTATTAGTCAAATTTAAGTGCAGAGATTATAGGGCAAGGGTTTTTCGCTGTCTCTATTAATTCCCTTGTACTGTGGGGAATAGCCACTTGTGTGACTGTGGTCACTCTGACTCTTGCAATGGTGCTACACTTCGCACTTTGTGCACAATCAACAAAGGTTTACATGAATCTAACAGATCCTTCGGCGATGCTTTGGGCATTGCTCTTTAGCTCAATTGGTTTGGGCTATTTTATCTATGGCAAAAAGCAGTCCAATAGCGTGGCCTTGTGTTGCGGGCTAGGGTTGATGTTTTATTCCTACTTTTTTAATAATGTGTACGCGCTTGTGTTGATCGGCTTGGGATTAATGATCATCCCTAAGTACGTCAAGCTTTAGGCCTCTAATTGAAAGTCGTGTGCCTGTTGCTCGAGGCCCAATAACGTTTCTTTCGCTTCCAATCCCCCTCCAAATCCCGTTAGTTTTCCTGTGCTGCCAATGACGCGATGGCAGGGGATAATAATAGGAATGGGGTTTTTTCCATTGGCGGCGCCTACTGCTCGTGATGCCTTGGGCTTGCCGATTTGATGCGCGATGTCGCCATAACTACAAGTCTTTCCGTAAGGAATTGTGGTTAATGCCTTCCAGACC
>Ga0314772_1001447_pt1 | contig 10466 bp, 4 predicted proteins | sample MetaGCBIW2018_FD_204520 | JGI IMG/M metagenome (GOLD analysis project Ga0314772, IMG submission 204520) | Cryopeg brine microbial communities from Beaufort Sea near Barrow, Alaska, United States - CBIW 2018 | ecosystem: Environmental > Aquatic > Marine > Coastal | place: USA: Alaska | collected... | reverse complement strand
TTGTTTAATAAAAAGACGACAACTATGGGATCTACAAACACATTTACCGTGCTTTTTTGGGTGAAGACCGAAAAAGGAACAACGGAAGGAGGAATTATTTATGCAAGAATAACAGTGAATCAAAAAAGGGTTCTTGTTAGCCTTAAGCGGAAGATTTCATTGGAATCATGGGATTCCAGCAGAAAAAGGGCCAAAGGTCATTCTATTGAGGCCAGGCAACTTAATCAATACCTAGACCTGGTACAATCCCGGTTTTTTCAGTGTTACCAGGAATTAACTTCAAAAGGGAAATTGATCACTGCGAAATTGGTTAAAGCTATATTTCTTGGTGATGATGAGAATTCAAAAACGCTACAGGAACTCATTGGGTATCATTCCAGAAAAATTGAGAGTACCCTGGCTTCGGGGACCATCCGGAATTTTGGAATAACTGAAGGCTACATCAATAAATTTTTGAACAAGGAAAAAAATACTTCAGATGTTTACTTAAAGGAGCTGGATTATAAATTCTTATGTGATTTCGAAAATTTTCTTCAGGAATACTATCCCAAAAAACATCCCCGGGCCATGAGCCATAATACGGTTATGAAGCATATTCAGCGATTGAGAAAAGTGGTAACAATGGCTTACCATCTGGAGTGGATAGATAAAGATCCTTTCCGGCGTTGGAAAACTACCTTTGAGAAAAGGGAACGGGAGTTTTTATCTGCCAACGAATTGTCCAATATGGAGACCTATGAGTTTCCTATAGAAAGATTAGACAGGGTTAGGGATCTGTTTGTATTTAGCTGCTATACGGGGATCAGTTATGTTGACGTAATGGCGCTATCCCTGGACAATATTTCAATGGGAATTGACGGGAACAATTGGATTTTTACAAAACGGCAAAAGACTAAAACACCTATAAAAATTCCTTTGCTTGATCCTGCTTTGGAATTGATTAAAAAATACGCAAATCATCCGGTTACACAAATCACAGGAAGTCTTCTACCAGAAATCACCAATGAAAAGCTAAATGTATATTTAAAGGAAGTGGCAATTCTTTGCGGGATTAAAAAGAACCTCACTTTCCATATGGCCCGGCATACTTTTGCCACAACTGTAACTTTAAATAATGGGGTGCCTATAGAGACTGTTTCCAAGCTTTTGGGACATACAAAGATAGCAACAACTCAAATTTATGCGCGGGTTCTGGAAAATAAGTTGAGTAAGGATATGAATGATTTGAGGGAGGTTTTTAGATTGAGGGATGAACTAAAGAACAAAGTTTAAACAAGAGATCTTTTTGTCAAAAGGACTTATTGATTACGCATTAAAAACTAAAAACATCCAATTTTTAGAGAAAATTGGATGTTTTTCTTTGTTTATTTTCAGGAAGTAGGATAATAACTACAAAAAACTTTCACCAAATGCTAATAAACTCGACCAAAAAAAATGAACCATTTCCTTTTTTTTTATATATTTAGGTAAAATTACTTATCTCCCCTCAATCTAAAGTAATTTAGGTTCCCCACCTATTCATAATTTTTAGCGATCAATAAAAAATATTCAAGGGACAGTTGTGTAAAATGTGTTAGTTTATATGGAACAAACGATAGAATTTAAGACTATTTCGTTCTCAATTGTACCCTGAATAGTATAATTCTCCGGTTATTGAGCTCATATTCCCCTGATTGAAAATTAAACTTTAGTTGAATTAGTAATAAATTTTATGTTTCGAACTGCTGAATTTCCGGGTTACCGTCAACTGGATCAAATGGATTGCGGGCCTACGTGCCTTAAGATTATTGCAGAGTTCTTTGGGAAAGATTTTCATCTGGATTATCTCAGGGAAATTTCTTTTTTACAGAAGGGTGGGGTTTCCCTGGCGGGGCTTTCCAAGGCATTGGAAAAAATCGGTATAGAATCTATAGGGATAAAAGCAGATCTTCAGGAACTTGTTATGGACGTGCCGCTTCCCGCTATTGCACACTGGGAGGGAAATCATTTTTTAGTGGTTTACAGGACAAATCCTAAATATATTTTTGTTTCAGATCCTGCAATTGGCAGGGTTAAATATTCCCATTCTGAATTTCTTGAAAAATGGGGAGAAACCGATAAACCACAAGGTGTTCTGCTTCTTGTGGAACCTACTGAAAAATTCTTTCAGGATGAATCTTATGAGCAGCAGGTTAAAAGTGGTATTGGGTTTTTGTATGACTACCTATTGCCGCATAAAAAATATTTAAACCAGGTTCTTCTGGGATTATTTATCGCGACCATTGTACAATTAATGCTTCCTTTTTTGACACAAAGTTTAGTGGACTACGGGATCAATTATGAAAATATTGGATTTATCCACCTCATAGTGATTGCCCAACTTTTTTTATTTCTCACCCGTTCCGCGGCTCAGGTAATAAGGGATTGGATCTTACTGTATATCAGTACCAGGGTAAATATCGCAATGATCAGTGATTTTCTGGATAAATTATTAAGGCTTCCCATTACTTATTTTGAATCGAAGACTACAGGCGATTTTATGCAAAGGATTTATGACCATCAGAGAATTGATGAGTTTTTAGGTGGCCGTGCTTTGACTATGCCTTTTGATATTTTTAATATCCTGGTTTTCGGGATGGTTTTAAGTTTTTTCGACCCTACAATTACCATGATTTTCTTTCTTGGGACTTCGTTATTCCTGGGATGGTCGCTGCTGTTTATGAAAAACAAGGAGTTTTTGGATCATCAACTTTTCGATTTAAACAGGAAAGAACAATCCTTTTTTATACAAATAATATTAGCGGTTCAGGAAATTAAACTCAACAGTTCTGAACACAGGAGAAAAACCGAATGGAAAAACAATCAGGTTAAACTTTTTGGATTGCAGTCAAGGATATTAAAGGTGGATCAGGCACAGATTAACGGGGGGAGATTCATTAATGAACTCACCAATATTGTCATTGTTTTCTGGTCGGCCAAAGCGGTTATTACTGGAGAAATTACCTTAGGGACTATGTTGGCCATTCAATTTATTATTGGCAACCTCTCATTGCCCATTTCCAATACAATAGATTTTCTTGTAGGGTACCAGCGGGCGACCCTTTCCCTGAATAGGTTGTCTGAAATTCACAATCAGAAGTCAGAAGAGCAATTATGGATGGATTCTCAGCCAATTAAACCTGGAGATATTCATATTAAAAATCTCAGTTTCGGTTATGGAGAATTAACTTCAGATGCTACCCTTCATAATATTACCGTGTCCATTCCTTTGGGGAAAACCACTGCTATTGTCGGTCCCAGTGGTTCGGGAAAAACCACTTTACTTAAATTATTATCGAAACTTTATAAGCCGGGAACAGGTAGCATTAAAATTGGCAATGAAAACCTCAAAGATTTAAATCCGGATACCTGGAGAAAAATGTGCGGAATAGTGATGCAGGACGGGATTTTATTCAACGATACTATCGAGAGGAATATTACCGAATCCAAATCCCATTTGCCAACAAACAAAAAATTACTCAACAAGGCCATAGAAATGGTGAACCTGACAAATTTAATAGAGAAGTTGCCTTTTGGAGTTCAAACCAGGATTGGGGAGCAGGGACAACTTCTAAGTGGCGGGGAGAAGCAGCGGTTATTAATTGCCAGGGCAATCTACAAAGATCCAGATTATTTGTTTTTTGATGAAGCTACCAGTTCTCTGGATGCGGAAAATGAAAAAGTAATTACAGAAAACCTGGTTGCTTTCTATAAGAACAAAACGGTGGTAATAATCGCCCATCGGCTTTCTACTGTTAAGAACGCCGATCAAATTTTAGTAATGAATGAAGGGAAAATTGTGGAAATGGGAAATCATGTTGATTTGATATCGCACAACGGGATTTATCATAATTTGATCAGGAACCAACTTAAAACATAGAAGTCATCAAAAATAGCCATAAATATGAATCTGAAAATAACCTTAACCGCGAGCCTGTCGGGATCTTGCGGTGGGGAACGGTATTGGTGTTTCTGTTTTTCATATTTTCCATTATATTGGCCTCCATCTTTTCATTTAATGAAGTAATTGAGGGAAGTGTAATTATTACCTCCAGGAATCCTCCGGTACAAATCCTGTCCAAAAAAACGGGTAAGATTTCTTCGATAAATTATCAATCAGGAGATTCTATTGCAGAAGGAGCTGTTCTGGCTATTATTGAAAATCCCGCAAGTGAAAAGGATATTGCTTATTTGAAAAATAAGCTTCCAGCTGCAATATCAATGCTGACCTCTATTGATGCCTTAAATGCTGAATTTCCCCTTCAACTTAATCTGGGGAACTCTATTCAACCATTTTATAATGTCTTTTTAAGCACGTATCAAAAGTTGATTTTGGAGAGTTCCCTTCGGGAAGGTATTATTCTCCAGATGCAGTTAAAAGATCAGCTGTCTAATCAGAACCTGTCGTTAAAAAATAAAAAGGAGGAGCTTCTACTTGCAAAACAAAGTCTTAATATTCTTGAGGTCAATTTTAAAAGACATCAAAAATTACTATCAAGAGGTGTGATTTCTCAACTTGATCTGGAAAGAGTAGAGAATGAATTTCTGAATGAAAAGCGCCAATACCATTTTCAGGAACAGCAATTGAATCAAATAATCCTGGATAAAAACAGCATAGAAAAGGATCAGCAATTGGTTAAGAATTCAGATTTTAAAAGTGTGAGCATTCAGGAGGCCGAACTAATTCTGGCCCGGCAGGATTTATTAAATGAAATTTCGGAATGGGAAGAAAATTTTCTTCTAAAAAGCCCTATTGAAGGAAGGCTTTCTTATAATGATGTTTGGGGAAAATTTCAGAATGTAAAATCAGGGGAGGCTATTTTTACGGTAGCCCCCTATGAGAGGCAAGACCTGATTGGAAAGTGTGATATTCCAATTAGAAATTCCGGCAAAATCCGTGAGGATCAAAAGGTGTTCTTAAAACTGGAAAATTTTCCTTACCGGGAATGGGGAACGGTGGAAGCCAGTGTTGGATCCATTTCACAAGTTCCCAGAACCGGTGAAAATCTAGGCTATGTCGTATACTTGAATATTGATGATTTAACTACATCTTACGGTAAAAAACTGGAATTTAATCAGGAACTGATTGGCACGGCTGAAATTCTTTTGGAGGAAGTAACTGTTTTGGAGCGCCTTTTTTATCAATTTCGAAACTTATGGTCAGTCGGAAAATTTTAAATGATTTCAAATGGATTTAATTCGAACATATCATAAAAAAAATATAGGAATATTTCTATTTCTTATGGCGTTTGTCATTTCTATAGATGGATTCTCCCAAAATAATTCAGAGCATCTCAATGCAAAGGATATAAGGAGTTTGACTTTTAAAGAGATCAGCGATCTTGAAAATCAGGCTTGGGATAAGGACAATATGGATCAGCTTAGAAATTTCACACAGGCGCATGAGCAGAAAGCAAAAGCGGAAAATGATAATATTGAAATTGCCAGGGCATTTTATTACAGGACAATTTTTGAAGAACCAAAAATAGGTTTGCTGTATTCGGATTCCATAATACAGGTAACAAAAAACAGCAATCATTTAAATTTTCCAACCCTGGGATATCTTCTTAAAGGCCATATTTATTACAATTCGAGTAATTTTCAGGATGCCCTTCATAATTACCTGACAGCTTATAAATTGTCCTTAGAAAAGGAAAATACCGAACAACAGCGGGAAATATCATTAGCCATTGCAGCAATTCGGAATATTAATGGACAACATTATGCCGCGGCCGAACTTTACAGAAGATCCTTAAATCTTTTAAGGCGCGAGAATAATTTTGAAAATAGTCATTATGTGGAATATATGACATTATTATTTAATCTCTCTACCACTCATTTAAGATTGCAAGAGATCGATTCAGCAAAATATTATGCAAAAAATGGTATAAATCAAAGTGTTATTTTTAAAGACAAATCGAATTTTAGTGATTTTGTCATGCTTGATGCCCAAATTAATTATTATGACAAAGATTATATAAGGGCGAAGGATACGCTGCTTAAATACGTGGATTCATTAGAAGGAACCAATAAGGCCATCAAGCTGTATTATCTTGGAAAGATTGAGGAAAAATTAGGAAACAGTGTGCTTGGCCTAAGATATTTTGAAGATATAGATTCTATCCTTTCAAAAACCGGGGATCCTTTTATTGAGATCAAAGATGTGTACCAGCAACTCATAGTTCGGTCTCTTTTAAATGATGATAAGCAAAAACAAATTGAATATATGGGGAAGTTGATTTACTATGATAGTATTTTATCCTCAGGACAGGAAAATATTCTCAACAAGGCTGTGCTCTCTTACGATATTCCTTATTTAAAGCATCAGAAAAAGAAAACAGAAGAACAACTCAAAGCAAAGAGCAGATATATTTCTTATGCCGGAATATTGGCTGGATTTTCTGTTTTATCCGGACTTGTACTTTTTATCAGGACAAGGAGAATGAGAACCAGATTGAACCTCCTACTTGAAAAGGGTCCAATATCACAAAGTATTGCTCCTGTGAAAATTTTAAGGCCTCCCTCTACCGTTCCTGAAGCAATTAGGATAGATATATTAAAAAATCTGGAAGCATTTGAAAACTCAGATAGATTTATGAGTGCAGATATAGATCTGCCTTCATTGGCACTGGAATTAAAAACAAATACTGCCTACCTGTCAACTGTCATCAATTCTTACAAGCAATTGAGTTTTCCAAACTATATAAACGATTTGAAAATCACTTTGGCTATTAATCGGATAAGTGATACTCCTGAATTGTTGAAATTTAGTCATCAGGGACTAGCGAAACATTTCGGATTTAAAACTGCAGGATCATTTTCAGCTGCCTTTTACAAAAAAACAGGAGTAACTGTTTCCGAATTTTTAAAAGAGTTAAATTTTCGGAAAAACAACACGTCATTTATAAATGGCGATATGTAATTGTTGCATTTTGCATATGAATGGGCTTATTTAGTATAACAAATTTTATTAATTAATTTTAAATTATTTCAATCATGAAAAAAGAACTTAAAGATTTTAAGGGAAGAGTTTTGCCGAATTTAAACAAAATTAAAGGTGGTGGAGCCGCGGGACCTATTGACAGGGACAAGGTTATGCGTCCTAAAAATGGCAATAATTAATGTGAAATTTAGAAATCCTGGAACAAAATTTTTTGTCCAGGATTTCTTTTAAATTTAGAATATGAAAAATAGAACGAATTCTGTACTTTTTTATCTGGGTTGTTTGTTTTTGTCGATTTCCTATGCTCAAAATGGGACTATAAAAAATATAGAATATCCTGAAATAACCATTCAAAGCTATTGTGAAACCCATTATGGAAATGAAGTAATCGATGAATACCAAAATTTAAATAATTTGGAGAAACCCCAAATACTGGATTGGTTTAAAGCACAGGATTCTTTGGCGGAGACTTATTTTTCTTCTAACGATCTTATGAATAAATATTTGGAACGATTTAACCAATTACAAAATATAGGTAACGGCAGTATCAGTATGATACGGGTAAATGAAGCAGGTAATTATTTTTATTTAAAGTATGATGATAAGAAAGGTGGTGATAAATTGTATTACAGGCAACAACTTTCCTCTGACGAAATTGAGGTGTTTGACCCTTCTTCTTACAAGAATGGGGATACAGACATCAGCTATATTAAACCCTCATTTGACGGTAAAAAAGTGGCCATTGGTTTTAGGAAGGGAGATGATTTTTCTTCACAAATTGTGATCTATGATCTTATCGAAAGAAAACTGCTAAATGATAAGATCATAAATATTAATCCTGATTTTGGTGGTATTGAATGGCTTCCAGATGGTTCTGGATTTATCTATTTATACTTTCCGGTGGTGGATAAAATCCAACCCGGATACAAAAAGAACTCATTTTCGGTAATTCACACCCTTGATGAGGATCCCGGAGAACGAAAATTTATATTTGGAAATAGTGATCCTGTAGTTGTTCCTTCAGATTATTATCCAAAAGTGAAGATCGGATCAAGCCAGGATAATTACATAGTTGGATATTCGGCCAGTTCCAGTGATTATTACGATGGTTATATTGCCAGGATTTCTGATGTATTAAATGGGGAATCAAAGTGGCTACCATTTTTTAAGCAAGAAAACAAAGTGTTTTATAACCAGGGAGAAGTTCGAAATAATAAATTTATATTTCGTCAGGGGAGCGAAAATGGAAATAGAATATGTCAGGTTGATATTGAAAATCCAGATTTCGACAATCCGGAGATTTTGGCTGAGGGAAGCAAAGAAAATCCCATTACCCAATTCATCGTTACCAAGGATAAAATATATTTTGCAAAATCAAAATTTGGGGTTGAAGTTTCAATATTTGTAATCGAAGATAATAAAGGAATCGAACAATTAGAACTGCCTTTTTCTGCCGGATTTGTATCATTTTTTGGGGAATCCATCACCCATAATTTTATAGGTACGGAACTGGATGGCTGGACCTCCGATTATACAAGATACCTTATAAATGAAGTGAATTTTAAGGAGGAAGCTCTTCAAATCAAAATTGATTATCCCAATTTTAAAAATCTTGTTTCCGAACAAATTATGGTGACTTCCCATGATGGAGTGGAAGTTCCATTATCCCTAATCTATGATAAAAATTTGAAGCTCAATTCCAACAGCGATGTTTTTATTTATGTTTATGGAGCCTATGGGGAAAGTTTAAGTCCGTTCTTTTTTCCAATCTTTCTGGACTGGGCAGCTCAGGGGGGGATTTTAGCTTTTGCACACGTAAGAGGGGGAGGAGAAAAAGGAAAAGAATGGCATGAGCAAGGAATGAAAAACCTAAAACAGAATTCCTGGAAAGATCTCAATGCCTGTACCGCGGAATTAATTGAGAGAGGTTTTACCAGAAAAGGATTGATTTCTTTATATACGGCCAGTGCAGGCGGAATTACGGCCGGAATGGCAGTAAACGAGCGCCCAGATCTTTATTCATCTTTTATTGCTGAAGTGCCGCGTATGAATCCGCTGGGCCTGGAATCTTCCAGTAGGGCAAGCAGTACCAGTTATCTTGAATATGGTACTGTAAAAGATAGTTTGGAGTTCCTTGGCCTGTTAAAAATGGATCCTTATCACAATCTTAAACCCAAAACCAATTATCCCGCAACCCTAATTATGCCGAGCAATAACGACGATCGCATTCCATTATGGGATAGCGGAAAGTATATTGCCAAACTTCAAAAAAGCAATATTGCCGGCACTCCAATCTTAATGGACATAGATTACCTGTCCGGACACGAAAACTACGGGGATTATAACGAGACAGTGCGATTGTACAGCAAAATCTTCAGTTTTGCCAAGAGTAATATGCAACGTGATTAAAAATCAGAAAATTTATCGAAATTTATAAAATCCCTGCATCATTACTGTTGATGTTGAAGCGGTAATTCCTTTAAACTAAATCCTGAATATGCTGTTTTCACTTAAATCCCATTTTCTATTTATTTGCTCCTTTCACCTGCTTAAATGATACGTTTCTATTATTTAACTATTCTTTTTTCAAATAAACCCAAAAACTTTCACGCCATTTATAAATGAAGCACCTTCATTTATAAATGGCATATACAAGTATTATTTTTATCTAAATATTTGACGGAATTTTAAGTATAAGGGATCTTAAATTTTTGTCAGATGGACTTTATAATTACCAAATCGGAACTCGAGGGCGAGATTCAAAAAATAGCTCAGGCCCCTCAAAAAAGGATTGTTATGTACGATCAGGTAATCGGGTTTTGCCAAAAAGTCCTTGAAGATTACAGGAGGGGAATTCGGTTGGAAAATTTCGGGGAGATTTCCTCCGAAATACGGTTTTTTAAAGATCATAAGCAACATCCGCAATCCTACCTCATTTTCTATCATAACCTGCTTCGATATGAGTTGGAGCTTCCCAATCAGGAAGAAGGTTCAAGGCGCAAATACATACTTCGGAAAATCGAGGAGATCAATGAATTTTTCCTTTCTCAAATCGATTTCATTCAATACCTGGAATTGGAGCAGGATCATTTGGACGAGTTTTATTTCACGCGAAAATTTAACAATAAAGGGTTTCATTCCAACCGGATCTATGACAGGGATCCACAGTTCAGCACTTCCCACGATTTGCTCTTGAGCGAGCTCAAAGCCCAAAAACTTTTTCTTTCATTTCTCCAGTCAAAGCTACTGGAAATGGATCATCCAAAGGAAAAATCTACAGGTGCAAGTCTGGGGCTACTTTGGACTGGATCTAAAACCGGATTAATAGAATTGATTTATGCTTTGTATTCAGACAGTGCTATAAATAATGGGACTGTTGAGTTAAGTACCATTACTGCATCTTTTGAGGAATTCTTTAACGTGAAACTGGATAATGTCTATAAAACATATTTTGAAATTAAAACTCGTAAAGGAAGTAAAACTAAATATTTAGAGGAGCTCATGA
>Ga0314772_1001436_pt1 | contig 10542 bp, 11 predicted proteins | sample MetaGCBIW2018_FD_204520 | JGI IMG/M metagenome (GOLD analysis project Ga0314772, IMG submission 204520) | Cryopeg brine microbial communities from Beaufort Sea near Barrow, Alaska, United States - CBIW 2018 | ecosystem: Environmental > Aquatic > Marine > Coastal | place: USA: Alaska | collected... | reverse complement strand
CCGACCAAGGCAGTCAGTATGCCAGTCGATTATTCCGTCAGAGGCTCTGGCGTTACCGAATGGAGCAAAGCATGAGTCGCCGGGGAAATTGCTGGGACAATGCCCCGATGGAAAGGGTCTTCCGAAGTTTGAAGAGTGAATGGATTCCGTCACTCGGCTACCGATCAATTCTTGATGCACGAAAGGATATTGGAGACTACCTGATGGACTACTACAACCGACAACGCCCTCACGCTTTAACGCCGGTATGCCGCCTGTGGTCGCCGAAGAAAAACTTAAAATACTGTCCGGGATTAGTTGGCCACTACAAAGGCGTGCTGTAGGGTCTTGTAAAAGCCTTCTATGGATGACTCTATTCGACTAACCGTTGTTTATCGAGAGGACACTGTTAGGCGCCAATATACTCTGCAATAAACTGGGGCGTTTTGAGCGCCACTAGCATCACAATAGGGACTTAATCAACAAGGTATTGGAATCGCGAATAGTCGGCAGATCGAAGCGCGCATGGCGAATAGCTTCCAACTTAATATCCGCCCAGATTAACTCTTCCTTCTCACTAGCACACGCCAATATTTCGCCACGAGGCCCGAGAATTCGACTCCCGCCCCAGAAGCGCACACTTAACTCCTGGTCGTAGCGATTGGTCATTACTAGAGGAATACCGTAAGTCATGGCGTAGAATTGAAGATTCACCGACCAGCCGTCTGGATTAGAAAAGTCGTCGCTAACCACGCCTACTGCTGAATTAATAGGAACTACAAAGAGGCTCGGTCGCTTCATCATTGCTGCATGCACAAGACCAGGATTCCAGACGTCGGAGCAAATCATAGTTGCAGTAGGCCATCCCCTTTTAGCCTCGTGGAGCTCCAGGCTCGCAGCAGCAGTGTACAGCTTAGATTCTTCGAGGCTGCCAAGGGTCGGTAGATAAATCTTACGATGAACAAAGCAAACCTCACCTTGGTACAGCCAAGCTGCGGAGTTATAAAACTCCCCAGGCGACACTTCCTCAACAAAGCCACACACGACTCGAATTTCAGGAGCTACTCCGGCTAACTCCATTAACCGTTTGTCCGCTTGGTACATAGCTAATTCTGGTACCTTTCTATCTAACTGGTAGCCAGTTAGGGATAACTCTGGGAAAACAATCAGTTCAATACCAAGATGTTGCGCCTGTTGAATTAGCCGCACATGAGTTTTCATATTAAACTCAATGTCGGCCAATTGAACCGAGATCTGTGCTGCCGCTACACGAATATTGCTCATACACACCTTATCAACTTTAGAGAACGAGTAAGTTAGAAATCGTATTGCGACCAGCGTCAAGAGTCAGCTGGGCAACCACAGCTTGGCGCGCCATGCTGACGCTTCTGACTATGGCGGCATTTAGGTTCTTACGTTATTCAACGTGCAGTCCTTAGAGGGTTGATTCCTTTAGGCACTACGAAGTAAGCCGTCGCCCCAACACATATATCGACAAGCACAGCCAGCAGCGCTGTAGGTATGGTTCCAGCTAAAAGCATCGGCATCTCATCTAGGTCGATACCCGAGAAAATAAGCTCTCCCAGCCCTCCACCGCCGATAAGAAAAGCGAGAGGCACTGTGCCAATATTGATCGTGAGAGCCGTGCGAATGCCGGCAAACATCACAAACACGGCATTTGGTATTTCCACCCGAACTAAAATTTGGACTGGTGTCATGCCCATACCATTGGCCGCTTCCTTCAGAAAACTTGGAACCTCCCGGATTCCGGTATAGGTGTTGCGTACGATCGGCAGTATGGTCGCGACAGTGAGGGCAAAGATAGCAGGAGTAGAACCAATTCCCAAGATAGTCATCGACAATGCCAACACTGCCAACGTGGGGATGGTCGTACCAATATTGAGAATTTGCATCACTCCTTCAGCAATACGCTGTTGCTTCGGTCGACTCAGCCATACCCCGAGAGATACGCCGAGAGCGATCGCAAGTCCGCCTGATACCGCGGACAATGCCAAGTGCTGCTGACTCAGATATAGGATATCTTCACTGTATTCGAGAACCCCCTCGATAAAACCGCTGCCCTGGCTTATCACTCCCAGAGTAAACATTCCCGCCAGTGCGCAAAGCCAAAATACTAGAGATTTTGATTTAGCCACGTTTCGCCCCCTGCTCAGGTTGATGAGCCGCTGGGTAAGGCTCTGCCGTGGGCCGGTGATTGGTGCCAGTGACTTGCTTGTCACGGTAGGTTGCGCCCAAGTAGTGTGTAATTCCGCGCTGAGTTATTTCGCCCAGAAGTACACCTTGCTCGTCTACACAGGGCATCCATGTCGTATCGTAGCTAAACATGCGCGAAGCCACCGTCCTAAGATCGTCGCTAACATTAACTATGGCACGCAAACCATAGTAGTGGTCGCCACACGTACCCTCCTGAGTTTGGGCCTGTGCCCTGAGCACCATACCAATCGGACGATTACTTTGGTCTACCATAGTAATTGATGTGTAGCCGCGACTATCCATAACCTGAAAGGCACTTTTGAGACTGTCTTCGGGGCGGACTGTGTCTGGAGTCGGGTTCATTACGTCTGCCACTTTAACCAGTCGCAGCCTTTTAAGAGTCCGATCGGTGCCAACGAAACCTTTAACGAAATCGTTTTTAGGATGAGCCAAGGTTCGGTCTGGCGAGTCAAACTGAATCAGTTTTCCGGCATTAAAGATGGCGATTTTATCAGCCATTTTGACAGCTTCATCGATATCGTGGCTGACAAACATCACGGTCTTTTTGAGCTCTTTTTGCATCTTCAAGAACTCGTCTTGGATAATCTCTCGGTTGATCGGATCGATTGCTCCGAAGGGCTCATCCATTAACATGACTGGTGGGTCAGCAGCGAGAGCGCGAATCACGCCGATCCTTTGTTGCTGTCCACCAGAGAGTTCATTGGGGTAACGCTTTAGAAAAGCAGTCGGATCCAAGGCCACTAGATCCAGTAACTCAGCTGCGCGCGCGAGATAGCGAGACTTTTTCCACCCCAAGAGTTTGGGGACGATACTAATGTTCTCCTCGATGGTCATATTAGGAAACAGACCGATTTGCTGGATAACGTAACCAATATTTCGGCGAAGAGTGATCGTATCCAGCAGACTGGTATCTTCTCCGTTGATAAACACTCGGCCGGATGTGGCCGGAATGATCCGGTTGATCATCTTCAATGTGGTAGTCTTACCGCAGCCCGAGGGACCTAGTAACACACAGATTTCACCTTCGGGCACTTCCATGCTAACGCGATCAGAAGCCGTAACGATCCCTTGGGGCGTTTCGAAAATTTTAGTCAGGTGGTCGAGCTTTATCATCTTTATTGTCTCTATCCTGTCAGGTAATTCATCAGAGTATGTAATCAAGCGTAAATTTGGTTCAGCCGGCTGCTTGCTTGATCCCTTTTGGAGTAAGTCTTTTTTGACAGTAAAGTAGGGCGTAATCAGCAAAAACCGCTAATACGCTAACTGCCAAAGCTCCAGCAAGAAGTTGCCGCGGATCAGTTTGAGAAATCCCTTGACTGATTAGAGTTCCTAGTCCTCCCGCGCCAATATAGGCAGCAATCGCCATCACTCCGATGTTCATTACCACGGCGGTGCGGATACCAGCCATAATCACCGGCACCGCAAGGGGGATCTCGACCAACTTTAGCCTCTGAACCGCTGTCATACCGACACCTCGTGCCGCTTCTCTCAAAGCAGGATCAATATTATTGATGGCAGTGTATGTATTGCGAATGATTGGCAACTGTGAATAGAGCAAGACCGCAATCACCGCCGGTAGATACCCGATTCCGTGACCTACCATAGACAGAATAGGAATCATCAAACCAAACAGCGCAATGGAGGGGATCGTCATAACAATCGAGGCGAAATAAAGAACTACACTTGCCGCCTTCTCATTTTGGGTAATCAAAATTCCGATAGGCACACCGGTAATAATTGCTAAGCCAACAGCAACACTCACTAAGGCAATATGCTCCATTGTGAGGATGCCAATGGTTCCGATATTACTAAATATATATTGTAAGACATCCAAAGCCGTTTCCTCATTATGTTTATGATTGCCACAAGTCGAAGGCATGTAGCTGGCTATTCCTGTTGGCTCAGTGTATCTGGATTAAACCATAGGAAATGTTATTAAGGGGACCAAAAAGGAGACTATCCAGACTTACTTGAGCATGCTACTGTGAGGGTATCATCGCTATGGCCAACTAATTTCGGAGAGTATTACAGACCTATTTCTGGCTACAAACCACCAAGACTCCACCACTAACAGCTCATGGGCAGACTGAAACTCAAAGATTGAGAGCACACGAATTTGCATCCCGAGGCATACCAAAATCAGTGAGGGTAAGCTCCAGTTAATTTATCGCTCGAAGCCTCAGCGGACTTTCTGTGATTGAAGCTTCATTAACCGCGCGCTCAATAACTAAGTGCAACACCCTCTAATAGAGTACTGTGTTGCCATGGAAAAACACTATCATCACCTGAGTACCACCGACCGCGTTACGCTCATGTTCCTGAAGCGCCAGGGCCTCAGCCTTCGTGTCATTGCCAGTGAGCTGAACCGTTCACCCAGCACCCTGAGCCGAGAATTGCAGCGGCGTGCGGTTGAAGGCCGACCCTATGATGCCGAAGCAGTAGGGCTCGCAGCGCGTTCAGCACGTTTGCACTGCCGGCCCCGGCGCAAGTTAATCGAGGGCACTGACCTCCATGAGGTGGTCGTCGACATGCTGCGAAACAAATGGTCTCCTCAGCAAATCAGCGGCACACTGAAGACCATGTTTCCTCATCATCCTGAGTTTCAAGTCTCACATGAGACCGTGTACAAAGCCATTTATGCCCAGCCTCACGGCGAGCTGCGCAAGGAGCTGATTACCTGCCTGCGTCAGGGTCAAACCAAGCGCCGTCCCCGTGCTGGCGGGGTTGATCGTCGCCAACAAATCCCGGATCTGGTCAGCATCCACCGTGTAGGTGCTGATTTATGGGCGCTTACATCTACTTCGCTGACCCGCACAGTCCCTGGCAACGAGCCATTAACGAGAACACTAATGGCTTGTTGCGGCAGTACATGCCGAAAGGAACAGACCTGTCTGTGTTCAGCCAGGATGAGTTGGACGCTTTTTCCTTCCAGCTTAATACTCGACGTAGAAAGCGGTTAGGCTTCAAACCACCGCTGGAAGTGTTTATGGATCTGATCAACCGTACCCAGGAAGCGCCATCAGGCGTTCATTAAACCGAGTATTGCACTTGGAGTTGGAGGCCGCCAACTCTTCGCTCAGCGCAGGCCCAGGGAAACCCAACCCTAACAGCCGCATTGTTATACTTTAGGTCCTTACTAACATATCCACGGTTCACGTATAGTGATAAATTGAGGGTTAAGTGATCGAACATGTAAAACGAACTTAATAAACGGAAATCTAAAATGAAAAAAAATAATATTCGCGCTATTTTCGCTTTAATTTTATTGTCGGCAATCTCTTTGTTTTCGTCCGCTTCAGAGCGGTTAGTCGTAGGCGGAAAAGGCTTCACAGAAAACCTACTCATCGCCGAAATAACCTCGCAGTATCTTACTAGCAAAGGTTATGACATAACAACAAAGACCGGACTAGGTACTGCCGTTATCAGAAAGGCGCTAATAAACGGCCAGCTTGACCTGTACTGGGAATACACCGGCCCAACGCTAGTAAATTATCACAAGCGTCCAGGTGTCCCTCGTGAAGAAATGCTCGACTTACTAAATGAACTAGACGCGAAGAACGGCCTGAAATGGCTGGAGTCTTCAGATGTTAATGACACCTACGCTTTCGCAATGAATCGCGACACCGCCGCTGAACTAGGTATTAAAAATATGGACGACCTTGCGGCCAAGATCAACTCCGGCGAGAACATTCGATTAGCCTCTAACGCAGAGTTTTATGGCAGAGCAGACGGTTTAAAGCCATTACAAGAGGCTTATAATTTTGAGTTTCCTCGAAAGAATATTTCCAGAATGGATTCCGGCTTGACATATAGCGCGCTAAAACAGCGAGATGTTGAAGTTGCGCTTGTATTCTCGACAGATGGCCGCATCCCAGCGTTTGATTTTATTATAGTAGAAGACAATAAAGACTACCATGTACCCCAAGTGATGACACCGGTGGTGCGCCAAACAGTATTAAACAAGAATCCGGAATTGAAAGAGCTAATGCATGACATTTCATCAAAACTGGATGATGACATTATGGCGAACCTAAATTCAAAAGTAGCTGTCGACAAACAAACACTGCAACAGGTAGCCAAAGAGTTTCTTTCAAAAAACAAACTGATTTAATATCCCTGACGAGAAGGGGCTCAAGCCCCTTCTCTATTTAGCCACTCAACCGCCCCATTTTTCTCGCCCGAGTAGGTAGTTACTGCTGGCATCCTCGCTCACTCTTCCTCCAAGTTCCAATCAACGTATATGACAAATTGTACTGAGTTAGGGAGACTCTGAATAAGTCTCCAAAATCAGCGGTAATACGGTCATCGTCAACCGCATAGGATTCGTTGCCACTATGAACCAGATCACCTTCTCCGAAGCCGAGTACCAGAACAAGAAGCGCAAGACTCGCCGCGAGATCTTTCTGGAGCGGATGGACAAGCTGATTCCTTGGAAGCAGCTGGAGAAGAAGGTAGTTCGATATTACCCCAAGAGACAGACTGGCCGGCCACCGTATCCGCTGCCGACCATGCTGAAAGTCCACTGAATGCAGTTGTTTTATAACCTCAGCGATCCGGCCATGGAAGATGCCCTTTACGAAATCGAATCCATGCGGCACTTTGCTGGTTTGAAGCTGGACCGCCTGCCGGATGAAACCACCATTCTCAAGTTCCGCCATTTCCTGGAGCGTCACGGCCTTGGCAAGGCGTTGTTCAAAGAGGTGAACAAGCACTTGGAGAAGAATGGCTTGATGCTGCGCGAAGGCAGCATTGTGGATGCGTCAATCATTTCCGCACTGTCCTCTACTAAGAACGAGAGCGGCAAACGTGATCCCGAGATGTACCAGACCAGAAAAGGTAATCAGTGGTACTTTGGCAGGAAGATGCACATCGGCGTCGATGACACGCTCGGCCTGATTCACAGCATTGACACCACAGCAGCCAATGTTCACGACATCGTACCCGCCGGCAACCTTCTCCACGGCGATGAGCAGCGCGTGTTCGGTGATGCCGGTTATCTTGGGATTCAAAAACGGGATGAGCATAAAGATCGTAAAAACGTCTCCTGGTTCATTGCCAAACGCCCCGGCTTTCGCAAGAAACTGGACGTCCGTAAGCTAAAGGCTGAGAAGCTCAAAGCCAGCGCTCGCGCCAAAGTGGAACATCCATTCCGCTACATTAAACAGGTCTTTGGCTACAGCAAGGTTCGCTATCGCGGCCTGGCCAAAAACAGTAACCGACTGCATGTGCTGGCTGCGTTCAGCAACTTGCTGATGAGTGAGACATATCTACTGGCGTAGTGCCAGTTCGCCTGAATTCCGCCAAAAAGGCGGAAAACGGGCAAAAAACGAACAAAAAATGGGAAGATTACGCCCAAATCGCGTTTGCATGGCTTTTTTTCGAGTTGACGAGTTGAAAAACGATTCAGCCACAAATCAGGCTTTAATCAGACCCTCCCTAGAGTTCACCCATCGGAGCGACCGGTAATGCAATGGAAAGTTTTTCCTCACACCCCCTCTTTAAGAGAGGGAGCGGGGTAAATTCGATGACAAACTCCGCCTCATTTTATAGCGACTTTTCGCCACTCGCACAGGGCTGATACACTGAGCCCGCTAGGCCTAGTCAACTATACACTGCCAAGCCCCGAGGCAGAGCCGTCTTTCTAGAGGCGGCTCTTTACGATCCGGTGAGTTTTGGTGAGTACGCGCTCCCCGAAACTGCCTGGCAACAACAATGCTGACGCAAAGGTAGAGATATGCGATGAAGGGTTTAAAATCCAATAATTCAGAAGTCAAAGATGAGAGCATTTGTTTTGGATTTCTTTTAATCCCTGGATTCTCAATGCTTTCGTTCTCATCGTTACTTGAACCACTCAGGATGGCCAACAAGGTATCAGCATCACACCTATATGAATGGAAAATTTTTTCCATTAACAATGAGTCAGTTGCTGCTAACAATACTCTTTTATTCTCTCCCACATGTGATATATCCGAAATCTCAGATCTGGATTTTTTATTCGTCGTAGCGGGAACCAGTATACATGAATTTTACACTCCTATAATTCGCACGTTCCTTAGGAAAGTCAGCGCCTTCGGTATTAAAATTGGAGCCACATCTACTGGAACATTCCTCCTTGCTTTTTCTAGAATCATAGGGGAAAAAGAGTGCACCGTTCATTGGGAGTATATGGATATGTTTGTCGACGAATTCCCAAGGATAAAAATGACTGGTGATATATTCGAAATTCAGGGCGACATTTTAACCTGTTGCGGTGGGCTGTCAGGCCTTGACTTAATGCTTGAACTAATACGCGAACAGCAGAGCGCAGACCTATCAAAAGCGATTGCCGACCAATATCTTTATCCAGAAATAAGAGACTCAGATACTAAACAAAAAATGGATTTAATATCAAGATACAACATACACAACCCTAGACTATTGCGCGCAATACAGCTTATGGAGTCAAATACTAGAAATCCAGTTTCTTTATCTGATATTTCGGAGCATGCAAACTTATCAGAAAGGCACTTACAAAGGCTTTTCGGGAAGTACCTCAACAAGAGTGCAAATGAATTTTACCTTAAGATCAGACTGGAAAAATCATATAAAATGTTAAAAGAAACAGATTTATCTATTTTGTCTACAGCAATAGCCTGCGGCTTTAACTCCTCATCATATTTTTCGAAGCGCTTTAAGTTAGAATACGGACTCATACCTAGAGAAGTGAGAAAATCGATTCGATAAGCCTTCTACTTTAGCAGCACATGTCTCGTTATTACCACCACTGGTCTGCATTGTCGCACTTTGCATGCCCATTTTAGCAGATAATTAAATGTATCAAATCTGCTAACTATCGGTACAACAACATGGCGATCTCTCAACAAAACCCACTGTATCACTTCTTGAACAAAATGGACTTTACCGCATTGCCAGAGGAAGTAGTTTCTCAGGCTAAGCTGTGCTTAATTGATTTACTGGGTACACTCGCTGCAGGAAGCAGGACCCAACTCTCATACATTATTGAAGAGTTTGCGCAGCACCAATTCGCTGCAGGTCCGGGATGTCCTGAAGCCTTCACCCTACGCTCTGGTACTAAATTAAGTCCATCTGGTGCAGCGATGGTTGATGGTATGACAATCGACTCGATGGATGCGCATGATGGCCACTCGATGACCAAAGGCCATGTTGGGTGCGCCGTTCTGCCGGCTATTGTTGCAACCATCGGATCAGACACCAAAGACCTTAGTGGGCAAGCACTTTTAACATACCTCGTTGCAGGATACGAGATCGGAACGCGTTCAGGAATGATTTTGCATCATACGGCTGATGACTATCATTCATCCGGCGCCTGGAATGCAGTAACCTGCGCAGCACTGGTTGCTCATCGATTGCAGTTAACCGAAGAACAGTTTGATCATGCTGTTGGCATTGCGGAGTACCATGGCCCTCGAAGCCAGCTGATGCGAGATGTGGACCATCCCACAATGGTAAAAGACGGCTCCGGGTGGGGCGCCATGGCTGGCGTCTCCGCAGCCTATATGGCACAGCTCGGGTTTACCGGCGCCCCAGCACTAACAGTTTTGGAAGTCGGCGTACAAGCTTTCTGGAGTGACCTTGGTGCCAAGTGGAGAATTCTGGAGCAATACTTCAAACCTTATCCAGTATGCCGCTGGGCACACCCTGCAATTGATGCTGTTCTATTATTAAAAAAGAGCAACGAGTTCACAGTCGATGAAGTGGAATCTGTCACCGTACACACTTTTCATGAAGCTGCACGCCTAAGTCAAGTGCCACCACAGACATCGGATCAAGCCCAATATGCAACGTGCTTTCCAATTGCCGTTGCATTATGCCGTGGCGATGTTCTGCCCGAACATGTTATAGAGGGTAAGCTTGCAGATGCTGATATTCTAGATATGTTTGATAAGATTTCCATCTTAGAAGACGATGAGTTTAGTCAGCGTTTCCCACAGGAGCGTCTTGCAAAAGTTAAAATTCGCTGTTACGACGGCAGAGTTTTCTTATCAGAGCCCACGATAGCCAAGGGCGACCCAAAAAACCCGCTTTCTCGCCAGAATTTAGAAGCGAAATTCTTCGCTCTAGCCACTCCCGTGTGGGGGCACGAAAAATCTCAAGATATACTCTCACTGGCAAATTCTTTAGACCAGCCTGGCGTATGCGCTAGCGACCTTTTAAACCTGATTCGTACAAAAAATGTAGTGGCTAACTAGTGCCCATCCAGAAACTAATAACCGGCTGATTTTCAGGAAATAATTCTAAGAAAGGTTAAAGAATCCTCTTGGCTTTGGTATGTTTTAAGTGCAACCCAAAAACATCCAACAACCAAGA
>Ga0314772_1001409_pt1 | contig 10738 bp, 7 predicted proteins | sample MetaGCBIW2018_FD_204520 | JGI IMG/M metagenome (GOLD analysis project Ga0314772, IMG submission 204520) | Cryopeg brine microbial communities from Beaufort Sea near Barrow, Alaska, United States - CBIW 2018 | ecosystem: Environmental > Aquatic > Marine > Coastal | place: USA: Alaska | collected... | reverse complement strand
GTAGCAGACGAGACTGCGACGCCTCGATCGACGGGGATTGACGACGCGGTGTAGAGGGGCACACCCGCGAGCTCAGTGGCGTGGGCTGTCGCTTCATGCACGAGTTGCGCTTCGGTCTCGCGGTAGCTGCCGCTGCCGCTAGCGGCGTAGGTCACGACGACATCTGGCTTCAAGGAGGTAATGGCTGCGGCAAGATCTGCCGCGAGCGCGCGCGCCGAGAGCGTGCTGAACTGCTGTCCGCTGTCTTCTCTCAAGACGTGATGCGCCGTGATGCCGAGGATCTCGCGCACGTAGGCGTCGGCGCTAACATTGGCCTCAGCTTCGAGAAGAACGTCCGCACTGTGCGCAGGAGAGTCGCTGCAGCTGAGGACGATGAGTTCGGTTCCGCGCTGCACGAGGGTGGCTATCGTGGCACCGAAGACCTTGGCTTCGTCGTCTGGACGTGCGGCGATGAGCAATACCCGCTGTGCGCGATCTTTCATGGCCGTTCCTCCACCACTTGTTCTGGAGTAGACAGAATAAGCACAGGTGGGCGAAATATGGTTGCTTAGGTTAGGCTTACCAACGTTCCCTTTTAGCAACTACACGAGAGAATCCTGTGCTCGCCAACTTTCTCATCGGCCTCCGTGAAGGCCTCGAAGCCGCCCTCGTGATTGGCATCCTCATCGCGTACGTGCGAAAGATCGATCGACACGATGTGCTGCCCCGCATCTGGCTGGGAGTTGGACTCGCTGTCGTCATCTCTCTCGGACTCGGCGCGAGCCTCACCTTTGGCACCTATGGCCTCTCGTTTCAAGCTCAAGAACTCATCGGTGGCATCCTCTCGATCATCGCAACAATTTTTGTCACCTGGATGATCTTCTGGATGCTGCGCGCAGCCCGCGGTCTCGGCCGCGAATTGCGCAACGAGGTCGACTCGTACCTCACCGGCGCCGGCTGGGGACTCGTGCTCGTGGCATTCCTCGCAGTCGGGCGCGAAGGAATCGAAACCGCACTCTTCATTTGGGCTGCTGTTCAGGCCAGCGGTTCGACCGCTCTGCCCCTCACGGGTGCCGCTCTGGGTATCGCGGCATCGATAGTGCTCGGCTATCTCCTTTACCGCGGCGTGGTCAGAATCAACCTCACGCGCTTCTTCACCTGGACGGGTGCGATCCTCATCATCGTTGCGGCTGGCGTGCTCGCCTATGGCGTTCACGACCTGCAGGAGGCCGGCGTTCTGCCTGGGCTGCACGCTCTCGCCTTCGACGTGAGCGCGGCCATTCCGCCAGACAGCTGGTACGGCACGCTGCTTAAGGGAACCCTCAACTTCTCCCCCGCAACCACTTGGCTCGAAGCCGGTGTTTGGCTCGCCTATGTCGGCACCGTCATGACTATTTTCATTCGCACCGTTCGCGGGCACCGGCGCTCGGAGGAGCCCATCGCCCCCGCAGCCAACCTCAGCACTCAAGGAGCCTGATGATCACCCGCCCCACCCGCCTCGGATTTGCTGCGGCGGCAACTGTCGCTGCGCTCGCACTCACCGGTTGCGTCGCCAACAACGCCGGTGACAGCACAGACACCACCATCTCGGTCGACAGCAGCGCGAACGACTGTGCCGTCAGCGCGAGCGAAGCGCCAAGCGGAAACCTTGTCTTCTCCGTCACCAACTCGGGCGATCAAGTGACCGAGTTTTATTTGCTCGGGGATGACGGGCTCCGCATCGTCGGCGAGGTTGAGAACATTGGCCCAGGCATCACTCGCGAGCTCGTTGTGCGCGCCAAGCCCGGCGACTACTTCACCGTGTGCAAACCAGGACTGACCGGTGAGGGTGTTGGCAAGGCTGCGTTCACGGTCACCGATTCTGGCACTGACCTCTCGTTCAGTGGGGATATTGCCGAGCGAATTGAGGCTGCAAACGCCAACTACAAGGGCTACGTGACGGGCCAGATCGAGAAATTGGTCGTCGGCACCGAGAAGTTCGCCGACGCCTACATCGCCGGCGACGACGACACCGCCCGAGCCCTCTATGCCCCTACTCGTGTGTTCTGGGAGAGCGTAGAGACCGTTGCCGAATCGTTCGGTGACCTCGACCCGCGCATGGATCTGCGTGAGGCAGACCTCGAAGACGGCCAAGAGTGGACCGGCTGGCACGCCATCGAGAAAGACCTCTGGCCCGCCGAAGCCGAAGACGGCTTCGCAGCCTATGACCAGTCCACGCGTGAGGCGCTTGCCACCCAGCTCGTCACCGATACAACAACGCTGCACAGCAACGTGCAAGATCTCGAGTTCACTCTCGACCAGCAGACCAACGGCGCCATCGGCCTCCTCGATGAGGTTGCCAGCGGCAAAGTTACTGGCGAAGAAGAGTTCTGGTCGCACACCGACCTCTGGGACTTCCAAGCAAACATCGATGGTGCTCGCGTGCTCTACGACGGTGTTCGCGACATCCTCGTAGAGAAGGATGCCGATCTGGCAGCGACACTCGACGCTGAGTTCGACGAACTCCAGTCGTTGCTCGATGCCCAAAAGGTTGGCGACGGATTCCGCCTCTACACTGAACTGTCCACGTCAGAGATTCGCGCCTTTTCTGACCAAGTGAATGCGCTCGCTGAGCCCCTCTCGCGCCTCACCGCAGTATTGGTGCTCTAAGCGCCTCCCTCCAGGATCCGAAAGAACCACAATGTCGACAGATGAAAGCAGCGGGCTCTCCCGCCGCGGCCTCCTCGGCCTTGCGGGTGCCGGAGTCGTTGGGGCGGGTCTCGGCGTTGGCGGCGCCTTCGCTGTCGGCAATGGCGGAGGTTCGGCATCCACCGGCAATGATGTTGCCTCGACGTACCCGTTCTTCGGCGAACACCAGTCAGGAATCATCACCCCGGCCCAAGACCGGTTGCATTTCGCCGCGTTCGACGTCAATGACATTTCGCGAGATGAACTCATCGAGCTGCTCCAAGACTGGAGCTATGCTGCGGCTCGCATGACCACCGGCGCGGCTGCGGGCAACTACGGTCCTGCTGGCGGCCCATACGATGCACCGCCGGATGACACGGGCGAGGCCCTCGACTTGCCTCCAGGTGGCCTGACAATCACATTTGGCTTCGGCCCCACGCTGTTCGATGACCGCTTCGGGCTCGCCGACAAGCGCCCAACAGCGCTCATCGACCTGCCCAAGTTTCCCAGTGATGCCCTGCAGCCCGAACTCGTCGGCGGTGACCTGTGTATCCAAGCGTGCAGCGACGACCCTCAGGTGGCTGTTCACGCCATCCGCAACCTCTCTCGTATTGCCTTCGGTCGGGCAACCCTGCGCTGGTCACAGCTCGGCTTTGGGCGCACGTCATCGACGACTCAGGCCCAGAAAACCCCGCGCAACCTATTCGGCTTCAAAGACGGCACAGCAAACCTTCGAGCAGAAGACGCGGCAGGGGTCAACGAGCATGTCTGGGCTGCATCAAGCGATGGAGCATCGTGGATGGCCGGCGGATCGTATCTCGTGAGCCGCAAGATTCGCATGACCGTCGAAACGTGGGACCGCACATCCCTTCGCGAACAAGAAACCATCTTCGGCCGCACCAAGGGCGAGGGAGCGCCACTCAGCGGTGGAAGCGAATTTACCGATCCCGACTTTGATCAGGCCGGCCGCGACGACGCACCGCTCATCGACAAAAACTCCCACGTAAAACTGGCACACCCCGACACCCATGATGGTGTGCAGATTTTGCGCCGCGGTTACAACTTCGTCGATGGCAATGACGAACTCGGGCGGCTCAACGCTGGACTATTTTTCATCAGCTACCAGCGGGATCCCGGTACGCAATTTGTGCCGATTCAGCTCGCGCTCTCACGCAATGACCTCATGAACGAGTATGTGCGTTACGTCGGCTCGGCAGTCTTCGCCGTGCCACCTGGTGCGAGCTCGTCGAGTTTCGTCGGCGCAGGACTCTTCGACCTGGCCTAACCGTTTATTCTTAGTTGCCCGCGGGGGTAACAGTGTAGTTCGCGGTGTATCCGTCGTCTGTCTTCGCTACGACAACAACAGCATTCCAGTCGTCGTCCGAGAAAATGACCGAACCGCTCCCGTCAGAGCCGCTCGCCTGCACTTGTGACTCGAAGCCGGCATCCGCAAACTGCGCCTCAATGCCATCGAGCGGTGATTCATTGCCGGCAGAAATGGTGACGTTATAGCCGCGGCTATCGCCATCGCCAGCCGAAATTCCGAAAAGCACGTCTCCAGAGACGACAGGCACTTCGGACGGGAAGCCGTCAGGGATCTCTTGGCCGCCCAAATCGACCTGACCGCCGGTGGCCTGCTCAACGAGACTCTCGATCGGGTTGCCGAAGCAGCCGGACAGTGCTGGGGTGATACCCAGAGCAAGGACAACAGCAATGGATGCACTAAGGCGTCGTTTCGGGCTAATCATGACTACTCTCCTGAATTTCTTGAGGCGCGGCTACGGCTCTCGTTAACGAACAATGCAGCCACGATCTCAATGACCGTAGCTGCATCGTACTCTCGGAAAGCGAACGATTCCTCGCTCGCTTCAGCTGAGAGGGGTTACGCGTTTTGCTTCTTGAGGCGCGAGGTTTGACGTGCGCGAGCGTTTGAGTCCAACTCAACCTTGCGGATTCGCACAAACTCGGGCGTTACTTCAACACACTCGTCTTCGCGAGCGAATTCGAGGCACTCTTCCAACGTCAGCTTGCGCGACGGAGTCATACGCTCGAACGAGTCCGAGGTCGACTGGCGCATGTTGGTGAGCTGCTTTTCCTTGGTGATGTTGACGTCCATGTCGTCGGCACGCGAATTCTCGCCAACAACCATGCCTTCGTAAACCTCTTGAGTTGGCTCAACGAAGAATGACATGCGCTCTTGGAGAGCAACCATTGCGAAAGGAGTAGCTGCACCGGCACGGTCTGCAACGATCGAGCCGTTAACGCGGGTGAGGATTTCGCCAGCCCACGGCTCGTAGCCGTGCGATACCGCGTTAGCGATACCGGCACCACGCGTGACGGTCAAGAACTCGGTGCGGAAACCGATGAGGCCACGCGACGGAACGATGAATTCCATGCGAACCCAACCGGTTCCGTGGTTACTCATGCCCTCCATGCGGCCCTTGCGTCCGGCAAGAAGCTGGGTGATCGCACCGAGGTATTCCTCAGGGGCATCGATCGTGAGGTTCTCGAACGGCTCGTGGACCTTACCGTCGACCTTCTTGATAACTACCTGCGGCTTACCAACGGTGAGTTCGAAGCCTTCACGTCGCATCTGCTCGACGAGGATGGCCAGCGCAAGCTCTCCACGACCCTGCACCTCCCACGCGTCGGGGCGACCGATGTCAACGAGCTTCAGCGAAACGTTACCGACGAGCTCGCGGTCGAGACGATCCTTGACCATCCGGGCGGTGAGCTTGTGGCCCTTGACCTTGCCGATGACGGGCGAGGTGTTGGTTCCGATCGTCATCGAGATTGCGGGGTCGTCGACCGTGATGGTCGACAGCGGGCGAACATCATCGGGGTCACACAGGGTTTCACCGATGAAGATGTCTTCGAATCCGGCAACAGCAACGATGTCACCTGGGCCAGCGCTTTCGGCCGGGTAACGGTCAAGAGCCTTCGTGATCATCAACTCGGTAACGCGCACGTTGGAGACGCTTCCATCGTGCTTGACCCAGGCAACCGTCTGACCCTTTTTGATCGTTCCGTTGAAGACGCGCAACAAAGCGAGACGGCCAAGGAACGGCGAGGAGTCAAGGTTGGTGACCCACGCCTGAAGGGGGTGCTCATCGTCGTACTTCGGCGCAGGAACGTGGCGGAGGATCGCGTCGAACAGTGGCTCGAGGTCTTCGTTGTCTGGCAGAGTGCCATTGTCTGGCTGGTTCCAGCTAGCGGCACCATTACGGCCAGAGGCGTAGACAACAGGCACGTCGAGGATTGCATCCAAGTCGAGGTCTGGAAGGTCATCCGCCATGTCGCTCGCGAGGCCCAACAGCAGGTCTTGGCTTTCGGCAACGACCTCGTCGATGCGCGCATCCGGACGGTCGGTCTTGTTGACCAACAGGATGACGGGAAGCTTGGCCTCAAGCGCCTTACGGAGCACGAAGCGGGTCTGCGGCAGCGGGCCCTCACTGGCGTCAACGAGCAGAACTACGCCGTCAACCATGCTGAGTCCACGCTCAACCTCGCCACCGAAGTCAGCGTGGCCTGGGGTGTCGATCACGTTGATCGTGATGGGGCCCTCAGTGGCGTACTTGCCGTTGTAGGTAATCGCGGTGTTCTTCGCGAGAATCGTGATGCCCTTTTCGCGCTCGAGCTCGTTGGAGTCCATGGCGCGTTCTTCCAAGTGCGCGTGCGCCTCGAAGGAGTTTGTCTGGCGAAGCATCGCGTCAACGAGCGTGGTCTTTCCGTGGTCAACGTGAGCAACGATTGCTACGTTGCGCAAATCAGAGCGAGTGGCCAAAGCCATAGCAATATTCCTTAACTTGATTGGAGGCTGTGCGGTCTCTCACCGCAGTCGCTGCGCATGAATTATCGGCAGCAAATCGGCGGCCTGTTGCCACCGGGTAAAGATCTTGGGAGGGCGCAGAAGATCGTTCAGAGTAGTCTGCTCCACGAGTTTAGCTTGTTTGGCAAGAATTATCGCCGACTACGCTCCCAGCGCATCCGATTGGCTACGGCTGCCAGTCCCAGACGTTCCACCAGATGCCAGGGCTAAGCGACGAAATCGAGACGTTAGAGACCCTGTCTTGGTCGAAAGCAGCGGTTGTCGGATGCTGGAACAGCGGTACTCCGTAGCCGCTCTGCCAGAGCGCAGCATCCGCATCTGCGAGCAAGTCACTGCGCTCTTCTGCACCAGCATCCGGATCATCTGCAGCGCTGAGGAGCGAATCGACGGTGGCATCGGAGAAGTCGTTGAGGTTTGCGTAGCCGTCAGTTCCGAAGATTGCGGGTGCCAATCCGACGCCTGGGCGCGTCGTCTGCCAGCTGAAGAGTGCTGCGTCGTAGGTGTCTGGCACGCCGAGGCTCCCCTGCCAATCTTCGGTGGAGCAGTCGCTTACAACGAAGCCAGCGGATGCGGCCGATTCCTTAATGAGTTCGAACTCGGTTACGCGCATCGGGTCATCCGCTGCATAAAGCACGCACACTGCCGGTTTGCTCACGCCAGCTTCCGCAAGCAATTCTTTGGCGCTGGCAATGTCGATCCCGGCGAAACCGTCCGAGCCATTGCTTGAGCGCACGCTTCTATAGTCGGGATCGTTGGGAGCGAAGAGGAACGAGTCTCTCGTTGTTGCCCTCGGCTGAAGGTCGGCTAGGGCCGCAGACACTATTTCATTGCGCGGCACAGTCTTGAGGAACGCTTGGCGCACCAGTGGGTCATCGAATGTTCCGTTTTTGGACTGGCCAAACCGCAAATCGAGGTGTTCAAAGCTGTCGGTGCTGCCGTCGACGATGGTGGCATCCATGGTCTCGAGAGCATCCCGAACATCGCTGTTCATCTCCGGGGTCACGATCTGTACTGCGCCAACAAGCAGTGCCTGTGCTTGGGCTAGCGGGTCACGCATGAAGCGAACCGTAATTTCCTGGAAGGTGGGCTGACGGCTTCCGGTGTAGTTCTCATTGGCCCGCAACGTGATGTACTGATTGGCCACGAAATTCGAGATGACGTACGGTCCGTTCGAGACCACAAGGCTCTTGTTTGCCGGCATTCCTTGAAAATTGAATACCGTGTTCCAGGTGAGAGCGATCGCGGCCAGATCAGCGTCATTGCCTTCAGTAATCGCGGAGAACACGCGCTCTTTTGCCGCGAGTGAATCGTCACTTCCAAACGCCATTTTGCCGACAACATGTGCCGGTTTCGCCGAAGATCCAGCACCGAAGAAGGCGGTCTGCCACCCAGCGAAGGCTTCATCAAATACGAGCGTTAGTGACATGCGGTCGTCACTGATCTGCGGCATCTCGGTGACGAGCGCAATTCCAGTATCGACGCGCGCGCTGGAATCAAACAGCACCCGAGAGTCCGCGCGGTCGAGCGGAACGCCAGTTTCAGCATCAACGGTGCTGGCCGGGTCAACGTCTGGCGTATTGAGGGCTGCGGATGTTGCGGCCCACTCCATCAGGAGGTCTACGGCGTCGACGGCGGCACCGTCTGACCAGCGCACACCGTCTGACACCGTGTACGTCACTGCGAGCGGGTCATCCGACACTTTCTCGTAGTGCCCGAAAGACTCGTCTCGCACGAGCTCAGAGTCGCCGTTGTAATAGTTGAATCCGGAACCTGTCGCGTACGCGATTTGCGAGTTGGTTTCGCTGGTGCCGAAGGTAGTTTCTGGATTGCCAGAAGTGTATGGCTGAGTGACGGCGATGCTCAGCTTCGAGCCGTCGATCGTAGTCGACTGCGTGGGTACACAGCCGGCAAGCACTAATGCGGCGCTTGCAGCAACCGCAATGGTCGCCATGATTCTCGTGGCGCTCACTGAACCCTCCTGCACACGGTCACGCAGTGCACGATGGCACGCTTACAACGAGTCTAAGCGAGAAGGGCCGCTCCTCGCGGAACGGCCATTCTCACTCGAGATACTAGGCGCCTAGTTTGATATTGGCGCCAGGAATCGCGTCGAGAAGCTCCCGTGTATACGGGTTGGTCGAGTTCTCGAAGACCTCATCGGTCGTCGCCGCTTCAACAATGCGGCCCCCCTGCATGACACACACATTGTCTGCGACCAACCGCACGACTGCGAGGTCGTGCGTGATGAATAGATAGGTGAGTTCGAGCTCACTTTGAAGCTCAGTGAGCAAGTTCAGAACTTGACCCTGAACGAGCACGTCGAGTGCCGATACAGCTTCGTCGAGAATCAGCACTTCTGGTTTCAGCGCAAGCGCACGCGCAATAGCAACGCGTTGACGCTGGCCACCCGAAAGCTCACCAGGATAGCGATCTCGCGTTGCCTGTGGCAGCGACACCTGGTCGAGCAGTTCGCTTACACGGTCGAAACGTTCTCGTGCCGTGCCGACGCGATGGGCAAGCAACGGTTCAGAAATGGTGTTGCCGACGCTGTACTGCGGGTCGAGGGAACCGTAGGGGTCCTGGAACACAGGCTGAACTCGGCGGCGGAATTTCAAGAGCTCGTCACCCTTGATGCCATCGAGGTCGACACCGTCAAACTCGATGCTTCCGCTTGTGAGGGACTCCAGTTGCAGGACCAGCTTGGCAACCGTTGATTTGCCCGAACCCGACTCGCCAACAAGAGCGGTCGTGGTGCCCTTCTTGACGCCGAACGAGATGTCATTGACGGCGAGCAGCTTGTCCTTGCGGAAACCCTGCTTGCGGATCTCGTACATCTTGGAGATGTTATTCACCGTAATGAGATCCTTGGTCGCCGCAGACTCACGACGCGCAGCACGGGCGATGAGTGCATCATCGAGCGAACCCTGAGCAAAAATGTGCACGTCATCATCGGAGCTCGTATGTGACTTAATCGACTGGATGCGTCGCGAGGCGAGGCTCGGAGCCGCGGCAACAAGACGCTGCGTGTACGGATGCTGGGGGTCTTCAAGGATCGACCGGGACGGACCCGACTCTACGACCTTGCCCTTGTACATTACGACGAGCTGCTCGGCACGTTCCGCGGCGAGACCGAGATCGTGGGTAATGAACAGCACCGAGGTGCCATAGTCACGCGTGAGCGTCTGCAGGTGATCCAGAATCTGGCGCTGCACAGTCACATCGAGCGCCGAGGTTGGCTCGTCGGCGATCAGTAACTTCGGGCGAGCCGATAGGCCGATGCCGATGAGTACACGCTGACGCATTCCGCCAGAGAACTGGTGAGGAAACTGCTTGAGCCGTTCGCTAGCATCGCTGAGCCCTGCCTCGTTAAGCACTCCGATGGTGCGCTGGCGTGCTTCCTTGCCCTGCGCAATACCGTTGGCCTTAATGGCTTCTTCAACCTGGAATCCAATGCTCCACACCGGGTTCAAGTTGGACATCGGGTCTTGAGGCACGTAGCCGATCTGGCTTCCGCGCACCTTGGAGAACTGCGCATCAGAGAAGGTCGTCAGGTCGTTGCCTTCGAACTCAATAGAGCCTCCGACAACCTTGCCGGTACCCGGAAGCAACCCAATCACAGCTTGCGCAGTGGTGGACTTTCCTGAGCCAGACTCGCCCACGATCGCGAGCGTTTGGCCTTGGTAGAGCGTGAGGTCGATTCCGCGCACGGCAGGTATTACACCGCGCTGAGTTTCAAAGCCAACTTCGAGTCCGCGAATCTTAAGCAGCGGGATCTCGTCACTTGACGAATTCGTTGTTACAGGAACTGTTTCTGGATTAGTCATCGGCGTGCTCTCGCTTCCGGGTCAAGGGCATCGCGAAGTACATCGCCGAACATGAGGAACGCAAGAACCGTAATCGACAGCGCAACCGACGGAAGCAACAGCGTTTGCGGGTGAGTACGAACTGTGACGCGCGCCTGATTGATGTCGTTTCCCCACGACATGACTGTCGGCGGTAGCCCAATTCCGAGGAACCCCAGTGTTGCTTCAGCGACGATGAAGATTCCGAGAGACACCGTGGCAATCACAATTACCGGGGCGATTGCGTTAGGGATGACGTGACGCACGAGCGTCATGAACCGTGAAACTCCGAGCGCAGCAGACGCGGTCACATAATCGGAGTTTCGAGCCGATAGCACCGCACCGCGCATGATTCTCGCGATCTGGGGCCACGCGAAGAGCGCGAGAACTAACGCAACGGTCACGGCATCGCGAACGGGGA
>Ga0314772_1001402_pt1 | contig 10773 bp, 8 predicted proteins | sample MetaGCBIW2018_FD_204520 | JGI IMG/M metagenome (GOLD analysis project Ga0314772, IMG submission 204520) | Cryopeg brine microbial communities from Beaufort Sea near Barrow, Alaska, United States - CBIW 2018 | ecosystem: Environmental > Aquatic > Marine > Coastal | place: USA: Alaska | collected... | reverse complement strand
GTCAAACAATGATTTCTTTCCTGTCGATTTGTATATCTGTTTATTCATGTTTTTATCTGTGCTTTTGAAGCCATGAATATACGGATAAATACTTGAAAATCATGTTTTTAATTTATAGAACTCCCCTGTAATGATCCGTCCTCGAATAAATCTAAAATCGCATAGCCTGGCGGAGTTTCTTGATACCAATATTTTTCCGCCGATTGTTCATCTCCTTCTCCCCACCAAAACCCGCTAACCGAACCATTACAGTAATACTGGACCTTATTGTAGGTTGCCCTGTCAAGCAGATGTACATGACCGCTAATACAGTGTATGTTTTTATCCCGGTGAAGGTAAAATAGTTTTGTAATTGGCAAGGCATCTTTATGATTTCCTCCTACTGTATGCGTGCTGGCAGACAAGATTGGATAATGTGACATAACCAGGACGGGAGTTTCCAGGGCTAATCCTGCAAGGTCATCTGTGAGCCATTGCAGCTGTTCCTGCCCCAGGGCTCCACCCCCATCGTTATTACTATCCAGTACAATAAAATGCAAGCCTGCCTTTTCAAAACTGTAGTAGGGAGAGGGCATATTTAATTGATCCATGGCAAATTGCTTCCCGTACATAGGATCGTTTTTATTGGGGGCTGCCCACCACATATCATGGTTCCCCAGGCAACTGTACATTTTAACCTCCTGAAATTTATCCAGAGAATCCTTCCATAGGTCCCACATATCAATTACCTGTTGCCGGGTTATAGAATCGTAATCTGCGGCCATGATACTATCGCCTCCGTTTAAAAAGAAATCCACCTGGTGTCTCTCAATATCTTTTAAACAAGCATTAAACCTATGGGGAGCGTTATTGTCAGCTGAAAGGTGTACGTCAGTGAAATGGGCGATACGCAAAATCCTTTTCAGCTTCGGCTTTGTTATTTCCCGGGCACTAATGGCACCGGTAAATAGACTTCCGATTCCTGCCAGAGTGATTCCTTTTACAAATTTTCTGCGTTTCAGGCCAAGTTCTTTGTCCATAGTTCTTTATTATTGGTTAATTAAGCTGCTGAAAAAAAAATTCCCCAATAAGTTAAACACTTAGTAGGGGAATTTTTATGCAGTATGTAATTTATTTTTCCAGTAGTTTTAGCATTTTGTCAAAGATGGCAGTATTCTCATAGATACCTATAAAATTTTCAGCTCCCGGACCATAGGCAAAAACTGGAACCATGGTGCCAGTATGGTGATCTGTACTAAATTCGCCTTCAATATTTCCTTTATCATCACCTCCCAATATAGAGTATCCACCTGTTTCATGATCTGCGGTAATAATAACAAGGGTATTGCCATCTTTTTTGGCGAATTCAAGGACCTCGCCAATAGTCTGGTCAAAATCAAGCAATTCAGTAATTACTCCTTCAGAATCGTTGTTATGCGCTTCCCAGTCAATTTGTGATCCTTCTATATGCAAAAAGAAGTTTTCTTTATCTGAAAAATAGTCAAGGGCTTTTTTTGCTGCCCTGGGAAGAATATCCTCTCTGCCTTCCAAAATACTTTCAGGTTGTTTGTCAGCAATAAAAGCAGCTATTTTACCTTCAAAAGGAGCTGAAATTGAATCTACCTCATTATAGATCCTGAAGCCTTTTTCAATCAGGCTATCCAACAGGTTTAATTCATCTTCTCGCTTGCTGAAGAAATCTTTTCCTCCTCCAATAAAAAAATCAACAGGTGCCGAAAGCATGTCCAGTGCAATGGCCTCATCCATGCTTCTTGAGAGCTGGTGGGCATAAAAACTTGCCGGGGTGGCGTGGGTTATGGAAGATGTGACGATAATCCCGGTAGCGTACTTTCCATTTCCGGCAATTTCCAGGATGGTTTCAACCGCCGTGGTATCGTTATCTACACCAATGGCTCCATTATAAGTTTTTTTCCCGGTGGAAAAAGCAGTGGCGCCTGCAGCAGAATCGGTAATAAGGCTACTGGCAGAAGCTGTTTTAATCAATCCTATATGTTTAAATTCCTCCAGGTGGAGCTTGTTATCATTTCCTATTATTCCGGCAGTGATTTGGGTCAGGCCCATGCCATCGCCAACCATAAATATGATGTTTTTAGGCAGGTTAGGCTCTTTTTCTTCAGTTGATCTGGTAGCATTTTTATCTGTTCCGGTTTGACAGCTAAAGGAAAAAAGGAGGCTAAAAATAAATATAAATCGGATAAAGTGTTTCATAAAGTGATTTGTTAAATATTAGTAAAGAGTATATTAAACGTTGTTTTTTTATTTTTTTGATTTAATCCCAGCCAAAAACCTGTTCCAGATTCGGGTTAAGTTGCACTTCCGAAGCGGGAATCGGCCTGTAATAATGTTTAGGTTCAAGGAAGGTACCTCTTTCTGGAGTAGCTACGATATTGCCGCTGTTGCCGTTGGTGAGATAAACATTCGCGCTGATATTCCCTACACTTCCGACCTTATAATAGATTAATTCCTGCCCAAGGGAATTGGTTTCTTTCGGATTGGGAATGGCATCTGATTCGTTTAACAGTACAATGTCGTCCACCCCGTCACCAGTAAGGTCGTAACTGCCCAGCCCAGGAAAGTACATTCCTACCGGTTCTTTCTCCATAAGTTTTCCTGCTCCCCACCGGTTCAAGTCATCCAGACGACGACCCTCGAGTGCCATCTCTACCCGACGTTCCCTCCGGATTTCCAATAGAACAGGATCGGATACCTGCGGGTACCTTCCAGCCTGAACAGGATCTGCCTGGACAGCCATGCTCAAATGCGGTATCCCCGCTCGGTCACGCAACTGATTGAGGGTTGCATCTAGGGCAGCCTGAGTCAATTCTCCTAATTCCGCCTTGGCTTCAGCATAGTTCAGCAATACTTCGGCATACCTTAGCACCGGCACATCTACCCCTGATCTCACATCCTGAGCGGCATCATTGACAAATCCTTTTATCTGGTGATATCCTGTAAAGCTCTTTTTAAATTCCTGTACATAAGTAGTATTACCCGGGCTGTAGGTGGAGGTATAATACAGCTCCCATCCAGGATACGCGAAGGTTTGCGACAGACGCGGATCCCTGTTCTTAAACTCCTCCACAAAACTCATCGCAGCAGGTTCTGGCTGCTGGCTAAAATACGTGCCATCTGTCATCAGATAAGCTGAAAGCAGGTCCTGGGTCGGGCTCATTTCATAACTCCCAAAAAGGTACTGTGGATCTCCCTGGTTTTTTATATCATCCTCAAAAATATTGGTCAAAATTACTTCCGGATTTCCAGAGAGATTTTGGCTTTCAAAAAGTGTATGATAGTCATTTTCAGGACGACCGGTATTATAAACAGAAAAACCTCCCTGGTCCATGATCTGTTGTGAAACATCGGCCGCTATGTTCAAATAGCTGTCGGCAGAAGTCTGTAATCCCAATTCATTGTGATATTTCCTAAAGGTGCCTTCATGAAGCGCATTTCGGCTATAATAAGCTGCCACCACCCATTTGCTGACAGCTCCTTCCGGCACGCTTTCCCGAACATTTTCCAGGGCAAACTGGTAATCCTCAAAGATTTTCTGTACCACTGTTTCACGTGGGTCGCTGGCTTTGTACAAATCTTCACTTGTATTTCCCAAGGCAGAGTCATACCAGGGCACATCGGAATATCTCCTTAGCTTTTCCATATAGAACTGAGCCCTGAAAAAGCGTGCAACCCCTATATAGTGATTGCGGACATCCTCGGTAACCTCGGCATCCTGGGTGTGCTCCAGAAAATAATTGATATTCCTTAATTCTTCCCAATTCCAGCCGCCGGTGATGCTATTAGCACTGGCCTGGGTGGTCATGATGGTTTTTATCTCCCTGTTTCCTGTGGTCGCCGTATTGTCTGTGGCCTCATCCCCATAGTAGATCCCAGATCCGGGAAAATTATACATCCCAAGCACATAGATTGAAAGATCCTCTTCGGTATTAAAGAAGTTTTCTGCACCTATTTCAGTTTCCGGCAGTTTTTCCAGAAGATCATCGCTACAGGCTGTTAATGCCATAAGGCCTGCCCCCAGCACGATCTTGTTCAGTAAATTTGATTTTATGAAATTCATGTTAAGATTTTTTATTGTTAAAAACTGATGTTCATCCCAAATGCATATTTCCGTTGGTTAGGATACTGATATCCGCTAGTCTGCCCACGGGAAGGACTCGCTCCGGGGTTCAGACTACTACCAATGTCTGAAATAGCTTCCGGATCAAAGAAATCGGCAATCTCTGACAATTCCAGTAAGTTATCTCCACTTAAATAGAGTCGCAGAGATTTAATTCCAATATTTCGGGTCCAAGTGGTGGGAAGGCTGTACCCAATGGTGATATTCTTCAGCCTTACATAGCTTCCATTCAAAAGGTAAGCTGTCTGCGGAATTGCCAGTCCTTTAGCTTGATCGATACGTTCTCCCAGGTTACGATCTGCCAGCCACGACTGCGCTACCGGAAATCTGGCATCTGTATTGGCTTGAGCCAGTCCAGCATCGATATAACTCTGAGAGTGCATGTTCATCAGATCCTGAGAATCATCTGTTGCTCTGTAGAAATCATTAAGATGCCCGTATCCTCCGGCATAAGGCTGCTGATAAAAACCCCAGTACAAGTAATCCTGCGGATAATAATCTCTTTTCCCTACCCCCTGCAAAAAGATCCCAAGATCAAAATTATTCCAATCCATGTTCAGGTTGAAGCCAAAGCGATATCGCGGCATCATATTTCCGATGACACTGATGTCTTTCGGATCGTCTGCAGTGGTTCCCACTTCAATAGCCTGATTCCCATCTCGGTCAACATATTTTGGCCAACCTTCCACGATTTCCAGAGCACCCCACGGAATGATAGAGGTTTGATCTAGAGCATCGATCTCAGCCTGCGACTGGAAGAGCCCGTCTGAGGTCAATCCCCAAATCTCACCTAGTTCCATCCCTTCCCGGTATTGGGTCAGGCTATTATTAGGATTATCAAAACTGGTTATATAAGAGCGGCTGTCACTTAAGTTAAAGCGGGCTTCAAAGTTTAAAGGTTTTTTGGTGCCAATGTAATTACGGTAACTCAGCGAAAGTTCCCATCCGTTGGTCTTAAGATCTGCCGCATTTTCAAGTGGCTCCTGGGCGCCGAGCACTCCGGGAAGTTCCCTGCTCTGGGTAAGCATGTCCTGGGTATCTCGCCTGTAGATATCAAAAGTAGCATTGATTCTGTTGCCTAGGAAACCAAGATCGACCCCAAAGTTTCTGGTGGTTACTGTTTCCCAGGTATAGTTATCTGATACCAAAGCGGGAGAACTTATAACCGTAGGTGGCAGACTTTCACCTATAATATTGCCGCCGCTACCACTGCGTAAGGACGGAATATAGCCAAAGGAACCCACGTCCTGATTCCCCAGGGTACCGTAAGAAGCCCTGAACTTCAACAGGTTTATGGCCGGTTTCAGGTCCTGCATAAAGTCTTCCTGGGTCACAATCCAGGAGGTGGATACGGAAGGGAAAAACCCATAGCGCGCATCTTCCGGGAAGCGGGAGGAACCGTCATAACGACCATTCAGTTCAAGGATATAGCGGTCTTTGTAAATATAGTTGGCCCGGTAAAAAAGTCCGGTTACGGCCCAGCTATAGATACTTTGCGACCCTAGCATCTCTCCTGTGGCCAATTCCAGGGTAGGCAGGGAATTAGAGATTACATCCCTTCGGTTTACCGAGGTGTATTCATCCCGATACTCCTCCTGGTTATATCCACCCAGCAGAGTGACATCATGATCACTCCCGAAGGTTTTTGTGAATGTGGCGAAAAGGTTGAATACATCGTAATTTTCCTGTCCAAAGGCCTTCCAGACTCGATTCTCCCCTTCTTCCCGGATATCATCCGGAGCAAAACCTATCCTGTATTGTGAATAGAAGGAGTCATAATTCTGACTTTCGTATTCGTGAGTATATTGGGCATTTACCTTTAATATATCTTTAAGCAGCCAGGCCTGCGCGTTAAAATTCGTCCTAAAAGTATTGGTCGCGTAATTCTCCTCGCCCCCATCTGTTATCCTTGCAGCCATTCTCCCTACCGGCGTGTTGGCCCAGGAACCATCCGGGTTTTCGGCATAATCATAAACATTGAAGTTATAGACGCTCATAAGGTCAAAATATGAGGGGTTTTTTCGCTTTCCATTAATAAAAGAGGTATTGTTACCAAGGCTCAGCCAGTCTGTCAACTCGGCATTTATTTTTGACCGCAGTCCGGTACGAGTATAATAATCATCAGCCAGGATCAAGGCTCCATTATCTTTGTTGTAGGATCCGGATATAAAATAGTTTGTCCTGTCGGTGCCCCCGCTGACACTGACATTATGATTCTGGGAATGGGTAGTGCTGGAAAGAAAGTATTCAGACCAGTCACGATTACCCATATATTCCCACATCCCGGTACTGCTATTCTGGCGAACTGCTTCTGTTCCCGAAGGATTATCACTGCGTTCTCTGGCCCACTGCCATTGCTCGTCGGTAAAGAACTGGTTATCCCAAGGGGTCTTCCCGGAAAAGGTCTTTTGCAAACGCATGTAGATATAAGGATCGCTGATTTTCTCCGGCAGGACTGTTGGCGTTGCTGCAGTAAAATATGTGTTGTAATTTATCCTTGGCTTTCCACTGGCACCGTCCTTTGTGGTTACCAGCAGCACCCCAAAAGCCGCTCTTGCTCCATATATAGCTGCGGAAGAAGCATCTTTAAGTACCGAAATACTTTCAATATCCTCTGGAGCCAGTTGGTTAAGGTACGAGATATCAGAAGGAATGTTGTCGATCAGGATAAGGGGATCTCCCCCATTGATGGAGGTAAATCCCCTTATGTTTATCCTCGGACTGGCACCCGGCGCTCCGCTGGCAAAATCTATGTTTAGGCCCGGAGACATTCCCTGTAACCCTTGAGAAATATTACTGACGGGTCTTGTACTTAGTTGCTCGGTAGAAACACTGTTTACCGCTCCAGAGAGATTTACCTTTTTCACGGTGCCAAAACCCACTACCACAACTTCGTCCAGTTGCTGGCTGTCTTCATTTAAAATAACATCTAGTGTACGGGCAGCTCCAACCGTTCTGGATTCGGGCAGAAATCCTACATAAGAGAATACGAGGGTTTCCCCTTCTTCAGCATTTATGGAATAGTGTCCATCAAAATCTGTGTAAGCACCATTACCAGTGCCCTCTGCCATTACTGTAACTCCCGGTAAGGGAACAGCGGAAGCATCTGTGACAGTACCTGACACTTGATTTTGCGCAAAACCAAAGGAACTTATGCTCAGGAACAGGATTAATAATAAATAGTGTTTCATTTTTTAGTTTTTTTGTTTGGTTTGGTTGGTTTAATTGTTAGTATACCAGGTATTCAGAGATCCTTCTTCGGTTTCCAGGATCAGTTTGGCATAATCTCCGGAGATCTTTCTGAGCGGAATTTCTGCACGCCCGTCTTCCAGGGAAACGTTTTTTACAAAGAGATAGGCATCGCTGCCGCCAGTCTTAAAATTATTTGTTTCACTGATGTAGATCTTTCCAGTTCCCTTGTCAAGGTTTTTCCAGGTAAGCACCAGCTTTTTCTTTTCTTTTACCGCCTGCAGGTCGAAGACATTTACCGGATCAAAAAGAGAAACCCCATCCCATTCAAGGGAAACATTCCGGGGAACCTCTATGTTCATAAAAGAAGCAATGCTGGGAGCAATATCCACGATGCCAGGAACTTCCTGCTTAAAGTAGGTGTTTGTACTTGGAGTATTCATCACGATCCACGCACTGCGTTCTCGGTCGCTCTGGCCGCCGTGCCCTTTTCCGTCCTTCAGGCTACGGCCGTGATCGGTGGTGATGATAAGCAGCCAGTCCTCGTTATGGATCTTTTGCCGTTTCTGCACCGCTTTCCATATCTTTCCTACCAGCCTGTCCTCAAACTGCACCGATGCGCTAAACCGATCACTGTCTCCAAAACCATGGCCCATATCATCTGTAAACTCCAGGTAAACCCAGGAGAGATCCGGTCCATTCTGGAGAATACTTTCTGCAGCCCTATCGGCTACGGTGTAGTCAATCAGTTTCATGAAATTGCGCTGTGTGTCGTGCGGAAAATTAATGGAATCATGCTCCAGCCCATCAAAGCTATAGTTGACCTTTATATTTTGCGTTTGTGGAAGGTCGTCCCCTACTAGTTTGGTACGATTGTCCAACCAGGAAGAGTATACCCCTATCCGCCCGCCTGGATACTGGTCTTTATATAATCTGAAGATGGTGGGATAGTTGTAATTCGGTTCTTTAATGCTATTTCCCCAGACATTGTGTTTATTGGCCCAGGTACCGGTTAGGAGACTGTTATAGCCTACTGCCGATATGGTAGGGGTTTCAGAATAGGTCCCTGCCCGCCCTCCGACGTAAGCATCTGTATAACTTCCCTCCCTGGCAATGCTGTCCAGGTAAGGAGTTTCTATAGCCTTGAGTTGATCAGCCGAAATACCATCCACAATAATAAAAACCACTTTTTTTGGCAGGTTGTTAGATGGGGTAATACTGTTTTGGGCCATTGCCATGTTGCTCACCGACAAAAGGAGCCAGAATAAATAGATGTTTTTCTTCATAATACATTTTTAAAGGAGCCCAAAGGAAAATAAATTGAATGGTCATTCAATTAACTAAAATTTAAGCCTACGTTAATGAATCGTTAAATAGATTGAATGGTTGTTCAATCTATTTAATTGTAAAAAATTTTAAGTATTATTGTTCAATTGAAAAGTCATTCAAGCCTATGGGAAGAAAAAATCTGAGGCCTACCAGGCGTCTGGAAATAATCGAAGCTTTTTATGAAGTTTCCAAACAGATTGGATTAGAAAATGCCTCTATAGCCAAGGTGGCTGTAGAAATGGGGATTAGCAATGGGCTGGTGATGTATTATTTCAATACGCGGGAAGAATTACTGCTGGGCCTGAACGAATACATTCTGCAGCAGCATTTAAATGTGCTTTTTGCAGAGGATATGGGAGTCATTAAGGATCGGCAGGACCTGGAGAACCTGATAGAGAACCTTTTCTCCAGAAAATGGAACCAGTATTTTGACGATGGCGTGTTTTACAGTTGCTATGCTCTTATTTACCGCAATGAGGCCTTTAATAAAAGCTTTAAGCGCTATCTCCTGGAATTGCATACAGTTTTACGTGAAGAGCTGGACCAAGCGTATCAGAACAAGGTTATCTGTAACACCAATATCGAGGAGCTTACCGAAATCATCTTTGCGTTGATCGACGGCGCTTATTACTTTATGGGAATGTTTGATGGAAAAGACGAAACTCACCAGAAACAACAGCAATTGTACATTACCCACTGTCTAAGCCTTTTCAAATATTCTTGACTATGGGTATATTCTTTGAATCACTAGGATGGGCTGGTAGTTTTTGTTTTCTTTTTGCCTTCTATATGTTGATCGTGAAAAAATGGACTACCGACAATCGCATCTATCACTGGTACAATATCGCGGGCAGCCTATTATTTGTGGCCAATGGCGCTTATTATTTAGCGTGGGCAGTGATCTTCATCAACTTTTCCTGGGGAGCCATTGCCGGCTTCGGCCTTTACAAAACTTATAAGAATAAGGAGCCCGGGAATAGGTAAAAAGCGCGTTATAATAATAATAAAATAATATTTAAATAACACTCCACGTAAGACCGATATGAATGAGGATCCGGGACCATATGAAGTCGGACTTAAACCCCTCATAATTAAGATAAGAAGACATAAAACACTTCCGAAAAATTATCGTCGAACTAAAGAAAACATACAGGCTGATGAAGAAAAAAGCTTTAGTAAGTGTTGCTATGAAAGAACAGTAATATTGAGCAATTCGAAGTGAAAAAATAAATACTCAGTCCGAATTATAATTTATCGATAACTTAATATTGACTGGGCGGATAGCCAAAAGGATTTTTTTTAGAGTAATAAGAATACTCAATTAAAAATATAATAATTCAACTATAAAATCCCTCAGCACATTCCCCTTTATCCCGATACTCCCCCAAGGACACGTTCCATATTGCGGGGAAAGCGCTTCGTCGAAAAGGTCTTGGACACAGGCAAAAAAGTTGATCCCCTTCGTTGCGCTAATCCGCGATTCCCGAGAAAAGTCGGGAGCAAGACCGCTCCACTACGGGAAGCACTTTTTTGCCTGAGTCCGCCGGATCTGAATTCCTTTCACGCTTTGTACTTGCCCGAACCGGTTGGGACTTCACCTTGTTAATAGATTCCCTTCCTTACCCATTCTGCCATGACTCATTTTTTGAGCAAGCAAAGGTCTGGAATTTAGAAATTAGCCGACCTTGTAAATGAATTATCCACTTTTCCGGATATTCTGGCGAAAGCCCATGGATGTCCTTTTTGAATCAGCCATATTTGATAGTTGTAAATAAAACGAAATGGCATCCAAAAGCGATTTATCAGCAATAGTAAAAAAAGACAATATTTGATATAAACTTGGTGGCAAACAGCGGAAAATTTCATTAATAGATGATTGGAATTATATAAAAAAGGTAAACAAATACGTTTACTAGTTATAGGTTTAGTATCTTTGAATAAAATTCATATTAATGCTTCCAGAATTAACTAAAATAAAAGGAGTTCACCCAGGTGCTATTTTAAGAAGGGAATTAAAAATTCAAGGCTTAAAAGGGAGTCAATTGGCCAGTTCTATTGAGGAGCATAAACAAACCATTAGTGCTATTCTTAACAAAAGAAGAAATATTAATCCGAAACTCTCA
>Ga0314772_1001401_pt1 | contig 10774 bp, 6 predicted proteins | sample MetaGCBIW2018_FD_204520 | JGI IMG/M metagenome (GOLD analysis project Ga0314772, IMG submission 204520) | Cryopeg brine microbial communities from Beaufort Sea near Barrow, Alaska, United States - CBIW 2018 | ecosystem: Environmental > Aquatic > Marine > Coastal | place: USA: Alaska | collected... | reverse complement strand
TGGAGTCGATCACTGGCACTTTGTCGGCGATAACTTCAATGACCAAAAGTATGCCGAGGATTACGAGCACCCAGGGATTCTCAAGCCAGGCCCACGCCGAAGGCAACTCCACGAAATCGAAGACCCGACCTGCCAGGCCCAATATGAGCAACGGAATGTATGCGTTGAGTCCAGCGGCGACTGCCAGACCGCTTCCCGTCAGCACCTCGAGCATGCGGAGTTCCTTTCAACACGCTGAGGCTAGCATTAGAGAATGCACCTCATAGCGCTTACCGGCGGAATCGCATCCGGAAAATCGACGGTCGCTCGGTGTTGGCACGAACATGGCGCTGTAATCGTCGATGCGGATGCTCTGGCTCGTGAAGTCGTTGCGCCAGGCTCGGAGGTGCTCGACGAAATTGCCGAGCGATTCGGTGCCGAAGTGCTTGCGCCAGACGGTTCGTTGAATCGGTCAGCACTTGGCGCCCTTGTCTTTGGCGATAGCAGCGCTCGGCAGGCTCTCAATGGCATCACGCACCCCGCAATTGGGCGGCTCGCGCAGCGCCGCTTCGACGACGCCGCTCGTGCTGATCCGCACGCAATAGTTGTCTACGACATTCCTTTGCTCGTGGAATCGGCCCAATCACTTGATCGTTTTGAACTAGTCGTGACTGTCGAGGCTGAACCCGAAGTGCGAGTGCAACGGCTCATCGAACACCGTGGCATGGACCGTAGCGAAGCGCAGGGGCGCGTCGCATCGCAAGCAACAGCAGAGCAACGGCAATCGGTTGCCGACTTCGTGATCGACGCAAGTGATTCACTCGAGGATACGAAGGCTCGGGCGCATGAGGTGTGGTCGCTCATCGAGGCCCGACTACACAGCCAGCTCTAATCCTGTTGTCAGTGCGCATGTTTACACTTGACTAATGGAACCAACTCGCTCTGTCCGACCTTTTGAGGTGATTAGCGAGTATTCGCCGTCTGGCGATCAGCCCGAAGCAATTCGGCAGCTCGCTCAGCGGATCAATGCTGGCGAGACCGATGTCGTTCTGTTGGGCGCCACGGGAACGGGAAAGTCGGCGACTACGGCCTGGCTTATAGAACAGGTGCAACGCCCGACCCTCATCATGTCGCACAACAAGACCCTGGCAGCACAGCTTGCAAATGAGTTCCGTGATCTCATGCCGAACAATGCTGTCGAGTATTTCGTCTCCTACTACGACTACTACCAGCCAGAGGCGTACATTCCCCAGACCGATACTTTTATCGAGAAGGATTCCTCGGTCAACGCCGAAGTCGAACGACTCAGGCACTCCACAACAAACTCGCTGTTGAGCCGGCGTGACACCGTAGTCGTCTCTACCGTCTCCAGCATCTACGGCCTGGGCGCTGCGGAATCATACCTAGAAGCGATGATCGCGCTTCAAGTTGGCATGCGCATCGACCGTGAGACGCTCATCCGCAAGTTTGTGGGCATGCAGTATCAGCGCAACGACTATGACTTCTCGCGAGGTAACTTTCGCGTCCGCGGTGACACGATCGAGATCATCCCGGTCTACGAGGAGCTCGCGATTCGCATCGAAATGTTCGGTGACGAGATTGAAGCGCTGTACTCCTTGCATCCGCTCACGGGTGAAATTGTCAAGCAGATGGATGCCGTCTCGGTCTTCCCAGGAACTCATTATTCGGCAAGCCCCGAAACCATCAAACGTGCCATCGTGTCGATCCAGGAGGAGCTCGCCGACCGACTTGGTGTGCTCGAGCGACAGGGCAAACTGCTCGAAGCGCAACGCTTGCGCATGCGCACAACATTCGACATCGAAATGATGGAGCAGATTGGATTCTGCAACGGCATCGAAAACTATTCTCTTCACATGGATGGCCGCCAGCCGGGCGAGCCACCAAGCTGCTTGCTCGACTACTTTCCCGACGACTTCCTTGTCGTTATAGATGAGTCCCATGTCACCGTGCCTCAAATCGGGGCGATGTATGAGGGCGACGCTTCCCGAAAGCGCACCCTCGTTGAACACGGTTTCCGGCTGCCGAGCGCCCTCGACAACCGGCCACTCAAGTGGGAAGAATTTTTGGAGCGCGCCGGCCAGAAAATCTACCTCTCAGCAACCCCTGGTCGCTACGAATTAGGGATCACCGACTCCATTGTTGAGCAGGTCATCCGTCCGACTGGCCTGATCGATCCACACATCGTTGTGAAGCCTTCTCAGGGCCAAATTGACGACCTCTTGGAGCAGATCACTCTGCGCGTTGAGAAGAATGAGCGCATTCTGGTCACGACTCTGACCAAGAAGATGGCTGAAGAGCTCACCGAATTTCTTTCAGAGCATGGCGTACGGGTGCGCTACTTACACTCTGACGTTGACACGCTGCGTCGCGTTGAGCTCCTTACCGAACTCCGTCAGGGAGTGTATGACGTACTCGTGGGCATCAACCTGCTGCGCGAGGGACTCGACCTTCCTGAAGTCTCACTCGTTGCCATTCTTGATGCAGACAAAGAAGGCTTCCTGCGATCATCCACCTCGCTGATCCAGACGATCGGTCGTGCTGCCCGAAATGTTTCCGGCGAGGTACACATGTATGCGGATGTCGTCACCCGCTCAATGCAGTTTGCTATCGAAGAGACCGACCGCCGCCGCGAAAAACAGGTCGCGTATAACACCGAGCATGGGATCGACCCTCAACCCCTACGAAAGAAGATTGCGGATATCACTGATGCCTTGCTGCGCGAGGGTGCAGATACTGCAGAGCTGCTTTCGACTCGCAGCCGCGACGGCAAGAAGCGCGCGCCTACACCGCGCCTCGCGCGCGAAGGTATCGCCGCCACCGGAGGAAACGACCTCGAGCAAATCATTTCGGACCTCAACGAACAGATGTTGCAGGCCGCATCCGAGCTCAAGTTTGAGCTGGCGGCACGGTTGCGCGACGAAGTTCAAGACCTCAAGAAAGAGCTTCGCCAGATGGAGCAGGCCGGACACTTGCGATAGCTGTTAATGGTTACCCGAGCGATTCGTGAAGCGTCACCATCGCGCGCGCTACGGGCATCGCATCGAATGGCAGCGCAGACTCGCGCGCCGCACGTCTGCGACTCTCGACAGGTTCCTCCGAGAGCACCGAGACCGCATGAACGATGTGGGAAACATCACACTCGGTACTCAGCCCTCCACCATCACGAAACTCGATTCGGTGATGGTCAGGGCCACTGAGAATCACCGGTGTGCCCGAGGCGAGCGATTCAAGAGCAACTGCGTGGCCGACTGTGCCACCCATCGTCACTAGCGCGATATCTGCGGTGGCGAAGACCTCAGATCGTTCGAAGAGGGTGAGGGAGTGCGCGCTCAAAAACTGTACGGGAAGGCCACGAGCGCTTCGTTCAAGCCGAACACGCAATGGACCATCACCGAGCACGACCAGATGAACATCCTGACCACGTTCGGTGAGTCTGCGTACAACGTCAATCACCACCGCGACAGATCCTGTCGCGGTCAGCGGGGCGGCACACACAACGATGAGGTCCGCACCGCTGGTATCCCGAAGTGGCGAATTGTGGCGCAGGGGGGTGAAAATCTCCAGATCGACGCCGGGCTGAATGGTGACAAGCTCCGGCGTTGGCGACGGGACGATGGTGTCGCTATCGGACCACGAGCTGCGAACCACGCGATCGTAATTCTTCAGAGAAGGGTCAGCAACCAGGTCAGCGGGCACGTCATCGGCGAAGAGCACCGCAGGCACACGATTTTCGCGTGCCCAGACTCCTAACTGTCGAAAGCTGAGTCGGTCCGCTACCTCGAGTCGATCGGGTACCAGACGATCGAGTGCACGGCTGATTGCGCGCGGTATCGCGACAAACCCGCGGCGTAATGCCGCACCACGCGCGGGAACAGTGATCACTGTTCCATATTCTGTCCAGGTGACGGACACCACGGTGCCGGGCACGATCACGGAAAATTCGTGACCTGCAGCCCGGTAGGCGATGCCGCGCGCCCGGACCGCACTTGAGGGAGAGAGCGCAGGTACTGAATAGAAACTGGTCACGTGCGCGATGTGCATGTGTTCATTATCGCGTGCATTGCGCAGGCGGTCTGGCAATGTCGGTGGTCTCCGTAGAATAGTTAGAGTGACTACTGCTCAGTCGATTCCTAATTCTCACCTCAGCGTCAGCGGCGCACGAGTTCACAACCTCAAAAATGTGGACGTCGAAATACCGAGGGACTCACTCGTCGTCTTTACCGGACTTTCCGGATCAGGCAAGTCGAGCCTCGCCTTTGACACCATTTTTGCCGAAGGTCAGCGACGCTACGTTGAATCGCTTTCGGCCTACGCTCGACAATTCTTGGGCCAAGTCGACCGGCCAGATGTCGACTTCATCGAGGGGCTCAGCCCTGCGGTGTCCATTGATCAGAAGTCGACAAACCGCAATCCGCGCTCGACTGTTGGTACGATTACAGAAATTTACGACTACATGCGTCTGTTGTGGGCGCGCATCGGTGTTCCGCACTGTGCGATCTGTGGTGAGAAAATCGAAAGCCAGTCGGTTCAGCAAATCGCTGACCAACTGATGAAGCTCGAGAGCGGCACCCGCTATCAGATCGTGAGCCCAGTCATTTCTCAGAAGAAGGGTGAGTTTGTCGATCTCTTTGCTGAGCTGGCATCTGGCGGATACTCGCGAGCGATTGTTGATGGCGATGTCATTCAGTTGAGCGATCCGCCCAAGCTCAAGAAGCAGATCAAACACGACATTTCTGTTGTTGTCGACAGGCTCGTCGCGAACGACGACATCCTCACTCGGCTCACTGATTCTCTCGAGACAGCGCTCCGCCTCACCGACGGTACAGTCGCGATCAACTTCGTTGACGAAGAGGGCGATGCCGCTTGGCGTTCATTCTCCGAGAAGCTCTCGTGCCCCAACAACCACCCGATCCAGTTGACGGAGATTGAGCCTCGAACATTTTCGTTCAATGCGCCTTTTGGTGCGTGCCCAGAGTGCTCTGGTCTCGGTACCCGGATGTCGATCGATGCCGATCTTCTCATCGCTGACGATTCCGTCAGCCTGTCAGAGGGTGCGATCCTTCCGTGGGCAAACTCGGGCAAAGGCCTCTACAACTATTTTGAGAAGCTGCTTGGCGGTCTAGCGCAAGATCTCGATTTCTCATTGGATACGCCCTGGGGCGAACTGCCAGAAGATGTTCGGGATGCGATTCTCACCGGTAACAATTTCAAGGTGTCCGTCAAATGGAAGAACCGTTACGGCCGCGAGATGAAATACTCGACAGGCTTTGAGGGCGTAATCCCTTACATCGAGCGCAAATACCTCGAGGCTGAAACGGATGTACAACGTCAGCGTCACGCAGCCTATTTGCGTGAGATTCCGTGCCCAGTATGTGACGGTAAGCGACTCAAGCCCGAGGTTCTCGCCGTAACCGTTGCGGACCGAAACATTTCGGACATTTGCGAACTCAGCCTCATCGATGCCTACGGGTTTATGAATGAACTCACGCTCTCAGAGCGCGACGCGCGAATCGCAGCCCAGGTGCTTCGGGAAATTCGACTCCGGCTTGAGTTCTTGGTTGAAGTTGGGTTGAGCTATCTCAACCTCGCGCGAGCTGCGGCGACTCTGAGCGGTGGTGAAGCGCAGCGCATCCGGCTGGCGACCCAGATCGGGTCAGGCCTCACTGGAGTGCTCTACGTGCTCGACGAACCAAGCATCGGCCTCCACCAGCGAGACAATCGCCGGCTTATTGAGACCCTCGTCAAGCTTAAGAATCTCGGGAACACCCTCATTGTCGTCGAGCATGACGAAGACACCATCAGAACCGCTGACTGGATCGTCGACATCGGTCCTGGTGCAGGCGAACACGGTGGCGAGGTAGTGCACTCCGGCTCGTATGAAGACCTACTCACAAACGAACGATCGATCACTGCCGACTATCTTTCAGGTCGCAAGGCCATCGAGACACCAAAGAAGCGTCGTCCAATCGATCGCGATCGCCAAATTGTTGTCGAGGGTGCCAAAGCCAACAACCTCAAGAACGTTACGGTGAAATTTCCTCTCGGCACATTTACTGCTGTGACGGGAGTCAGCGGGTCTGGCAAGTCGAGTCTGGTCAACGACATCCTCTACAAGGTGCTCGCTAACGAGCTCAATGGCGCTCGACAGATCCCCGGAAAGCACACGCGCGTTACCGGACTCGACAACCTCGATAAGGTCGTACACGTAGACCAGAACCCGATCGGGCGCACGCCACGATCGAACCCGGCGACCTACACCGGCGTATTCGACAAGATCCGTACCCTCTTCTCTGAAACGGGAGACGCGAAAGCTCGGGGATACCTTCCCGGCCGCTTCAGCTTCAATGTGAAGGGTGGCCGATGCGAGAATTGTTCCGGAGACGGCACCATCAAGATTGAGATGAACTTTCTGCCGGATGTCTACGTCGTTTGCGAAGTGTGTGGGGGCGCTCGGTACAACCGAGACACTCTCGCGGTGAAGTACAAGTCGAAGAACATTGCCGAAGTGCTCGACATGTCCATCAGCGAAGCAGCCGACTTCTTCGAAGCCATTTCAAGCATCCACCGCTATCTGAAGACGCTTGAAGAGGTTGGACTTGGATACGTGCGCCTCGGCCAAAGCGCGACAACATTGTCCGGGGGAGAGGCCCAGCGCGTAAAGCTCGCGACCGAGCTTCAGCGCCGCTCGATGGGTCGGAGCGTTTATGTGCTTGATGAGCCAACAACAGGGCTCCATTTCGAGGATGTCCGCAAGCTACTTTTGGTTCTCAATAGTCTGGTAGACAAGGGAAACACAGTCATTGTTATCGAGCACAACCTCGATGTAATCAAGTCAGCAGACTGGCTCATTGACCTAGGCCCAGAGGGCGGTGCCGGCGGCGGCGAACTGCTGTCGACCGCAACACCTGAGAAGCTTGCGAAGGTCAAAGGTAGTCATACTGGGCAATTCCTCGCCGAAGTGCTCAGCGGCAACCGTGTCTAGAAGCGAGAGGGGACAACATGGCTGAGACGGTCAGTTGGCGACCTCGCGCTGGCGACATTCCGAATCTACCGGGCGTTTACCGGTTCATTGACGAGCGCAAAAGAGTGCTTTACGTCGGCAAAGCAAAAAATCTGCGGTCGCGTCTCAGCAACTACTTCGCGCCGCTGTCGACCCTTCACGAACGAACTCGCCGGATGGTGCTGTCCGCAAGCAACGTTGAGTGGACGATCGTAGGCAACGACTTTGAAGCGTTGCAGCTGGAATACACCTGGATTAAAGAATTTGATCCGCCATTCAACGTCCAATACAAAGACGACAAGTCATACCCATATCTCGCAATAACCATGGGCGACGATGTGCCGCGGGTGCTCGTAACTCGCAATCGCAATTTGCCCAATGCACGCTATTTTGGTCCCTATTCTCGGGCCTGGGCTATTCGCGACACCGTCGATGTGATGCTCAAAGCTTTCCCGATGCGCAGTTGTTCCCCGTCGGTGTACAAGCGGGCTCAGCAGACAGGAAGACCGTGTCTGCTTGGCGATATAGGTAAGTGCGCGGCACCGTGTGTTGGCCGTGTATCGCTTGAGGAACACAAGTCGATCGCCCTTGATTTCGCGTCATTCATGGCTGGCAACGACTCGCGAATGCTGAAATTTATCCGCGAACGGATGTCGCAGGCTGCGTCGGCTCAGGACTATGAATCCGCGGCTCGCTATCGGGATCAGATCGGTGCGATGGAGACCGCTCTTGCGAAGAACCAGATCGTACTTTCTGAAGACGTCGATGCTGACTTCTTCGGAATTGCTCACGATGAACTCGCTGCCGCCGTTCAACAGTTTGTTGTGCGAGGCGGTCGAATTCGTGGCGTGCGCGGCTGGGTCGTAGACAAAGAACTCGACGTCGATCTCGGCGGCCTTGTGGAGTCAGTACTTCAGTACGCGTACGACACTTCAGCCCCTCCACGCGACATTGTGGTGCCTGCACTGCCCGAAGACAGCACGGTGCTCGAAGAGTGGTTATCGCAACGTCGAGAGTCTGGAGCCAAGGCTCGATTGCGCGTCGCCCAACGGGGTGAGAAAGCCGCGCTAGCGCTCACCGTCGAGACAAACGCCAAAAATGCTCTCATGCTCTATAAGTCGAAGCGCAGTGTGGATTTTGTGGCCCGTTCTCAAGCTTTGACCGACATCCAGGAAGCGCTCGGAATGGCGGATGCTCCGTTGCGCATGGAGTGCTTCGACGTCTCGCATTTGTCGGGGACAAACGTTGTTGCATCGATGGTCGTGTTCGAAGACGGTCTGCCCAAGAAGCAGCACTACCGTCGATTCAACATTCCGGAAACAACAGATGACACTGATTCGATCTATCAAGTTCTCACACGACGACTTGTCTATCTCGCCTCAGGTTCGGTCGTGCCCGAGAGCGCGGCACCGGTCGACGGAGCAGACGAGGAGTCCGAGGCAAGCGGTGCTAAGCCTCCGACAAGTAAGTTTGCTTATCCGCCCCAGTTGCTCATTGTCGATGGTGGTCAGCCTCAGGTCTCAGCTGCGCAACGAGCGCTCGAAGAGTCCGGCATTTCGGGAATCCAGCTGGCCGGCATCGCGAAACGGCTCGAGGAGATCTGGCTTCCGGACTCGGACTTCCCGGTGATTCTTCCGCGCAACAGCGATGCACTGTTCCTGATTCAGCGGATTCGAGACGAAGCCCATCGATTCGCGATCACGCATCAGCGCCAGCGACGCTCCAAAGATGTTTCGTCGATTCTCGCGACGGTACCAGGACTCGGGCCGACCAGAATCAAGGCTCTTCTTCAACATTTTGGTTCCGTTGCACGACTAAAGAGTGCCTCTGTGGAAGCGATTCTTGAAGTACCAGGGATTGGGGCATCCACTGCGGAAGCAATCATTCTGAAGCTTCGCCAGCGCGGGCTCGGGTAGTCTGGGAGGACCATGAATTCCGCAAGCGAACAGCAAGAAATGCTCATTGTGACCGGCATGTCTGGCGCGGGTCGTTCTACTGTCGGCAATGCGCTCGAAGACCTTGGCTGGTACGTCGTCGATAATCTGCCGCCTCAGATGCTTTTGCCCCTCTCAGATCTCGCTCAGCGTGCAGGCGAATCGCTTCCGCGCGTCGCAGCAGTCGTAGATGTGCGCGGCGGAAAGCTCTTTTCGGCAGCACAAGAGGCCATCCAGTCGTTGCGTGCCTCCACCTCGCTGAGGGTCCTCTATCTCGATGCGGAAGATGCCGCACTGGTTCGACGCTTCGAGCAGGTGCGACGCCCGCACCCGTTGCAAGATGAGGGCACACCCCTCGACGGCATTGCGGCCGAGCGGTCGCTCATGGCAGAAATTCGCGCGAGTAGCGACATCATCATCGATACCAGCGACCTCAATATCCATCAGCTAGCAACGACGATCATCGAAAAGTTCTCTGAGGAGACCGATGCCGGTTTGCGTATTACTATTGAGAGCTTCGGATTTAAGTATGGCCTTCCAGCAGACGCCGATATGGTTGCTGACTGCAGGTTCCTGCCCAATCCTTTTTGGATCCCCGAGCTCAAAGCGCTTGACGGACTTGATGACCGAGTACGCGCGTATGTGGTCGGGGCGCCCGGAGCACAGGAGTTCATCGCGGACTACGCTCGAGCTCTTGAACCTGTGTTCGCCGGATACCAACGCGAGAATAAACGACACGCAACGATTGCGATCGGCTGCACTGGTGGCAAACACCGGTCGGTTGCCATCGCCGAAGAGTTGTCGGCTATTCTCAGCGGACTGCCCGGAGTTGCCGTAAGTATCAAACATCGGGATCGCGGACGAGAGTAGATTGCTCATCCATGAGGACCGCTATCGACGAAGGAAGGCCAGTTAGTGGCATTAACTGCTGAAGTCAAAGACGAACTGGCACGAATTCAGCTAGGCAAGACAACCGAGCGCGCTGCTGAACTAGCGACAATTTTGCGATTCTCGGGCGGACTGCATCTGATATCGGGACGTATCGCTGTCGAGTCTGAACTCGAAACCGAGTTGTTGGCCAGGCGCGTACGCCGTGACATTGCGGAACTGTATGGAGTGCGCTCAGAAGTTTCCCGCGTTGCTTCCTCGGGAGGCCGCCGGTCAAACAACCTTTTGGTACGCGTTCTCGATGGGGGAGAGACCCTCGCCCGTCAAACAGGGCTTTTGGATGCTCGACGCAGGCCAATTCGTGGGCTGCCCAACCGCGTTACAACGGGTGGACGTGGCGAGCTTGCTGCCGTGTGGCGCGGCGCTTTCTTGGCCGCTGGCTCCCTTACCGATCCCGGCCGATCCGCCGCGCTTGAGGTCACGTGCCCAGGCAACGAGGCCGCGATGGCGCTCGTCGGGGCTGCCGGTCGCCTCCGCGTTGCCGCTAAAGCGCGCGAAGTTCGCGGAGTGCACCGTGTGGTCGTACGCGATGGCGAAGCCATCAGCGCGATGCTAACCATCATGGGTGCCGAGACCACGGTCGTGAGTTGGAACGAGTTGCGTCAACGACGCGAAGTGCGGGCTACCGCCAACCGTTTGGTCAATTTCGACGATGCCAACTTGCGCCGTTCGGCACAGGCCGCTGTTGCCGCGTGTTCACGTGTTGAGCGAGCTCTTGAAATTTTGGGCGACGATGTACCGAAGCACTTGCGATACGCGGGTGAATTGCGGTTAAGCCACCGGGATTCGAGCCTTGACGAACTGGGACATCATGCTGACCCGCCAATGACTAAGGATGCTGTTGCTGGTCGCATTCGTCGCCTGTTGGCGATGGCAGACAAGCGTGCCAGCG
>Ga0314772_1001394_pt1 | contig 10817 bp, 8 predicted proteins | sample MetaGCBIW2018_FD_204520 | JGI IMG/M metagenome (GOLD analysis project Ga0314772, IMG submission 204520) | Cryopeg brine microbial communities from Beaufort Sea near Barrow, Alaska, United States - CBIW 2018 | ecosystem: Environmental > Aquatic > Marine > Coastal | place: USA: Alaska | collected... | reverse complement strand
CCAGATGTTCGAGATCGGTGGCCAATGGGTGTCGCCGGACCAAACTGCGCTCATCGAGACACTGGCCGAGCTTGGGCTCGAGACCTACGACCGTTACCGCGAAGGTGAGAGCGTCTATGTTGGCGGCGATGGTGCGGCAAGTCGATACACGGGCGACATTTTCCCGACCGGCGAAGACACGGAAGCTGAAATCACGCGCCTCATTGCAGTTCTCGATGAGCTTGTCGCTGAAGTGGATCTCGAAGCTCCCTGGAATCATCCTCGCGCCACAGAGCTTGATCGTGTCTCGTACCTGACGTGGCTCGAGGGTCAGAGTGCCGACAGGGAAGCGGTCGACAACATCGCGCTGTATGTCGCCGATGCGATGCTGACGAAGCCTGCACACTCCTTCTCGCTCTTGCAAGCGCTCCTCATGGCAGCGAGTGCTGGAAGCTTCAGCAAGCTTGTCAACGCTGACTTCATTCTCGACAAACGTGTAGTTGGCGGCCTACAAAAGGTTCCCCTTCTGTTGGCGCAGCAGCTTGGCGATGATGTCGTTCATCTCTCACAGGCAGTCCGTAAAATTCGTTGGGATGCCAAGGGCGCGACCGTAAGCAGCGCGGAGATGTCAGTGGAGGCGAAGCATGTCATTGTTGCTGTGCCGCCCAACCTATATGACCGCATCGACTACGTGCCAGCACTGCCTCGACTGCGTCAGCAGATGCAGCAGCACTCGTCACTGGGGCTAGTGATCAAGGTGCACGCCACCTATGAGACACCGTTCTGGCGAGAGGACGGTCTCTCTGGCACCGCTTTCAGCCCCTATCAACTCGTCCATGAGGCCTACGACAACACGAACTATGGTGAGGATCGCGGCACGCTCGTTGGATTCGTTTCCGGGGAGAAAGCCGACGAGTTGCTCACGCTCGCTCCAGCGGAGCGGAAGCGTCGCATCCTCGAATCATTCGCCACGTACTACGGCGACGAGGCCAAGAATCCTGTCGTGTACTACGAGAGCGATTGGGCTTCCGAAGAGTGGACGCGTGGCGCCTACGCGGCGAGCTTCGACCTCGGCGGACTTACTCGGTACGGGGCACTTCAGCTTGAGCCGGTTGGCCCGATCCAGTTCGGTTCAAGCGACCTCGCGTCGGAGGGCTATCAGCACGTTGACGGTGCCATTCGTGTGGGCCGTCGACTGGCGGCATCCATTATCGAAACGTCGAGGGGCTAACCATGAGTTGGAGAATGCCGTCCGAAACCGCCGAGCACGAGCGCACGTGGATGGCATTCCCGCGCGTGGGGGAAACGCTGGGCGAGACTGATGCCCAACGCGAGCTGGGTTATGCGGCCTGGGCAGACGTCGCCAACGTGATCGCCCAGTTCGAGCCAGTGTCGATGGTGGTCGACCCCACCGAGATGGGTCGTGCCCGACGGATGCTCGACAGCAGCATCGAGTTGCTCGAAGCACCCCTAGATGAGTTCTGGATGCGCGACATCGGGCCAACGTTTGTGGTCGACGATGAGCGACCGGGAGTGCTCGGCGCTGTCGACTGGATCTTCAATGGGTGGGGTGCTCCCGAATGGGCCGAGTGGGAGAAGTCGGCCGAGATTGGCCGGTTCGTCGCGGCCGCATCGGGTGCCGAGCTCGTCAGCTCACTGCTTGTCGCTGAGGGTGGTGGTCTCCATGTGGATGGAGAAGGCACGGTCTTGCTCACCGACACCGTGCAGCTTGACCCCCGACGCAACCCTCTCGCTGACAGGGCGCGCGTTGAGCAGGAGATGCTGCGAACGATTGGTGCGACCCACGCCGTCTGGCTGCCGCGCGGGCTCACTCGCGACTATGACGACTTCGGTACCAATGGTCACGTCGACATCGTGGCAACCATCCCCTCGCCGGGCCGCATCTTGCTGCACGCGCAACCGAACTCCGAGCATCCAGACCATCAGGTCATGGCCGAAATCCGCGTGAGCCTCGAGAGCCAGCGCGATGCCGCAGGTCGAGAGTGGGAGATTGTTGAACTACCCGCGCCGAGCATCCTCCGCGACGACCACGGTTTCGTCGACTACAGCTATGTCAACCATCTTGTCGTGAACGGCGGCGTTATTGGTTGCGGTTTTGCCGACACCGAAGCGGATGCTCGCGCCGCCGAAATTCTTGCCGAAGCGTATCCGGGCCGTAGAGTCCAGATGGTTGATTCGCGTGAGATCTTTGCACGGGGTGGAGGGATTCATTGCATCACCCAACAGCAACCAACGGTTGTAGAAGCGGGAGCGCAAGTATGAGCACATTCGATGTCGTCGAGGCCTCAATCGCCGAACTTCACGCGGCGCTAGAGCGTGGCGCAGTCACGAGCGAAAACTTGGTCAGCGCCTACCTCGCGAGAATCGAACGCTACGACCGCAGTGGTCCCCTGCTGAACTCGGTTGTCGTACCCAATCCTGATGCGCTCGACGAAGCGCGCGAATCGGATCTTCGCCGTCAGCGCGGGGAATCCCGGGGCGCACTCGACGGCATCCCGTACACCGCCAAAGACAGCTATCTCGTTCGCGGTCTCACTGCTGCGGCCGGAAGCCCGGCTTTCGCCGAGCTCGTGGCGATGCGTGATGCCGCGACAATCGGGGCGCTTCGAGGCGCTGGCGCGATCTGTTTGGGAATGACAAACATGCCGCCCATGGCCAACGGTGGGATGCAGCGCGGACTCTATGGTCGGGCAGAAAGCCCCTATAACGCTGACTACCTCACCGCCGCCTTTGGGTCAGGCTCATCGAATGGTTCGGGCACATCTACCGCGGCGAGCTTTGCTGCCTTCGGGCTGGCGGAAGAGACCTGGTCGAGCGGGCGTGCTCCCGCTTCCAACAACGGGCTGTGCGCGTACACGCCGTCACGAGGTGTCATCTCGGTGCGCGGTAACTGGCCGCTTGTTCCCACCATGGATGTTGTGGTTCCGCACACCCGCACCATGGCGGATCTGCTTGCCGTGCTCGATGTCATCGTGTTTGACGATGAAGACACTCGCGGCGACTTCTGGCGCTCGCAGCCGTGGGTGAGCATCCCAACGGCCTCCAGCATGCGGCCAGAGACCTATCTTTCGTTGCTGCCGGACGATGCACACGAAAGCGCACACGAGGCTTCGGTTCAGAATGCCGAGCCCAAACCGCTTGCCGGTAAACGGTTTGGCGTTCCGCGAATGTACATTGGCCGCGACGATGAGGCGGGTACCGGTACGGGGGGAATGGGTGGCCCGACGGGAACTGCCATCACGACGCGCCCCAGCATCCTGCAGCTCTTCGATGACGCACGGCGTGATCTTGAGAAAGCCGGCGCAACAGTCGTGGATGTCGACTTCCCTGTCGTCTCGAATTACGAAGCCGATCGAGTCGGCGCCCCTACCCTTGCCACTCGTGGCATTGTGCGCCCCGAGTTTCTCAAGCGCGAAATCGTCGACCTTTCGGCGTGGGCGTGGCAAGACTTCTTGCAGGCAAACGGAGATCCACAGTTCGACTCTCTTGAGGGAGTCGATGGCAGCCAAATCTTCCCGCAATCGCCGGATGCACTACTCGACCATTACGACGGATTCGATGATGACATTGCGACCTACCCTGCCCAGGTGCGCGATCATCCCTACGAAAGCTTTGAGGGCATTCCAGAAATTGAAGCGGGTGTCCGTGCGCTCGAGGAGACCCGACGCATCGACTTTGAGCAGTGGATGCTCGACAACGAACTGGATGCGGTCGTTTTTCCCGCGGTAGCCGATGTCGGAGCCGCCGACATGGATACTAATCCGGATTCCGCAGCGCTCGGTTGGCGAAACGGTGTCTGGGTGGCCAACGGCAACCTCGCGATCCGCCACCTCGGTATTCCCACGGTGACCGTGCCGATGGGACTGATGGCGGACATCCGGATGCCCGTAGGAATCACTTTTGCTGGTCCGGCATACTCCGACCTCGACCTCTTGAGCATCGGCGTCGCCTACGAAGAGGCATCGCACCGTCGGGTGGCACCGACTCGTACTCCACCGATCGGTCAATGATGACTAGCCTGAATGCCCCACTCGCCGGGATCCGTGTCGCCGACTTTTCCCGGGTATTGGCGGGCCCCTATGCGTCGATGATGCTCGCCGACCTTGGCGCTGACGTGATCAAGATCGAGTCCCCTGCCGGCGACGACACTCGGTCGTGGACCCCTCCTGTCGATGAGTCTGGCCGTGGCACCTATTTCGCGAGCGTTAACCGCAACAAACGCTCGATCGTCTGCGACCTGCGGGAGCCGGAAGGCGCAACTGAAGCCCGCCGGCTGGCCCTGAGCGCCGATGTGGTGATCGAGAACTTCCGCCCCGGAACGATGGAGCGGTTCGGTCTGGGCTTCGACGAGCTCGCGGCTGAGAATCAGGCGCTCGTCTACTGCTCGGTGACCGGTTTCGGTGCCGGAGAGGGCGCGCACCTGCCCGGCTACGACCTGTTGGTGCAGGCAGTCGGGGGCTTGATGAGCGTCACGGGCGATCCCGACTCCGAACCCACCAAGGTGGGCGTGGCTCTGGTTGACGTGCTCACCGGACAAAACGCGGTAGTGGGCATCCAGGCGGCATTGCGCGTGCGAGACAGCACGGGGTTCGGTCAGCACGTCGAGGTAAATCTGCTCTCGTCGCTCCTTTCTGGGTTGGTAAATCAGGCATCAGCGGCGTTGAACACAGGGGTTTCCCCGAAACGAATGGGCAACGCCCACCCGAGCATCGCCCCCTATGAGGCGTTCGCCGCGCAGGACGGACCGTTCGTGATTGCGGTCGGCAACGACGCACAATTCGCCAGACTCGCCGAGATCCTTGGGCTGCCCCAGTTGGCTAATGATCCGCGGTTCGCCCGCAATGAGAACCGCGTGGCAAACCGAGGCGAACTGCGCACCATTGTGGACGACCGGTTGGCCGAAGAGACGGTCGCGCACTGGGTCGAGACGATGACGGCCGCTGGAATCCCCGCTGGCCCAGTCAACGATGTCGGCCAAGCGATCACCTACGCAGTCGAGCTTGGCCTCGGACCGGTGACCGAGATCACGGACTCCGGACGCACCAGCAAGCAGCTCAGCAACCCGATAGTTTTATCCCGTACTCCCGCTCAATACCGGCTGGTACCGCCGGATATCGGCCAACATCAGGGCGCCGACTGGCTGCCCGCAGAAGGGACACAATGACCTCGAACTCCGTGTCGGAGACCCTGCTCGGTCTCGATGCCCTACTCACCGCTGAGGAGCGCGAATGGCAGGCGAAGGCCCGCACCTTCGCAACCCAGCGGGTAAGCCCAACCATTGAAAAGGATTTCGAAGACGCCACCTTCCGGCGCGAATTCGTAGCCGAACTTGGTGCACTGGGGATGCTCGGAATGCACTTGAGCGGATACGGCACCGCAGGCGCGAACGCCACAAGCTATGGCCTTGTCTGCTACGAGTTGGAGGCCGCCGACACCGCCTGGCGAACTTTCGTATCAGTGCAGGGTTCACTGGCAATGAGCGCGCTCGCGTACTTCGGCTCGGACGAACAGAAAGAGCAGTGGTTGCCGTCACTGGCATCCGGGACGGCCATCGGATGCTTCGCCCTCACCGAGCCGACCGGTGGAAGTGACCCGGCTGGAATGCTTACGCGAGCTACACGATCGGGCGAAGACTGGGTGTTGAACGGTTCTAAACGTTGGATCGGTCTCGGAACGGTTGCCGACGTTGCCATCGTCTGGGCCCAGACCGACGAAGGTGTGCGCGGCTTTGTTGTACCGACCGATACACCAGGGTTCCGTGCCGTGGATATCGATAACAAGCACTCGCTGCGAGCATCCATCCAGTGCGATCTCTACTTCGACGACCTTCGCCTGCCCGCTTCGGCGCTGTTGCCCGACGCGCGTGGACTTTCGGCTCCGTTCCGCTGCCTGAACGACGCACGGTTTGGCATCGTCTGGGGCGTCATGGGGGCGGCGCGTGATTGCCTCGACGTAGCCATTGAACGCGCGAAGACGAGGCATGCCTTCGGCAAGCCGATCGGTGCCATGCAACTCACCCAACAGAAATTTGCCGACTCCTTCGTCGAATACGAGAAGGGCATGCTGCTCGCGCTGCACCTAGCGAAATTGAAAGAGGCCGGCACGCTTACTCCCGAGCAGATCAGCGTCGGCAAGCTGAACAACGTTCGCGAGGCAATCCGCATCGCATCAATGGCACGCAGCGTGCTTGCGGGAGACGGAATCACCGGTGACTTCCCCGTGATGCGGCACATGAATAATCTGGAGTCGGTTCGTACCTACGAAGGCACCGATGAGGTTCATACTTTGGTGCTTGGGCGCGCCCTCACCGACGAAGCAGCGTTCAAATAGCGGTCGCTTTAGCGTCTAGAACTTGTCGATCTCGAGTTTCTTCATCTCCATCAGATGCGCAAAGGCGGCGGGTCGTTTCATGAGTTCGCTGATGTTTGCTGGGGTAATTTGCCAGCTCACCCCGAACTTGTCCTTGCACCATCCGCAGGCTTCCGCATCCGGATCGGCCGACAGCGCGGCCCAAAAGGCGTCAATCTCCGCCTGGTCAGAGCACGCGACAACGAACGACACCGACTCGTTGAAGGTTGCGTGCTGTCTGGTGCCGGCATCCATCGCAACAAACCACTGATCTCTCAAACGAAAATCGGAAAACATCACCGACCCCGCAGCGGCTGGGCCGGTGTGTGCCTGGTAACGAACATCTGTTGCGAGGAACGAATCGGCGAACACGGAGGCGTAATACTCGGCTGCCTCTCGAGCCCGGTTCTGCACGTGGTGACCAAAGAGCAGCGCCGGAATGATCTTCGGGCGCGGCTCACCATCCGGATCGGTGAGAATCAGTTGCCAATTCAGCCCATACCGGTCGCGGAGCCAGCCGTAGCGCGGACTGAAGTCGTATGAATCGATAGGCATGAGCGCACTGCCGCCATCGATGAGGGCATTCCACAATGTGTCAAGGTTCTGGCGAGCATCCGGATCGATCGAAGGATCAAAATTGACCATGAACGAAGTGGACTCGTTGAATGCGAATCTCTTGCCAGCGTTGATCGCGAGAAACCTTTGCCCGGCAAGTTCGAAACCGACCGTGAGCACCGTCTCCGCCAGCTCTTGCTGAAAATCGGCCAAGCCCTCGGTGGGGTAATGACTTGTATCCCGCACCGCACTGTCCGTAAATGCGGTGGTATAGAAGTTCACGGCGTCTTCGGCATCTCCGTTGAACCAAAGACAGGGGGTGATCGTGCTCATGGTGTTCCTCCTTGAACCCATGTCGTCGTAGGAGCGGCGACTAATGAATTGATCATAGACCCGGCAATTCCGCTTACGATATCGGGATGAACGCGAATGAGTCAGCGGCCGATGCGAGACGAGACGGCAGAGATGAAACGGTTACTGAGCGCAGTGACCGCAACTGGACAGAAATTCTCCAAGAACTTCGTGTCATCCAGACCGGCACCCAAATACTTACCGGCTTTCTGCTGACCCTCGCCTTCCAATCACGATTCACCGAACTTGATCAGTATCAAGTCGTGCTCTATCTAGCTCTCGTGAGCGCCGCAGTGCTCGCCACCGCGCTCGCACTCTCGCCCGTGAGCCTGCACCGGGCACTGTTTGGACGCAAGGTGAAACCGCAACTCGTGACGGCATCCGATCGCCTGCTGAAAGTGACTCTCGTTGTTGTGTCCCTCACGCTCGTCGGTACTGCGATGCTCATCTTCGATGTAGTCGTCGGACGGTCTGCGGGGCTCATCGCCGGAATCCTCGCCGCCACGATAGCGATCTCGCTGTGGGTAGTGCTGCCAACTCTCGCGCGGAAGTACCTCTCTCGTGGCTGAATCCATTAGCAACCTCATCGCCCCGCGACGAGAATGGCGCTTCGCATTTCGGCGGGCGTGGCACGGGTTTACGCGACACCGTGGAATTGACTCTGCGGCAACTCTGGCATTCTTTTCCGCGCTCGCCATTTTCCCCGCAGCGCTCGCCGTAGTGTCGGCGTTTGCCCTCGGGCAGGGCAAAGATCGAGCAGCAGACACCGTGCTTGACCTGGCTAAGGAACTTCTGCGCCCCGGCACCGTTGAAGTGCTCACAGCGCCGCTGACTCAACTGTTCTCAATCGACAACCCGGGAGTCGCGCTAACAATCGGAATCGTGCTCAGCGTGTGGTCAATGTCGAGCTATGCAACAGCGTTCGGCCGCGCGGCGAACAGTGTCTATGAAGTGCAGGAGGGGCGACGCCTGCTGAAGTTTCGTGGGCTCATGCTGATTCTCTCCGCGTTTCTCATCGCCGCGTTTGCGGCCGTTGTGCTGCTGCTGCTCACCACCACTAACGTTGCGACCGCCATCGGTGAAGAGCTCGGCTTTGGAGAACCGTGGGTCGCGATCTGGTCGTACGGTCGCTGGCCTGTGCTCGTCGCAATCCTCACCGCGATCATCGCCGTGCTCTACTACTACACGCCCAATATTCGCCATGAACGGATGCGGTGGGTCAGCACCGGAGCGGTGTTTGCGATCGTCGCGTGGGGGCTTGCCACCGCCGCTTTCGGTTTCTACGTCTCAACGATCGCGAACTACGATCGCGTCTACGGTTGGCTCGGCGGAGGACTGGCTCTTCTCATCTGGCTTTACATCAGCAATCTCGCGCTGGTGGCAGGAATCGAAGTGGATGCCGAGTTCACTCGCCTGCGTCAGTTGCTTGCCGGAATCCCGGCCGAAAAGACCGTGCAGTTGCCGTTGCGGGATACCGCCCGAAACCTCATCCTTGCCAAACGGCGGGCGGGCGATGAGGCGGAAGGGATCGAAATCCGCACCCGAAACACAGATAACCCGGATATTTTGTGACCATGGATCACGTGCTGCTGGACTAGGGCTAGGGCGCTAGTTCCACCTGCAGGATGCGGTCGTCGTTGTCGCGGGGTTGTCCCCGACCGTCGGTGTTGTTTGTCAGCATCCAGAGGCTGCCGTCCGGCCCAGGGATGACGTCACGGATGCGGCCCAGGCTCCCCTCGAATGACGCGATCGCGGTCGTCGGATCGCCCGGGTGAATTGCCCACAGTCGTTGACCGCCGAGGCCTGCCATGAAGAATGTTCCCCTGACGAACGTCAGTCCGCTCGGGCTCGCCTCGTCTGTCGCCCACTGGTAGACGGGGTTCTCGAACGGCGAATCCGAGGATGCCCCTTCCGCGATCGGCCAGCCGTAGTTGGCGCCTGCGCGGATGATGTTGAACTCATCCCACGTGTTTTGACCGAATTCTGCCGCCCACAGCTGCCCATCAGCGTCCCACGTAATGCCCTGCGGGTTGCGATGGCCGAACGAGTAGACGAGAGAGCCTGCGAAGGGGTTGTCGGCGGGAACCGACCCGTCGGGTTGCATCCGCAGGATCTTGCCGTTGAGGCTGTCGAGGTCTTGGGCAGATTGAGGGTCGCCGGCATCGCCGACCGTTGCGTACAGCATCCCGTCGGGACCGAACGCGATGCGGCCACCGTTGTGTACCCGTGACTTGTGAAGGCCGGTGAGGATCTCGCGGCTCGCACCGAGCGAATACTCTCCCGCTGTGCCCTCGAGTTCGAAGCGAACGATGCGGTTGTCGGTCTCCGTCGTCAGGTACACGTACAGCATGGTTTCGTTAAGCGTGGCAAGGCCGAGGAGGCCGCCTTCGCCACCGGGGGCCGCATCGCCGATGATCCCGACATCTCGAAGTTGGCCGCTCGCGGTCAATTCCTTCACGAGGCGGGTGTCGCGTTCGCTGATGAGTGTCGACCCGGAAGCTAGCCGCACCATCGACCACGGAGCAGCGAGCCCGGACACAATGGTCGTCGGGGTGCCGGTCACGTCGACCGCGACGGAGGGAGACGCAGGCGTGGACGTCGAAGTTTCCGGAACTGGCTGAAGTTCACCGGCCGGGGGTTGGGTGCATCCGGCCAGCAGCGCAATCACGAAGAGTGGGGCGAGAAGGGGCAAACGCATAACCCAATCCCACCCCACTTTCGTGAAAGAAGAAAGCCCTCAGCACGGCTCCGTGCGGCGCTGAGATCGAACTAGTTGAGCCCGCGCGCACTTCCACGGAACCGGCGCAGCCGAAGGCTGTTCATCACAACGAACACTGACGAGAAGGCCATCGCGGCACCCGCGATGAGCGGGTTGAGCAGGCCAAGCATTGCGATCGGCAGGGCGGCCACGTTGTAGGCGAAAGCCCAGAACAGGTTGCCGCGGATGATCCCGAGGGTGCGCTTTGCGAGGCGCACAGCATCGGCGACCACCATCAGGTCACCGCTCACGACAGTGATGTCACTCGCAGCGATTGCGGCATCCGTTCCGCCACCCATTGCGATACCCAGGTCGGCGGCGGCCAAAGCCGCAGAGTCATTCACGCCATCTCCGACCATTGCAACAACGCGGCCATCAGCCTGAAGCTGGCGGATTACGTCGAGCTTGCCCTGCGGAGTGATGCCTGCGTGAACATCGGTGATTCCAACTGTTGAGGCGACGGATGCTGCAGCTCCCGCGTTATCGCCGGTGAGCAGTACGGGGCGCAGGCCGAGTCGAATGAACTCGGCAACGGCATCCGCGCTGCTCGCCTTGATCGTGTCACCGACAACCAGTACGCCGCGTGCCTGGCCGTCCCAAGCGACAACCATTGCGGTAGACCCGGCGGCTTCGGCCTTCTCGACCAGGGTGCGCGCGGCATCTGAGACGGTCACGTTCTGTTCGTCGGAGAGCCATGAGGTCTTGCCGACGAGCACGATGGTGCCGTCAATCGTCGCCTGAACACCGCTGCCCGCGTGGGCAGCGAAGTCAGTGGCAGCAGGAAGATCCAGTTTGCGGTGTGCTG
>Ga0314772_1001391_pt1 | contig 10831 bp, 9 predicted proteins | sample MetaGCBIW2018_FD_204520 | JGI IMG/M metagenome (GOLD analysis project Ga0314772, IMG submission 204520) | Cryopeg brine microbial communities from Beaufort Sea near Barrow, Alaska, United States - CBIW 2018 | ecosystem: Environmental > Aquatic > Marine > Coastal | place: USA: Alaska | collected... | reverse complement strand
GGGATCCTGCGACGGATCATTCAAGCATCCAGCCAACCTGGCGATTGGGTGCTCGACTTCTTCGCGGGCAGCGGCACGACCGGAGCCGTCGCCCAAGCGCTGAAACGTCGGGTGGTGCTCGTTGAGCAGAACCCCGCCGCGATCGAGATCATCACGAGTCGGCTCTCAAGCGACACTGCGTTCGATAACATGAATGCATGATCAATCGCAGCGAAATCGAATGCTGGCTCACCGACATGGACGGGGTACTCGTTCACGAGAATCACCCGGTACCTGGTGCAGCAGAGCTTCTGCAGCAGTGGCGAGACGAAGGTAAGCCGTACCTCGTTCTCACCAACAACTCGATTTTCACTCCTCGCGACCTGAGCGCTCGGCTCAAGGCTTCGGGACTCGACGTTCCGGAGTCCGCGATCTGGACCTCCGCACTTGCGACCGCAGATTTCCTTAAAGAACAGATGCCCGGCGGCAGCGCCTTCGTCATCGGTGAGGCCGGCATCACGACCGCCCTCCACGAAGCCGGCTTTATTATGACGGAGACCGACCCTGACTACGTGGTGATCGGCGAAACCCGCAACTACTCCTTCGAGTCGATCACTAAGGCAATCCGACTGATCGGCAACGGCAGCCGGTTCATTGCAACTAACCCGGATGCCACCGGCCCGAGCGCCGACGGCCCTCTTCCTGCCACTGGTGCGGTCGCCGCTCTCATCACGAAAGCTACTGGCCAGACGCCGTACATCGTGGGCAAGCCGAACCCGATGATGTTCCGTTCGGCACTCAACAAGATTGGCGCCCACAGCGAGACAACGGGAATGATCGGTGACCGCATGGACACCGACATTGTCGCGGGAATCGAAGCTGGCTTGCACACGGTGCTGGTGCTTACGGGAATTAGCGACAAGGATGAGATTGCTCGCTACCCGTTCAGCCCGCATGAGGTGCTCGACAGCGTGGCGGATCTTCTCAACAAGTAGGCGTCCCGCTGGTGGTTGCCGGTTAGGGCGCATCTGCCAGAGGGCTTATTCGCCGCTGGTTTCTGCTGCTACTTGAGGTTGCGCCACCGACTCCGTAAGCGCGTCTTCACCGCTTCGCGTCGCAAAGCAGAAGTAGTCGCGCTGACCGGCCGACCACTCGTCTTCGGTCGCAGCGAAACCGGCCTGCAACTCGAGATCGGCAAACGATTGTGCCGCAGCGTAGTTGATGACGGCATCAGTCGAGCACAGCTCCGCCGTTCGTGCCGTGAGTTCCTCGACCTCAGGGAACGGAGCCGAGACTGCGTCATCAAATTTCCCGCGCACCAATAGCTGCGCAGCGTGAGGCTGCGCACAGTCAATGACAACGTATTCGTCTTGCCAGGCTGACTCGAACGGATCTAGACACTCTCCCCCGAGAAGCTCGCTCCATAGGTAGGTTCCGACAGGAAGCGGCCCAACAACAGGCTCCGCGCTCGACGTCGCGGTCGGTGTTGGGGTTACGAGTGACGCGGGCGTCACTGACTCGCCTATCCGTGTGCCTGCCAAGAAAAGGGCAGCGAGTGCGAGCGCCGCAACAAGTCCGGCGGCAATTGATATCGCGAAGAGCTGCCCCCGCGGTATCGGCGCACGCGCCGCTTGAGGCGCGCGAGGACGGCTGAGCGCAGCAGGAACTAGCGCACCGCCAGCAAGCTCCTCATATTCGACGAACTGCTCGTCACCAAAAAGTGCGCCAACCGCATCGTGGTCAACGGACTCGTCTTCTGGGCCCGCGGCAGAAACCGGATGCGCGGCGAGAACTTCCGTTGCACCCTCAAGCGACGGGTCTACCGCCGCAGGCATCCGGAGCTGGCGTCGCGTCGGCATGTCCATGGCGGCCGTAGGCAGGTCCGCAGAGTTGATGGCAGCGGTCGGCAGGTCCGCAGAGTTGATCGCTGCGGTCGGTAGGTCGCTGGAGTTGATTGCCGCAGTTGGCGCATCGGCCACATCCATGAGGCCAGTGGGCATGTCGGTGACACTGAGCGCTTCGGTTGCCGGTGGCTCGGCGCTGGCGGAGGGCGCCGTCTGGGCAGGCGGCTCAATAAGTTCAGGGGTGTCATCCGCGGGCTTCTCAGGCTTCGCTGGCACGGGTTCAGCAGGAGTCAAACCCCAACTGAACGGGGGCTCGCTCGGCTGCTGCTCGTCGTTCGAGTTCGAGCCCGAACCCGAGCCGGAGGAGTTATCGCTTGGAGTCACGGAGTCAGCCCCAGATCACCAAGCCCGATCGCAGAGAAATAGGTGTAGCCGGCAGCTTCGATCCGCTCCTTGGCTCCCGTATCGCGATCAACAACAACGGCAACTCCAGCAATGATTGCGCCAACCTTTTCCAAAGCTTCAATCGCGGCAAGTGGTGATCCACCCGTAGTGGAGGTATCTTCGAGCACAATTACCCGCTTGCCTTCAAGCTCCGGGCCTTCGACCTGTCGACCTCGACCGTGGTCTTTGGGTTCCTTGCGCACGACAAATGCGTCGTACTCTGCACCGCGAGCTGCGCCCTGGTGAAGAATTGCCGCAGCGATCGGGTCAGCACCCATCGTCATCCCTCCGACCGCAGCAATGTCGGGAATCTCTGCAATGAGGTCAAGCATCACTTGTCCGATGAGCGGCGCGACACGATGGTCGAGGCTGACGCGTCGCAAGTCGACGTAATACGTCGCCTTCTCTCCGCTCGTCAGAGTGAAATCGCCGTGGAACACGGCATCTGCGGAAATGTGCTCAATGAGCTGCTGCTTGGCGTCGGTCACCAGTACACAATACCCACAGCGGCCTGCCGCTAGAGGCTGGTCTCTCCAATGATGAGCAGGATGCCCGAAATCAGCACGCCACCGAAGCCCAGGATCGAGGCGATGACAGCGTTGCGCTGACCGAGTCGATCTGCTGCATCTGCCGCTTGGTCTTGTGAAGCGGATTGATGCGGCATGCTCCAACTTTAGGTCGCGCATCCGACGCTGTCATCGCCCAATCTAGGGGTAGAACTATTAGCGTTGACGTATGCGCATTGCTACCTGGAACGTGAACTCAATCCGAACCCGAGTAGGTCGCGTCGTCGACTGGATGCTTCGGGAAGACATTGACGTTCTGGCGATGCAAGAAATCAAGTGCAAGCCTGAGCAGTTTCCCATGGAAGCGTTCACGGAAGCGGGCTACGAAGTAGAACTTCACGGCCTCAGCCAGTGGAACGGTGTCGCTTTTGCGAGTCGTCTACCGATGGATGAGGTTACGGTCGGCTTCGAGACTCAGCCCGGATTCGGAAAACCTCTCGACGACGGCACTATCCCCATTGAGGCGCGCGCTCTAGGGGTGACCGTTGAGGGGACGCGATTGTGGAGCCTCTATGTTCCCAACGGCCGCGAGCTCGACAACCCGCACTACCCCTACAAACTTGAGTGGCTCGCCAACCTTGCCACGCAGACCCGGAACTGGATGCACGACAACCCCGAGCAACCGCTCGCGTTGATGGGTGATTTCAACATTGCCCCGCTCGATATCGATGTCTGGGATGTCGCAGCATTCGAAGGCAAAACACACATTAGCAAGCCCGAACGTGCTGCGTTCGCCGCGTTCGAGGAGGCCGGCCTCATCGATGCGCTGCGCAGTCGCGGCATTGAGGGTTACACGTACTGGGACTATCAACGACTGCGTTTTCCTCGCAACGAGGGCATGCACATCGACTTCATTTTGGGTTCGCCGCAGTTTGATGAACTCATTACCGAGGCATCCATCGACCGCGAAGAGCGCAAAGGTGACGGCCCGAGCGATCACGTTCCGGTCGTCGTCGATCTCGCGGTTGACACCGAGAACGACGACGATCGGCCTATGTTCCTCTAAAGGCGGCGTAGGGGCGTGGTCTAGTCGGCGTCGGATTGCATCCGCGACACAACAAGGGCATCCCCGTCTGAAGCGAGCGCCACATGCACGGTGTCTCCGTCGCGGATGTCACCGGCAAGAAGTGCTTTTGCAAGCCTGTCGTCAATTTCGCGCTGCATGAGCCTGCGCAGCGGACGCGCACCATAGATCGGGTCGTAACCGCGCTCTGCTAGCCACGTGCGAGCATCTGGCGTCACGGCCAGTTGGAGTCGACGGTCGGTCAACCGCTTGCTGAGGCGATCGATATCGAGCTCGACGATCTGGCTGAGGTCGTCGGTTGAGAGCGGCTGGAACACCACAATGTCATCGAGTCTGTTGATGAATTCAGGCTTGAACGACTTGCGTACGAGATCGTGAACGGCAGACTTGCGGGCCTCCCATGGCAGTGCCTGTTCGGTGATGAACTGGCTGCCGAGGTTGCTGGTCAGGATCAAGATCACATTGCGGAAGTCGACAGTGCGGCCCTGGCCGTCGGTGAGGCGTCCGTCGTCGAGCACTTGCAACAGAACGTCGAAGACTTCGGGATGCGCCTTCTCAACTTCATCGAGCAGAATCACCGAGTACGGGCGACGTCGCACTGCCTCGGTCAACTGGCCGCCCTGCTCGTATCCAATGTAGCCGGGAGGGGCACCGACAAGTCGTGAGACGGAAAACTTTTCGCCATACTCACTCATGTCGATACGAACGAGAGCTTTCTCGTCATTGAAGAGGTACTGCGCGAGTGCCTTTGCAAGCTCCGTCTTTCCCACCCCTGTCGGGCCAAGGAACAAGAAGGAACCGGTCGGGCGGTCGGGGTCGGAGATCCCTGCACGAGTTCGACGAACCGCTTCTGAGACGGCCTGAACCGCGTCCTTTTGACCGATGAGCCGTTTGCCGAGCTCAGCTTCGAGGTGCAGCAGTTTTTCGGTTTCGCCTTCGGTGAGCCGATCGACCGGGATGCCGGTCCAGGCGGCGACGACCGCAGCGATGTCTTCTTCTGTGACCTGGTCGTTCACCATGCGCGGCCCGGTGGGCTCATTGCTTTCGGCGGTGACGAGCGCCTCTTCGATCGAGGGGATCGTCTCGTAATTGAGCTTCGATGCCTTCTGGTATTCACCGTCGCGCATGGCGCGGTCAAGCTCGATGCGCGCGTCGTTGAGTCGCGTCTTAAGATCACCGACGCCGGTCAGGCTCGACTTCTCGATCTTCCATCGCGCTTCAAGTTCGCTGAGGTGTTTGCTCTGAACGGCAAGATCCTCGCGCAGTTTCGCGAGGCGCGCTTTTGACGCGTCGTCTTTCTCTTTCTTGAGGGCGAGTTCTTCAATGCGAAGTCGGTCAACGGCTCGCTTGAGCTGATCGATCTCGACTGGCGAGGAGTCGATCTCCATTTTGAGCCGGCTCGCGGCCTCATCGATCAGGTCTATAGCCTTGTCTGGAAGCTTGCGCCCCGAAATGTATCGGTTACTAAGGGTCGCAGCTGAGACGAGTGCGGAGTCGGCAATGGCGACTTTGTGGTGCGCCTCGTAGCGTTCCTTCAGCCCGCGCAAAATTGCGACAGTGTCCTCAACGGATGGCTCGCCCACGAAGACTTGCTGAAAGCGTCGTTCGAGCGCAGCATCCTTCTCGATGTACTGCCGGTACTCGTCGAGAGTGGTTGCACCGATCAGGCGGAGCTCACCACGCGCCAGCATCGGCTTGAGCATGTTGGATGCGGCGACTGAGCCGTCTCCGCCGCCAGCACCCATGAGGGTGTGAAGTTCGTCGATGAAGGTGATGACTTCACCATCGGACTCCTTGATTTCCTTCAATACAGCCTTGAGCCGCTCTTCGAATTCGCCACGATACTTTGCGCCGGCAACGAGAGCGGCGAGATCTAGCGAAACGAGTTGCTTGTTCTTGAGGGAGTCCGCTACGTCACCAGCAATGATGCGCTGGGCGAGTCCTTCGACGACTGCGGTCTTTCCTACCCCGGGTTCACCGATAAGCACAGGGTTGTTCTTGGTTCGCCGCGTCAGCACTTGGCTCACCCGGCGAATCTCTGCATCGCGCCCGATTACCGGGTCGAGCTTGCCACTGCGCGCGATCTCGGTGAGATTGACGCCGTACTTTTCGAGAGCGCTTTTCTGCTCGTCATCGGTACTCGGGGCCCCTTGCATGTTGGCCATTACACACCCTTCACAAACTTGAGTTAAGACGACTCAAGTTTATATGCGCGACCCCACGTCTGGCTAGCCGCACGCGGTGTGCTCACAGGCAATTGCGAGAACCCAGCCTCGGCGTAAGTCGGGTGTTTCGCTCTGCCAAGTTGCACACAATTGAAGCAATGAGTGAGACAATGTCACTATGGACTTCGATGTCGTTGCCTCAACAGAATCGCCGGGTGGTGATGACGCCCACAACTCCGCCGATGCGGTGCGATACATCCAAGTAATGCAAGAGCGGGGAATGGCTCAGGCTCGGGCTGGAGATTGCCAAGCGCTCAACACTCTCGATGAGCTCGCCGCGATGGCAGCGCGCAACGAGATCCCCTGGTTCTGGGCTATCGCCGTGGAAGCGAAAGCCCGAGCGCTCGCTATTCTCGGCGACCTCGACGGCGCGATAGTCGTCGCGGCGCACGCCGCTAGCGCGTATCACTCCGCCCACGATCCTCAATCAGCCGCTATTATTCAGCGGTTCGCAGCCCAAGCGCTGATCGCCCAAGGCCGCTTCAAGCCCGCCGTGAAAATACTGCGCACCGTAGAGCGCAATGCTCGAAACGACCACAGAACCCGCGACGCTGCAGCTTTCGAACTCGCCGACTGCCTCGACCGCCTCGGCCAGAAACGGCGCGCAGCAGCTGCGCGTGCCCGTGCGGGCAACGCGCAGCGCTAACCTGCGTTTCCCGCCGCTAGAACGCTGGGACCGGTCGTGCTTTCGCTTCCTCCTGCGTCGAGGTTTGCGCGCGTGCTCGTGAGAATGGCGATCGAGTGTTGCGGTAGCCGAAATCGCCACCGCAACACGCACGATGAACGGGCTTAGAGCGTGTCGAGAATCGCCCTCATCGTGGCGATTTCGTCTGTCTGCGCCGAAATGATCGCGCCTGCCAACTCGATTGCGGCGGGGTACTCCCCGGCATCCAGCTCGACTTGCGCCATGACGATCGCGCCCTCGTGATGCTCAATCATCTGTTCGAGGAACAAGCGTGAGGCCTCGCTCCCGTCAGTCTGCTCGAGCTGGTCCATGTCCGAGCCGGACATCATGCCGTCCCCCATGCCCTCCATGCCGCTGACCTCGGAGCTGTCGTAGTCGGCTCCCCAACTTGACAGCCAGCCTTTCATCACCTCGATCTCAGGGTCCTGCGCCGCCTTAATATCCTGCGCGAGCGCGACAACCCGATCGTCAATGCCGGTCTTTTCCAATACGAGATCAGCCATCTCCACCGCTTGCTCGTGGTGGGGAATCATCATGCTCGCGAACATCTGGTCAGCGACGTTGAATGCCGCTGATTCCTCTGCTGAGGATGACGAGGTTGTGCCGGAGTTGGCGCCGTCCGTGCTGGCCGCTGTCGAGCATCCAGCGAGAAAAAGGGTTGCGGCGAGAGCGCTCGAAATGAGCGCGATAGTACGAAGTTTCATCATGATCTTTCTTGTTCAGTAGGAGAAATATTCTTGGCGCCCCTCGGGGCGGTTATACCAGTTCTGGGCTAGCCAGCTCGGGCAGAATCAGGTCCTACTGATCGAAAGAACGTGAAGCGAAGGAGCTTCTGGGAGCGGCAATGACAACAGCATTGCCGTGAAGGGAACAATCATGCGCCGAGCTGACTCTCCGCTCGCAATTGTGCGGATCCGAGCCGCAACGAGTACTGCACCAACAAGCGCGAGGATGCACCCCATCACCATCATCGAATGCTCCAGAGTGCACGAGCCTCCGCATTCGGCCGAAAACGCAGAATCACTGGCAGCAATTGTTGCTGCCGCGTCATGCTCTAGGGCCGAGCCGTCCATCACTGCGGTGCTCGGCATCACTGCGGTGCTCGGCATCAGGGCAGTGCTGGGCATCAGGGCAGTGCTCGACATCACGGCAGTGCCCGAATTATGGTCGAGGCTCAGTGAGTGCATCGCCACGAGCGAAAGCACCACGCTCGTCATCACCACGAGGGCAAGCAAGAGATTACGTCGAAGTGCGCGCTGCGGCCACAGCGCTCGGCGCAACTCACTCATGCTCACGGGCGATCCTCTCTCGCCGTGAGCGTAGATCAGCTTCTTGAGCGAGTGCTGTAAGTCGACGAGGTCGCCAGCTCGATGTCACAGTCGCGGCGAATCGCTGTCTTCTCGAAAGAGAACAAGCGCTGCACGCTCCTAGATGGAGTGTGCAGCGCTTGTCAGAAACGCGATGTCCGTTACGGGCGCTTGACCAGTTTGCGGTTCATGAACTCGTCAACACCGTGAGCGCCGAGCTCGCGACCGGTGCCGGAGTTCTTGACTCCACCGAATGGCAGCTCGGGAGCATCCGCCCCCACCTCGTTGATGTACACCATGCCTGCGTTCATGCCGTCCGCAATGCGGTCGGCCTGGTCGGCATCCGTCGTGAACACGTAGGAGCCGAGACCGAACGGCGTTGCATTGGCCAGCTCGATTGCCTCTGCCTCGCTGCTCACGCGGTGCAGTTGAGCCACCGGGCCGAAGAATTCTGTGCTGAAGGCCGGGTTGTCCGGGCTGATGTTTTCCAGAACGGCCGGCGCGAACTTGTTGCCGTCACGTTTGCCTGTTCCCACCCGCAGGGTCGCGCCAGCGGCGACCGCTTCAGCAACCTGAGCTTCAAGGTTTATTGCTGCGGCTTCCGAAGAAAGCGGGCCCAACTCGGTGCTCTCATCCATCGGGTCACCGACAGTGACGGCACCCATCGCCGCGCTGAACTTTTCGGCGAACTCTTCATAGAGGGAGTCGATCAGAACGAATCGCTTCGCACCGTTACAGGCCTGCCCGTTGTTGTCGAGGCGGGCAGCAACTGCGGCCTCGACCGTTGCATCCATGTCGTCGGTCGACATCAGAATGAACGGGTCAGAGCCGCCCAGTTCGAGCACGCTCTTCTTGAGGCTTGCACCGGCAGCAGCACCGACGATACTTCCGGCGCGCTCGGAGCCGGTGAGCGAAATTCCTTGGATGCGAGGATCGTCGATCAGGCGCGCGATTTGATCGTTATCGGCGAGCAAGTTGTGGTAGCCACCGACCGGCATCCCAGCATCCCGAATCAGACTTTCGAGTGCGGCGGATGACTCGGGGCACTGCTCTGCTGGCTTCACCACAACGGGGTTTCCGAGCACCATGTTTGGACCGGCAAATCGGGCGATTTGGTAGATCGGAAAGTTCCACGGCATGATGCCCAAGACGGGCCCGATGGGGCTCTTGCGAATCCAAGCGGTGCCCGCTCCCGCATGAATTTGTTCGTCGGCCAAGAACTCTTCGGCGTTGTCGGCGAAGTAGCGGAAAATGTCGGCCGAGAACTCAACTTCTCCGACGGCCTGAGCCAGCGGCTTGCCCATTTCGCGCACGATAATGTCGCCGAATTCGGCCGCGCGTTCGACCAGTAAATCGGCAACCCTGGAAACAATCGCAGCGCGCTCTTTTACCTGATCACGGCCTGATCCGCCGTCGAACTCAGAGTGCGCAGCTGCCACGACTTGCTCGACAACTTCGTCGCTCGCTGCGGGGTGCGACGTGCCCGCTTCACCGGTGTACGGATTGATCACTTGATAAGTCTTCATGAGAGGTTCCTCGCTGCTTGAAAATCACTGGCGACGCCGCCAAGAATTGTTCGTAGGCTACATGCGAAATCACAAAGCACGGAAGTCAAAGTTTTTGGGCCAGAGTTTTGGCCCTCGCTGCTATGGCTTCTCGTTGAGGTCGATGGCCGCCAACATTGCCCATAATTCGGCGCGACCCTGGAAGGTGTCGAGGCCGAGATTTGTGAGCTCGGCGAGTCGCTGCATCCGAGTCTTGAGACCGTGCCGATGTACGCCAAGTTCGCGTGCTGCGGGATCCCATTGGCCGTTGTGTCGAAGCCACACTTGGGCGAACCGCAACAGCCCCAAACCCTCCTCCGAGTCGATAACGCTGGCAAGCCGCGCATGCGCAATGTCGGCGACGGAGCTTGAGGCGAGCAGCCCAAAGAAGCTCTCACCAACGAGGCTGTCGAACTCGGTGACGCTGCCGGGCGGTGCCGCCTCAAGTGATCGCACCGCCTGGGTGATGGCAACGGTCAGCTCGGCCCACCCGACTTCGGCGGATAGCCCAACGGTGAGTTCGTTGATTCGAAAAAAGCGGCGCTCGGCAGCGAGCTGACTCGTGTCGATCAGCACAAGCAGGTGCCGACCATCCGAAACTGCAAAAAATCGACTCTCGGTTCGCGCCGCGCGCCGCTCGAGCACGTCACGCACGTTTGCGCTGGTGTCGCTCAGGTCGAGTGCCGCCACCGCGAAACGTTCGGTGGGGAGTTCGATGCCAGCGACCCGCACCGCGCGACGAACGCTATCGACGCGGCCATCCTTGAGCAGTTGAAAGAGTTGTTCAAGAATCGCGCGGTGGCCGACTCGCAGGTTCTCGGTCTGCTCGAGCGACACTTCTGCGAGCGCTGCCAGCACGGTCATCACTGAGCGATCAATGTCGCCGAATTCACTACTGCGCGACCAGGCCACCGCTCCACACAACTGACCACTCGGGCCCAGAGTTTGCACGATGCGATGCTCGTGCGGAACATCGTCGACGACTCGAGCCCGTCGTGCGCGTGCCAAAAGTGTATTCACCGATGAACGGATGTCGGGTGGGCATCCTGCCACTGAGCTTTCGCTGCGGTCACTCACGACTTCGCCGTCGGCATCGAAAATCCACACCTGGCACTCGAGGTGCTCTGCGGCTCGCGCAGTTGCTGCGCTGAGCCTGCCTTTGCCGACGGCAGCGCGAGCGATGTCGTTCTGGGCGGCAAGGGCGCGGTCGAAT
>Ga0314772_1001389_pt1 | contig 10847 bp, 6 predicted proteins | sample MetaGCBIW2018_FD_204520 | JGI IMG/M metagenome (GOLD analysis project Ga0314772, IMG submission 204520) | Cryopeg brine microbial communities from Beaufort Sea near Barrow, Alaska, United States - CBIW 2018 | ecosystem: Environmental > Aquatic > Marine > Coastal | place: USA: Alaska | collected... | reverse complement strand
ATTTCTTAAAAAATTAAAAGAGTCTACCCCGCAGGAATTAAAACTCCCCAAGCTTTTTAAAAGTCCGGAAGATGAAGAGTTTGGTATAGATCTATTCAGAAAAGTCTATGTAAATGACGAGGAATTATCAAATGAAATGCAAGGGAAAACCCCCAATTGGGATAAGGAAAGAATTGCCGAGATTGATACCATTCTTATAAAAATGGCGCTTTGCGAATTTTTGAACTTTTCCTCTATTCCGGTCAAGGTGACAATTAACGAATATCTGGAAATTGCCAAGGAATACAGCACTCCCAAAAGCAGTATATTTATAAATGGGGTTTTAGACAAGTTGTCTAAAGAATACCAGGAGGAAAATCGCTTAAATAAAATTGGCCGAGGCCTGTTGTAATTCAGAAAATTTAGTATTTTTAACTTTTAATTTAAAATTGATTATTATGAAAAAAGGAATCTTAATGTTAGCGGCCGTTGGAGCCATGCTGTTTACTTCCTGTAAAGATGACGCGTCAAGCAAAGTGAAAGCTGAAAACGTGGAAACTGCTGCAGTGCGCGATGCACAAGTCGCAAACTTCCCTGTAATGACTTTTGAAGAAGAGGAATTTGACTTCGGAAATCTAGTAAAAGGCACCAACGTAGAGCACGTGTTTAACTTTACCAATACAGGAAAAGCACCATTGGTAATTACCAATGCAACCAGTTCTTGTGGATGTACTATACCTACCTATCCTCAAAATGAGACTATCGCACCTGGAGAAACAGGAGCATTGACCGTGAAATTTAATGGTTCAGGGCAAGGACAAGTCACCAAAACCGTTACCGTTAGCGCTAATACCGAAACAGGTACACAAAATTTAAAAATCAAAGCATTTATTGAAGCCGATACTAATCCGGCCGGATAAAAGCAATTAAACATATTTATGGATCAAATAACACAGTTTGCACCAATTATTTTAATGTTCGTGGTAGTGTATTTTTTTATGATACGCCCACAAATGAAAAAAGCTAAACAAGAAAAAGTCTTTGCTTCCGACTTAAAAAAAGGAGATCGCATTGTTACCAAAAGCGGAATGCACGGTAAAATTGTCGATTTTAGCGATAAAAACAATTCAGTGGTAATAGAAACCGGCGCAGGAAAAATCACTTTTGATCGTTCTTCCCTATCGATGGAAATGAGTCAAAAGTTGAATGAACCGGTCGCTTCAGAAAAGAAAACTGAAGGTAAAAAAGCTATTGATAAAGAGTAAATAAGTTTTTAACTTTTATAAGAATGCGGTTCGGAATTATTTTCGGACCGCATTTTTTTATGGATTCCCCCGAAGCCCCGAAGCATCGGGGGGGGCAAACTCCTTCATATAATTATCTAAGTTGTTTTTTGCAATAGACAAGGATGCTGTAGCAGGGAAAGGCGCATTTAAAAAGTGAATTTGATTGTCAATTTTTCTCAATTTGAAAATCTACCCACCGGATATAATATGATTCATTGACTTTAGGTTGAATTAACTGATTTTTATAAGGATATTGATTAGTTTTAAATATTAAACGCACAGGGAAATAATTAAAACAATATATTTTTTCTGAAAAATTTAAGCCCAGGGGTAAGGATTACCTAAGAAATACAACTGAATCATTAATTAAGAACTATTTATAAGGCCTTTTAGAATATGAGCAGGATCCAAGTCATTCAACCCGAAGATGCTGAAGGCAGATTAAAAGAAATTTACACCGAAATTGTTCAAAAACGGGGTCAGCTGGCCGAAGTTCATAAAATCCAAAGCCTAAGACCGGAGAGTATCGTTAAGCATATAGATCTGTACATGGAGATCATGTGTTCCAATTCGGAGCTTTCCCGGGCCCATCGGGAAATGATTGCTGTGGTGGTTTCAATGGCAAATCAATGTTCTTATTGCGCGACACATCACGGCAGCGCATTGAATCATTACTGGAAAAATTCTGAAAAACTCGAATTATTAAAAACTGATTTTCATTCCCTGGATCTTTCAGAAAAAGAACTGGGCTTATGCAAATTTGCAAGGCTGCTCACCCTTCAACCTGAATCAAATAAAAAGACGGATCTGACCAGGGATTTAAAGGAATTCGGGCTTAGCGATGCGGCAATATTAGACGCGACCCTGGTAGTGTCTTATTTCAACTTTGTGAACAGGATGGTGTTAACCCTGGGAGTTGAAATTGAAACAGATGAAGGAGAAAACTATAAGTATTAAGCAGGCGAAAGAATATAGATGATAGATAATGGATGAAGTACTATTAGATTGATAAAGCAAGACCACTTCGCTAATTCACGATGTTTTTTGGGCAATTAGAAAAAATAATTAAAGAACAAGGAACACCGATTTTTGATTTTAAAAGTGCTCTAAAATCAAAAATAGGTACTTAAATAAGTGAACAATTCAATAAATCGGTAAAAATCCAACTATGAAATTTGACGCAATAATTATTGGCACCGGACAGGCCGGCCCTTCCCTGGCAGCAAGCCTGGCAAAAAACGGATTTAAAGTAGCCATTATAGAAAAAAGCCATCTTGGAGGTACCTGCGTAAATGAGGGCTGCACGCCCACCAAAGCTTATGTGGCAAGTGCCAGAAGGGCATATATCGCAAAAAACAGTGCAGATTTGGGAATTGAAATTGAAGGCAACGTCAGGGTGAACCTCAAAAAAATCAAGGACCGCAAAGATCGGCTTATTCAGGATTCTAGGTCAGGTCTGGAGAAAATGTTTGGGGATACAGAAAATATTACGCTGATAAGAGGGAAAGCCAGGTTTACCGATCCTCATACAGTTGAAGTAAACGGGGAAACCCATACGGCAGATAAGTTTTATATCAACGTTGGCGGAAGACCAAGAATACCGGATGGTTTTAAGAACGCAACTTATCTTACCAATAAAAGCATTTTGGAGCTGGAAGAAATTCCGGAACATCTTATTATTGTTGGTGGGGGATATGTAGGTCTGGAATTCGGTCAAATTTTTCGCAGGTTTGGAAGCAAGGTGACCATCCTGGATCGCGGAAATCAATTGTTGAAAAAGGAAGACCGGGAGTTTGGAAAAGAGATCGCCGAAATTTTTAAAAAGGAGGACATTGATATTCGGCTAAATTCGGAATGTATCAGCGGGAAGAATTTGGAAAACCAGATTGAAGTAAAAGTTAATTATAAAGAAGGAGACCCTACCATTAAAGGTTCTCATCTTCTTTTAGCCGCGGGAAGGCTTCCCAATACAGACAATCTAGGATTGGAAAATGCCGGGGTTGCATTAGACAAAAGAGGTTATATTAAAGTGAACGATCAATTGCAAACCAGTGTGAAGCATATTTGGGCCCTGGGGGATTGCAACGGACAGGGAGCTTTTACTCATACCGCCTACAACGATTTTCAGATCGTGAATTCTCAGCTTTTTGAAGATAGAAAAAGGAATTTATCTGACAGATTTTTGTGTTACGCCGCTTTTATTGATCCGCCTTTTGCGCATGTGGGAATGAAAGAGAAGGATATCAAAAAAGCCGGCATCAAGGCAAAAGTCACACTGCGCCCAATGTTCAATATTGCTCGCGCTAAAGAAATGGGTGAAACCCAGGGAATGCTCAAAATGTTTATAAATGCGGAAACTGATAAAATATTAGGAGCGACATTTTTAGGCGCCGGAGCCGATGAATATATTCATACCATTATAGACCAAATGTATGCCGATGCTCCCTATACTGTAATTATGGATGCGATGCATATTCATCCAACGGTAAGTGAATTGATCCCTACAATGCTGGAAAATCTAAAACCTCTTGATTAAGATTAAAATAAATTCAAAAGTTCCAAACGGCATTTTTTATGCTGAAAAAAGTTAGAATGGAAAGAGAAATAGTGAGTAAATGGGTTGATGAATATGGAGACGACTTTATTCCTGGGCATTCCTATTATTAGTGAAGGTGGGGTCCATTGCTTGCTCCGTAGGTTTGCGCAAAAAGCCACTCCGATATATCAAATGATATAGCAACGTGTCCATTGAAGTGGTTGGCACCGATGAATCCGGAGTAAAGGTCAATGGTTTCAAGCATTCGTTTTGGACTTGGCAAGCCCACAAACTCACCTATATTGCCTTTTCGAACAATTGGGGAAGCGAGACTATTGACAGGGAATTCCCGGAAGGATTTCCACAAAGCGTTTTGGTGCACGATGGATGGAGGGCCCAAATAAAAACCGTTTCCAAATACCACCAAACTTGTTTGGCGCATTTACAGTGTATCCTAAACTACCTTAACCAATTATACAACAAGCAAGAGTGGGCCCTATTTTTACGAAGCTATTATACAGCTCCCAGAAACTAAAGAAGAATTTTGATTTTCTATTGAACAACCCACCAAACCAAAAACAAAAAAAACTGTACACCTTTTACAAAAGAATGCTCCGGGAAAAACAACATATTTTCACCTTTCTCTTCATTGAAACTGTGCCACCGGACAATAATGCATCTGAAAGTGCCATCTGCAATGTCAAGATGAAACAAAAAATATCAGGACAATTTAAAGAAGAAAATACAGCACAGAACTTTGCCAAAATAAGTTCTGTAATAGACACAACGATCAAAAATGGATTAAATATATTGGAAGCCTTGGCTCTTATCACTAAATTTAATTTTCAAACTACAGACTGATTAGTTAATCTTTTTTTATTACATTTAGTATATATTACTCCACTAATAGTAAATTTCCCTACATACCCCATTAACTTTTTGTGAATATTGAAAAAACCATTTTTTCTCTTTGAGTATTAAAAAAGAGAGCTAAATGCGGTTTTTAATTATAAACAGTTACACAATTAATTTTAATTTATAACCTAATTAATTTTTGGAAATGACTAAATATGAAAGAAATTATTTAATAGAGGGTACCAGGTTAAATTATCCTGAATCGACTCTTCATGTGCTTTTAAAAGAGCGGGCAGCCTTTTCTAAAAGTGCAATAGCTCTTCAATTTGGAAAGGAATTTGTGACTTATGGTGAGTTACAGATCCGTATAAACCAGACGGCTAATTATTTATTGGAAAAAGGTATTCGTTCTGGTCATATCGTTGCTATTTCTTTAGAACGTTCTCCTGATTTAATAGTATCACTTTTTGCTATTTTACAATGTGGGGCGTCGTACCTCCCTATAGATATTACATATCCAGATTCACGTATTGCATTTATGATAGCCGATTCTGAAGCTGAATTTTTTATAAATACAACATCAAAACCAGCGGTTTCACATTCAGCGATAAATATTTTTATTGAAGATATTTTAAAAGTTAAAAAAAACCTATCGGAAGAGCCTATTAGCCTTCAAGTTTCTTCAAAATCCATGGCTTACATTATATACACTTCTGGTTCTACGGGCAAGCCCAAAGCTGTGCAAGTGACTCATAGGAATTTAGTAAACCTTTTATATTCCTTGAGTATAAATCCCGGCATCAATCCAGAAGATAAAATCTTTTCACATACAACCATTTCGTTTGATGCAATGATAACTGAAATTTTTCTTCCTCTTATTTATGGGGCCTGTGTAGTATTTGTTGATGAAGAAACCAAACGAGATGGCCGCCTTTTATTAAAACAGGCAATTGAAGATAAAATCACGATTATGTTTGGAACCCCAAGTATATGGCAAATTCTTTTGGATTCTGGCTGGGAAAAACCATTAAATATTAAAGCTCTAATTGGGGGAGAACCTGTTACATTTCCCTTGGCCCAAAAATTGCTATCCCGATGCCGCGAATTATGGAACCTTTATGGCCCTACCGAAACCACGGTTTGGTGCTTACTTACCAGAATTTCTATAGATGACAATCCAATCACGATTGGCAAGCCAATTTCCAACACACATGTCTATTTGTTAGATGAAGAGGGTAATTCTGTTGCTAATGGAGAAATTGGTGAAATTACCATAGGTGGGGATGGGGTGGCGCTAGGTTACTTGAATAGGCCTGAACTTACTGCAGAGCGTTTTGTTCCAGATCCTTATAACCAAAATGGAGATGGCAAGATGTACCTATCTGGAGACTTGGGTAAATTGTTGCCAAATGGTCAGGTACAGTGTCTTGGTCGTAAAGATGAGCAGGTAAAATTAAGGGGAAATCGCATAGAATTGGGCGAAATCGAAACAATGCTTGGTACACTTCCGAATATTAAAAGAGCCGCAGTTATAGTGAGTAATCAGCTTATGGGAGAACCACAATTGGTGGCCTATATTCAATCTGAAAATTCTAATCTAGATGTAGAAACAATACAAAATCAGCTAGCAGAAATTCTTCCTGATTTTATGATACCCTCTATTTACATATGGATTAAGGAATTTCCAATTACAATAAATGGAAAATTAAATAAAAAAGGCTTGCCATCTCCAGAGTTCAAAAGACCTGATTCTGCACCTTTGCTAAGGAAGCCTCGTACACAGGTGGAAAAGGATCTTTTAAAGATTTGGAAGGAACAGCTAAAAATCTCTAGCTTAGGTATTGACGATAACTTTTTTAAAATGGGGGGTACTTCATTACTGGTTCAGAGGTTAGTCGCACAAATCGGGCAAGGTTTAAATATGGAAATTCCAGTCACTAAAATTTATCAATTTCCTACTATTGCGGAACTCGCTGAATATATAGAGCATGGTGAAAAAATTAAAAATTCTAAAAAGCCCCACGCAAGTAAAACATCTACTACATCAAGGGATATTGCTGTTATTGGTATGGCCGGTAGGTTTCCCGGAGCAAATTCTATTCATGAGCTATGGGAAATACTTAGAGACGGTAAAGAAACAATTTCTTTTTTTAAGCCAGAAGAACTTGATGCTACAATTCCAGAATCACTACGTAACGATCCACTTTATGTAAATGCTAGAGGAATAGTACCTTCTGTTAAAGAATTTGATGCTTCTTTTTTCGGACTAACCCCTAAAGTTGCATCAGCAATGGATCCGCAGCAACGCCTATTTTTGGAAATTGCCTGGGAAGCCTTGGAACAGGCCGGACATTTACCATCGCATTACAAAGGAAGCATAGGGGTGTACGCGGGAACCGGCACAAATACCTATTATATAAATAATTTACTGCCTAACAAGGAACTGCTCGATCAGGTTGGTCATTTTCAAACCAATATACTTAACGAAAAAGACTATATAGCCTCCCGAACAGCTTATCATTTAAACCTTAAAGGACCTGCGGTAAACGTTCAATCGGCTTGCTCTACGTCGCTTCTTGCCGTAGCACAGGCAGTTGAAGCAATTAGAAATGGACACTGTGATATTGCACTCGCAGGAGGATCAAGCATTACTGCGCCAATTTATAGCGGTCATTTATATGAGGAAGGTTCTATGTTGAGTCCCGATGGACATTGTCGTTCATTTGACGCCGAAGGCAAAGGAACCGTATTTAGCGATGGGGCGGGATTGGTACTACTAAAAAGTTTAGATGCAGCCCAAAAAGATGGTGATAAAATCTATGGAATTATCAAAGGTGTAGGATCAAATAATGATGGAGGAAATAAAGGAAGTTTTACGGCACCTAGTGCAGAAGGTCAGGCAGGATCTATAAGTAAAGCTCTTCGCGATGCACAGATTTCACCTTCTACCATTAGTTATGTTGAAACCCATGGCACAGCAACACCTGTAGGGGATCCTATTGAGATGGAAGGACTTAAAATAGCCTTTGGCGAACAAATCCATAAAGCTTACTGTGCAATAGGTTCCATTAAAAGTAATATGGGGCACCTTACGGCCGCCGCTGGTGTAGCCGGTTTAATAAAAACTATATTGGCGATGCATCATAAACAAATCCCACCTTCATTAGGTTATTCATTACCAAATCCAGTTATAGATTTTGAAAACAGTCCCTTTTTTGTAAATAGAAATTTACGTGATTGGAATGGGGATGGTCCGCGAAGGGCGGGTGTCAGCTCTTTTGGAGTAGGGGGTACAAATGTGCATGTTGTGGTCGAAGAATATGAAAATAAATTACAATCGTCTAATTACGAAAGACCATTGCAATTACTCACATGGTCCGCCAAAAGTGAAATGAGTTTGGAAGCTTATGGAACTGCGTTGGGCAATCATATAGAAATGACACCTTCTGCACAAATAGCCGATGTGGCGTATACCTTAAATGTAACACGGGCCAATTTTAACCATAGAAAATTTATATTGACCAACAATGCCGATAATGCCGTGCAGGTGTTAACAGCGAAAGAAAATAATTTAGGTCAAAATGCTAAATTAGAGGTCGTCCCCAATGAAGTGGTATTTCTTTTTCCAGGACAAGGTGCGCAATATTTACAAATGGGCAGAATGCTATATGAAAACGAAAATATTTTTCGCGAGTCAGTAGATAAATGTGCAGAGCTCCTAATGGATGTCTTGAAATTGGATATTAGGCAAATACTGTTTCCCGATAAAATCACTAATGAAACAGAAGCAAAACTTAAAAACACCCGTTATACCCAACCCGCCCTATTTATTATAGAATATGCTTTAGCAAAACTTTGGATGAGTTGGGGTATTAAACCCACTGTTTTATGTGGTCATAGCATTGGAGAATTTGTTGCAGCGCATTTAGCGGGGATTTTTGACTTAAAAGATAGCTTACGGCTAATCGCTACACGTGGCCGATTGGTGAGCGAGCTTCCCACAGGGAGTATGTTGTCCGTTCGGATGGCAGCTGAAAAAGCAAAAAAAATACTTCCTGACACCCTCGATATTGCTGCCATAAATGCCGATTTTTTATGCGTAGTTTCTGGACCTGATGAGGAAATTGCAGAATTTGCCAAAATAATAAAAGAACAAGATATTCCCAATAGACTTTTATCTACCAGCCATGCATTTCATTCGGCAATGATGGATCCAGTTTTAAAATCTTTTGAAGAGGAGGTAGAAAAAATAAAATTAAACCCACCAACGTTACCAGTTATTTCAACTGTTACTGGAAAACAACTTACTGCAAATGAGGCAATAAATTCCAAATACTGGACCAATCATTTGCGTGAAACAGTCAGATTTTCAGATGCTTTGGATACAATATTGGTGCTAGAAGATCCAGTATTGTTAGAGGTAGGCCCGGGTCAAGCCTTAGTTACTTTAGCACGTCAAAAAAAGGCAGCGAGATCCACAACCGCCTTAACCAGTTTGCCTGAGCCTAAGAGTGATAAAGGTGACTACTTCGTCTTGTTAAATACTCTGGGGCAACTATGGTTGAAAGGTTTAGAACCAGATTGGCCCGCATTTTATAATGGACAGTCACGACAAAAAGTGTGGCTTCCTACTTATGTTTTTGACCGAAAGCCTTGTTGGGTAAATCCTCCAAATACTCTTTCACCTGAACAACTCTCTTATTCTAAAGCGCCTGTAGAGAAATTGAGCGAAAAAGAAAACCGTACCAACCAAGTCATGAGAAAGCCTATCCTTCTTCAGAAAATATCAGAAATAGTAACGAATATTTCTGGAATTGAACTGAAAGATTCAGACTTCAATAGCAACTTTTTGGAATTCGGGCTAGACTCACTTGTTCTTACCCAGATGGCGCTTACTCTTAAAAAGGAATTTAATGTTCCCATTACTTTTCGCCAACTAAATGAGGACTTTAGGACGCCAGAATTTTTGGCAGATTATCTGGATCAATGCCTGCCGGCTGAAATGTATTCCCCTAAAAAAGGAAATACGCTTTCACAATCTTTGGATACTAAAATCAAATCAATACCACCTAATCCTAATTTGTCCACTGATCAAAATCAGAATTCTGCAATTGATCTCATAGCCGAGCAACTTAAGCTTTTAGGCAGGCAAATAGCATTGTTACAAGGTAATGGAACTGCTTCAACGATAGTAAAAACAAATGAAGTACCGGTTATGCACCCAAATTTAACAACAAAACAACAATTGGGTGAACTAACTACAGAGGAAAAGCAAGATCACAAAAAACCACTTGAAGCATCACCACGAACCGTGCGAAATTTTTCCTTAGAGAACCCTCCTGTGCCCGGTGCTAAGCTTGGTAGGGACGAGAACGGAAATCCCGCTTGGTTTTTAGAAGATGTCACACAAGATAATGGATATTTCAAAATTGATATTTGAATCATTGGAATTTAGTAAAAAAATAAAGTAATCAATCTGAACAGTGATGAATAAACCAACCTCCCAACTTATTGAAAATAAACCTTTATTTGATCCTTTTGCTGGACCAGAAATAACGTATGTAGTCAATATTACCCAGGCACAGTCTGAAATTTGGACCGCTTGCCGCTTAGGAAATGAAAATGCAAACAAAGCTTATAATCTATCTCTTTCCCTTGTTTTTAAAGGGGAATTGAACCAGGCTGCAATGCTACAAGCACAGCAAACATTGGTGCAACGTCACGAGGCTTTAAGGGCCGTTTTTAGTACCGACGGGCGGTATATGAGTATCTTTAAGGATTTACCTATTAAGCTTGATTATCAGGATATTTCTGAATACTCTAAAATCGAAAAAGAAAATGCCGTTGCGAAATACCTGCAGAATGAGGTCAATTACCTTTTTGACCTGGTAAAAGGACCTCTATTAAAAACAGGCCTAATCAAAATTGGAGACCTTGAATATCAACTTGTACTAACTGCCCATCATATTATATGTGATGGCTGGTCTTTGGGCATAATGATGCAGGAGCTAGGAATTCTCTATTCTGCCTATGTACAAAATAAATGCCCGGATTTGCCGGAGCCGGTTAGTTTTAGTTCTTATGCTGAATCTAACCAGTCTCTAATTGAGAGTAAAGAATATCGTAAAGTCGAGCAATTTTGGCTTGACCAATACAAACAATCTATTCCAAAGCTCGATTTACCGACAGAT
>Ga0314772_1001388_pt1 | contig 10850 bp, 14 predicted proteins | sample MetaGCBIW2018_FD_204520 | JGI IMG/M metagenome (GOLD analysis project Ga0314772, IMG submission 204520) | Cryopeg brine microbial communities from Beaufort Sea near Barrow, Alaska, United States - CBIW 2018 | ecosystem: Environmental > Aquatic > Marine > Coastal | place: USA: Alaska | collected... | reverse complement strand
ACCCGACCGGCTATGCCCCCACGGCCTACCGCAGCAATCGCAAAACCCCGGAACCGGCAGAGACCAGCCAACAGAGCACGTTATTCCGCAAAAGCTGGACCATGGGGTCGCCGTTGCCCAAGGGAAAACTGTCCGGCGTGTACCCCCCGAATTTTCTAAAGACTTGGGGGCCCAAGGAAGTCAGGGAAGATGAGGAGAACCTTCATCGCTTCAAAGCTGAGGCAGAGGCCGGAGGAGAGCCGTTTAACCCGGTTGGATGGATTAATGGCGACAGCATACGCTACGCCACCTTGCCCAGAATAAGCTGGGCGCTTCTGTGGATGCAGCATGGGGGACGGTTGCTGTTCACCTGGTTGTTTCCCATATTCGTATTCGTTTGGCTTGTGATGTGGTTTATGGAGCCTGGCGAGATCTCTCTTACGTATTTCTTTTCAGATGCCGTTCTTCCGATATTTTTATATTTTTTTTCGCCCATGCTTCTCTGCTGGGGTATCGGCCGCTTCCTCGAGAAAAAATACCCCAAAGTGGTCTACCAGGAACTCAAAGGCCCTCTCTGGGAGCTCAACCGCCGCACCGGCATGGTGACCTTGTTCGAAAATCCGGAAAAAGACGGCCAGTCCGGAGAAATCCGGGCGCAGGCCCCTTTTCATGAATGGGACGGCTACCTGCTGAGCCTGCCGGATCATCAGGGCAATATCTGGTACCGGCTGGTGCTGGTCCACAAGACTCAGGAATGGGCCCTGCCCATGAACCAGCTTCTCGCTGCCACCACCAACCGAGAAGACGTACTGGCCTACTCGGACCTGATTCGCCAGTACATGGACGTGACCAAGTCGCTGCCGGATATTCCCCTGTTCGAAGCCTACCGCCACTTGGACCTCACCACCCGCGCCCAAGACGAGAAGAAGGGTCGAGATCCCTTATACTGGCGAAATATGAACGAAGAAGACTACGACGCCTTCAAGCGTAAAAACCGGACCGATCTGGGCAATCACTCATGGCGTTAGTTCAGCCCCTGCCCAGCTGTAAGAAAACCGGGGTCAGGTCTTGCCTCTTGCTCCCTTACAGCCCGACTGGAAACATTCACAGCCAATCTATTGCCGCTGGTTGATCCCAAGGATAATGCATGAGCGAACCGCAACTGGAAGCTGGGGAACGGCGCACGGCAGCCGATGGTGATCTGCTAGCCTTTAGCCCTAAGCCGGTAAAAACAGATGCCCAGGCAGCGGACTCTACCGACTGGGTCAGGCGCAAGAACGATATCTGGATGGACCTTCAGGGCGGCAACTTGGTATTTGGAGCTGAATTTACATTGATGTTTCTAAGCTTGAGCCTTATGACGATTGGAGTTGGGCTTGTTTTTCACCTAACCACCAACGAAGCGATTAAAGAAGGCCCGCCTATTCGGCTTAATCGCCAGAAACGCGAGATTGCGATACCGCACTGGGTCGGAGGAAGTGAGTTTAAAATGCCGTATTGGGGAGACGATTTCGCCGTGACGGCCTACATAATTTTCCTCGTGGTTGTCGGCGGTTATGGCGGAAATTAAATGGCAGGCCCGTGGGACGGTGAAGGGCCGAATGTTTTTCTAAACGGTGTGCACTGGATTGCAGGTGTCAGTGGTGCGATTCTGATTCCTTATATTGCTGTTGGGTTTTACTTGTCCAAAAAAAGTGAACCTCGTCTGACCTATATCTACCACCCCTGGGAGCAAATCGTCGCTTTCATCCAGAAACAACAGGTGACCACCCCCACAATTCTCGCACAGCAAACCATGCTCACCCTGGCCGTGCCGGACCCTGACAACCCGGACAGTGCCAAAGCGGCAATCTCCATCAACGTCGGCCATGAAACCGTGGGCCTTGCGCAGTGGGAATGCCTGCGTGCGTTCATGGACGAAGGCCCCTCCGCCTGCCCCGACCCACGGGACTACGGTACGCTGGCCGACTACAAGGCAAGCTGCCGTCAGGCCCGGCAAGAGAAGGGCATGGCAGACTGGTTATGGAAAAAGATAGGCGACTGGTTCTTCCAGCGTTATCTGGCCCGCCTGGCCACCGAGCGCCGGGTACGCAAGCTCATCCCCAAAGCCTTACCGGAGCAGCTAAGAGAATGGTCACAACCGCTGCCGGAAAGCGAGTGGGCGCAGCCGTCCGAAGAGCTGAAAGCGCTGAATGCACAATTGACCGCCGCCTATCGCCAGGGACAAGCGTTCAACCAGATGGGGCCAGTCTCGCAATGGCTTTCGGGTGAGCGTGCAAAATCAAGTCATATCATGGCTTAAGGGCATCGACACCCTATTTGACCTGAAGCGCGCACCGCCCAGGAACGGGAATACTGCGTGCAGCATCTGGAACGCGACCTGGCATTCCTACAACGACTGGATGCCGAATAATGGACGACCCGTAGAATGGTGATCTTGCTCCAAGGAGTTCGCTGAGCCACTTTCTTGAGACTGAGAATAGGTCAGATTCAAAGACACTGAAAAGGATTTTCAATCATGTTCCCCCGTAACTTACTGATCGTCGTAGCTTGTTTTCTCTTCGTTGGTTGTCAAAAACCGTTAGTCGCGAACATTCCGATTAAGGATGATCGAATAGACAGACAGGAGGTGGCGTGGGCATTAAATGACTACATGGAGCGACGAGGGCTGACGAAAATTGTCGGTGTGATAAAAAATGATGACACTCTGCGTATTCAGTTTGCCCGAATTTCAGGTGACACTAATCACACCCAAAATGACCTCAAAGAAGCATTAGAAGCTTATGTTTCGATGCCGCGGATTGAACGGCGATTGATCGTTACCTTTCCTCGTGGCCTCAATGGCGCAACGCAGGAGTTAATCGACCGGTTGGACGGAAAAGATCACCTCTCAATGGAGCTGAAGGGAAGGGGACGTCCCGAGCTGTTCGTGACTGGACAAAATGGCAACAGAGTAGTCTGCGCTGCTGAGCTTCAAGTTTCCACGCTGTTACCCAGCTTCAAATCAAATAATTCCCCTCAGGAGAAATTAAGCGAACACCGCCAAACAGTCATGAAGTTGATGGGGCTTAAACAACGCACACCAAAATTGGCCCGTAGAGTCTCGATGGCAGACGGATCTGATATGCCATTTGATCAAGCGAATATCGAATTTGTGACCAAGTACACGGGAACTCGTTACAGTGACGACGGGAAGGTCGATATCCATAAAAGCTACTTCCGTGTCTATCTCGGAATGCTGAGCAATGTCGAATACTCTCAGTCAATGTTTTCGAATCCGAGCGAGGGCCGGAGCTACGCTGCTAGCGATGAAAGTTTCCAGCGCTGCTCTTTAATGGGGGTGAATCTGCCCGAAGACAAAGCAAATTTCCTCAGCGCCCAGGATCGGCCCTTCACCGCTGCGGGGAACATTCGGTTTACCAATTAAGGTCAAATATAAGCTGATTCGCACGATAAGCAGAAAGGCCGCGCCGCCTCATACTGGCGCAACATGAACGAGGAAGACTACGAAGCGTTCAAGCATCAGAACCAGACGGCGTTAAGGCAGGGCCGCAATAATTTGCCGGGGTCAGGCTCCAGCGCCCCTGCATTCTTGATGCTCGTATTCTGGGCCGGGGCCTGCCCATGCCACAGCAATCCCATGTGGGCATGTTGGCCTGAGACAGCTGAAAAAATAGTGATCTGTCCCGTTTCCAGGCAATACGCCAACGTTTCATGGAAGATCAGATGTATAAATTAACCTGATTACGCATAAGCTTCAGCCATCTTTAACAGCCTGTAAGGCATCCCCCTCTGCCAGCCTAGTTGTCCAGTTGGCGATTTTGCCTAAATTCATGTCAGATTGGGCGGTATGAGAGCAGTCATGCCACGTTATTCCGAGGAACGTAAAGCGGCCGTGTTGAAGAAGTTGTTGCCTCCGCAGAACCGCAGTGTGGTGCAGGTGGCGGCAGAGGAAGGCATATCGGATGTGACTCTGTATAGTTGGTTAAAACAGTGTCGACAACAAGGAGTGCCTGTGCCGGGTTATCGTAATGCAGGAGACGATGGGTCTCCTGAAGCCAAGTTGGCCGTCGTGATCGAAACGGCGTCTATGTCCGAAGCGGAACTGGGTGCGTATTGCCGCCAGAAAGGCTTATATCCAGAGCAGGTGAAGCGCTGGAAAGAGGCCTGCCTACACGGTACGGGCCTGCAAGAAGGGCAAGAGAAAACCGCTCAGAAACAGCAGCGAGACGCCCGTAAAACCATCAAAAAGCTGAAGGCGGAAGTTCGCCGTAAAGACCGGGTTCTGGCGGAAACAACTTCTTTGTTGGTGCTGTCAAAAAAGCTCGAAGCCTTGTACGGCGAGGACCCGGACAGCGAGGACAACTGACACCGCTGACCGAACGTACAAGGCTTTTAAACGACTATGACGAAGCTGTTGCCAGTGGCGCGGCCCGCTACAAGGCGGCCGATTTGATGGAGCTGAGCCAGCGCACGTTGAAACGCTGGCGACGCGCTAACGGCACTGTGGCAGAGGACCAGCGCCCGCAAGCGGAGCGCGTTGTGCAGCCACACCAGCTCACTCACGCTGAAGAAGCGGCCATTCTGGACACGTGCAATGAACGGGAGTATCAGAGCTTGCCACCGTCCCAGATCGTACCTCGACTGGCGGATAAAGGGCTTTATCTGGCGTCGGAGTCTTCGTTTTACCGAGTGCTCAAAAAGCACCCGCAATTGAATCATCGGGGCCGCATGAAACCACCGCGCAAAGTCCCTGAGCCCACTAGCTTTACGGCCACTGGCCCGAACCAGGTGTGGAGCTGGGACAGTGTGCCGCAGAGGCACCAGAAAATAGATGCAAGGACGCAGACATTTTACTGAGCCATAAGCTCAGCAAGAGATGGTGGTAGGCCCACCGGAGTCGGCTGTCGGAAGCAGGCTCCAAACCAGCCCAAGCTGCATGTATTAAGAGTATTCGTGGTGAGCGTTGGGTCAAAAGGCTGCGAGAAAAAAAGCAGTCAGGTGTGATATTGAGAGGCGAGTGAAAACGAACCCATGATGACGTGTCGAAAACCATATATGACATCAAAATCGAAGGCGTGTCCCATCTTCGAGATTAGCTTGTGGGTGAACTCCGAATGCTGCTCAAGTGGTGTCCGGCATAAAGTGGGCGCGACTCAATATCAGGCTCTTGTTGGGAACTGCGGGAACCCGTCATCGTGATGTTTAAGGGAGAAAGCGCAAGTGGCGACCACCACAAGGCTGAGAGTACCGATGCACGATACTGGGACGGAGCTGCTCGTAGTAGTGACGAAGCTCCTGTAATGGGAGTGGAGCGAAGGGGCAGCATCAAGCAGCCTGTATCTCGGTCTCAACTGCAAGCGCAGGAGGAGGATCGACATCAGGCAAAACCATTCGACATTGATAAATGGTTAATCGTTGAAGCGTACAAACGAGTCAAAAAGAATGCAGGGGCAGCCGGTATTGATCGGCAGTCACTGGAGGACTTTGACCGTGATCGAAAGGATAATCTTTATAAAATCTGGAACCGGATGTCTTCGGGCAGCTATATGCCTCCACCGGTTCGTGCCGTTTCCATCCCGAAGAAATCGGGCGGGGAGCGGGTTCTGGGAATACCAACGGTAGCGGATCGAATCGCCCAAATGGTGGTCAAGCTCCAATTTGAACCCGAGGTCGAGCCTTGCTTTCTTCCAGATTCCTACGGCTATCGCCCAAGAAAATCGGCGATCCAGGCTATAGGCGTCACTCAGAAGAGGTGTTGGCGTTATCCGTGGGTCTTGGAGTTTGATATCCGTGGTCTGTTCGACAACATTCCGCATGAACTCTTGTTGAAAGCTGTCGACAAGCACGCAACCAATCCGCGGGTAAAACTGTACATTCGACGCTGGCTAACGGCACCTTTAATGAGTCCGGAGGGGCGGGCGATTGAGCGCACGAAAGGGACGCCACAGGGTGGTGTGATCAGCCCTGTGCTGGCGAATCTCTTCTTGCACTATACGTTCGACCGCTGGCTGAGCCAGCACTTTCCAACCATTGAGTGGTGTCGGTACGCAGATGATGGGCTGCTTCATTGTCGTACTGAAAAGCAGGCTCACTTCCTGCTACGTAGGCTACGTGAAAGGTTCGGTGAATGTGGGCTTGAGCTGCATCCAGAGAAAACGAAGATTGTTTACTGTAAGGATCACCGTAGAACAGGAAACCACGAACACACATCCTTTGAATTTTTGGGCTATACCTTTATGAAGCGAATGGTCAAAGACAAAACCGGAGAGCTTTTTCTGGGATTTTGTCCGGGCATCAGTCGTCCCTCACTTAAGGCGATTATTCAGAAGGTGCGAGCGTGGAAGATAGGGCGGCGAACGGATCTGTCGATAATGGACATTGCTGACTTTATCAATCCATACCTGCGAGGCTGGTGGAATTACTATGGTTGCTACTATCGGTCATTGATGTACCGAGTATCGCGATATGTGAACCAACGGCTGGTCAGATGGGCTATGCGAAAGTACAAACATCTTCGAGGACGGAAGGTGAAAACGATTGCCACGCTAGAACGACTGGTCAAAGCGCGACCCAATTTGTTTGCGCATTGGTCGCTAGGAATGTCGGGTGCGTTTGCTTGATGGGAGCGGTGTGAGCCGAGAGGTTCACGCACCGTTCTGCGAGAGGCTGAGAGTGAAACTCTCTTGGCCTACTCACCTCAGTTATTGCCCCTCAGAGGTGCGCGGTCAGCACTGGTATCTGTACCTGATCATGGACATCTACAGCCGCAAAATCGTGGCGTGGGAAATCCACGAAGCCGAGTCCGGCGAGCTCGCCAAAAAGCTCATAGATCGAGCTCTGTTGCGCGAGAGATGTTGGCAAAACCCACCGGTGCTGCACTCAGATAATGGCGCGCCGATGACGTCCTACACACTGAAAGCGCGGCTGGCAGAATTGGGTATGTTGATGTCTCACAGCCGACCCAGAGTGAGCAACGATAACCCGTACTCAGAGTCGTTGTTCAAAACGCTGAAGTACTGCCCGAAGTGGCCCGCCAAAGGCTTTAGATCACTGATAGCGGTGCGTGAATGGATGCTGTTGTTCGAGCAGGCCTACAACGAGGAGCACTTGCACAGCGGCATCAACTTCGTGACGCCCGCACAACGACACCAAGGTGTTGATGCAGAGTTGCTAGCCAAACGTGAAGCGGTGTATGAACGAGCAAAGAGTCTGAATCCCAGGCGTTGGTCTGGTGACATTCGAAACTGGACAGTCGCCGGAGCCGTATCCCTCAACCCTGGAAAATTGCAGGAAATTGAGCGCAATAAACAGGCTGCTTAAGTGCAGCTATTTGGACAACTGGGTTGCAAATCACCGGGGTCAGCAACGCCAATCGAGAGTCACGATGCCGAGGGCGGGGCGGACAGTCCACGCATTGTCTTCGACGGCAAAGGACAGACGTTAACAACGAGTTGCACGTATTCGTAAATCGTTTCGATGTCAGCTCCTTCAGCTGGAGCAGTAATGCAACTGGGTTCAAGTCAGAACGTGTGGCAGGTGAGTGGAGGGCCCAGCTTGGCCGTCAACGTAGACCTGAATACTGAATCTGAAAAGTTGGATCTTGACCTGAATGCTGTGCGATGTCCTGAGTACAAAAACGAAGCGAGTTCCGGCGGTACTGTATCGCTGTAACCTAATCGCGGCACGATAGAATAACTGGAGTGGTAATGGTTCAGCCTGAAGCGAGCTCGGCGCATGCGCGCAAAGTTGCCCTGAGTATTTTTTTACCATTCGCTGCGGGCTATTTTGTTTCCTACTTGTATCGTGCAATCAATGCGGTCATCGCAGATGAATTGGTGGCCGATGTAGACCTGAGCGCAGATCAGCTTGGACTGCTGACCAGTGCCTACTTCTTGGCATTCGCAGCGGCTCAGCTGCCGGTTGGCATGTTGCTGGATCGTTTTGGTCCCCGGCGGGTTGAGTCAGTGTTGTTACTAGTGGCTGCCTTTGGGGCGGTTGTTTTCTCGCGGGCAGACAGTCTTGCGGCCTTGACGATGGGCCGGTTGCTGATCGGTGTGGGTGTGGCCTGTTGCTTGATGGCGTCGTTTAAGGTGTTCGTCCTTTGGTTTCGGCCAAATCAGCTACCGATGCTGAATGGAAGTCTCTTGGCTTTTGGGGCGTTAGGGGCGCTGACTGCCACAGTACCGGTAGCGTGGGTATTGGAATTTACAAGCTGGAGACGTCTGTTCATGGGGCTGGCAGCGATTACTCTAGTGATATCAGCATTAATTTTTTTTGTAGTACCGGAGGACTCAAAATCGCCGAAGGATACGCATTTTCATGCCCTGATCAATGGGCTGAAACAGGTGTTGTGTGACGGTTTTTTCTGGCGTGTTGCACCGGTAGTCGCCGTGTTTAGTGGTTCGTCGATGGCTATTGCCACGCTTTGGGCTGCCCCGTGGCTGCGCGACATTATGTTGCAAAGCTCTGGGGAGGCGGCGGCTGCGTTGATGTTCATGGCCATAGGTATGGGTACCGGATATCTATGCCTGGGTTTCGCTCTGACGTGGTTACTCAGGCACGGAGTTCGACCGGTACCGGTTATCGCAGTGCTTATGACAATATTTATGTGCATGGTTGCGGCCATGGCAACAGGCTGGCACATACCAGCGTTACATCTGTTCATGGCGGCTATGGGTTTTTTTGGCACCGCGCCCACGACAGTCTATTCGTTGCTGTCCGGCCACTTTGACAGCAACCTAAGCGGCCGAGCCGGTACCGCGCTCAACTTACTGGTGTTCCTGTCAGCCTTTGTTTTTCAGTGGAGTATTGGGATAGTAATCGGTTTTTGGGGTGAGGCGGACGCTGGCGCGTATCAGGTCGAGGGCTATCAGGTTGGGTTTGGCGCGCTGGTTGTCCTGCAAGCCATTATGCTTGCCACACTGGTGTTTAATCGCCGAAAGCTGGCAGATTATAGGATTTGAGCGAGAAGCCTACGTTCATGCCACGTTACATTGAGGAGCAGGGTAGTTTCCGCTGCTCAGGCATATATCCAAAAGAGTGTATGTTTGTATTCAATATTAATTATTTGAAAGTTGATGTGGATCGTAAATTGTAAATATTTATTCTTTGGGTAAGGGGAAGTATGGATTCCCGTCATCTCCGGCGGTTCGTGGTGCTCGCCGAAACATTGAATTTTCGCAGGGCATCAGAAAAGTACCATATGTTCCCAGCCTCCGCTTTCCATATCAACTTAAAAACTGGAATCGGAGGTCGGTGTGGCGCTGTTTACACGCGGAAAGGATGACGTCAAACTGGAGTGGTCAAGCACTTTGTGACAACCCAGTTAAGCTGCTTTCCTCAGTTCAACAGCGGCTGCTTCGTAACCCATCGGGCTGATATAACCCAGCGTAGAGTGCAGTCGTCGACTGTTATAAAACATCACAACGTAATTCAGAATGTCCCGCTGTGACTCCGTGCGCGTCTGGTAGCTTCGCCACTGCACACGTTCCTTTTTTAAGCTCGCAAAAAACTCTCGGCGACCGCGTGTCCCAGCAATCGCCTTTGCGGCTCATGCTACCAACGAAGCCGTTTGCGTACAGCAACCGCCGATAAGCGTTGCTGGCATATTGAGAGCCTCGATCCGAATGGACGATTAAACCGGGTTTCGGTTGCCGCTGCCAGAGGGCCATGGTCAGGGCGTCTGTCACCAGCCTGGCGTTCATTCGCGACCCATGCTCCAACCGACTATCCGTCGACTGAACAAATCGATGAACACCGCCAGATACAGCCAGCCCTCTCGGGTCCAGATGTAAGTGATGTCACCAACGTACGCCTGATCAGGCTCAGCAGCGCTAAAGTCTCGTGCCAGTACGTTGTCGAACACCGGCTGTTTATGGTCGCTGTTGGTGGTTACTTTAAACTTCTTCCGGTACCGGGCTTTAACGTCGGCCTCGCGCATTAGAGACCGCGCCTTTTACCGACCTCCTTCACAGCCTCAATCATCGCCTCGTGCTCCGCATTCGGCAGCCGTTCGCGTTGACGTTGGCAGTACCGATAATAGGCATTGCGACTGACACCCAAGAGCCGACTCATTACGTCGACTGGCCAGGTCTTCTTATGCTGGGTGATGAACGCGTACTTTAATGCGTTTCCTTGGCAAAGAAGACCGTCGCTTTTTTTAAGATGTCTTTCTCCATTTTCAAACGGCGATTTTCTTCTCGCAACTGACGAATTTCCAACTGTTCAGCGGTCAGTTTGCCGTTCCCTCTGAAAGCCTGCCCATCGACCGATTCATGCTCTTTTATCCAACGCCCCAGCATGTTTGGGTTGATCTCCAGACTGCGCGCCGCGTGGGCCCTTGAATATCCCTGCTCCAGCACAAGGCTGATGGCGTCCAGCTTAAATTCTTTCCTGATTACTCATATTGATCAGCCACCATTCCACCAGCTTGACCTATACTGGAGTTATGTCCAGTAGAGGAGGCGACGTCATGGCACGCAACCCTATCCAGTTCCAGCCCGGCCTGTCGTTGCCGGCGTTTCTTGAGCAGTACGGCACGGAATCGCAGTGCCAGACCGCCCTCCTCCAACATCGCTGGCCCAAGGGGTTCGTGTGCCCCGACTGTGGCAATGCCACCGGCTGCCGGCTGTCCTGGGGGCTCTACCAGTGTCACCGCTGCCACCATCAAACCTCGCTGACCGCCGGTACCATCTTTCATGCGACACACTTGCCGTTGACCACCTGGTTCCTGGCCATTTATCTGCTGACCCAGCGCAAGAGTGGTATCTCGGCACTACAACTGTCCCGGGAGCTTGGCGTCGCCTACAACACGGCCTGGAAGCTTAAACACAAGCTGCTGCAGGTCATGCACGGGCGCAACCAGGGAG
>Ga0314772_1001387_pt1 | contig 10858 bp, 5 predicted proteins | sample MetaGCBIW2018_FD_204520 | JGI IMG/M metagenome (GOLD analysis project Ga0314772, IMG submission 204520) | Cryopeg brine microbial communities from Beaufort Sea near Barrow, Alaska, United States - CBIW 2018 | ecosystem: Environmental > Aquatic > Marine > Coastal | place: USA: Alaska | collected... | reverse complement strand
TACACGGTGGTGACGAGGCGCTCACCGGTGGCCGTCTCGAGGCGACCGGCGGGCACACCGCGGCGGTGAACGTCGCCATTTTCGCCATTGGACTGGTCGGCGTCGAACCGCGGGAGCAGAAGCTCCGCCGTCTCGCTGCCGGAGGAGTGGTAGAACGACAGCGCCGGGTCCACGCCCTCGAGGTCGAGGTTCCACTTGCCCTCACCCTCGTCGCCGAACCGGTACCCGAGCGAGCCGTTGGGCACATGGGGGCGCCCGGTGGCCGAGTCGATGAGCACCGTCTTGAACTCGGCGTTCTCGCTGGTATCACCCAGGTCCGCCGCGGTCACGAACTTATCCGGAACCCATGCGCCGTCCTTCTCGCGCAAGGTCACCAGGAACGGCAGGTCACTGTACTTCTTGACGTAGTCGACGAACCGCGGAACTTGGCGGTTAACAAAAAACTCCTTGAGCGTGACGTGACCCATCGCCATGGCGAGCGCAGCATCGGTGCCGGGGTGGGGACTCAGCCATTCGTCAGCGAATTTGGTGTTGTCTGCGTAGTCGGGGGAGACCACGACCACCTTCTGGCCTCGGTAGCGCGCCTCGGTCATGAAGTGCGCGTCCGGGGTGCGGGTCACGGGAACGTTGGCGCCCCACATGATCAGGTAAGACGAGTTGAACCAGTCGGCCGATTCGGGGACGTCCGTTTGGTCACCGAACACCTGTGGCGACGCCACCGGCAGGTCCGCGTACCAGTCGTAGAAGGACAGCATGGAGCCGCCCATGAGGCTGATAAACCGCGATCCGACCGCGTGCGACGCCATCGACATAGCCGGGATGGGAGAGAACCCGAACACCCGATCGGGTCCGTACTTCTTGATGGTGTGCACGTGCGCGGCCGCGACGATCTCTTTCGCTTCCGCCCACGAGGCCCTCACGAGGCCACCTTTGCCGCGGGCCTTGTGGTATTTCAGGCGGGTCGCAGGGTCCGAGACCACCGCATCCCACGCATCGACCGGGTCGGGGAAGCGGCGCTTGGCCTCACGGTAAGCGTCGAGTAGTACGCCGCGGATGTAGGGGTACTTCACGCGCGTGGGGGAGTAGGTGTACCAGGAGAACGCGGCGCCGCGAGGGCAACCACGAGGTTCGTACTCGGGACTGTCGGGCCCCACCGTTGGGTAGTCGGTCTGCTGAGTCTCCCAGGTGATGACGCCGTCCTTGACATAAACCTTCCACGAGCATGAGCCAGTGCAGTTGACGCCGTGAGTGCTGCGCACGATCTTGTCGTGGCTCCACCGATCGCGGTAGAAGACATCGGCATCGCGTCCACCCTTGTACGAGATCGTACGCAGGTCAGGAGACGTCTTTCCCGACCGGAGAAAGCGTCCGGCACCCACCAGAAACGTTCCTGCAATGGGGCTTTCAGGCTCTTGAACGGTGGTCATCGGCGCATCCTTTATCAAGTGTCGTAACGAAACAAAAAAGGCCATCTCGTGCATCCGCGTCAGCGTTGACGCGGCGTCGCACTAGTACGTGTCTACCAGACCTTAGTACCCGGTGCGACTACGCGACACGCACCACGGAGAGTTAGATTTTGGGTACGACAGCGTTGGCTAATTGGCGAACAAAAACCCCTGTCGACCAGGGACTTTGGCCTGAAATTAGATTAGCGCCGGTATGCCAGGTGGGTTTGGGACTTTAGTCCGGGCGCCAGCGGTACGGGAATGCTAATTTGGGTCGCGACGAGCACAACGCTCCTCGGCGATGTCCCCTCATTCCGCGAAAGGTCCCCCGATGACTGTGACAAATTCCACCACCCCGAGTCGCAAGGGAAAAGAGTGGATAGAGGGGTGGGACCCCGAGGGTCCGGACTGGGATAAGGCGCTTGCGTGGCGGACGTTGTGGGTGACGACCTTCAGCCTCACACTGTGCTTCATCGCGTGGTTCCTGGTGTCGGCTATTGCTCCGGTGCTCAACGACCTAGGTTTTGACCTGACCAAGAGCCAGCTCTACTGGCTGACCGCTATGCCGGGCCTTGCTGGTGGATTGTTGCGCCTCGTTTGGATGTTCCTGCCGCCCGTATTGGGTACGCGCAAGCTCGTGACAGTCACGACAATTCTTCTTCTCGTTCCTTTCATTGGGTGGGCGCTCGCGGTTCAACACCCGGAGACCCCGTTCGGCGTGCTCATTCTGCTCGCGCTGTTCGCCGGCATCGGTGGTGGCGCGTTCTCGGGCTTCATGCCGAGCACCAGCTACTTCTTCCCCAAATCCAAGGCTGGAACCGCACTGGGGGTCCAGGCCGGAATCGGTAACTTTGGCGTCAGCGTGGTCCAGATTGCGACTCCATGGATCGTGGGCATCATGCTCCTAGGTGGAGCATTTGCGACGACGATTGGTGGCTCGCAGGAGACCATCAACGCTGCGACGGGCGCTACCCGCACGGTCTGGTACCAGAACGCTGGCTACGCATGGGTGCCGCTGACGATTATTGGCGCGATAGCCGCGTGGATCCTGTTGAAGTCGGTTCCGATGCAGGTACGTGGAGTCCGCGACCAGCTGGATATTTTTCGTAATAAGCACACCTGGATGATGACCTTGCTATACGTGATCACCTTTGGTGCGTTCTCCGGCTTCGCCGCAGTGTTCGCGCTGATCATCAGCAACGTCTACGGCACGAGCGTTTTTGGAGAAGATGGGATTAGGCCCCTTCAGTACGCCTTCCTCGGTGCCCTGGTGGGTTCCGCTGCGCGGATCCTCGCTGGTCCCATCTCGGACCGGTTGGGGGGAGCGCGAGTCACACTTGTTTCCTGCCTTGGGGTGTCCGTCGCCTGTCTATACACAGCCTTCCAACTCAGCCCTGAGTCCGCGGGGGACTTTCCCAAGTTCCTGTGGGGGATGCTGGCGATCTTCTTCTTCGCTGGGATCGGAAACGCCTCCACATTCAAGCAGATGCCGGCAATCTTCCAGCGCCGTCAAGCTGGTGGCGTGATCGGGTTCACGTCCGCAATCGCGGCCTTTGGTCCCTTCTTCTTCTCGATCATCCTTGCCTCCTCCGCTCCCGCGGACCTCTTCATCTACTGGACGGTGATCTCCTTTGTCGGCGTCGCAGTCACCTGGTGGTTCTACGCGCGCAGGGGTGCGGAGATGCCCTCCTAACACCACAGCCTTCGTCGCGTGACCAGGTGCGGCCCTCCATTCGGCCTGGTCACGCGACGGAAACCTCACCCACCCGAGCTCTTAGTCGTCGGACAGAGCCGCGGCCCGGCGTACTGCCCGTGCATCGCCGCCCGTGCCGTTCAGGAACGCATTGAGCGTTACCGCCGAGAAGGCGGCAAGCAGGATCCCCGACTCGACAATGGGGTGGATTGCGATCGGTAGCAACTGGCTGAAGTTAGGCGCGATCAGCGGGATCATGCCGATACCCAGGGAGATCGCGACGACGAGCAGGCTGTTGCGGTTGGCCGCGAAGTCTACGCCTGAGAGAATGCGGATTCCGGTGGCTGCGACCATGCCGAACATGGCGACGCCTGCGCCGCCAAGGACGGCGGTGGGCAGCGCCTCCACTATGGCGCTCATCTTGGGGACGAGCCCCAGCAGAATGAGGATGCCGCCGCCCGCCACGCATACGAACCGGCTGCGGACGCCGGTGACGCCGACAAGCCCGACATTCTGACTAATCGAGGTGTAGGGGAACGTGTTGAATATGCCGCCGATGAGGGTGCCAAGGCCGTCGGTGCGTAGGCCCGCTGACAGCATCTTTCGCGTCACGGGCCGTCCGGTAATGTCGCCCAGGGCGAGGAACATGCCAGTCGACTCGATGAGCACGACGATCATGACGAGCGACAACGTCACCACCATGACAGGGTCGAACAGTGGCGTCCCGAAGTGGAAGGGCTTGATGACGGCGAACCAGTCGGCCTCGGCGACCCGAGAGAAGGAAACCTTGCCAGCGCTGGTGGCGATGACGCTGCCGACGATGATGCCGAGCAGGATGGAGATGTTGGAGAGGAAGCCCCTCCCGAACCGCACGACGAGGACGATCGCGACGAGCACGGCCGCCGAGATGGCTAGGTCGCCCAACGTGGCGTAGAGGGGGTTGGGAACGCTGGGGGCAGCGAGTAGTCCAGGCGGGATTGGCGGGATCGTGCTACCGGGGGCGGACGACTGTTCGCTGACCGTGGCGAGCCAGTTCGAGTAGGCGGGGTCGACGATCTTGGGTGCGGTGGGCCCAGTGGGGTTGCCGAAGATCCAGTTGATGCCGATGCGCATGAGCGACACGCCGATGACGAGGATGATCGTCCCGGTAACCACCGGCGGGAAGAATCGCAGCAGCCTGCTCATGAGAGGTGCGATCAACATGGCCACGACCCCGGCGGCCATGACCGAGCCGAATAGTTGTCGGGCCCCGTTAACACCGGGGTTAGCCGTCGCGATGACGACCATGGGGCCCACCGCGGCGAAGGTCACGCCCATCATCACGGGTAGCCGAACGCCGAACCACTGGGTGACGCCGAACGCCTGCAGGATCGTCACGACGCCGCACACGAACAGGTCCGCCGAGATGAGGAACGCCACGTCGGCGGGGGAGAGCTGCAGTGCGCGGCCCACGATGAGCGGCACGGCGATCGCGCCGGCGTACATCACGAGCACGTGCTGCAGCCCGAGGGCGAACAGCTTTGGCACCGCCGGTACCTCGTCGACGGGATGCACTGTCGGGGTGCTGCTAGTCATCGGACTTCTCCTTGGTTGTGAACACTGCTATCTCCGGCTAGCGCTATCTGCGCTCGGAGCGCGCCTGGGTGGGCGGTCAGGTTGTCGGCCAGCCCAGCGAGTCGCACGTTGACATCCGCGCCGAGGGACAGCAGGCGGACTGCAGCGGCGCGCAGCTCGCCCGGGGTGGCCGCGTTCGGATCAAGGACTTCGCCGAAGCCGGCGTCCTCGAGCGCGGCGGCGCCGGCGAACTGGTCGGTCGACAGGGGGAGCAGTAACAGTGGGATGCCCGCGGTGAGCGCCTCGGTGACGCTGTTATTCCCACCGTGCGAGACCACCAGCGCCGAGTGAGCGAGCAGGGTCACCTGTGGCAGCACCTCGCGCACGAGCCAGGACGCCGGAATCGGGCCCAAAGCGTCCCGGGACGTCGAGCCGTTCGCGAGGGCGACTCGCACGTCGAGGCCGCGCAACGCCTCGGCGATTCGGGCCAGCACGTCGGAGCGCACCGACAGGAAGCTGCCGAGGCTCACGTAGATGATCGGGGCGTCACCGGAGTTCACCCAGGCGTCGACCTCGCCGTCCGGCTCCTCGTTGCGAACGGCCGAACCAAGGAATGCGTGCGGGCCCAGCAGCGCGGTGCGCTCAGGCGGGTGCAGCTCGCCGGGATAGTTGAGCAGGAGCACGTCTCCGGTCTCGGCGAAGGCGTCTTCACTGGCAGCCGCACCCGGGTTGAGGGTGGCGAGTGCCTCGTTCCAATGACTGGTGAAATTGTCGCGGATTCGCTCGCACAGCCGGCGCAGGTCGGCCAGGGCGGCCGGGTCGGGCTGGAGTGCCCGCGGCCAGACGGGCGGGTAGCCGTAAACTTCGTCGCCGACGGTGAGGGCGCTCGGGTGGCCGAGGACGACGTCACCGTGCCGGACGCCGGCGCTTTTGAGGGCGAGCCGGGCGCTAAATGCGAGGTGGTCGACAATCACCTGGTCGGGGCGCACCCGGTCGATGATGCGCTGTACCTCACGGGCAATGGCGAGCGGGTGCCACAGCAGATCGTTCTCGCGGGCCGCCGCCTGGAACTCAAGCGTCTCGACGGCACCGCGGCGGGTGGCGTCGAAGAAGCCGCGGAGGGCATCGTCCTCACCCCGGGGCTGGTCCTCGGCCCGGATCACGCCCGGGTTAGAGCCGCGGCCCAGCTGCAGGTTTTCGCGCTCGAACCCGAATTGGCGCACGATGACGTCGGTGGCGGGCCCCGTGGCAACCACGACGCGCTCGCCCGCGTTTTGCCATTGCGTCGCTAGGGTGGCGAGCGGGTACAGGTGCGAAGCGTAATCAGGACTGATGACGAGCAGCGTCATGGGTGACTCCCCTGTAGATCACCGCGAGTGCTGTTGCCATCGTCTGGATGCTGAAGTGTTCGGTGACCATAGCCCGGGCCTGGTCAGCGCGTTCGGCCGCGTCCGGCGCGGAGGCCAAGTCGAGGGCGGAAGTCAGCGCCGCGCCCAGAGCGCCCAGCGAGCCGGTGTCGGCGAGCACGCCGGTGATGCCGTGCTCCACGTAAGTGGCGGGTCCGCCGTCACGGGGGGCCACGACGACGAGGCCGGACGCCATCGCCTCGAGGATAGCGATGCCGAACTCCTCCTTGAGGCTCGCTGACACATAGACGCCCGCGGGCGTGGCGAACCCGGGGCGGCCGTGGCGGACTACTGACAGCCAGACGGCGACGACGCCGTTGGGCCGGTGTCCGGCGAGCAGCAGTCCGCGCTTCGGGCCGGCGGCCCGGGGGATCAAGGCGTCGATGCCGCGGAGTTGCTCGTCCTCGTCGCCGGTGGGGTGGTGGAGGTCGCCGCCCACGATGAGCAGGTTGCAGCGACTCGCCAGGGTTGGCTCGGACGCCCACGCTTCGACCAGCGTTGCCATTCCTTTGACGTGGTGCAACCGCCCGACGGTGATGGCCAACGGCAGTCCGCGGCGCTCAGGTGGCAGCTCGGCGAGCACGGCGTCCAGGTCGGCGAGAGCGGACGCGGTGTCGTCGGCAACAGGCTCGCCGCGCAGCGACTTCGGTACCTCGCGGGCGGCGCGGTCGAGGGGAGCGAGGTTGATGCCTTCGGGCACTGCGGTGACGCGGCGCGCGTCGTCGGCGTCGAGATGGAGCAGGTCGCGCAGGTCTCGGGCCAGGTCGGGGCGCGGGAACACGACGAGGTGGGCGGCCTGCGCGGCGAGGTCGCGCAGAAGGCGCAAGCGGAATACGAGGTGTTCGGCGTGGTCCGCTGCCCCAAAGTTCTCCCGGGTCAGGGTGCCGGCCGCTTCGCGGGAGGCGATGAGGGCATGGGGGTCGGGCGCCAAGGTGAGCACGGTCGTGATTCCCAGGTCCCGTGCGACTTCGACGGCGGCCCACGCCCCGACGTCGGCCATCCGCAGGTGCAGGACGTCGACGCGTCCGGCCGATTGCAGGACCCGCCGTAGTCCGCGGCGCGCGGGGATATGGAGCGGCCAGGCGTCGCGGGCTTGTCGGACTGGCCCCGGCAGGGGCACAGACAGGTAGTGGTGGCCGGGGCTGGCGAGGATACCGGGGACGTGCATCCGACCGGGGCGCCTTCGCGACAGGGTGAGGACCCGTTCGACAGTCCCTTCGGCGAGGAGCGCGTCGCCGAGTTGGACGAGCAACGTGGCGATGCCTCCGGTATCGCCCTGCCCGGCGTGGCTGAGAGTGCCGTCGATGTCGGCGTGAAGGTACATCTGGGCCACAGTGAAGCCCGAACTCTCAGCGCCCTGCCGCGGTTCCTCGTAAGCATCGATGTCGCGGTCCTCGATGTCGTTGTCCTCGCCTGCGTCGTCGGGCAGCAGGCCCCATGCCTCCAGGGTGGCCTCAGCGAGTGCCCCGGTGAACCCACCGGTGGCCGCCATGTCCACGAGAGCGGGCACGGCCTCAGGTAGGCAAGGGGAGTCGGCCAACGCCCAGGCGGCGTGTTCCCGCAGGTGTAGCGCGCGCGAGGCCAGGAGCGGGACGAGGAGCTGGGACGCCGTGGCCGCCCCGGCTCCGGCGGCCGCGTGCACAGCGGCGATGGCGGTGAGGTCGTCTCCGGAGGATTCTATGGCGGCGCTCAGCAAGCCAGCAGCCTCAGCCCCGTCGGCACGCGCTGACGCCACGAGGGCGTCCATCAGGTCCAGCCCCGCCAACAGCGTCGGTGCGCTCCGGACTGCGTCGATGTCGCCGAAGGAAGTGCCCAAGTCCGGACTCATGGACGCACTTTACCCTAGCGACAAACGTGGGAATTCACCTGTGCGTGACCGAGCAACTGCTCGATGCGGATTCCTGCCGTGGTGCGGATCAGGTGAGGCCACCGAGGGTCGCCTGTCGGCTGTTTGAGCAAGGGGGGTGGCACGATGTTCAGGAACCGCTTGTTCAACGCAGCAAAAAACGGATGGACATCGCATGACCACGCGCGAACTCGACCTCGTTCTCTACGGTGCCACAGGCTTCGTCGGAGCACTCACGGCTGGCCACCTCGCTGTGCACGGCGGGGCGCAGTTAAGGATCGCGTTGGCCGGCCGCTCGCGCGCCAGACTGGAAGCCCTGCGTAAAGAGCTCGGCCCCGCTGCGGCTGGCTGGGAACTGGTGAAGGTCGACGCAATGGACACCGCGGGACTGCGTCAATTAGCGGCGCGCACCACTGCGATCGCTTCGACCGTCGGCCCCTACGCTCGCCATGGCAAAGAGCTGGTCCGAGCCTGCGCAGAGGAGGGGACCCACTACGCCGACCTCACCGGCGAGGTGCTCTTTGTTCGGTGGTCGTTGGACGAGGTCTCTGCCCGCGCCGCGGCGACCGGTGCTCGCATCGTGCACGCGTGCGGCTTCGACTCCATTCCGTCCGACCTCGGCGTGCTGGTCACGGCGATGAGGGCCGCGAAGGACGTGGCAGGGTCCCTCGGCGAAACCACGCTGGCCGTACAGGCGCTGCGCGGTGGGCTCTCGGGTGGCACCATCGACTCCGGCCGCCAGCAAATCATCGCCGCACGCAGGGACGCGGCGGCTCGTCGCACGGTGAGTGATCCCTACGGCCTCAGCCCGCGACGTTCCGAGGAGCCATCCCCCGCACGTGGGTCGGGCAGCGGGACCCTGGCGAAGCTGAAGCGATGGATACCTGTGGACCGCGACGCCCAGACGAACCGCTGGAACGGGCCCTTCATGATGGCCTCGTTTAACACGCGCATTGTGCGGCTGTCGAACACCCTCACCGATTGGTCCTACGGCCGTGAGTTCCGCTACCGCGAGGTCACCGACTTTGGCGCCAGCCCGCTGTCTCTACTGAAGGCAGGGGGCATGGCGATCGGCCTCGGCGCAGTCCTTGCAGGGCTGGCCTTCCGACCAACGCGGGCGCTGCTCGACCGGGTGCTACCCAAACCGGGGGAGGGCCCGAGCGCCGAACAGCGGGCCAAGGGTCGGTTCCGATTACAGATCCGCACCACCACCACGTCCGGGGCCCGATATCGCACCAACGTTGGCGCCGACTACGACCCGGGCTACAACGGCACGGCCGTGATGCTTGGCGAGTCCGCCCTCTGTCTGGCCCTCGACGGCGACCTCCTGCCCAAGCGCTCAGGGGTTCTCACGCCCGCCACCGCCATGGGAGTCGTCCTCGTCGAACGGTTGCGCGCCCGTGGCTTCGTCTTTGACACTTCGCTGCACCCCGGCGGGGATAAGGCCGCTGACTAAGAAGTTCGCTTTACCTACGGAGGGCCTTCCACCTTGGGGCTCTTGAACTGTTGCAAGTTGTCGTCTCCAGTAGCCAGAAGGCACTCCGACTCATTTACCGCCTGGTCACGCGATGGAAACTTGACCGCGTTATTCTGGGGCGATGACCGCGAACTCACCACACACACCATGGACGGGTTACAGACCCGAAGTAGCGTGGGACGAGGCAGTCGACGTCCACGGCAAGGTACGCGAACCATATGCACGTGTCTACGCGGAGATCGACCGCATGTCCGGCGACGATCTATTCGCGCGGGCAGAGGCACTGGCAAGCACTTACTTGGCTCAAGGCGTGACCTTCGATCACGCGGGTGAAGAACGGCCGTTCCCGCTGGACATTGTTCCGCGCGTCATAGGCGCCGACGAGTGGGACATTATCGACCCCGGCGTCGCCCAGCGCGTCAAGACCCTTGAGGCATTCCTGGCGGACGTCTACGGTTCCCAACGGTGCGTCACCGACGGCGTCGTTCCGCGCAAGCTCATCGCGTCGTCCCAGTACTTTTACCGTTCGGTGGCGGGGGTGGACCCTGCCAACGGCGTCCGCGTGCACGTGTCAGGCATCGACCTGGTGCGCGACCAGCACGGGATTTGGCGCGTGTTGGAAGATAACGTGCGGGTGCCATCGGGCGTCAGTTATGTCCTGTCCAACCGCCGGGCGATGTCGCAAATGTTCCCTGACATGTTTGGCGCCATGGGGGTGCGCCCCGTGCTGGAGTATTCGCAACGGCTGAGGTCCGCGCTCGCGAAGTCCGCTCCAGAGGACGTGGACGACCCCACCATCGTGGTGCTCACGCCCGGCGTGTTCAACTCCGCGTACTACGAACACTCGTTGCTGGCGCGCACCATGGGAGTGGAGCTAGTTGAGGGGCGTGACCTCGAGACCCACAACGGGCGCGTATACATGCGTACCACCGCGGGCCGGCGGCGCGTCGACGTCATCTACCGGCGCATCGATGACGACTACCTTGACCCCATTGCGTTCAGGCCCGACTCGACGCTGGGCGCGCCGGGGCTGATCAATGCGGCACGGATGGGCAACGTCACCATCGCCAACGCGGTCGGCAACGGGGTAGCAGACGACAAGCTGATCTACACCTACATGCCCGACCTCACGCGCTACTATCTTGGCGAGGAGCCGATCCTTCCCAACGTCGACACGTGGCGGCTCGAGGAGCCCGAGGCCCGCGAAGAGGTCATGGACCGCCTTCACGAGTTGGTCGTCAAACCCGTAGACGGCGCGGGGGGCAAGGGTGTCACCATCGGCCCGAAGGTCTCCAAGGCGGAACTCGAGGCGGTTCGCAAGCAGATCCTGGCAGACCCACGCGGCTGGGTCGCGCAACCGGTCGTGCAGTTGTCGACTGTGCCCACGCTGACCGACGACGGACTCGAGCCTCGCCACGTGGACCTGCGCCCGTTCGC
>Ga0314772_1001378_pt1 | contig 10897 bp, 7 predicted proteins | sample MetaGCBIW2018_FD_204520 | JGI IMG/M metagenome (GOLD analysis project Ga0314772, IMG submission 204520) | Cryopeg brine microbial communities from Beaufort Sea near Barrow, Alaska, United States - CBIW 2018 | ecosystem: Environmental > Aquatic > Marine > Coastal | place: USA: Alaska | collected... | reverse complement strand
ACCCACTTCGATACCCGGTACGATCATACCCGAACCGCAGAGCACCTCATTAACGCTGTCAAGGGACTGGCTGGCCATCTGACTCTGATGGAAGCCGAAGGTCAGCGCGCTGAAAAGCGTACAGACGTACAGCACCATGGCTATCGAGAAGCGTTGACTTCGATTGGGTCTCATGTAACAAATTCTAACAGTGTTTAATGCTTCGCGGGAGCTACAGTTTGACGCGACCTCATGTCGTGCGGAGATCATTGATTTAACCGAACGTTAACCGAGTGATGCCGACACTGCCGCACTTGATCTTCCCTACTCCGAGCGCGATGCTTGCCTGCACCCCAGCAGGCACAGCCGGCTGCACCCTGACGAGACCGTTACAATATGCTGGATATTCTGTTGGTGGAAGACGATAGGGATCTGGCCGCGACGGTGATCCAATATCTCGAACTTGAAGGGATTCGTTGCGACCATGCTGATAATGGCGTCATGGCGCTGCAACTTAGCAGGGGTAATGCCTACGATGCGATGCTACTCGATCTGAACCTCCCGCGACTGGACGGTATCAGTGTCTGTGAGCAGTTGCGCGCTGAAGGCAATGATGTGCCTATTCTGATGCTGACTGCCCGAGATCAGTTGACGGACAAGCTCGACGGATTCCGTGCGGGTACAGATGATTTTTTGGTCAAACCTTTTGAACTGCAGGAGTTGATTGTGCGGGTTGTCGCGCTAACACGGCGGCGTAGCGGCCAGTCCAGGATCCTGCAATGTGCAGATCTGCGCATTGATCTGACGGCGCACGAAGCCACTCGCGCAGGCGTCCGACTGAAAGTCTCGCCGACGGGCTGGAAGTTGTTGGAACATTTACTGCGCGCGTCGCCCGCCGCCGTGTCGCGGCAAAAGCTGGAACAAGCCGTTTGGGGTGAGGACGTTCCCGACAGCAACGCGCTCAAGGTACACATGCATCACCTCAGGCGAGCCATAGACAGTGAAGCCGAAATACACCTGCTGCAAACGGTTGCTGGCTATGGATTTGCTATTCGGGAGTCTGCGGCATGATACGGATGCTGGGTTTGAAGTGGCTGGCCCTGTTGACCTTTATTGCATTGGGAATCGGGCTGGTAACGGGCTATACACTGCTTTCAGCGCACTCTTATATGAGCGGTATGGATAACATCGTGGCAGGGCAGCTTGGCCGTGCGGCAATGCAGACCGCTGCTTTCGAGCTGGGGGTGCAAGGGCCTAGGGAAGAGTACATCGTCACTCGAACCTGGGATCGGCAGCCGGCAATGATACGGGATGCCTTTGGTCAGGAGCCGGACCAACCGGGCGTATTGTACAAAGTGTATGCGGGTGAAGAAGGTCCCCAGGCTCGTCTTTATTTTGCCGTCCGGCAAAAAACCCCCGCCGGTGATCGCTTCGTGACTCAGCAACTGGCGCCACTGCCAAGCGGCTCGGGCCAGGTCATATCGCCAGCGCAGAATCGGATGATCAATCTGACATTGATCGGTTTGGGTACGGCATTGATGATCGGTCTCATGATCGCGCTGCTATGGCGCCGGGTATCGCGACCCATTACCGCTTTAGGAGACTGGGCGGCAGGTCTGAGTCAGCGCAATCTCAACGAGCCGGTTCCTGACTTCGTCTATCCGGAGCTGAACCGTTTTGCTGAACTGGTCAGGACCAGCCTGACATCAGCCCACCAGGGACTGGAGCGGGAGCAGTTGTTCCTCAGCCATACCAGCCACGAACTAAGGACACCCATCAGCGTAGTGAGGGCCAATCTTGAATTGCTCCGTAGAATACAAACCTCGGAAGGGCCCAAACCGGATCCACGCGAGATCGAGATCATCAACCGCATCGATCGCGCCAGCCTGACCATGAAAGATGTGACAGAAACCTTGCTCTGGCTCGGTCGCGACGATACCTCGTCGCATCCCTGCAAGACGCTGCGGGTCGATGAGGTGATCACCGAGCTGGTGGATGGCTTGCGGTATCTGCTGCAAGGCCATCCAGTTGAGCTTGAGCTGGACCTGCAGCTTGCAGAGCTCTACTTACCCGAAGCGCCCACACGGATCGTACTCGGCAACCTGATACGCAACGCCTTTCAGCATACGCGCAGTGGCAGCGTGAGTATCGTTCAGCGGGGCGGGCATGTGGATATCGTCAACAGTCTGCGCGATGGGAACGAGGCTGCCAGTGAAACCGGTTTTGGTCTTGGCTTGAAGCTGACCGAGCGCTTCACGGAGAAGCTTGGATGGCGCTACAGCAACCAACCTGTGGCCGCAGGACGAAAAGTTGAGGTGGTATTACAGTCGTTAACCCCTTGTTAACTTGCACCTAGGCATTGTGTCTCTCAAGGGGATCAATCCCCACTAACCCGGAGATCGACACATGCTTAGTTACCCGACTCTCACTAGTGCAAACATCTGCTCCTTTGGCGGTGCTCTATGAGCGGCCCTTCCAATAACGATCACCCTTCGAAGTCGCGTATCCGCTGCCGCTGGCTGCGTCGTGGCGCTATCTGCAAGCGTCATGATGGAGCAGATAAGGCAAAAGGTCGTCCGATGGTGTCCAGCGATACCTGAAACACAAAAACCGGTGTACGGCAGGGCCACGCTATAGTGTTATAGCGCCACCCCGCCGTGACCGGTTTTTGTGCAGCCTGAGGGCTGCATTGTGTTTCAGAAAATCAACCTTCGTTGATCATGATCGCTTTGATGTTAACAAATTCGTGCATACCAAAGCCGCCATGTTCGCGTCCATAACCACTTGCCTTGACGCCGCCGAAGGGTAACTGTGGTTGAGCCAGATTATAGCCGTTGATGTTGACCATGCCGGTATCAAACTCATCTCGAGCAAGCGCCAGTGCGCGCTTTTCATCCTTTGAAAAGATGCCGCCGCCCAACCCATAGGGCGAGTCGTTGGCTATGCGCATGGCTTCTACTTCATCTTTAACCTTGATCAGCGCTGCAACCGGTCCGAAGAGTTCGTCATCGTAGGCTGGCTGTCCGGGGGTCACATTCTCCAGTACCGTGGCGGGGTAGTAGTAGCCCTTGCCCTCGGGAATCTCTCCGCCCAACGCACAGGTAGCACCTCCTTCGATCGATTTACGTACCTGCTCGTGAAGATTGTCCCGCAGATCCTTCCGGGCCATGGGGCCCATCACAGTATCCTTGCTGGTGGGGTCGCCAACTACAATCTTGTCCATAGCCACAACGAAGGCATCGCGAAAGGCGTCGTATACTGATTCGACGATAATAAAGCGCTTGGCAGCCACACAGGTCTGTCCTGTGTTGTTGATTCGGCCCAGCACGCAAAATTCGACCGCTTTCTCGATATCGGCATCGGCCAGAACCAGGTAGGCATCGTTGCTGCCGAGCTCCATAACGGTTTTCTTCAGCACTTTGGCGGCGCGTTGTGCAACGTAACTGCCAGCGCCGGGGCTACCGGTGAGCGTTACCCCACGGACCAGCTTGTGCTCGATGACCTCATCCGAGGTTTCGTGGTCGATCAACAGGGTGCGGAATGCATGGTGGGGTAGACCGCCGTCGCGATAGAGCTTCTCTACTTCAAGTGCCATGCCCCAGACATTGGCAGCGTGCTTGAGCAGGACGGTATTGCCGGCCATCAGGTTGGCAATGCTGTAGCGAACCACCTGGTACAAAGGAAAATTCCACGGCTGGATGCCATAGATGACACCTTGTGGGCGGTAGGTTACCAATGCCCGGCCCCCGCTCGATTCACGGGTTTCGTCGGCCAGTACCTTGGGACCCTGCTCGGCAGTGTACTCGCAGATAGCCGCACACAGATCACATTCCTGCTTGCCCTGATCAAGGGTTTTGCCCATTTCTCTCGTCATCAGCGCAGCATATTCATCCTTGCGCTCGCGAATCAGCGAAGCGATCTTGCGCAGAATGTCACCGCGTTCCTGATAGGACGTTTTGCGCCAGTCGAGAAAGGCTTCATGGGTTTGTTCGATCACGGTATTGGCTTCGGCTGAAGACATCAGAGTATAAGTTTCCAGAATCTCTTCAGTAGCCGGGTTGATCGTCTGGTGAGAGTTGGACATAGATAGGGCTCCTTTGCAGGTCATGGCGGTATAGCCATGTGGTGCCCTCTTTGAACCCCTATTTGGGGTAAGAGTTCAGTCTGAATGTCGGCGTAGAACAATTCATGTGTCGCTGGATGTGTGCTGTTGCGCGTTTCAGCCTATAGCTTGCTCAGCAGCTGACCCCACACGGAGTCTGGTGGTGCAAGCCATATCTGTTCGTGTAACCACGTGAGCGACACCTGATCACTAGCCAACAGGTTACGTTCGCCGCTGCTGAGGCTCTCTGCGCCATGGCGCAGGCATTGTTCACGCAGGGTTTGCAGACGCGTCTTGCGGATCGCTCCGCCAAGCTGACGGGCCAGTGCGGCATGCACGGCGTTGAGACGGGGATCCACTAGCGCCAGCTGAAACGCAGACAGGTCCAGATGGGGACAGTGCTGAATCGGGTTGCCATTAAGGTCGTCGAGCAGTTGCGATCCGCCCGTTTCCTCGGGAATTCTCAACAGACCCCAGCGCTTGAGTCGTTGGCCAGCCTGGGTGCGGCTGAGCAGAACGAATACCGGCGCCGCGAAGATCAGCGGGACGGCAACCGGAAGGGACCACAGGAAAAACATCGGGTCGATCCAGTAGGCAAATCCTATCCAGCTCAACGCCAGCACACTACCGAATGCCTGATTCAGAATGGCTTCGCCCCAGCGGCTTTCACCGCTGCGATTTTGTCCGGCCCACTTCAACTTGAGATTGAAAAGTGACTCCAGAACAAAGCGGGTATGCGACAGCATACGAATTGGAGCGAGCAGTGCAGAGACGATCATCTCCAGCAAAACGCTGAGAAACAACCGCAGACCCCCGCCGAAATGGCGAGACCGTCCAGCAGCTATGGTGTCAAAAACCGCGAGAAACTTGGGAATAAACAGCAGCGAGAACGTGACCAGTATCAGTACCAATGCGCGCAGTGGTTGCCATTCCGGCCAGACCGGATGCAGCTGATGAGCCTCTGGAAAATAGTCGATCGGCCAAATAACCATGCTGGCCGCTGCGATGGTCGCCAGTACTAGAAATGCCAGCCACAAAGGGGAGGCGGCATAGGACATGATGCCATTAAGAAAAGCCATGCGGTGAGCCAGACGCAACCGACGGCCGCGCACCAGTAACCATAGGTGCTGAAGATTGCCTTTGGCCCAACGCTTGTCGCGGGTCAGTTCTTCGACCAGGGTAGGCGGGGACTCTTCGTAGCTGTGCTGCAGCTCTGGTTCTAGCCAGACTTCGTGGCCGGCACGTCCCATATAGGCGGCCTCGACAAAGTCATGACTGAGTATGGGGCCTCGGAACAAGCCCCAGCTGGGTAATTTGCGCAGCCCGCAATGGCGCATGAAAGGCTCTGTACGCAATATCGCGTTATGGCCCCAGAACGCGGCTTCACCCATCTGGATTGCAGCCAGACCAGTAGTGAACAGCGGCCCATATAGCTGGTTGGAAAACTGCTGGATTCGGGCAAACACCGATTGGCCATTAAGCAGGCTAGGACTGCTTTGCACTATCCCTACCTGCGGGTGACGCTGCATCAACTGAACCATCTGCACCAGGGTCTTGCCACCCATCAGGCTGTCGGCATCGAGTACGACCATATAGGGGTAATCCCGGCCCCAACGTCGTAAAAAGTCACCAACATTACCGCTCTTGTAGTTCTGGTTAAGTGGGCGGCGCCGATAATATAGCCGACCTTGCGCCTCTAACTCGGTTGTCAGCGACGCCCAGGCGGCTTGCTCGTTAAGCCAGATATCCGGGTCGCGGGTGTCAGAGAGAATATAAAAGTCGAAGAACTCGATGTGCCCTGTGCGCTGTACGCTCAGATAGACCGCTTTGAGCCTGCCCAGGCAGTCTTCTACTTGTTCGTTATAGATCGGCATGATGATGGCTGTGCGCGCCATTGCCGTGGCGGCGAGGGCCTTTGGGTTCTGCTGGCGCATAAGTGATTGCCGATCGCCGCCAGTGCGGCGCAAGACAAAGCCGAAAACACCGATCCAGAATCCGACAGAAATCCAAGAAAAGAGTATGGCGAACACGCTTGCCATGCCTATCTCTACCCAGGTACCGCCGTTATAAGGCAGAACCGAAAGCATAAAGTAAGTAGCGGCCGCTGTTTGCAGGAGCACTGCGGACAGCAGCAAAAGCCGGCGTCTGAAGCCGGTTGCACGCCAATTGTGCACGGACGCCTGGAGCGGGGCGGGCTGGGGTGTAGACATCAATAATCACCATAACCCAGGCTGCCGCGGCGGATAGGCGGTGCCTTGCACAACAGCGGACGCTCAGGTAGCTCGAAAAAAGCCGGCATTCGCGCCATGCAGGCGCGAAGCAGGTCGTCAGAGTGGGCGTCCAGGGCTTCAGTGATCAAGCCCAGAGCCCGCTTTTCTATAAGGGGTGTAATGACAATGCCGGCCATATCAAGGTAGCTAATGATCCGATGTAACGCCTGTTCGCTCTGGCAGGTAGCGACACTCACTTCTTGATGCTCAACAGACCCGTGTTGCGTGGCAGCTGATAAGTCCAGGTTTCGGTCAGCGGGCTGCCTTCATGCTGCAGGTAGCCCCTTAGCGCCAGCGGCTTGCCGTCAGCGGGCCGAGCAAGAATCGATAAGCGCCATTGTTTCAGCGGTTGAATATATTCGACAAAGTGCCCCAGGACTTCGCTGTCTTCCAGGCCTGTGACAGAGGCTACGATGGGCGCGTCAGCGCCCAGTTTGTCGAGTTCCTGGCCGGCAAAATCGACAATCACACGCACCGCATCTTCTTGATCCCCGCCACCAACCCTGCTGCCGTCGCCAACAAAGGTGGCCAGACTGCGTGCCAACGGCTCAGCAGGAATGTGCTGATTGCCAAAGGTCGTCGTGTAGGCGAAGTGTTGCGGCTCGCCCGGGCTGAGCGCTTTTGTCGGCTGCCAGAAAGCGACAATGTTGTCGTTGGTCTCATTGGGCGTTGGCAGCTGAACCAGCACGACATTACCCTTGCCCCAATCACCTTCCGGTTCAACCCAGGCACTCGGGCGAGTGTCGTAACGGGCTTCTTTGTCCATGTACTGAGTGAACGTATCGTCGCGCTGAATCAGACCAAAGCCGCGTAGATTTTCCGTCGCGAAGTAATCTGTGGTGAGGGCGGTGGGATTGATCAGCGGCCGCCATAACCACTCATCAGATGCGCCGTCATGTATCAGCAGGCCGTCTGAGTCGTGTACTTCCGGACGCCATTCACCGTGCGGCCTGAAGGTGTTTTCGCCGTAGTAAAACATGCTGGTCAGCGGTGCCACACCCAGCAACTCGACATCTGTGCGCAGGAATATAACCGACTTGATCTGCAAGGTAGTCTTGTCACCAGGGGTAACTGTGAACTCATAGGCGCCGGTCATGCTGGGGCTATCAAGCAAGGCGTGAAAGGTGAAGCTGGTAGCCCCTGCTTTGGGCGTTTCGAGCCAGTATTCGGTGAATTCAGGGAATTCCTCGCCACCGGGCAACCCGGTGTTCACTGCCAATCCGCGGCCCGAGATGCCGAAGTTGGTATCCCGGCTGACGGCGCGGTAGTAGCTTGCACCGGCGAAGACCAGAAACTGGTTCTGGGTATCCTTGCCTTCAAGTGGATAGGTCAATTTGAAGCCAGCGTAGCCTAGGTCCGCTGGAATCTGTTGCTCCACTTCGCTGTTGGGAAAGGTAAAGCTGGATTTGTTAAAGGCCAATGGCTTGATTTCACCATCCGCGACAATATTTATTTTAACCGGGTGCGTGTAAAACAGGCCGGGCGGCACCAGCATTACCTTGAAATCGGAAGACGCATCCTGCCATAGGCTACTCTCCGGCTTGAAGCGTATACCCTGATACTGATCGTAACTAAGGTCTTGCAAAAACCGCGGAATCTCGGCAGGCGCTTGATAGTTATCCCGCGCCAGGGACTCTGCCTTGGCGACAACAGTATTACGGACGGTGTCTGCGGTAACGGAGACAGAAAACGTCAGCAGAGAAACGCCTAGCGCAGGTAAAAAGGCAAGCTTCATTCAACAGTTCCTTGCAGCAAGAGAAATCCGATTCTCTAACGCGCGGGACCCTGGAGGGGTGGGTCCTTAGTTGGGTTAGGCGCGTCGAGTGTACTCGTAGTCAACGCCTTAGGCATGGTTAATACCGGTAAAGTTCCCACGGCAGATGGTTATGTGGTTGTTCTGGTTGGCACTTGCTCGACTGTACCTTGCGGATAGTCGGCTTGCCGTCGTATAAACGCGTTTGCTTCTGGAGCCTGCGATGAAAACAACCGATCCGACCGATCCGCTGAGCTGGCAACCCGCAAGCCGTCGCGAATGGTTGGGGCTTGCCGTGCTGGTCCTGCCGACCTTGCTGTTGGCGCTGGATATGACAGTACTGCACCTGGCCGCGCCGCAGTTGAGTGCAGATTTGCAGCCGAGCAGTGCAGAGCTTTTGTGGATACTCGATATCTACGGCTTCATGGTGGCAGGCTTTCTGATTCCCATGGGGACCCTTGGTGATCGAATAGGTCGCAGGCGTCTGTTGCTGGTGGGTGCGCTTGCCTTTGGTCTGGCTTCCATCGGGGCTGCATTCGCTACCTCTTCCGGCATGCTGATCGCTACCCGGGCATTGTTAGGCGTGGCCGGTGCTACCTTGATGCCGTCGACCCTTTCACTGATTAGAAACATGTTCCATATCCCCCACGAGCGGACATTGGCTATCACTATATGGATGACGGGTTTCATTGTTGGAACAGCCATAGGGCCGCTGATTGGCGGGATAGTGCTCGAGTTTTTCTGGTGGGGCGCTGTCTTTTTGTTGGCGGTACCGGTAATGGCGCTGCTATTGATGGCAGGGCCTGTGCTGCTGCCGGAGTTTCGTGACGAACAGGCCGGCCGGTTTGATTTCCCCAGCGCACTTCTGTGCGTGTCGGCCTTGCTATTGGTGATCTTCGGACTCAAGGACGTCGCCCGCGACGGATTCAATCTAGTGGCTATCGGAGCGGCTGTACTTGGTTGCGTTGTCGCTGCGGCATTTGTGCGCCGTCAGCGTCGTCTTGCTGATCCTATGTTGGATATGGCGCTTTTTCGTCGTCGCACCTTCACCGTCTCTGTGATCGCCATGTTGATGTCGATTCTTGCCCTGTCGGGCGCATGGCTGATGATTTTTCAGTATTTGCAGGGCGTCATGGGGCTTAGCGCACTGGCTGCGGGCTTCGTGATGCTGCCCTCTGCCGTACTGCAGACAATCGCTTCATTGCTGGTGCCACGAATGTCCCGCTGGCTTCAGCCGTCCTGGTTTGTCAGCGGCGGCCTGAGCGTGGCGGTTGCGGGCTTTGCTGTGCTGGTTTTTCTGGAGGGTGGGGACGGCATTGTAATCATGGTGCTGGGCACTACCTTGCTTGGCGTTGGCATCATGCCCATGATGATTTTGGGCACCGACCTGGTGATCAGCTCTGTACCACCGGAGAAGGCGGGAGCTGCGGCGGCCACCTCGGAAACGGCCACGGAGCTGGGCATGGCCATGGGGATTGCCGTGATCGGCAGTGTGGGTGCTGCAGTATATAGAGGGCACATGGCTGAGCAGATGCCCGTGGGTCTGGACGCGCAGCAAGTGGACATTGCCACGGATACCTTGGGCGGCGCACTGGCTGTGGTGGCGCAACTGCCGCCTGATATTGCCGAACCTTTGCTTGCTGTGGTGCAAAGCGCGTTTGCTGAAGCGCTGCATGCAAACGTTTTGATTGGTGGCGCCATCATGGCGGCTACTGCGATATTAACAGCGGTCTGTTTGCGTGAAGTCCGGGTAAGTCCGGGAAGGCATTAACGCGCGGAGGGCATTGGCCATTTGCACCAATGAAAACGCCCCGCTGGTTTTCACCAGCGGGGCGTTGTTGAGGGCAGACCAGGAACTTAGTTCTTGGCTGCTTTCTTTTCTTTCTCTTTCGCAATCACTGTCTCGGCAACGTTAGCCGGGCAGGGTGCATAGTGGGCGAACTCCATGGAGAACTGACCACGACCTGAGGTCATGGTGCGCAGGGTGCTGATGTAGCCGAACATTTCTGCCAGCGGTACATCGGCCTTGACGCGCACGCCAGTGGCACTGATTTCCTGACCCAGAATGATACCGCGGCGACGGTTCAAGTCACCGATGACATCACCGACGTGATCTTCGGGAGCATAAACGTCAACCTTCATCATCGGCTCGAGCAGCTGCGGACCGGCTTTAGGCATGGTCTGACGGAAAGCACCCTTGGCTGCGATTTCGAACGCGATGGCCGAGGAGTCAACAGCATGGAAGCCACCATCAGTCAGCTTTACAACAACGTCGAGTACTGGGAAGCCGGCCAGAGGACCAATGCCCATCATCGATTTGAAGCCTTTCTCGATGGCTGGGAAATATTCCTTCGGAACGTTACCGCCCACGACAGAGGACGTAAAGGTGAAGCCAGTGTTTGGCTCGCCGGGCTTGATGACGTAGTCAATCTTGCCGTACTGGCCGGAACCACCCGATTGCTTCTTGTGGGTGTAGCTGTCTTCGATCTCTTTGGAGATGGTCTCGCGGTAGGCAACCTGGGGCTGGCCGACCAATAGATCAACGCCATAGGTACGACGAAGAATGTCCACTTTGATGTCGAGGTGCAGCTCGCCCATGCCTCTGAGGATGGTTTCGCCGGAATCAATGTCGGTCTCAACACGGAAGGTCGGATCTTCAGCGACCATCTTGCCGATAGCAACGCTCATCTTTTCGGTCGAGCCCTTGTCTTTCGGCGTGACTGAAATAGAGATTACGGGCTCGGGGAACACCATGGCTTCCAGAGTACAAGGTTGCTTGGGATCACACAGGGT
>Ga0314772_1001376_pt1 | contig 10909 bp, 9 predicted proteins | sample MetaGCBIW2018_FD_204520 | JGI IMG/M metagenome (GOLD analysis project Ga0314772, IMG submission 204520) | Cryopeg brine microbial communities from Beaufort Sea near Barrow, Alaska, United States - CBIW 2018 | ecosystem: Environmental > Aquatic > Marine > Coastal | place: USA: Alaska | collected... | reverse complement strand
GCCGGAATCTGGCCGCCCTGCTCGACCTGCTGGATGAACTCATTGGGGTCCATGTTGTACTGCCGCGAGGCGTTGAGCAGGTAGTCGAGGAGCTCGTTCTGCTGCACCTCGATCTCGAGGTCCTCGGCGAGCTGGTCGAGCAGAATCTGCGTGCGCAGGGCCTTGTGAGCCTCTCCGGTGACCTCGGCGCGGTGCTCGTCGTCCTCAAGGCGGCTCTCGTTCTCGAGGTGGCTGTGAACCTCGCCCTCGATGACCTTCTTGGGAAGTTCGAAGTCGGTGGCTGCGATGAGCGCCTCAAGGAGCTTCTCGCGCGCCTGCACGGCCTGGTTATTGGTCTTGATCTTGGCGGCCTGGGTATTAAGGTCCTCACGGAGTTCCGCGACCGTGTCGAACTCGGAAGCGAGCTGAGCGAACTCGTCGTCCACCTCTGGAAGCTCACGGGTCTTCACTGCGCTGACCTTAACGGTGATGACGGCGTCCTGGCCGGCCTGCTCACCCGCGGCGAGCGGACCCTCGTACGTGGTCTCTTCGCCGGCGCTGAGGCCGAGGAGCGCATCGTCCAGGCCCTCGAGCATGTTGCCCGAACCCACTTGGTAGGACGTGCCCTGGACGGCGTCGACATCAGCGCCGTCGACCTTGGCGGTCAAATCGATGGTGACGAAGTCGTCGTTTGCCGCGGGGCGGTCAACCGTGACCAGCGAGCCGAAGCGCTCGCGAAGCGCATCCACGCGCTCGTCCACGTCAGCGTCCGTGACCTCTACAGGCTCGACCTCGAGGGTCAGCGTGTCAGCCGCGGGCAGCTCTACGTCCGGGCGAATTTCCACTACCGCGGTGAACTCGAGTCCCTCGTCGCCCTCGGTGGAACCGGGGATCTTGGTGACGTCAACCTCGGGCTGGCCGAAGGGGCGCAGGCCTAGTTCCTGGACTGCTTCCGAGTACCAGCCGGGCAGACCGTCGTTGACGGCGTGCTCCATGACGGCACTCTTGCCGACGCGCTGCTCCAGAATCTTTGCCGGCACCTTGCCCTTGCGGAAGCCGGGAATCTGCACCTGCTCGCCAATGTGTTCGTAAGCGTGCTTGAGGGCGGGCGCGAGGTCCTCCTCGGTGAGATTAACCGTGACTTTGACGGTTGTGGCGTCGATGGTCTCGAAGGCGCTGGTCACTGACGTACTCCTATAACTGGAAGAAGGCTCAGCCATACACGGGGGGTAACCGCGGCAGAGCAACCCGGCGATTCTACCGGTTTAAGGCGCGCGTCCCCAATCGAGCCCATGCGGCCGATGCTAGGGCGGCGCGGGCTCAGGGCGTTCAGGTGGCCTCGGCGACCGCCCGGGATTGGCCTAGCGCGCGGCGAGGCGCTCTAGCGACGCCAACTTCCAGACCTTGACCGCGGCATCGGCGTTCAGCGCGCCGATGATGAGGCCGGCGACGATGTCCGGCCATCCCGAGTACCACCCGAGCGTCACGAGGGCGGCGGCGAGCACCAGCAAGTTCGCAAAGCTGTCGTTACGCGCGGCGAGCCATGCTCCGCGCACGAGCGAGTTCTGGGCGCCGCGATGCCGCACTAGGAGGCCCGCGCACACCAGGTTGATCGCGAGCGCGCCGAGCGCGGTCAGGGTCAGCGGCAGGACTTCGGGCGGCGTGGGGTTCGCGATCTTGACGATCGCTGTCCACAGCGTCGCCACCGCCGGCACCACGATGATTACCGCAAGCACATGACCAACCCGCGCCCGGGTACGGGCCGACCATACGAGCGCAAAGAACACCATGAAGTTGATAGCGGCGTCCTCGAGGAAGTCGACGCTGTCGGCAAACAATGACACGGACCCCAGCCGTCGCGCCATCACGAACTCGACGAAGAAGTAACCGAGGTTGAGCAGCGCGACGATCATGACGGCGCGCCGCAGTGCGTGTGTAGTACTCACCGAATAAGTATCTAACACCCTCGTGTGCCGCCCTTTTTTTGCGTCCGCGGGCCCCGTCAACGCTTCCCCACATTTAGACGCTAAGGAATGAGCCGCGACGGTGCGTGCGTTCACCCTCATGACAGTCGGGTTGCCGGCCAAGCGTGTCAACAAGGAGGAGCGTGCGATGAGTATCAGCGAAGAACGTCTATTGGCGGATGTCCCCCACGGCCTGTTCATCGGCGGCACCTGGCGCGACGCGCAGGATGGCGGGACGTTGGACGTAAGCGACCCGGCGACAGGCAAGGTGGTGAAGACCATCGCATCGGCCACCGAGGCGGACGCGAAGGCGGCGCTCGACGCGGCCTGCGACGCGTTCCCCGGCTGGGCCGCCACGCCAGCACGCGAGCGCGGCGAGATTCTGCGCCGGGCGTTCGACCTCCTCCAGGAGCGCGCCGATGACTTCGCGTTGCTCATGTCAATCGAGATGGGCAAGCCCGTGGCGGAGTCCCGCGGCGAGGTGACGTACGGCGGCGAGTTCCTGCGCTGGTTCAGCGAGGAGGCGCCGCGGATTCAGGGCCGCTACGGCCCTAACCCGGAGGGCACCGGGAGAATGATCGTCTCGCAACACCCCGTGGGCCCCTGCTTCCTGATCACGCCGTGGAACTTCCCGCTGGCCATGGCGACGCGCAAGATCGCGCCGGCCCTCGCCGCCGGGTGCACGGTGGTGGTTAAGCCCGCGTCGCTGACTCCGCTGACGACAATGTACTTCGCGAAACTCCTTGCGGAAGCTGGAGTTCCTGCCGGCGTCGTTAACGTCATCACTACCGCGCATTCGAGCGAGGTGTCGGAGCCGATCATCGCCGACCCACGCCTGCGCAAGTTGTCCTTCACGGGTTCCACCGCGGTGGGGCGCGCGCTGCTCCGCCAGGCCAGTGAGGGGATCCTCAAGACGTCCATGGAACTCGGCGGCAACGCGCCCTTCGTCGTGTTCGACGATGCCAACCTCGACGCGGCAGTCGAAGGCGCGATGGCAGCTAAGTTCCGCAACTCAGGCGAGGCATGCACGGCGGCCAACCGGTTCATCGTGCACCGGTCCGTAGTCGACGAGTTCTCGCGTCGGGTCACCAAACGCGTGGTCGCAATGAAGGTGGGACGCGGCACCGAGGACGGAGTGGACATCGGCCCGCTCATCGACGCCGATGCGGTGGCCAAGGCCGCCCGTCTCGTGGACGATGCGGTGGCCAAGGGCGCGACGATAACCGCTGGCGGCAGCGCGATCGACGGCATGGGGCACTTCTTCGAGCCCACCGTGCTGACTCACGTTCAGCCGGGCAGCGACCTACTCCACGAGGAAATCTTTGGCCCGGTGCTCGCCATCATGGCGTTCGACACGGAGGACGAGGCGCTTACCCTCGCCAATGACACTGAGTTTGGCCTGGTGTCCTACGTGTTCACCGAAGACCTCGCACGCGGGCAACGAATGATCGAACGGCTCGAGACAGGGATGATTGGTCTCAACATGGGCGTGGTCTCCAACCCCGCGGCGCCTTTTGGCGGCGTCAAGCACTCGGGGCTGGGCCGCGAGGGCGGCGCGGAGGGCATCCACGAATATCTTGAGACCAAGTACACGCTCACGCCCAACCCCTTCGCGTGACTGCCCGCATCCCGCCACCTCACACCTTCACTGGCAACACCGAGTCTGCTGTGAATCACCACCCCAAACTGAAAGGCACTATCTCCCATAATTGAAAGGATCGGCTACACCGCAGACGCACTTGCCACCGGCGCTGGACGCACCGGACACGCCCGCAGCGACGACGGTCGCATCGACCTGGAGCTGGCGGTTCCCGCGGGTATGGGCGGCTCAGGCGAGGGCGCTAACCCAGAGCGGCTTTTCGCGTCCGGCTATGCGGCATGCTTCTACTCAGCCATGCAGACCGTGGCGCGCGCGCAGAAGGTGGAACTCACCGACTCCTCGGTGGCAGCCCGCGTGCATATCGGCTCCAATGGCGACGGGGGCTTCGAGCTCGCCGTCGAGTTCGAAGTCGTCGTTCCGTCACTCCCTCATGAGCAGGCACAGGCCCTCGCCGATCCCGCACACAAGGTCTGCCCGTACTCGAACGCCACGCGCGGCAACATCGAAGTCAGGGTCACGGTTTCCGACGACTAGCACTGCGTGCCACCATTTGCGCTGCGTCCCACATCTAGTGGGGCGCGATGCGGTCCGTCGGCTCCCCTAACCTTGCATCATGTCCGCGTCGCAGCTGGTCCGAGCGCTGGCTCTGTCGTGCCATCCCGTCCCAGCTCTGGCCGTCACGGCGATGAGCGCTGGTTTGGTGCTGCTCGCCAGCTTCCCGGTGGGCCGTGGTGCTCTCGTGGTGGCGGCGGTCTTCACGGGGCAACTGTCCATTGGCTGGTCGAACGATTATCTTGACGCCGAGCGGGACCGGGCCGTGCTTCGGTTGGACAAACCTCTCGCCACCGGTGCGGCTGAACCGCGCATCGCCGGTGTCGCCGCCGTCGTCGCCCTCTTTGTTACTGCGGGGATGTCGGCAGCGCTTGGCTGGCCTGGCGGTGTGGCGCTCGTCGTGACCGTTCTCTGCGCCTGGGCCTACAACCTGGGTCTGAAGGCGACCGTGTTCTCGTGGTTACCGTATGCGCTCGCTTTCGGGTTCGCGCCCGCGGCCGTGACTTTGTCGTCGTTGCCGCCCCGGTGGCCCCCGGCGTGGGTGCTGACGGTGGGTGCCCTGCTCGGCGTGGCCGCTCATCTAGCCAACGCGCTACCGGACCTGCGGGATGATGCGGCGACGGGGATCCGCGGGCTGCCGCACAGGATTGGCTCCAGGGCCACCGCGTTGACCGCTGCTGCGCTGCTCCTTGCCGCGTCCGCAGTCATCCTTGTCGGCTCAACCGGCCAGCCTGGTGTGTGGCGCTGGGGCCTCTTCGCCTCGGCGGTCTTGGTCGCCGTGGTTTCTGCCCGCCTTGCGTACCGTCACCCGTCGTCACGCAGGTTCTTTGGCGCGATCATCGTCATCGTCTTGCTTGACCTTGCGTCCTTCGCACTCTCGGGCGTCAGCCTCTGAATCTGTCGCGCCGGCGCTTGTCGTAGAGACGGGCGTCGGCCGACGCAAGCAACTGCCTGGCGTCGACCACGACAGACGTGGTCGCTGACCCGATCGTCACGCGTCCGCCGTGCGGTAGCGCCCCGTCACTGAGTTGCTGCAGCAAGGTTTGCTCGAGCGCGCCTGCAGCACCCTCATCCGCGTCAGGGAGCAGGACCGCGAACTCGTCGCCGCCGATTCGTCCTATCGTGTCCCGAGCACGGAAGGCGCCCCGCAGTAGCAAACCCAGTCGGGACAGGAGCTCGTCCCCCGCAAGGTGACCGTAGCCGTCATTGATCGCCTTGAAATGATCGGCGTCGAGAACCAACACGCTGAGGGGATGCGCCGATGTGACCTTTGCCGCCTCCTCGACGAGCCGCGCATGGAAAGCGCGGTGATTCAGGCATCCCGTCAGGCCATCCACGTCGGCTAGCAGGACCGCTTGCTCGGCGAGCGTTCTTGACCGACCCACGAGGGCCTGTAAGACCTGGGCCATGAGGGTTGACACGATAGCCAGCAGTGCAAGGACCACCACCTCGAGCACTGTATCTATCACCGACTCGCGCGCGTCTACTAGCCCCAGCACCAACCGTAAGAGGACCGCAGACAGCCCTGCGATCACGGTCGCACGCGGTGGGAACGCGAGTGCCGCGTGACCGACCAAGACGAAGAAAAATACCGCGTAGGGGCTCGACCCGCCGCCGTCGAGCGCCACCCACACCGCGACGGAAGCAATACCTAAGCCCTCCCACACGTAGAGGAAGGAATTCAGGTACCGACTGCTGAGGATCCGGCGAGCCCCTACCAGCAGAGGCGGAACCGAAGCCAGAAAGAAGACCGCCAGCGCAACAGAGAGCGCTCTTGGCTGGACGTCGGGGCTGAGGTATGTCCTCCCGAGCACGAGAACAGGGGCCAGGATCGACATGGCGATCCCGACGCCGAAGTGCCGGGCCCAGAACTGCCCGTCGCCCCCGATTGAAGTCTTGTCCATGTATCAATCATCTACAGAGCTGTCAAGAAAGTGAAATAAGATCATACCCAACCACCATCGCGCAGCCGTTCAGCCAGCGCCGACGGAGACCCGTCCGCGACTCGATTGTGCAAGCGGACACGAGTCATCGGTCGCTCTTCCAAGTTCCGGCAGTTTGCGCGAGCAAATGCAAAGGGGACCGCCAGCAGGCGGTCCCCCTCTCCATTCGTCGGGGTAACAGTTTTTGGTTTCACGACATCGCTCACACATGTGTCGCGACATCGTTCACACCCCATGACGATGGGACATGGCCGCCACGGATCAAAATCACGTCGTCGTTTTAGCGATCGTCGAGGACAGCATGTCCGACACCGAGGCCGTGACCAGGCTCAATCTCTCCCTGGCTGTGTGCGGTCGCAACGTTCGAATTGCCGGATGTACGGCCAGGAGCACACGTGGGTGCCGTCATCACGTAACGATCAAGGATATGAACGTGACGACGGCACATGACGAACCCACGCAGCGTGGCGGGACCAGCATGCCACCCTAGAAATGACAAAAGCCCCTCGCAAAAGGGGTTAGCGGCATAAAAGTGTGTCCGCTGAGGGTGTGTTCTGCCTGGTGGCTAGGCGTTTTCGGGCCCTTGTTATGCCGTCAGAGCCCCACCGGGGCCCCTTTCTCCCAAATCCTGACTGGTCTACCAGCCCGAATGGAAAAAGGGACCGCATCAGCGGTCCCTTTTCCATTCGTCGGGGTGACAGGATTTGAACCTGCGACCCTCTGTTCCCAAAACAGATGCGCTACCAAGCTGCGCTACACCCCGTCCGGCCCCAACATGCGGGCCGGTTACCCAGCATCGGCCAGGCTCCGCTACTCTAGTACGCGTTGACACGGACGATGAACAGCACGTGGCCAACGATGCGGGTGTAGCTCAATGGTAGAGCCTCAGTTTTCCAAACTGATCACGCGGGTTCGATTCCCGTCACCTGCTCCACGAGCAGCGCGATCGGACTTCTCATCCGGCACGACGCACGTGAATGAGACAGCAGGAGCCGGGTCCTTTGGGCCCGGCTCTTCTTGTTTGAGCGGGCACGATGAGACGCAACGACTGCCCTGTTGGCTTGCCGCATCGCCCCGCCAGCGCTACTGTGACAATCACCGCACACGAAAGGTAAGTGAGATGAGCAACCGGAGCCACGTCGCCATGACGTCCGCTCCTGCCATCCTGACCTGTGCCGTGTCCTCGTACATGTGCGCCTGCATGTGTCGCGAGGGCTGCAGCTGTCAGTAGAGCGCTGGCAACTCTCGCCTCTCGGCCCATGGGCCCTCTTGAGGCACGCTAGCGCTCGCCCCGGTATCGATTGGCGATACACCCGCGTTATCAACCACGGTTCATACATTTCAACAAACATGTAAGGAAACACTTGCCATGGCAAAGATCTACGAGAACGTCACTGACCTCATCGGCAATACCCCGCTGGTCAAGATCAACGCACTCTCCGAGGGGGTCGACGCGACGATCCTCGCCAAGTTGGAGTTCTACAACCCCGCCAGCTCGGTCAAGGACCGCCTGGGCGTCGCGATCGTGGACGCCGCTGAAGCATCGGGCCAGCTCAAGCCCGGCGGAACCATCGTTGAGGCGACTTCGGGCAACACCGGCATCGCCCTGGCCATGGTGGGTGCGGCACGCGGCTACAACGTGGTGCTCGCCATGCCCGAGACGATGTCCAAGGAGCGTCGCGCGCTACTGCGTGCCTTCGGCGCGGAACTCATCCTCACGCCCGGCCCCAGCGGAATGTCCGGTGCCGTCGAGGCCTCCGAGAAGATCGCGGCCGAGCGCCCCGGCTCGGTTCTGGCCAGGCAGTTTGCCAACGAGGCCAACCCTGAGATTCACCGGAAGACCACTGCTGAAGAAATCTGGGCCGACACCGACGGCAAGGTAGATATTTTCATCGCAGGCATCGGCACCGGCGGAACCATCACCGGTGTCGGCGAGGTCCTGAAGGCCAAGAACCCAAACATCCAGGTCATCGCAGTGGAGCCCAAGGAATCCGCAATCCTCACAGGAGGCGCTGCTGGCCCCCACAAAATCCAAGGCCTGGGCGCCAACTTCATCCCGGAAGTCCTCAACCAGGACGTGTACGACGAGGTGTTCGACGTCGATTCGGAGACCGCCATCGCCACGGCACGCGCCGCGGCCCGCAAGGAAGGGCTGCTCGTAGGGATCTCATCTGGCGCAGCCATCCACGCCGCGATCGAGGTCGGCAAGCGACCGGAGAACAAGGGCAAGACGATCGTTGTCATCATTCCTTCGTTCGGTGAGCGCTACCTCAGCACAGTGCTCTACGCCGATTTGATGGACTAAGAACCACCATCGCTAGGACACCCAAGGTCTCATCTCATGACTGAACGCATCGGCTTCCTGAAGCTCGCAATCGAAGACGTCCGCACTGTGCACCACCGCGACCCAGCGGCGCGCTCAACGCTTGTCATCGTCGCGTCGTATCAGGGAGTGCACGCCGTGTGGCACCACCGTGCCGCACATTGGCTGTGGACGCACAGGATGAAGACCTACGGGCGCCTCTGGTCGCAATACGCCCGCCGTCGCACCGGAATTGAGATTCACCCCGGTGCGACCCTGGGCCGCCGCGTCTTCATTGATCACGGCATGGGAGTGGTCATCGGGGAAACTGCGGTAGTGGGCAATGACGTTCTGCTCTTCCACGGCGTCACCTTAGGCGGCACCACTATGAGCCCCGGCAAGCGCCACCCCACGGTGGGTGACCGCGTGGTGATTGGCGCGGGTGCCAAGGTCTTAGGCGCCGTCCACATCGGTTGCGATGTGCGCATCGGCTCAAACGCTGTGGTGGTCAAGGACGTACCCGACGGTGCAACTGCGGTTGGTATCCCGGCGAAGATCCGTAACCACCCCCACTTCAAAGAGGCGTATACCGCCGCTTCTGCCGTCGATTCGGGCGATTCTCATTGCCACCCTGGCCCCGACGAGATCGTCGAAGTTCGCGAACCGGCGATGTATTACATCTAGCTTCGCCCCCTCAGCCACCCCAGCCCAGACAGTGAGAGCCCCCGACCGCACTCCGGGTCGGGGGCTCTCACTGCTTGAGTAGCGCTGAGCGCCGCGTGATTGGTGCGTAAGCGGTACTAGGCGTCGGTGGCGCGCAACATCCACGCGGTCTTCTCGTGAGCACGAATGCGCTCAGTCACCAGATCCGCCGACGCGACGTCACCAGCCTTCTCCGCAATCTCCGCAAGCGGCCGTGACACGCGAATGATGGTCTCGTGGCCTTCCAGCAGGTCCTTGACCATCTGCGCGGAGTTCGTCGCGCCCTTGTTGTCCTTGACACTGGCACGGTCAAGGAACTCGGCGAAGCTTCCTGGTGACTTTTCGCCCACTGCCCGGACGCGCTCTGCAACGGTGTCCACCGCCCCTTGAAGTTCTATGTACTGATCCTCGAGCATCTGGTGCAGCGCGGGGAAGGTGGGCCCCGTCACGTTCCAGTGATATCCCTGAGTCTGCGTGTACAACGTGTACGTATCCGCGAGCAAGTTGGCCAACCCGTTCGCGATTTCATCTCGATCGGCGGCTTCGATACCAATGTGAGGCTTGTTCTCGGTCATTGTTGGTCATCCCTTTCGGTTAGAGAATCACGCTTCGCACATTGCTCGCGGTGAATACCGCGGAGGGATGCGCTGAGCGCTTATTACACCGTCTTCAACCACCCGGTCACGGTGACTATTCCTAAAATGCAGCCGATGCTGGGGAATGGTGGGGCCCGCGTCGTGGTTTGTCACTGCATGAGCAAAGCAACGATTCCGATGACCGCGGCAGTAGTTCCGGCCCATGCCCTGGGTTCACTTGACCAAGCCGACGCGTGCCCCGTGCCAAGCGCGGCGCAGGCCCCCGATGACGACCAACTGGTCGAAGCACTCGCATCGGCCAGGACCATTGCGGTCGTGGGAGCATCACCCAACGAGGCACGCACCAGCCACCAGATTGCGGTGTGGCTCATAGAAGATACTCCCCTCCAGGTTTTTCTCGTCAACCCCGCGGCCGGCGACGCGGAAATACTCGGCCACGCGTTCTACGACTCGATCGCCGACCTGCCCACCCCTCCCGACATCGTGGACGTTTTCCGACGTCGCGAATACGTCGGACCAATTGCAGACGACGCCATAGCGGCCGATGCACGCGTTCTGTGGCTGCAGTTAGGCGTGGTCAACGACGAAGCGATCCAGCGGGCCCAAGCCGCTGGTCTACTCGGAGTGCAAAACCGCTGCATCAAGGTGGAATACGCACGCCTGAGCGACAGGATAGACGCCGCCCGCGAAGACGGGCAAAGCTAACTCCGCTCCTCTCAAGGCGCAGCATCTTCCCAAATCCAGTGCCACAATCGGCGTATGACAACCACAGGAAACTACTCGGCCAGCGACACCGAATCCGGCGGGTACGTGCCGATTGACCTGGCGCCCGAGCGCTGGGACGAGATAGTCGACATCGACGAGTGGGCATTCCTCAATCCGTGGCTACCCGAGGAACGGGCAGCCAGCAAGGGCGCATTCGTGTGGGATCGCGCTCGCGGAATCGCGATACAAGACGCAAGACACGGCATCCCTGGGGAGCTCGCGGCGGTGCGTTGTAGCTACCCGTTCCAGATGCTGGTGCCGGGCGGGGAGCGCGTGCCGACGTCCGGCTTGAGTTGGGTGGGAGTCCACCCGGGCCACCGCCGCCGTGGGCTCCTCACCGCGATGATTCGCGAACACTTTGACCACGCGCTCGCACGCGGCGAGATGCTGAGCGTCCTGACCGCGTCGGAGCCGAAGATCTACCAGCGCTTTGGGTACGGCCTGGGAACCTGGCACCTACGCGCGAAGTTCGGCCGCGGCGACGAGCTCCGTGACGTCGCGGGCGC
>Ga0314772_1001360_pt1 | contig 10985 bp, 10 predicted proteins | sample MetaGCBIW2018_FD_204520 | JGI IMG/M metagenome (GOLD analysis project Ga0314772, IMG submission 204520) | Cryopeg brine microbial communities from Beaufort Sea near Barrow, Alaska, United States - CBIW 2018 | ecosystem: Environmental > Aquatic > Marine > Coastal | place: USA: Alaska | collected... | reverse complement strand
TAAGTAAATATTTCTGCTTGGTACTCCAGCCCACGGCATTGATATAATTCTTGACTATTTTTTCCTTAAATGTTAGCATAAATATTTAATTATTGATCAAACATTTTTAAAGGTACTTTCCTTCCAAAATGCAAATCCCATTCACTTGGAGTAAAATGTTCGAGGCCCCCTGCATGATGAAATGTAAGCTCTCCAAAAAATATTTCCTCATTGATAATATAAAAATCTACCCTTACATAAGGAAAAGATTTGGCTAATTTGGTGCCCAAATCAATCATCGACGCTAAATTAATAGGTCGAGGCACCTGTCTGCCATTGTCTTTATAAGGCAAACCATTACTACCTAAAGGTGACCATGTGAAAGGAAGTAAATTCCAGTCTTTATCGTAAAGATTTCTTTTATGTTGCGTAAAACGGTCCAAATCTACCTGAAGAAAACCAAATTTCCCTTCAAAATAATGAAGTTTGTAATCTGATGGAATCTGCCCATTTTCATCCGTCAAAAGTTTTTCAACTATTATTTTAGGCTTAATTTTTTCATATTGCCATTCTTTCTGAATGTGAAAATAGTTAGAATGTAACCACCACCTGCAATCAGTTTGAATAGCTTTCCAATCTGCTTTGCTTTTATCTCTAACAATATGGTGAGTTCCGGCAGTATGGTTAGCCTTGATTATAAAAGGGTAATCTGGTAAGTTTTCTGGTAAAATTCTTTTATAGTTATCCGTATGGAAAACAAGAGAGATTAGGTATTTGGAACCAATGCAATTGGCAACATATTCTCGAACTGCGTATTTATCGGCACAAAGTGAAATCAATGGATTTTTATAATTTAACTTATACCAATTAATTTTTTCATTGAGTGATTTTGGAGTTTGAAGATTTAATTCATAACCAAAATCCTGTTTAAAATCTTTACTTATATAATGTTCATCGCTCCAAATTCTAAATTTATAGAAAATATAAATTTTATGTAGAAATAGTGCTACCATAAACCCTCCATAAGGTTTGTAGCGTAATTTTTTGAATAATTTTGTTACGTTCATTTTTTAAACTAACTTTAATCTAGTGGAATTTTTATCCCATTTAGGTAATATATTGTTTTTCAAGATTAAACTCCTGCCCGTATCCTTCAAAAAGCACATTTTTCAGATAGAATTGACAAAATACTTTATAAATATTCGACTTAACATTAAGTTTTACTATCTCAATTGTATAATATGTATCAATGAAAAAATGTTAAAAACATTAGTTAATTAAAGGATATCCATCAGGATCGAACCAGCTAAACAAAAATGAAAGTGGAAAATATGAATATAAATTAATGTATTCTGCAAAAACTCTAATAGTTATTAACTTATAAAAAGCAAACGATGTGAGAAATATATAAAAGTAGAAATTGTATTCTTTGAGAGATTGTTTAATGTAGATTTTGTAAAGAAATAAAATCATAAAACCTATAAGTACATTTCTAAAACGATCGCCAAATTGTGGTATTTCAAACGTTAAAGAGTTTAAAGCCCAAAATAATAATATGAAGTAATACCAGGATTTTAAATTCGTATCTATAGAAAAAAATTTCTTTTTTGTAAATCTAATAATAAGTAAAAAAATAGCAGTTGAATAGAATAGTAAAGGACCTCTTAAAGTCTGAAACCATGTTTTAATTTCCGCTCTTTCCGAATGCTTCTCGACAAAACTATCCTTAGTATATGCCATATATCTATCAGAAACATTATCAGATAAGAAGCCTAAATTTTCGCTAATAAACTTGAGCCCAACTTGATTTAAAATAGCACCAGCAATAATTAAACTAAATAAGAGGATCTCGCCTAATTTATTTTTATAATATTTTTGAAAAAGAAGATGTATTATTAGAATTCCATTTAAAAAAATAAATGATTGATGAATAAATATGGTAGATAATGTTAATAATAAATAAACATTTTTACGTTCATTCATTATCATATACACCCCTAAAACTGCACCCCAATATGCGAGATAAAACCTTCCATTTAAAACACGATAAAAGATAACATAAATAGAAAACATGAATAGAAGGAGCAGTGCTTCTTTACTTCTATTAGATGCAAAGTCGTATTCCTTTATTAATTTCTTAATAATTGATATCCAAAACGTATAAAAAAGTAGTGTGGTTAATAAAAAAGAAATACGGAAATCATTTCCAATTAACGATGTTAAATATGAATTTATAGGAATAAAGAGTTCAAAGCCTGAACTTCCTTTTCCCTGAAAACTTAAATAGATTTCTTGAAAGAATGCGTTTACGCCAAATTTAGAATATGTTTCAATTGATTTTGCATACAATCGGATATCTCCATCACTGTATGGGATAATGTAAAAGGCTAAAAGGCAGAAAAAGAGAAATATAAAAATTCGATATCTTTGAATTCTAATATTTTTAATTGCATTTACAAAAGCTCCAAAAGGCCATACTATAAATAAAATAATGGTACACAAAAAATTCATTACTTTAATCTATTTTGGACTCTTCGGAAAACATTTAAGTAATATATAAATGGTAAGATGTTTTTTAGAATATATAGTTTATTTTCCTTCTTCATTACATTTCTATAAATAGAAAGATAATTTAGTATCACCTCCTCATTAAATACAAATTCCTTATTGGCAATATTTAAAGAAAAATCACAAGCTTTTTTATAATATTTCTTATTGTTTACTAAATTGTTGGCTTCATTTACGATTTCTATTTCATCACGCCGCAATGAAGTTCCCCTTGGGGAAAAATTAGTAGATAAAAATCCATGAAAATTGACACTAGTTAATAATTCCGGTAAGTTTCGGCCGTTAACAGGAACAAAAGTTGGTATACCTAATGTCATTGCTTCCATAACACCTCGACCGGTTCCAATTACCGCATCTGCTAAATATAACATTCGAGAAGCCTTATTTGTCAAATGATTAGTCACAAACTCAACCTCAATTTTCTTTGTTTCAGCAAACTCTTTTAATCCATTAAATATTTCCTCATCTTGTATAACACCTATTATGTAAAGTTTGACTTTTTTGCCTGGGGAGGAAATTCTAGAGGTTAATTCAATTGCTTGTTTAATACTATTTTCGTAAGCCTTACTAATCCTTGCTATTCTAACAAAATTGAAAAAATTTGCGTCTTTTATAACCTCTCTTTCATCTTCTGGGAATACATCAACTTTTAAAACTCGATTTGGTATTAGGTGTATATCTGAATATTTAAAACGGTTATTACTTCTATAGGAATCATAATTTTCCTGACTAAAAAGAACAATATCACCTGTTATTTGAGCAATACTTTTTCTTTCATTTGGACCCCCACATTTTGTGTAAATAACCTTTTTGCTAAACAAGCCTGGCAGAGCCATTAATAATAAAGCTGATGAGCCATCAAAACAATGGATGACATCAGGATTGAATGTTTTAAATAACTCTTTAAATTTTTTTTGTAATGTAAAGTAACTAAACCATTTAAATTTAAAGACACCAAAATAATATGGATTTTCTTTTAAAACGGGACTTTCAGTAAGCCCAATACTTACTATTTTTATATCAGCTTTTTGCGCTACAGCTCTGCTTATATGGTCTAAAGAATTAACGTGGCCACCTCTTCCATGTCCATTACCAGTAATAACAAATAAAATCTTCATCTAATAAATAATTCTTTGTTCAACCTCTAAGTTTATACTATAATGATCAAAAACCTTAGTTTTGATATTTTCGATTAAGTCTAATATATCCTGGCCTGTGGCATTACTTTTATTAACAATAAACCCGCTATGTTTCTCTGAAACCTGTGCTCCACCAATTTGAAATCCTTTTAGACCTAATTCATCTATCATTGGTCCTACGAATTTCCCAGGAGGTCTTTTAAAAACACTCCCGCAGTTTGGAAATTCACGAGGTTGTTTATCCCAGCGTCTTTCCTTACTATCTTTCATTATTTTCTCTATTTTCAAAGGATCTCCTTTTTCTAATTGAAACCAAGATTTTAAGACGATTTTATCCTTGTTTTTTTGGAAAAAACTATTTCTATAATCAAAACCAATTTCAGAGTTCGACTTTTCCTTTATAAGCATATCTTCCAAATCAAGATACCTGACTTTTAATAAAATATTTTTTGTTTCACCCTCCTTAGTCCCAGCATTCATAACTATAGCACCCCCCACAGAACTGGGTATGTCATATAAAAACTCTGCTCCTGTAAGTCCATGTTTTAAAGCCATTTTACTCACTTCTAATATTGTAGCACCAGCTTCCGCTTCAATAACATTACCAGAAACCTTTATGGAATCGAAATAACCATTAAGAATAATAAATAGTTCCTGATAATAAGCTCTGCTTAAAATCGTATTGTTCCCATTTCCTAAAACAATATAAGATTGATGCTCTTTACTCTGAAAAAAGGTCAGCAAATCATTCTCATTTTCAGGAAAATATCCAACTGAACAAATAGATTTTGTACGATATGAATTATAATTAGTTAAGTCGAGATTTTCTACAATTTTCATTTTCTGATTTTTTTAATTATTTCGAAAATAGGGTCAAAATCAGATTTTTTATAGGTGATTATTTCCTTTACAGAGATTTTAGATGACTTACTGTACAGGAATAGAAATGCAATTCCAGCACAAGCGTAACTAATAGTAGAGGCGATAGCAGCACCATCTGCCTGATATTTTGGTATAAGTAAAAAATTTAAGATAACATTTATTATTAACGCAGGAGCCATAACAAATAGGGATACCCATGGTTTGCCTTTGCCTGCTAAATCCATATTCATTACCTTAAAAATGGTTAGCAAAATCACACCGGGCATCAAATAGTTTAGAACAGATATACTTTCTCTAAACTCCTCACCAAACAGGCCTATAATAATAATATCAGAAAAAAATACCAAAACAATGGAAGCGGCACTAATTGCAAGAAAGGATAAACGCAGCAATTGCGCAATTTTTTTAGAAAAAGCTAGACCATCTTTAGAAACAGCACTTCTGGCAAAAACAATTGTTCCCATCAACATAGGAATTTGCCACAGGTGTTGCGTAATATTAGAGCCTTTGCTATATATTCCGGTTTCAAAATTAGTACTTAACAAGTCCAACAAGATAATATCCAATCTATAATTAAGGTTCATTACCAAAAGGGCTAAAGCATAAACAAAACCCAAGCTTAACATCTTCCTGATAATCTTCCAGTCAACTTTAATACTAAATGATTTAAAAAATTTATTTTTAAAGATTAAAAGAACTGCAATAAATAAAGGACCTCCAGTCAGCGCAATTAAATAACCGTTTATTCCCATTGGGAATATTAGAATAAACATTACCGTTGAAACTAAGATGACCACGCTGGGAATCCAATTGATCTTATTAAAAGTGCGGATTTGATTTTTTCCAAGAAAATAACCAGAATTATAAGTGTTAAATAAGCTGAATGGAATTGGTGAAAGGGCCAACATTATATACATTAAATTCTCACCTGAATTACTGAGATATCTTATCAGCAGAAAACAACTAATTAGACTTACAAATGTGCTAAAAAACCAAATTTGAGTAATGGCCCGTTTCACTTGCTCATCCGTGTAAATTGATTTTCCGATAAAATAAGTGGTAGACTGGCTGATTCCCAAAGAACCTATTGTCATAAAAAGCCCAGGATATACCAAAAGAGACGCAATGAGACCATTTTTTTCTGGCCCAAGAACTCGGGCAATTATTATTGAAGTAGTTAAACCACTAATGATCATTACACCTTTTGAAAAACCAATGCTGGTGAAATCTCTCAAAAAATTACTCATTATTCCTCTTTTGAAATATTTTACACGGGATTCCAACAGCGACTGAATTGGCAGGGACATCAATATTAACGACTGAATTAGCACCTACAACAGCATTTTCTCCAACAGTGACTCCTCCAATTATTTTACAGCCCGCATATAATTTTGCGCGTCTTTTAATAATCGGATATTTTTTAACCTCTCCCTGTTTACCATGGCTTCCTAAAGTTACATTTTGCCAAATTCTGACATCATCCTCTATTATAGTCTTATTCCCTATTACTATACCTACAGGATGCCCAAAGACTACTCTTTTCCCTATGATTATGTCGTATGAAATATCACAGGACCATTTATACATCTGACGGTTCTTTAAGATTCTACTGTAAAACCGTAAAAAAGGATTAGGACTTTTACTAAACCTTTGTCCCAATCTGATATTTATAAGTAATTTAAAAGGGTGATTGAAGAAAAAGTTTAATATAATATCAGGAAAGGACCTCTTGGCAGGAGGTAAATCTGCAATTATTCGCTTAAATACTCCCATTTGATTCTATGCTTACTCCTAAATCTAACAACTTCTTTTCTAAATTTTCGTATCCTCTATGTATTTGCCATGAATTTTTAATTTCAGTTTCTCCTTCAGCAGTTAGACCCGCCAAAAGAAGCGATATTCCTGCTCTAAGATCAAGAGCTGTAACAGTTGCCCCTACAAGTTTATTTCCTCCTTCAATGATTAACATATCTCCAACCACTTTATATTTCACACCCAGTTTTTTCATTTCTTCTGCATAAGCATATCTACCGGGAAAGCGCAAGTCAATGATCTTAGACTGCCCTTGAGATAATGCTCCATAAATAGCAAATAAAGGTTGCATATCAGAGTTTATACCTGGATAAGGTCCCGTGCTTATCTCTATGGGAAAAGGTTTACCTCCCCTTACTATTAAGCTATTTTCACCTTTGTAAAATTTCATTCCACTTTCCTTTAAATAAACTAAAGGTACCTCCAGATGTTCAAAAGGAAAATTTTGAATTTCCACATCACCGTTAGTAATAACCGATCCAATTGCCCAAGTAAGAGCCTCCATGTTGTCGGGAATTACAGTATGCTTAACACCCTTTAATCTTTCCACTCCTTCAATCTCAATACATTGCTGCCCGTAAACTTTAATCTTTGCTCCCATCTTATTGAGCATTTTTATTAGATCTATTATTTCAGGCCGAATATGTGGATTCCAAACCCTGGTCATTCCCTTTGCTAAACAGCTTGTGAGAATCGCATTCTCTGTGGCACCGGTAGATCTCATGGGCAAGGTGATTTCCGCACCCCTTAAAGGAAAATTTTTTGTTTCGGTGCACAAATACTCTCCTTCTTCATAAACTCTGGCACCTAAAGCTTCCAATACCTGAACGTGAATATCATACTTACGTTCACCTAATTTACATCCTCCAGGTAAAGGGACTTTTCCACTTCCAAATCTACCGGTTAGTGAACCAAGGATTAGTAAAGAATTACGAATTGAGCGTTCGTCCCATAATAGCTCGGTATTAATTTTATTGTTTTCTTCTATTCTTAAGTATCCATCGCTTTCAATACAAGTCTTCCCCATTGCGTTTAACATCCCTATATGCACTTGCATATCCAGTAAACCGTTGGGAGAATTAAATAATTCTACATTTTCATCGGTTAATATAGAAGCAGTTAAAAGTTTTAATCCACAATTTTTTGCTCCGCTTAGGGTTACTTTACCTTCTAGCTTTGATTTCCTAACTATTAGAGTTTTATTATCCATTTTTTTTTATCTTCCTGAATTAACCCAGGATTTACTTTAAATATTTATAACTGCAATTTTTTAACCTAACTACTCTGCCCTAGTGCATAAAACTCAAACCCCATCTCTTCCTTGATCTTTCTATCCAACAATCTGCGACCATCAAAAATAAAAGCAGGTTTAAGCATGTTTTCATATATTTTACCCCAGTCCAGTTGCTTAAACTCATCCCACTCGGTCAAGACTGCAATTGCGTGAGAATCTTTTGTAGCCTCATAAGGATTATTTACCACTTTAACTCTTGCCCTGTTTACTTCTGAAGACCGGGTGTTCAAATAATCCAGGTCTGCATAGATTTGCTCCGGTTTAACTTTAGGATCGTAAACCACGATCTCTGCCTGTTCGTTCAATAGATAATCAGCAACATAGATTGCAGCAGACTCACGGGTGTCATTGGTATCTTTTTTAAACGCCCAGCCCAACAGTGCGATTTTTTTACCTGAAACCGTGTTAAATAAGGTTTGAACCATTTTTACTGCAAACCTTCTCTTTTGATGGTCATTCATTATTATCACCTGTTCCCAGTAGTCGGCAACTTCATTTAAACCATAGGATTTAGCGATATATACCAAATTCAGGATATCCTTTTGAAAACAAGAACCTCCAAAACCTACCGAGGCTTTCAAAAATTTTGGTCCAATACGGGAGTCCATACCCACGGCCTTTGCAACTTCCTCCACATCGGCTCCGGTTTTTTCGCATATTTCGCTCATCGCGTTAATACTTGAAATTCGTTGAGCCAGAAAAGCATTTGCAGTTAACTTAGACAACTCAGAAGACCAAATATTTGTGGTAAGAATTTGGGCTTTAGGGATCCAGGAAGTGTAAATACTAACTAATGCATCCACCGCTTTTTTCCCTTTTTCAGTATCAATACCCCCACCAATTAAAACCCTGTCCGGGTTCAATAGATCCTGCACTGCAGTTCCTTCAGCTAAAAATTCAGGATTGGAAAGAATTTGAAAATTCACCCCATTTCCGGTATTGTCCAAAATGCTTTTTAAAGCTTCAGCCGTCCTCACCGGCAAAGTAGATTTTTCAACAATAATTTTATCGGTTTTGGAAACCCTTGCAATTTGTCGGGCACAAAGTTCGATATATTTTAAATCGGCCGCCATTCCTTTTCCAATTCCGTAGGTTTTGGTAGGGGTGTTTACCGAGATAAAGATCAATTCGGCTTCATCTATTGCCTTATCAACTTCTGTAGAGAAAAACAAATTTCTCCCCCTGGCTTCTTTGACAATTGCAAATAATCCCGGTTCATAAATAGGAATATTCTCCACATCTTCATCGTTCCAGGCAGCGATCCTTTTTTCGTTGATATCTACAACGGTTACATTTATATCAGGACATTTTTGTGCAATTACGGCCATTGTTGGACCACCTACGTAGCCGGCGCCTATGCAGCAGATGTTTTTAATCTTCATTTTAAATACAGATTTCGCGGATTGTTTTAGTATTGAGATGTGAGTATTGAGTATTGAGCAAAAAAAAGTACGAGGTTAGAAGTAAAAAAGTTTCAACAAACCATAAACTACAAACCACAAACAGAAATTTTAGAACTTGGAATCTGCTTTTCGTTAAGAACTTTTTTTACATCATAAACAACTGCATTTTTATTTTTCAAGCGATCCAAATCCATTTTCAAAAACTCTTTATGCGCCACGGCCAGGACTACGGAATCAAACTTTTGTCCTTCCCTTCGACTACACCTACCCTCTGGGTCGGCGTGCTCAGTGCAGGCTTTAAGCTCAGGATGACAAGTAAGGTTATATTCGTGCTTTATTGCATCAGGATTGGCAAGGGGATCGTAAATGCTGATGTTGGTGGCGTATTGCTGCAGTTCTTTTACAACATCCGCCACCTTGGTATTGCGTAATTCGAGCCATTTTTCCTTAAAGCTGCTTTTTCAAATCATATTTATTTTAAATTTCCCCAATACCACTTCACAGCTTCTTTTAATCCTGCATCAATTCTAAATTTCGGTTCGTAGTTTAATCTTTCTTTCGCTTTTTCTATAGATGCTAAAGAATGAGGAATATCTCCGGCGCGGTTTGGACCTTGCTTAATTTCTACATCACCTATTTTAGTATCATATGCTGCCAGGTACTCTTTTAATAAGGTGGTCAATTCCAACAAATTTGTCCCGTCACCCACTGCCGTATTGTACACCTGGTTTACGGCTTCCTTATTTTCGTTCACCAAAGCCAGCAAATTCATCTGGATTACATTGTCTATATAGGTAAAATCCCGGGAATAAGTCCCGTCACCGTTAATAAGAGGGCTTTCGTAATTCATTAACTGGATCACAAACTTGGGGATCACGGCGGCATAAGCGCCATTGGGGTCTTGTTTGCGGCCAAAAACATTAAAATAACGCAGGCCAATTGTATCTAAACCATAAGCTTTTTGAAAAATGTCAGCATAAAGTTCGTTTACATACTTTGTAATGGCATACGGAGAAAGCGGCTTCCCAATTTCATCTTCAAGTTTGGGCAGCTTTACAGAATCACCATAAGTAGAGGAACTGGCAGCATATACAAAACGTTTTACACCGGCATCCCTTGCGGCCACGAGCATATTTAAAAATCCTGAGACGTTTACCTCATTGGTGGTAATAGGATCGTTAATGGAACGGGGAACCGAGCCCAAAGCCGCTTCATGCAGGATATAATCCTGAGCTTCACAAGCCTTTTTACAGGTTTCCAAATCGCGAATATCCCCTTCAATTAAAGTGAAATTTTTGTGATCTTTTATAGCTTCAAGGTTTTCCCTTTTACCGGTAGAAAAATTGTCCAAACAGGTCACCCGGGCTTTTAAACTAATTAATTCTTCGCACAAATTAGATCCTATGAATCCGGCGCCACCGGTAACTAAAACTTTTTTGTTTTCTAAGCTCTTGAATTGTTCTTGCAATATTGATTGGTTTTAAAAATAGTATTGAGTTGTGAGTATTGAGTGAAAGAAAGTACGAGGTTAGAAGTACGAAGTTAGAAGTCAAAAAAAGTTTAACCACAAACAGAAAACTTACAACTTGGAATCTGCTTTCTCATTAAGAACTCCTTTCACATCATACACCACTGCATTTTCGTTTTTTAAGCCTTCCAAATCCATTTTCAAAAACTCTTTATGTGCGACAGCCAATACCACGGCATCAAACTTTTGCGTTGGCAGGTTTTGGGTGGTTTCCAGGTTATACTCGTGCTTTACGGCTTCGGGATTGGCAAGGGGATCGTAAATGGTGATGTTGGTGCCGTATTGCTGCAGTTCTTTTACAACATCGGCCACCTTGGTATTGCGTACATCGGGGCAGTTTTCCTTAAAGGTGATGCCAAGAACCAAGATGTTCGCGCCTT
>Ga0314772_1001359_pt1 | contig 11007 bp, 10 predicted proteins | sample MetaGCBIW2018_FD_204520 | JGI IMG/M metagenome (GOLD analysis project Ga0314772, IMG submission 204520) | Cryopeg brine microbial communities from Beaufort Sea near Barrow, Alaska, United States - CBIW 2018 | ecosystem: Environmental > Aquatic > Marine > Coastal | place: USA: Alaska | collected... | reverse complement strand
AAACCGGCCTGGACCCAGGCATCATTTCCAATTGCCTGCAGTTCGACAGCGAGGAAGCCTGCACGAATTCCCAAAAGGGTAACTGGTTGGCGCGGCTGGCGCAGTTACGGCGCATCAGGCATTAAGGGTAGGTGACAACTGACGATCTGCTGGCTGGGAGCCCCCATGGCGAAGGAAATAGAAAACCCCTGCAACTCTATCTGTCAATTGGACAGCGGCGTTTGCCGGGGTTGTGGCCGCACACGGGCGGAAATCAAAGCCTGGAAAGGAATGAAACGGCCCGAGAAACAGACGGCTGTAAAAGCGGCGGGTCTGAGGCTGAAAAAACGGAAAACGAAGGATTGGTAAAAACCCAGCCCAGAACAACCTCTTTCAGTACCGGAAACACGCACGTTTACGTTGATCAAGTAGTTACATGATGTTATGTTATAACATACCAGTTAAGGGGAGATGACCGACTGTTGGGGTGCGCATTCCCCCAATGACTTGCGCCACGACCCCAGTCTTGCCAAACAGCGTGGAATATAAGGAGTCAAACGATGACCGCGGATCTTCCTGATGTCGCAAAAAACCAAGTGGGGCAGGGGGGTGCTCCGCTGGATTGGGTGGGGATGGAAAACATCAGCCTTCCTGTAGTGCTTAGTGAAGCCAGTCAGGTGTCCTATACATCCGGCAGCGCATCCGTATTTGTAAATGTTCCATCGGGGCCGCTGGCTGTGAAAGGTATCCACATGTCGCGGCTTTACCAGCTACTCAATACCTCGTCGTCCAGTGCACTAACCCCGGGACTGCTTCGGAGCCTGTTGGCATCAGCCATTGCAAGCCATCAGGATTGTGGTTCCGAAAAGGCAAAAATCACTTACTCGTTCAACTTTCTGACTCTGCGCGATGCGTTAGTCACTCCCGATATTTCAGGGTGGCAGAGTTACTTGGTCTCATTGTCTGCTGAAAGAGATGACGATAGAAAGTGCGAGCAAATATGGCTATCGGTGGATATTACATACTCGTCAACTTGTCCGTGCTCAGCCGCACTGTCCCGGCAGGTTCTGCGGGATGCGTTCACCAACGATCACTTTGGAATGACACAGGTATCGGTGAATGATGTGGCTCTTTGGCTCGACCAAAATGGCAGCGTCGCAACACCCCACAGCCAACGGAGCATTGCCCGTGTATCCGTTCCGTTGGATATGGCGCGGCCAGACCGCCTTGGCCTCATCGATCTGATTGATCGTTCTGAAGCAGCGCTTTCAACGCCGGTGCAAACGCTGGTTAAACGAGCCGATGAGCAGGCATTTGCTCGGCTCAATGGCGCAAATCTGATGTACGTGGAAGATGCCGTTCGGCGGTTGTCAGCAGCACTCACGCCACATTATAAGGAAGTTGGGGTCACAGTACGCCACCTCGAAAGCCTGCATGCCCACGATGCGGTTGCTTCCATCGGCCCGGCTATGGGCGGGTTGGCGCCATGATTGATGCGCCTGACATCTTCATTTTCAACACACTGAGTAAGCGCAAAGAGGCGTTGGTCACCGCCGAATCAGATCGAGTAACCCTCTATGTCTGCGGACCTACGGTGTACAACTATTCGCACCTCGGCAATGCCCGCCCAGCAGTGGTGTTCGATCTGCTGGTCAACCTCCTGAAAACCAGATACAGCGAAGTGGCCTATGCCCGGAATTTCACCGATATTGATGACAAGATAAACCATGCGGCCGCGGCGGAAGGGAGTTCAATTGACACTGTTGCAACGCGTTTTATCAATGCGTATCACCGGGATATGGACGCGCTGGGTGTGGCACGACCGCAATGGGAACCCCGGGTCACCCATCATATTCCTCAGATAATTGCTCTGATTGCCCGGCTTCTCAAAAAAGGGCATGCCTACAGTCACAAAGGGCACGTGTTGTTCAGTATTGCTTCCTACCCAGAGTACGGGCTTCTCTCTGGCCGAAATATGAATAGCGTGAGCGCCACTGTGTTAAATGATCCGGCGCCCTATAAGCGGCACCCTCTCGACTTTGTGCTCTGGAAGCCATCTACGGATGACCAGCCGGGGTGGGACAGTCCCTGGGGAGTCGGCCGACCGGGCTGGCACGTTGAATGCAGCGCGATGGTGGGCAGCCTTTTCGGATCGACGATTGATATACACGGAGGGGGTCAGGACCTGATTTTCCCCCATCATGAGAATGAACTGGCTCAGAGCACCTGCGCGTATGACGGCCAGTTGTATTGCAAATACTGGATGCACAACAGCTTCGTTACCGTTGAGAATGCCAAAATGTCCAAGTCTGTTGGCAATGTGGTTCTGGTCAAAGATTTGCTCACGGACAGTTCTGGAGCAGCCGTAAGGTTTGCGCTGTTGATGAGCCATTACCGGTCTCCGTTGAACTGGACCGCTGCCCGGCTAGAGGAGTCAGAAAGAACAATTGAGCGCTGGCAACGGTTAATCAAAACGAGCGGCTGTCTTCCCGAAGTCGGAACGCACGGGACTCAGCCCGACAGCGTTTTTCTTGCCGCACTTCGTGATGATCTGAACACCCCCGGCGCTATTGCGCGCCTGCATGAATGTTTCCGCGAACTTGCAACGTCGCGTTCAACAACGGGCCGAAAAGGCATTGCGTCTAAAATTCTTGCCTCAGCGAGAATGCTGGGTCTTTTTCAGCATCACCAGGGCACGGCCGACACCTTTGAGAACACGATTAAACCATCCTCGGTCAAGTGGATCGAAGTGCGGATAGAGCAACGCAATATTGCGCGGAAAGCGGGGAATTTTGAGTTGGCGGACATCATTCGGTCCGAATTACTGGCCAGGCACGTCCGGTTGGACGATACCCGGAGCGGAACAACATGGGAGGCGATTGCTCAGCCTTCCGCTAACAGAGAAGTGGTATAGAAATGGCAACATCCCAACTGGAGGTATCAAATGATTCGTAAGAATCCGAATGGTGATCTGCCGAGAGTTCATCAGGATGCGTTTGTGGACCCTACGGCAATTATTTGTGGAAAAGTCATCATTGAAAAGAATGTATTTGTTGGCCCTTACGCTGTCATTCGTGCCGACGAATCCAACGACAATAGAGACATGGAACCCATTGTCATAAAAGAGGGTTCGAATATTCAGGATGGCGTTGTCATTCATTCAAAATCAAGTGCTTCGGTTACGATTGGCGTTGGCGCATCCATCGCGCACAGAGCAATCGTGCATGGACCCTGTAGTGTCGGCGACGGCGCTTTTATTGGATTCAATTCCGTTTTGTTTAACTGCAGTGTGGGTGAGGGCAGCGCGATACGCCACAATGCCGTCGTTGACGGGGTAGCGTTGCCATCAGGCTTCTATGTTCCCTCAACTACGCGGATAGGCCCGCAAACAAACCTCGCTGAAATCCCTAGAATGTCGCCAGCGGCGTCTGCTTTTTCCGAGGATGTTGCGCAAACCAATCTCAAACTGGTTCGAGGCTACAAAGCGATTCAAAATGAACTGTGATGAACAGGCGCTGCACTCAGAGCAAAAACAGGCACTGAAATTTGCCGACTTGCTCATCAGAAATGCCCAGGTAATGCTGCCCTGGGGGTGTGAAGAGCTCGATGTTGCCTGCATCGAAGGTCGCATTGTGGCCATTGGCGAATCTGCGTGGAAGGGACGAGAAACCATTGACGCATCAGGCCTGCACCTGTTACCTGGCGTCATTGACTCACAGGTTCATTTCCGCCAACCCGGTCTAGAGCACAAAGAGACCATTGAAGCAGGTACACGGGGGGCGGTTTTGGGCGGTATCACTGGCGTTTTTGAAATGCCCAACACTAACCCCTTGACGCTGACCCAGTCCGACCTTCAACAAAAACTGACGATTGCCGAGAACGACGCGTGGTGCAATTACGCATTTTACGTCGGTGGCTCGCCTAAAAACGTGCACCTGCTGGAGGCTTTGGAGCAGCACGCAGGCTGTGCCGGTGTGAAAATATTCATGGGCAGCTCATTCGGTGAACTCCTCGCCGAAGACGACGAAGTCCTGGAGCGCATTCTTGCAAGCGGCAACCGCCGCGTCTCGATACACGCCGAAGATGAAGCCCGCCTGAGACAAAGACGCGCCCTCGCAGAGCAGAGTGGCGATGTGCGTGACCATCCGAACTGGCGGGATGTTGAAAGTGCCTTCCGTGCGACACGGCGTATTGTCAGTATCGCCCGCAAAACCAATAGGCCCATTCACATTCTCCACATTTCCACCGAAGAAGAACTTGCGTTTCTCGCGGGGCACAAGGATATCGTAACGGTGGAGGCATTGCCCCAACACCTGACGATGGTCGCACCCGATTGCTACGAGCAACTCGGTACGCTCGCACAGATGAATCCGCCCATACGGTCTCTTCGACACAGGGACGCGCTCTGGCGCGGAATAAACAACGGCATAATCGATGTCTTGGGCAGTGATCACGCCCCGCATACATGGCAAGAAAAGCAGCTTCCTTATCCCGATACACCCAGCGGTATGACCGGTGTGCAAACACTGCTTCCCGTAATGCTGAACCATGTGAACGAGGAAAGAACCAGCTTGTCGCGTATCGTTGACTTGCTTTGTAGCGGGCCCGCCCGTGTCTTTGGGATGGTTGGCAAAGGTCGTATTGCGGTTGGGAACGATGCTGATTTCACCATCGTAGATCTGAAGGCAACCCGAACGGTCAGAGATGAGGATATGGCCAGTATGTCAGGATGGAGCCCGTACGCTGGTGTTACGTTAACGGGGTGGCCTGAAATAACCATTATCTCTGGCAAACCCGTCATGCGTTCCGGCCAGTTGATCGGTCAGCCCAGGGGCCGCCCCATCGTTTTCCGCAATGAATTACGAAACCGGGAACCATCAGAACAGACAATAAGAGGTGTCCCTCGTGGCCGATGACGGACAACATGGTACTGACAGATCTTTCTTCTCGGACCGCATCAGTATTAAGCAAGTGGAGGAAGGGCATACTCTGGCTCCGAAGTTTGATTCATCGGGGCTCATCGCGTGTGTGACGACCCATGCTGATTCAGGTGAGGTGCTCATGCTGGGGTACATGAACGAAGACGCATTGACTTGCACCATTGAGTCGGGGGAAGCGCATTATTGGAGCCGGTCAAGGCAACAACTCTGGCACAAGGGAGGCACCAGTGGACACATCCAGACTGTTGTCGAAATACGAATAGATGATGATCAGGATGCCGTATGGCTGCGAGGCAGGCAGGCTAGCTGCCACGTTGGTTACAGGTCTTGTTTTTACCGGACGATAAACGGGAACAAGGCGCAATCGGCCCCGACACTGAGCTTTATTGAAACTGGAAAAGTGTTTGATCCGTCAGAGATCTATGGCGACGCACCAAATCCAACCATTCTATAACGTTTTTCACCATGAACGTCGCAACCATTTTTATGCGAGCGTTTTAATTGTAATGTTATAACGTATTTATAAAATAGTAAGGAGCGCTTAATGAATAAAGTTCCAGTTACAGTCCTCACCGGCTATCTCGGTGCTGGCAAAACAACACTGCTTAATCGCATCCTCTCGGAACAGCACGGCAAGCGCTACGCGGTGATTGTTAATGAATTTGGCGAGATTGGTATCGACAATGACCTGGTTGTTGGGGCGGACGAAGAAGTGTTCGAAATGAACAACGGCTGCATCTGCTGCACAGTCCGGGGCGATCTGATCCGAATTATTTCAGGTTTGATGAAACGCCTGAAAGGCTTTGACGCCATCATTCTTGAGACAACAGGAATTGCCGATCCGGCGCCGGTGGCGCAAACATTTTTCGTAGACGATGAGGTGAGGGCGAAAACGTCATTGGACGCCGTGGTAACGGTGGTTGATGCCAAGAACCTGCCAGCGCGACTGGCTGACAGTTCAGAGGCAGCCGAGCAGATAGCGTTTGCCGATGTAATCCTGCTCAATAAAGTCGGCCTGGTGTCTGAGGAGGAACGTAAAGGACTTGAGAGTCGCATCCTGGGCATGAACCCTTATGCCCGAATTATTCCTAGCAACTACTGCGATGTGCCGCTTGACCAGATTCTCAATCTAGGAAGCTTTGATCTGGAAAGGATCGTCGCGCTGGAGCCCGGGTTTCTCACCGAAGATCATGACCACGAGCACGACGATACGATAAAAAGTATTTCACTGAAGAGCAACGTTCCTCTGGATTCGGACCGATTCGAATCCTGGATAATGGAGGTGCTGCGCACCCAGGGCGTGAATATTCTTCGGTGTAAAGGCATTCTGGATTTGGTCGGCATGGATCAACGGTATGTGTTCCAGAGTGTTCATATGCTTGCTGATGGTACTGCCACCCAGCCCTGGCGAGCTGACGAAAAACGCGAAAGTCGCCTTGTATTCATCGGCCGTGATCTTGATGAAGCAGCCTTAACGGCAGGATTCAGAGCCTGTAAAGCAGGCACTGTCCATGGCTAAGGCACCGTCTCTGATTGAACGCCTCGGTCGGGTCTGGCAACTATCGGATTATGTGGTCGCCTGCTGTTTCGAGCGCTCGGGTGCCCTGGCATTCGCACTGGGCGACGGCTCGCTGACCGTCATTCCGCATGCGGATGGCGAGCCGCTGACAGTGCAGGCACATGCAGGGGGCTGCCTGAGCCTGGCTGCGGCTCCGGGCGGGGGGTTTATCAGTGGCGGTGACGATGGACGGTTCCTGGCAATATCCGTGGCCGGAGAAGTGACGGAGCTGGCCAACTACCCCGGTCGCTGGCTAGACAATGTGAGCAGTCATCCGGCCGGCGTCATTGCCTGCTCCGAAGGCAAGCGTTTACATCTAACCCGTATCGGCAAACCCACGATCAGTTTCGAGTATCCCAGCACCGTAGGCGGCTTTTGTTTCTCCCCGGATGGCAAGCGCGTCGCCGTGGCTCATTACGGTGGCGTGAGTATACGCGCCGTTGACGACCAACACTCCGGAGTGCTGACCTTGAAGTGGGCAGGCTCGCACCTGGACGTGACCTGGAGCCCGGATTCAAGATTTATCCTATCGGCAATGCAGGAGAACTGCATTCGGGGTTGGCGCCTGAAGGACAAACAGGACCTCCACATGAGCGGATACGCCAGCAAGGTGAAATCCTGGGCCTGGGTCGCTGGTGGGCGTTATCTGGCAACCAGTGGCGCCGACGTTATCCCGTGCTGGCCGTTTACCGGTCGCAAAGGGCCATTGGGCAAAGAGCCTGTTTCTCTGGGTTATGCCGAATCCGGACTGGTCACGGCCGTTGCTGCGGCACCTGACTATCCATTGGTGGCTGCCGGTTACGATGACGGGCTCGTGCTAATTACCCAACTGGCTGATGGTGATGACAATGAGCAGGCTGCAGTCATCAAACCGGCCGGGGGTGGCGGCGTTACCGATATCGCCTGGGCGCTCGACGGGAAATATCTCGCGGTAGCAACGGAACAGGGGTTTGCCGGTATTCTGCCAACAGCCGCTTAATATTTGCCAGCTCGGTCCCCGATACGTGGAGTGAAAATTGCTAAATCAAAGAGTGTCAATATGAAAATCACCAAAGCAGTGCCAACCAATATCATCACCGGATTCCTGGGGGTGGGCAAAACCACTGCCATTTTGCACCTGCTGGCCAATAAACCCGCCAATGAGCGTTGGGCGGTATTGGTTAATGAGTTCGGCGAAATAGGTATCGACGGCGGTTTAATGGCTGGAGGCCAGGGGGCTCAAAGCGGCGTTTTTATTCGCGAGGTACCCGGCGGCTGCATGTGTTGCGCTTCAGGTTTGCCCATGCAAATGGCGTTGAACAGATTATTGATGACTGCAAAGCCAGACCGGTTGCTCATCGAACCGACGGGGTTGGGGCACCCTCAAGAAGTTATTGAGTCTTTGCGGCAGCCGCATTACGCCTCTGTTATTGACTTGAGAGCGACGCTGACCCTGGTTGATCCTCGACGCATACGAGATGCGCGTTATACCCGGAACGCCACATTCATCCAGCAAATTGCAGTAGCCGATGTACTTGTGGCGAATAAATCGGATCAGTGTACGGATAAAGACTTTTCTTCCCTGGATGCTTACCTTGTTGAAAAAGCCTGTCACGAAAAGCCGTTGTATCGAGTGAGTTTCGGGGAGATCCCGTTCACGGCTCTTTTGGCCCCTTCTGCCCACGCAACGTCCGAGCCTGAATCGTCGAGGCGCTTTACGATGCCCGCATTATCAAAAAACGCCTTTGGGCAACCCGAATCCACAGAGCGTTCAGATCACAGGCCATTGCCTGAGGGTGATTACATTAAAATCAAAAAACAGGCTGACGGTTTTACGTCGGTTGGCTGGCGTTTTCACGCCAGCATTCTGTTTGATAGGGGACGGTTGTTTGAGTTCTTTTCCGGTCTTACCCTGCAAAGGGTTAAAGCCATATTCATTACGCCAGACGGTGTTTTTGGCTATAACTTCAGTGATCAGGCGTTAACCGAGGTGGAGTTAGACGAGGCCCAGGAGAGTTGTATCGAAGGCATCGACAACGACGAGACGGTTTTTGAAGGTTTTGAAACTCGCCTTCTAGACTGTAAGGCGCGCGTCAGTTGATGTCTTGACGCCCTTCATCTTCTTCAGTGGTCCGAGTGGATTGCGGCGACCCGGTTGCCAAAACAAGATCGGAGCTGATTCGAGACTGCATCGACGCCAGTTGTTTGCTGACGTGTGCCTTAAAGGAGGCAAGCTCGATATCAGGCACTTTGGCGGCAGTCGGGATATCCGCGGTCAGCGGATTAACGGGTTGGCCGGCCACATGAAGCTCGAAATGCAGGTGGGGGCCTGTTGTGCGTCCCGACTTGCCTGTTAGTGCTATTTTTTGGCCCCGCTTTATTTTTTGACCTCGTTTGACCAGAACTTTGCTCAAGTGGAGGTAACGTGTTTCAAAGGTACCACTGTGACTGATATCGATATACCGCCCGGCAAAGGGATGGTTGCCAACACGCGAAACGACGCCGTCGCCGGTGCTTACAATGGGTGTGCCGACAGGTGTTGCGAGATCGACACCGTTATGGGGTGATCGTCTGCCGGTAATCGGATGGAGACGATCAGGACTGAACGGGGAACTTATTCTGAAGTGTTTTTCGGTGGGCCAACGCAAAAATGCCAGCAAAACGCTCTCGCCGGTCTCGTCATAGTAGTTGCCATCGTTGAAGAGAAACGCGTTATAGGTTTTAGGCCCGCGGAGCAGGGATACCGCTTCAATTCGTTGGCGGCCCGTTGGCGTATTGTGAGTCATCTCGCGATCCGTGATAACAGTGAAAGTATCGCCTGATCTGAGGTCCCGCCGAAAATCAATCTTGCGTTTCAGAAGGTGAGCCACTTCGGCCACCTGGGTTTTACTCAGCCCCGACTTGACGGCAGAGGCATAAAAGCTGCCATTAATGGCCCCCCGGGTAATAGCTGAGCGCCAGTGCGTCTCGGATTCCTGTTTCAGGGCGACAAATGCGCCATCGTCCTGGCGGGCAAAGGTAATGGTTCTGGCCGCATCAATGCCCAGTACTAATGCCTCAAGCGCCCGGTGCTTGTCGTACTTGAAGGTGACCCGTTTTCCGGGTTGCAGTGTTTCAAGGGATAGATACTCAACGTCAGCTTCCAGAACCTGGTACAACACAGACGCAGCAATACCTTCTGATTCGAAAATGTCACTTAGGGTATCCCCCTTTTTGATCACATATCTTTGTGTTCCGGGCTTATCGGCAAGCGGCGAGGGCAGGGCTTCGGGCTCAGTCGCGAGGGCTAAATGCCCATTTGGCTGAGCATTCAGGGAGCGGGGATTGTCCAGTTGGATTGATACGGCGCCGGAATGCTCTGGTGAAGCGAAAATAGCGACAGCAACGAAAACGATCGCCAATGACAATAGGGTCTTATGGGTAAGTGTAAAAAAGTGTCGAAATAACATGGTTGCGAACTGTCTCCCCGAACTGCCTATAATCGCCCGTCAGGCATGAGTTTTTTGTGGCTGGATGAAGTACCGGAAAACGCTGGATACACCGAAAAACACAGCGACAATACAGACGATTGTTGGACCTGTCGGGGTGTCCATAACGTAAGACGCCTGCAAGCCGGCCAGTGAGGCACCGCACCCGATAATCGCTGCAATAATGGCCATGGTTTCTGGCGTTCTGCTGAAGGGGCGAGCCGTCGCTGCCGGTATGATCAGCATGGCGGCAATCAGCAACACTCCCACTACCTTAATGGCAACAGCCACAACAACCGCTAACGATAAGGTGAGAATCATTTTCTCTCGCTTGGGCGAAATGCCACTTGCGCAAGCGAGTTCAGGGTTAACGGTTGATGTAAGCAGAGCCGACCAGCGCCAACCAACCAGTGTGAGAACAAGGGCTGCGCCACCCCAAATAACACCAAGGTCAAGGGTGCCGACAGAAAGAATGTCACCAAACAGATAGGCCATCAGGTCGATGCGAATACCCGACAAAAAGGAGACTGCCACCAGGCCAAAAGCCAGCGAAGAGTGCGACAAGACACCAAGCAGGGTATCCATGGCGTAACCGCGTTCACTCAGAATTGTAACGGCCAGAGCCATTAACAGCGATACCACCAAAACCCCCGCAAATATTGGTATGGATAACGTGAGTGACAAAGCTACCCCCAGAATGGCGGCATGTGCGGTTGCATCGCCGAAAAAAGCCATACGTCGCCAAACAATAAAGCAGCCAAGCGGCGCCGCGGCGATTGCGACACCGAGGCCGGCGAGGGACGCACGAAACATAAAATCATTGAACATTAAAGAGCTTCCTCGTGCCGAGACGTCGCATGGCCATGGTGGTGGTTCTGGTTATCATAGCTAGCGAACATTTCTGCATTATCGAGGCCGAATAATAATCGATACTCGGGAGTAATCTTGACAACCTCAGGCGCGCCTTCGCAACAAATACGGCCGTTCAGGCAGATAACCCGATCCGATGTTCGCATCACAGTGTGCAGTTCATGGCTGACCATCAGGATGGCGCAACCCAGTTCCTGCCGCACCCGCTCAATCT
>Ga0314772_1001358_pt1 | contig 11012 bp, 9 predicted proteins | sample MetaGCBIW2018_FD_204520 | JGI IMG/M metagenome (GOLD analysis project Ga0314772, IMG submission 204520) | Cryopeg brine microbial communities from Beaufort Sea near Barrow, Alaska, United States - CBIW 2018 | ecosystem: Environmental > Aquatic > Marine > Coastal | place: USA: Alaska | collected... | reverse complement strand
ATTTTCATCTGCAACGATGTTTTCACCTAAATTGGTGAAAATATTCGAATTGGAAAAGCCTTTTAACCTTTGGGTTTAGTGGCTTTTCCTTTTCTTTTTAATTGAAACTTGCGGATTTAAGGAGATAAATCAAAAGGAACCTTAAAAGATTGGCTTGTCCGCGCGCTTGATCCTAAATCGGAACTTCGAAATTTTGCCAAGGGAATACAAAAAGATTTTGATGCCGTAAATCAGGCCGTGATAAGCACTATCAGTAATGGACAGGTCGAAGGACAGGTAAACAAACTAAAAAACATTAAAAGGATGATGTACGGTAGAGCTGATTTTCAGCTTTTAAGAAGAATGGTTCTGGCTAGTTCTACCTAATTTGTTTCACCAAAAGTGACGAAGAACCCAAAACGAACCGAATTATCCATGCCATAAAGGAACCTTTTAGAGGGCTAAAAAAGTATATTTAAACGACCGTTTTAATATACTTTCGTTTTTTTTAGTTAATAACTCCTAATAGGTTCATTTTTCCGGTATAATCTTCTAGTTTAATTTTAGTGGTATAATTATACCATTATGTTATTTGGTTATGTCAGGGTCAGTACGAAAATCCAAAACCCCAATTTACAGATTGATGCCCTTTTGAAAGAGGGGGTTTCTGAGAAAAATATCTATCGGGATGTTTCTTCCGGGGCAAAAGCGGAACGCCATGACCTGGATCTGATGATTTCGAAACTCCGAGAAGGTGATACCGTTATCGTTTGGAAACTGGATAGAATCGCAAGGAGTATTTCACATTTATTAAAGTTAGTGGACAAGTTTGAATCACTTGGGGTAAAATTTAAGAGTATCAATGATCCGTTTATTGATACTACTTCTGCACATGGTAAATTTGTCATTACTCTTTTTGGGGCCGTAGCCCAATTGGAACGTGATATCATAATTGAGCGCACTACTGCTGGTCTAAAAAGTGCCAGAAGAAGAGGTATTCAGTTAGGCCGTAAAAAAGGGCTTGGTAAAGAAGCCAAGCAAAAGGCCATGTTGAACTAAACCTAAAGGTAGCTTCAAGCAATCTTTAGATTACTATTCACTACCTTTAAGCAGGTATTAATATTAACATTTAAAGTTATGAAAAAAAAGTAGTACCCTCATAGAGAGGGCCTGTATTTCTGTACCGGAATTTAATGAACTGTACCGAAAGCTTAAGCGTTCTGTTGAACTCGCCGGTAAAAGCCAAAGCACCCTGACCAATTATGCACGTTGCCTGGCGCACATTTCCCTTCATTTCAAATGCAGTCCACTGGATCTGGATGAAGAACAAATCCTCGATTACTTGCACGTATTAAAATCTCAGCACAAAACCCCATCGGACAGTTTCTTTAAGCATACTGTTTACGGTCTTAGATACGCTTACCGTATCTACGGGATGAAAGAGATGCGCATCATGCTTCCTTCCATCGAACGGCCTAAAAAACTTCCTGTAGTGCTGAGCCGCAGCGAGGTCAAACAATTGCTCAAAACCCCCAAACTGCTCAAACACCGTTTGGTACTCGCGATGCCCTATGGATGCGGACTGCGTTGTTTTGAACTTCGAAACCTGCAATTAAAAGACCTGGATTTTGATCGCGGGATGCTTCATATCCGGCAGGGAAAAGGCCGGAAAGATCGGTATGTCCCGCTTGCGGAAATGCAGGTCCGTGGACTTAAAACCTACATTTTGGCAGAAAATCCCACCACCTGGTGCTTTACCGGCTATGACAGGGAAGGCAAAACAGTTCCGTTATCTGCCCGCGGAGTGCAATGGATCGTAAAGGAAGCCCGAAAACACAGCGGGATCAAAAAAGAAGTAACCACTCATAGTTTGAGGCACAGCTATGCCACACACCTTTTGGAAATGGGACTGGACATCATCAGTGTAAAGGATCTTTTAGGGCACGCAGATATACAAACCACGCTCACCTACCTTCACGTGGCACAGTTGGGTAGGCAAAAGCCGTTCAGTCCGCTGGAGCGGTTGTACGATAGAAAATAATGACACCTGCTACCTATGAAGTAGCCCACGTGTTAGAACGTAACAAGGAATCTTTAGCTGACCATTGTGCCAATACCTGGCAGTTAAGGACCCTGCATGCACTACGCAAATGCCGTACTGCTGCTTTGGGAGGTCATATTGACCGCTGCCTCAATCCTACCTGCGGGCGTTTACACCTTAGCTACAATAGCTGTCGTAACCGGCATTGTACTAAGTGTCAGGGACATAAAAGGGAAGCATGGATCAGGGCAAGGGAAGAAGAACTGCTCAAAGTGCCTTACTTCCACGTGGTCTTTACCCTTCCCTCTGAACTTAACCGGTTATGCCTGTATGAGCCTAAACTGGTGTATGGCCTGCTGTTCAAAATAGCCTGGCAGGTAATCAGGGGATTTTCTTCAAACCATAAATTCCTGGGTGCAGATACTGGAATGATCACCATTTTACATACCTGGGGACAAAATCTATCTTTGCATCCACACCTGCATTGCATTGTTCCAGGAGGAGGCGTTTCCGGATCGGGTACATGGAGGTATGCCAAAAATAAAGGAAAATACCTGTTCCCGGTAAAAGCAATGAGCAAAGTGTTCAGGGCACGCTTTGTGGCCGCACTTCGCAAAAAACCGGAGCTACAACCTAAAACTTTTTATGAAAGCCTGTTCAAAAATCATTGGGTGGTGTACTGCAAACGCCCCTTCCCGGGCCCCTTGCAGGTAGTGGAATACCTTGGGCGCTACACCCACAAAATTGCCATTGGCAATCACCGACTAAAAAACCTGGATGATGGAAGCGTTACTTTTGAAGTAAAGGATTATCGCCACGGAGGTAAAAAATCCCTGATGCAGTTACCGGATAACGAGTTTATCCGGCGATTCGCATTGCACATACTCCCCAAAGGTTTCGTGCGTATCCGACATTACGGAATTTTGAGCAGCTACCACAAAAAAAAATTTATTCCATGGCTACAGGAAGTTATAGGCACGGTCGATCTGCCCGAAAGAAACCCCTTGCAGCACCGGGTTTGTCCTGCCTGTAAAATGGGAAAATTGATTACGATAACAACCTTTACCGCTCGCGGACCACCTAAACATTGGCTTGATGCGTTGAAACACCAGGAAAATAAATACCAATGAAAAAACGATCCCAGGAACGTAACGGGAAACTATTGCATAAAAATGAAAAAAGTAATGAGTAAAAGGAACAAGCTGCAATATCGGGCTCACAAAAGAGTACCTGATTTGTATCTCCATCTAAAAATACGAGATAAAAATAAATATCTCACCCTATCTAACGCCCTGAGCTGTTAAAGATCACCTCCTCAAAACAGACCAATCCCCATAAAAGGCATTCCGGCAAAGAACCGGTTCAGTCAACACTGCGTTCATGCTTGGCCGTACCGGCCGCACGAACGCTCCTATGTTTGTAAAAGATTAAATTAGATAAATTAAGTGAGGGAGGTAGGAGTCAATCACGAACGAAAATAACCTTCAAAGGTATATTGAAACTAAGAATCTACCCTATCTCCTTTTTTCTCTTTTGAGTTTGAACAGAATGTAAGGCATCTAATGTTAGATAGCCTGAATATCCATCAGGAGACTAAACGGAAGGAGATAGCACTTTTTATTAACTAAAATATAACCTTATGAAGAAGCTTAAACAAACTATCGGTATTGACGTGGCCCAAAATGAATTGGTATGTACTCTTGGATATTTATTTGAAGATTTGAGTACGGAATTAAAGTCTTTTATGATTTTTAAAAATTCATTATGTGGTTTTAAAAAATTGAAAAAATGGGCTGGTAAAACCACCAATGAAAGAAATACTTTCTTTGTGCTAGAAGCTACTGGTGTTTACCATGAGAAATTGGCCTATTGGCTCCACGGCAATTCTTGCCAGGTTGTAATTGTACTTCCAAACAAGATCAGCAATTACTTCAGAACACTTGAAATTAAAACTATTACAGATAAAACCGCATCTCAGGCGATAGCTCGTTTTGGATTGGAAAGAACATTGAATACGTGGGTTCCATCCAAACCAATTTTTAGGAAAATGAAACAACTTACCAGGGAAAGGGATCAAATCGTTGCTGAAAGAACTACAATTAAAAATCAAATTCATGCCGAAAAGACGGAAGCGTTTCCGAACCCAAATTCTTTGAAAAGGTTAAAATCAAGAGAAAAACTGCTGAACAAGCAGGAACTAGCTGTAAAAAATGAGATTGAACAGTTAGTTAAAGAAGATAAAGAAATCCATAAAGGGGTCTCCCATATGACATCTATTCCCGGTGTGGGGATATTGACTGCAGCGATTGTGCTGGGGGAAACCAACGGGTTTGAGCTCATAAGGAATAAAAGGCAACTTACCAGTTATGCAGGGCTTGATGTCAAAGAAAAACTATCCGGGACTTCAGTGAAAGGTAAGCCCAGAATTTCCAAAAAAGGAAACAGGCACCTTAGAAAAGCTGTTCACCTGCCAGCTTTATCAGCAAAAAAATTCTGTGAAAAATTCAATGGAAGTTACGAAAGATTGGTTGCCAAACACGGAATTAAAATGAAAGCATTAGTTTCGATTCAGAGAAAACTTTTAGAATTGATGTTTACCCTCTATAAAAACAAAGCAAATTTTGATCCCGATTTTGAATGGAAAAACATACCTCTATCACTAGAAATGAACACGTGTGTTGAACCTTAATAATCCTAATATAAGCAAAAAATAATTCAAAGCAATGTTGGAAATTAACACAGAATCTTAGTTATTAGCATTAGTTATTTATTCAATATTGCTTTTAAAAACTCTAATTCTTTCCCGTTTGGTAAATGTAAAATTGTCATTTCTCCATTTTCTTTTAACATTGTTCTTGTCAAGTATTCAGGTAATTTATGGTCAGTTGAATTTACATAAAACATAAACTGAAAACTGTCCATTAAAAAGACATAACCATTGAGTCCGTTTTTATATCTTACTCGTTTAGGTTGTCCGATTAGATTTTTAAGGTCATTTTTGGTTCTCATAAAAAAGGTTATCATTATCGGATATTCAGTTTCTTTCGGAATGATATTCTCGTATATTAATTTTCTTAACTTTTCTTCGTGCTTTATTCCCAAATCAACATCTTTGAAAATTTTCCTATCAGTTATTGAGGCTCTCCACAAAATAGAAAGTAAAAACAATTTCATTTTGCGATAGTCTATGTTCGTGCAAATTGAATATTCTGCGCCATCATTTGGGTTTTGATAATTTTTACAAATTGGCGCAATTTTCGGGTCAATATTCTTTCCGTACATTGATTTTTGCGCATACTTTTCATAATTAGCACCAATAATTCGATTGTCACAATCCTCACAAAGAATATCTTTATCAAATTCGCCAGTTTGGATTTTTCGAGAATGACTTTTGTCAGTATCTAAATTATAGTTCATTTCATAAAAGATGTTTTTCTCATCTTTCATTTTGCTGTACATAAATTCAGGAATAATGTGAGCTCTAATTAGCTTTTTTTCCTCTAAACATAATCGACATTTCCCCATAATTAATGCTAACGGTAAAGTATAAGCGTAGTGCGGGTTTATCGAGCCTTTACTTTCGGTTTAGTATTTAGTTTGCAAATATACAATACCTTCATTTTAAGCGATTTATTCCGCATTACGCTTATACAGTGTGTGTGCCCAGCAGGGGCATCTTTTATATATCGAAAGATATATAATTAATCTAGAGGGTGCAAGTCCCTTGTGGGCAGGGGTGACTCCTTGAACCACTAGTAAGCCGCAAGGTTGCCAACCGTGAGGTTGGGACTGAAGGAAGCGGGACTACAAAACTCGGTACTGACGAACAGAAACCGTATAAGAGGCATATTTGTTCGGGCGAGCAACCACATCATTGTAACACCCAAAGAATACCAAAAGAGCAAATATGTAGATACGGCAGTTATTGAGCGAAAGAAGATGCCATTACCTGGGGAGGTCTCCGTAACCACGAGCTGGTGTAGCGGAGAAGTCAGCAGAGGTCATAGTACTTGTGGTAACGAGCTGTTATAAATAAACAGAGGGCTCACAAACAAGGAAGGACCGAACGTTAATTTTCTCGAAATTAAAATGGGAAAGTCTCGGCTTAGCCCATTTATAAAGTAGGGAATAGCTATGGTCGGTGCAAAGAGCGACCGTATTGATGATTAATGAACCGCCGTATACGAGACCCGTACGTACGGTGGTGTGAGAGGCGCACTCCGTTCTTATTTAGGGACGGACCCGTCTACTCGATTGTACACTGGCTTTCCACGTTCTGCTTGGTTTTTCGAGGTTTTATGTTAGTTCAGAAGTGTGCGTTGGCGAGACATACTCTTTTACAATTTTTGGCGTAGCGTTGGCTGATGCGAATTGTAAATGTGTATGGCTTTTTAGCGTTGGCTTATTTCCGTTTCTTGTTTTCTATTTTTCTAATTGCTTTTTCAAAATCTCCTTCTCCGATTGCTTTTTGGTTACTCTCTTTAAATCTCTTGTATTCTCGTTCTGCATTTTCTTTTCCTAGTTCGTGAGAAACACTTCCTGCATTATTTAGTATTTCTCGGTCATTTAACGTTAAGAATCCATTTAGTTTTTCAATCCAATTATTCATATACATTGGCACTCTTCGTTGTGCTTGTCCTTGTGCGAAAATCAGATACTGCTCCACTAAATTATTTAATGCTGATAATTCATCTTCTTTGAGGTAATTTTTAGCAATGGAAACATCTGTTTTTCTTATATTTTCACCTCTCCAAGTAGTCAAGCCCATATTTTCTTTCGAACTATTAGCTCTTTGACTAATGATTTCCGCAGCTGTTTGTCCAGTAATAGCCCAATGCAATTTATTTTGAACTGTTTTAAAGAAACTAATGCTAATTTCTAAAGTTGGGTCATAGTCCACGCTCGTTGCATAAATGTCTGTAATTTTTCGATAAAATCGTTTTTCAGAAGTACGAATATCTTGTATTCGCTTTTCTAGTTCCTCAAAATAATCGAAAGGTAAGTCAGGGTTTTTTAAGCGTTCATCATCTAAGACAAACCCTTTTACAATATATTCTCGTAACTGACCAGTAGCCCATTGTCTAAACTTAGTTGCTACATTAGATTTTATACGATAGCCAACTGAAATTATGGCATCAAGATTATAAAACACTTGCTTTCTTTTTACTTCTCGATTTCCTTCTTTTTGAACTATTAAGAAATCCTTAATAGTTCGATTCTCTTCTAATTCTCCTTCCTCAAATATGTTTTTCAGATGCATATTAATGTTAGGAATAGAAGTTTGAAATAATTCAGACATTAATTTTTGAGTAAGCCAAACAGTTTCATCTTGAAAACGAACATCTAATTTAGTTTCTCCGTTTTCAGTTTGATAAATTATTATTTGAGATTTATTTTCTTTCATAATGGCTGTATTTATTGTCTTTTGTAAAAGGTTGGATTAGCTCGTCTATATTCAATATAATATTGTTTGAATTAATTAGATTGCTAACGAATCTAACGTCTGATACTTCTTTTGGGATATTATTTATTTCAATTTTTGGAATTTCAATTGACTTATAATCTAAGTTCAAGTTATAAGTGCAACATGAATATTTAAAACAGGAAGGGCTAGCCCTTCCTGTTTTGGCCCCAGTGCTTATATTCATCTTGCATGAAAAAATACAGACAGGTGAGCCTTGCTCAAAGGTATCAAATTCAGGCCCTACTCAAAGCGGGACTGACACAAAAGAAAATAGCCGATCAGATCGGTGTGGACAAAAGCACCATAAGCCGGGAACTCAAGCGAAATGTTCCAAAGCGGGGTCGCACGGCCGGGCATTATATAGGTGAACATGCCCAGGGAAAGACGGATCGGCGCCATTCCAGAAAGCCCAAGCAGGTGCTGCTGGGCGAAGGGCTCAAAAAGCGTATCGAGGGACTGATGAAACATGAAAAGTGGAGCCCGGAACTGATATCCAAACGACTGGCCAAGGATGGGGAAAAGTGCGTGAGCCACGAAACGATCTATAAATGGATCTGGACGGCCAAGCACAGCAACCACCGCAGGCACAGGGAATATAAAGGGCTCCACAAACACCTGCGCCATCAGGGGCGACGTCAAAAGCGGGGCAACATAAAGGACAACCGCGGTGCCATCACCGGAAGGGTCGGCATAGGGGAACGTCCCGGGATCGTGGAGGACCGCTCCCGTATCGGTGATATCGAAGTTGACCTGATGATGGGGGAAAACCATAAATCGGCACTTTTGGTGATGACCGACAGGACCACACTGGTGACGATGATCGAGATGGATAATTCGGTTCGATTTGTGCCAGTGATTTCGGTTTCATAGTGCCAGGCATTTCGGTTCAAACTGTGCCAGTTTGCCCGTGCGGGAAAAACCTTTAATGGTTCGATTTGTGCCACAGTTCGACCCCGCTCACTGCACCGCTTTGAAAGATCAAGTAATAATTACCTTGTCGCCAAAAAATAAGCGATATGGCCAACACACTTGATCCAATGGACTTAAAACAAATCATTTCCCTGCATCTCGACGGGTTCAGTAACCGTAAAATAGGCGCTACCCTAGGGATATCGCGCAATACGGTAAACAATTATATACGGCTCTTTAAGGCCAGCGACCGTTCCCTCAAAGAACTGTTGGCCTCTGACAACGCTGCCCTGGAAGCACTCTTTCCTTCCGGCACCACGATAGCCAATCCCCGTTATGAGGAGCTCATGCTGTACTTTGACGGGATAAACAAGGCGAGGAACCATCCCGGGTTTACCTTTCTTTTCCACTACCAAGAATATGTGCAGAGCGCCAAAAAACCCTATAGCTACACTCAGTTTTTGGAGCATTACAACCGTAAATATGCAAAGGCCAAGGGGTCAATGAAACTGGAGCACGACCCAGGCAACGAGATGTATATCGACTATGCGGGAAAGAAATTGCATATTGTGGATCGGTCCACTGGGGAGCTTATTGCAGCGGAAGTCTTCGTGGCCATCCTTCCCAACAGCCAGTACACCTATGTGGAAGCTTGCCTTAGCCAAAAGAGGGCCGATTTCATTACCTGCTGCGGCCATGCCCTGGAGTTTTATGGCGGGGTACCCAGGGCCATTGTCCCGGACAATCTAAAATCGGCCGTAACCCGTGCCAGCCGGTATGAAGCGGATATCAACCGCAGCTTCAAGGACTTTGCAAGGCACTACAACTGTGTAATAAACCCGACCCGTGGATATTCCCCACAGGACAAAGCGCTAGTGGAGAATGCTGTCCACCTTGCCTACCAGCGTATCTATTATCCCCTGCGCAATATGACCTTCTTCTCCCTGGTGGAGCTCAATAAAGAGATCCGCAAGTTGTTGACGGCCTACAACAACCTATTGTTCAAAAGGAAACAGGCCAGCCGTCTGGAACTCTTCCAGTCCATAAAAAAGGGCCACTTAAAACCGCTCCCCGCAAGTGTCTATCAGCTCAAGGACCATCGTCGTGCCAAGGTGCAGAAGATGGGGTATGTGTACTTCTCTCCCGACAAAAGCTATTATAGTGTGCCCTACCGCTACATCGGCAAGCATACCCAGCTCCATTATACCGCCACGGACGTGGAAGTATATTATAACCATCAGCGAATAGCCCTGCACCGGCGCAATCCCAGAAAGGGAAACTACAGTACCAATCGGGACCACCTGAGCAGTACCCATAAATATTATGCGGACTGGAGCCCCGGTTTTTTTAAAAAGAAAGCTGCTCTCCACGGTAAGAACGTAGTGGCCTGTATTGATACGATTATCGCCTCTGGGGATTATCCCGAGATCGGCTACAAACGTGCCATGGGGCTTATCCAGTTGCACAGGGCCTACGGTTCCCAACGATTGGACAATGCATGCAAAAGGGCCATACAGGCAGATGCGGTCGCATACCGGCGCATCAAGAACATCCTGAAAAACAACTTGGACCAGTCTTCCCTGTTCTTCCAGGACCTAGAGGAAGATAGATCCCATATCCCCGTGCACGAGAACATCCGGGGAGCATCGGCCTATCAATAAATATTTAATCAATAAACCCTATAATTATGAACAACAATCAAACTGTTGAAAAACTAAAACAAATGCGCCTGGGTGCCATGGCAGACCTGCACCTGCAGCATATCAGGGAAAATCGCACAACGGACCTTACGGCCGATGAATACTTGGCACTGATGGCCGACCACCAATGGGAAGACCATAAGAACCGGAAGATCCAAAGGCTTCTCAAGCAGGCGACCTTCCGTGGACAGGCCGACCTGGCGGAAGTGGACTACACCCAACAGCGCAATCTGGACAAGAATATGTTCCTGCGCTTGGGCTGTCTTGATTTTATAAAACGAAAAGAGAACATCATTATAACGGGTGCTTCTGGAGTTGGAAAAAGTTATCTGGCCCAGGCCTTGGGGCATCAAGCGTGTATGATGGAATATCGTACCATCTATGCCAACACAGCTCGCTTGTTAAAAAGATTAAAGCTCAGCAAGGCCGATGGAACTTATTTAAAAGAACTGGCAAAACTCCTAAAGGCAGATCTGCTTATCTTGGACGACTTTGGCCTTCAAGGTTTTGATAACCATGCAAGAGAATCGCTTATGGATATAATCGATGACCGTTACAACAGATCCTCCACCATCATCTTATCCCAGATCCCAGTCTCGGCCTGGTATGATATCATTGGGGAGGGGACCATTGCAGATGCTATCCTGGACCGAATAGTAAACTCTTCCCACAGGATCGACCTCAAAAGGGAATCCCTAAGAAAAGGAGCTTTAAAGAACGAATAACATTAAATTTTTCACTATCAACCGACAAAACTAAAAATTTGACGACAAAAGCCTCCCAACCCTTGTGAACACAAGGGTTGTTTTGAGAAACAAAAAACCTACCTCTCCATATTTTAGAATAATTCGACTTGAATATTTGGAGGTTTAGTTCTTTTTAGTCGTTTTGTGTATGTCCTACGACTGTTCTCAATTAC
>Ga0314772_1001355_pt1 | contig 11025 bp, 9 predicted proteins | sample MetaGCBIW2018_FD_204520 | JGI IMG/M metagenome (GOLD analysis project Ga0314772, IMG submission 204520) | Cryopeg brine microbial communities from Beaufort Sea near Barrow, Alaska, United States - CBIW 2018 | ecosystem: Environmental > Aquatic > Marine > Coastal | place: USA: Alaska | collected... | reverse complement strand
CGCTGCGAGAGCAGCAAAAAGGTACTCGCCGATCGGAAAGCGACGGCCAGAAGGTTCTTCAGAAACGGAGCGGGGCTCGCCCGGCGTCGAAACGCCGGACGAGCCTGACTGTGGAGATGTCATGAATTAACCGATGAGCCCTATGTCTTTGAGCACGGCGGTGGTATCGGTGATGTTCTGAGTGACGTAAGCGTCGAACTCATCGCCAGCCAAAAATGCGTCGGCCCAGCCTTTAGACGCAAGCGTTTCCTTCCAGCCATCGCTCTCTGCAATCTTCGTCACAAGGTCAATTAGCTGTTGACGCTCGGTGTCGGAAATTCCACCCGGTGCGAGAACACCTCGCCAATTGGTGATTTCGAGGTCATAGCCGGAATCGATGATTGTCGGTACATCGGGGAGAAGATCGCTCGGCCCCGAACTCGACACGGCAAGCGCCCTAAGCTCGCCTGCCTTGACCTGCTCAGCAAACTCGCTCACTCCGGAAATTCCGGCAGAAACCTTATTTCCCAGAAGCAAAGTGACGGCTTCGCCACCTCCCGCATTGGGGATGTAGTTGAGCTTTTCGTTGATTTGGCCGGCGTCTTGGCCTGCCTCTTTCAAGAGTTGCGCGGCCAGAATGTGATCGACACCACCGGCGGAACCGCCCGTAATCGAGACGTCTTTACCGTTGGTGATCATGTCATCCACGAGATCGCTGAGCGTCTCGTATGGTGACTCCTTGGGCACCACGATCACTCCGGCTTCCTCAGTGAGGCGCGCAATCGGTGTTGTTTGCTCCAGGCGCACTTCGGAGCTGTTGGTCTCAACCGCACCAACCATCACAAAGCCGGTGAGCATGAGGGTGAATGGATCGCTTTCGTTCGCCAGCGACGCGAGACCGATCGTGCCGCCGGCACCACCAATGTTGGTCACTGGTGCGGAGGTAATGATCCCCTCACTAGTACCGACCTCGGCAAGTGCCCGGCCAGTCTGATCCCAACCACCTCCGGGGTCTGCGGGAACGATGATATTGACAGACGACAGTTCGGCAGGTTCGCCGCCGGAATCGGATGTCGACGAACCTGTTGCGCAGCCGACGAGGCTGAGAGCTGATAGGCCAGCGACAACGGTCAGTGCTCCGTGCCGCCATGGTGAGTGCTGTGAACGTGCAGAAATGCGCATTGCTCCTCCTTGAGCTAAACGAATGATGTGTCTGCGACGTGGCCGCAGCACGCCTCACACGTTAGGGAGAGTCGCGCCAGAACGGAACGATGCGGACATAGTGGTTGTTTTGGTCGTTCTGTACCCAAATTGGGATGTTCGATTGCCGCGAGTAGCCCGTAGTTTCGGGCACACTAGTCGAGTGGTCCGGTCGATGAAGCTCCGCACACAATTGCTGCTGTTGCAGTTAGCAATCGTGCTCGTCGCCGTGCTGGGAACAGGCGTCGTTGCCGGATGGCTGCAGGAACAGCAGCTACGCGACGCCTACCGCGACCGTATGATCGCCGTCGCCCAATCTGTCGCGACACTTCCCGCGATCATTGGTGCATTCGACGACGCTGATCCGAGCGCTACCGTTCAGCCCATCGCAGAAGTCGTGCGGGAGGCATCCGACGTGACCTACATCGTTGTGGTGGACAACGACGGCGTGCGTTTGTCCCACCCGAATCCAGAGAGAATTGGCCAGCTGGTCTCCACCGATCCATCTGGCGTGCTTGCGGGAGAAATCTACGTTGGCACTCAAACAGGCACTCTGGGTGAATCGTGGCGAGTCAAGGTTCCCATCACCGATGGGGACCGCATCATCGGTGCCGTATCCGTTGGCATTCTCGAGTCCAGCCTGCGCAGCGATTTTCTCGGTAGCTCCGTGTTGCTCTTTGTCACGATCGGTGTCGCTGCGGCCTTCGGCGTCGTTGGCGCAGCCTGGGTTACCTCGGTGATTCGTCGGCGCATCTACGGGCTCGAGCCGGACGAAATTGTCGGCCTGCTTGAGGCGCGTGAGGCCATGCTGCACGGGATGCGGGAAGGACTCGTCGCACTGGACGAGCATGGAAGGGTCGCACTCATTAACGATGCCGGAGCGCACCTTCTCGGTCTCGACGACCAGAACACCGTCGTCGGCCAGCCAGCGATCGATGTGCTGAGTGACGAATTAGTCCGCATGCTCGACGATGAGGAGTCACGTCAGCGGCTAATTCTCGCGGGCGAACGAGTGCTCCTTGTGCAGTGTGACTCTGCGCGAATCGGCGACCGACTGCTCGGTTCCGTGTTTATTCTCCGAGACAACACCAAGCTGCACGCGCTAATGAGGGACCTCGATGGTGCCCACGATCTCGCCGACGGCCTGCGGGTGCAAGCTCACGGCTTCGCAAACAAGCTCCACGTCATCAGTGGCCTCCTCGAACTCGGCCATGTTTCCGAAGCGGTGTCTTTCATCGAGCGGGTCGGCGATGGCGGAACGCTTTCGAGCGTTACTAGCGGCAGTGGAATTCGCGACCTAGAAATTGCTGCACTCTTGCTCATCAAACAGATGCGCGCTCACGAGCGCGGCATCACTCTCGAACTCGACCCAGCATCCGTACTCTCACCACTTGCTGTGCACGCCAGCGCGGAGTCGTTGCGGGATGACTTGCTGACGGTGCTGGGGAACCTTGTTGATAACGCCACCGAGGCCTGTTCCGCCGGTGCCACAGTCCGCGTGACGGTGGTGGAGAGCAGCGAGTGTATCGAGATCGATGTCTCCGATGATGGCCCAGGCATCCCCACGAAACTGCACAACAGCGTGTTCGCTCCGGGATTCTCGACGAAGGGCCCGACTCCCGGCCTTGTCGCGTCTACCCGCGGCATCGGCCTCACACTTGTGGAGCGGATCGCCCATCGCCACGGCGGTGATGCAATGGTGAAGGATCCCACAATTGGAGGCACGACCATTTGCGTGCGTCTGCCATTCAATGACAGCGTTGCAGCCCGCAGCGTGCCAAGCACGGTTGTCGTGTTATGACGCTTCCCATTCGAGTTCTGGTCGTTGATGACGACTTTGCGGTTGCCCAGCTCCACCGCCAATTCGTTGACGCTCATGACAAGTTCGAAGTAGTGGCCGAGGCACACACGGGCGCCGCCGCGCTCGACGCAATCGACCGCCTAGATCCAGACCTCGTGCTTCTTGATGTCTACCTTCCTGACTTTTCCGGCCTCGAGGTTCTCAATCGGCTGAGAGTGGAAAGTGCTCGTTATACCGAAGTCATCGCCGTGACGGCGGCTCGTGATTTATCCAGTGTGCGTCAAGCCCGCGCCAACGGCGTTCGGCACTATTTGGTCAAGCCGTTCACTGCCGCCGCACTTCGAAAACGCCTCGACGAAGTTGCACGGTCGCACGATGCCCTTGGCAGTGTACGGCGCGCGGAGAGTCTCAGCCAGAACGCTGTAGACGACCTGATCTTAGGAACGCATCAGAGTCGGGCCCTGCCGCCAAAAGGACTCTCAGTCGCCACCCTGCAGCTTGTAACCACGACGCTGTCCGATGCATCAACTGATCTGTCAGCGAGCGAAGTCGCTGAAATTATTGGAATGTCTCGAGTCGGTGCACGGCGTTATCTAGAACATCTGGTTCGGGTCGGAACCGCGACAGTCGAGCCTCGCTACGGCGCCACGGGGCGCCCAGTGCATCGCTATCGAACGCGGTGAACCTGAGCGCGTTCTACCGTTCAGACACGAGATAGTCGTGCAAACATTCGAGCGCGGCATGGACCGCCTGCGCACGAATCTCAGTCCGGCTGCCCGAGAACTCAAAGTCTCGAGTTTCGACAAAGTTATTCGCCGCTAGGCCAATGAACACCGTGCCGGGGGCTTTACCCTCGTGAGCTTCGGGACCAGCAACACCTGTTGTAGCCAAACCATACGACGCCTGCTGCTCCCCCACCCCGAGCACGTGTCGAGCACCCGTCGCCATATGGGCAGCAACATCGGGATGCACCGTTCCATGAATCGCCAGCAGGCTCGCATCGACACCGAGTACTTGATTCTTGATCGCCGTGTTGTATGCCACTACCGCGCCGTTGAGCACCGCCGAAGCACCCGGAACTGCCACGAGCGAGGCGCATAATAGGCCGCCGGTAAGTGACTCAGCCAGAGCAATCGTCTGTCGTTGTTCGGTGAGAATCGCCACGATTTTTGTGGCGAGCTCTTCAGTAGTCACTAGTGAGGGGTCACGCTCCTGGGTTGGGTTTTCGGTTGTGACGCCATGCGTGCCAAAGGTAATCGAGTCCCGTGACCACCGTGAGTACGACAGCGATAGCCATTACCGACCAGTTGAGCCACAAAACCCACGAGCCGAGGATGGTGGACAACGGAACCAAGAACAACGAAATGGCGACAGCCTGCACAATTGTTTTGAGCTTGCCGCCACGAGAAGCGGGAATGACGCGCTTAGACAGCACTGCGAATCGGAATGCCGTGATTCCGAACTCACGGACAAGGATCAGGGCAGTAATCCACCACGGCAATTCGCCCAAGATGGAAAGGGCGACAAGTGCGCCACCAATGAGAACCTTGTCGGCGATCGGATCAAGGATGATCCCAACGTTGGTGACTAGGTTGCGGTCTCGGGCGAGATAGCCGTCGAGACTGTCGGTGACAATAGCGAGAATGAACAGTCCAGCTGCAAGGTAGCGGACCACACCCATTTCGCCGGCGTCCAACAGCAGAAGCCACACAAACACTGGCGCCAACAGGATGCGAGCAACGGTAATAATGTTGGCGATATTGCCGTTGGATGCTGGCGTATCGCCGCTGCTGATTACTCTTCCGCGCATCGAGTTGGAGCGACCGGGCGGAGTGGACTCTGAAACTGGTTGTTCACCCACGCGATCACTCCCGATCGGTCAAATTCCATGCGTCTTCATCCGAAGCGCCTGCTACTTCATCGTATCCGCTGAGAGACTCTTCCACAGCGTCAACCGGCGCGGGCTCGTCTTCGCCTCGCAGTCGAGCAAGCACTGCTGGCATCTGCTCGGCGCTCACGAGCACATCGCGAGCTTTGGAACCCTCGGATGGGCCGACGATCTCTCGCGACTCAAGCAAGTCCATCAGGCGGCCAGCTTTTGCGAAGCCAACGCGCAGCTTGCGCTGCAGCATCGACGTCGATCCGAACTGCGTGCTGACAATGAGCTCAGCGGCCGCAAGCAGCTCCTCAAGGTCGCCTCCGATGTCGGCGTCGATGTGTTTCTTCTCAGCAACAGCGGCAACGTCGTTACGGTATTCGGGCTGCGCCTGGGCGATCACGTGCTGCACGATCTCGGCAACCTCGCTCTCGGGAACCCAGGCGCCCTGCACACGAATCGCCTTAGACGCACCCATCGGCAAGAACAGTGCGTCGCCCTGACCGATCAGCTTGTCAGCACCTGGCTGGTCAAGAATGACTCGAGAGTCGGTCATGCTCGACACCGCGAATGCCAAACGAGACGGAACGTTGGCCTTAATGAGACCGGTAACGACGTCGACGCTCGGTCGCTGAGTTGCCAGCACCAAGTGAATTCCGGATGCTCGCGCCAACTGAGTAATGCGAACGATGGAGTCCTCAACATCTCGAGGAGCGACCATCATGAGGTCTGCGAGCTCGTCAACGACAATGAGCAAGTACGGGTAGGGCTTGAGTTTGCGTTGGCTTCCCTCTGGCAGCTTGATTTCGTCGGCGGTTACAGCGCGATTGAAATCGTCGATGTGTCGGTAGCCGAAGCTCGCGAGGTCGTCGTACCTCGTGTCCATCTCTTTCACTACCCAGGCGAGTGCTTCTGCCGCCTTCTTGGGGTTGGTAATGATGGGGGTGATGAGGTGCGGAACTCCCGCGTAGATCGACAGTTCGACGCGCTTGGGGTCAATGAGAACCATGCGAACTTCGGCAGGCTTGGCCCGCATCAGTATCGAGGTGATCATCGAGTTCACGAAGCTCGACTTACCTGAACCGGTTGATCCGGCCACCAACAGGTGGGGCATTTTCGCAAGGTTGGCAACGACGAAGCCACCCTCGACATCTTTTCCTAGTCCGATCGTCATCGGGTGTTCGCTCTTCGTGCTTGCGCTTGATCGCAGTACGTCGCCGAGAGACACGATTTCGCGATCCTTGTTGGGGATCTCGACACCGATAGCGCTCTTGCCAGGGATGGGCGAGAGGATGTTGACCTCGTTGCTGGCGACCGCATAGCTGATGTTGCGGGCCAAAGCAGTGACGCGTTCGACCTTCACTCCTGGGCCAAGCTCTAATTCGTAGCGAGTAACCGATGGTCCGCGGCTGAAACCTGTGACGGTCGCGTCAACGCTGAACTGTTTAAGCACTTCGGTAATCGACGCTACGACTTCGTCGTTTGCAGCAGATCGCGACTTCGGGGGCGTTCCTGCTGACAGCATTTTTGCTTCTGGCAACTTGTAGACCGCTTGCGAAGCATGGGGAGTCGTCTCGTGGGGACCGTCGAATTCTCCGGCGGGACCCTTCTCGCTCGCTTTTGTCGTGAAGCCGGGGAGCACGCCGGGGCCGTCGTCACGAACACCGGTAGCGGAAGCATCCACTTCTCCTGTGCTGTAATTCTTGACCGCTTCTTCGGCCTTGAGGAGATCTTCGAGAAGCTCAACCCCGAATTGTTCTTCTTTCTTGGTGAGATCCTTAGCCGCGGGAGGCGGTGTGGGGTTCACAACCTCGGTGGCCTGGTCACGAGAAATCACCGGGCTATCGAATGCCTTATCGTCGCTGTGCTCCGACTTGTTACGACGCCACCACGGTAGGGATGACGTGTCTTCAACTCCCCCCAGGCCGATGTCGGTCAGCGAACCAAACTGAACGGAATCATTCTTATTGGCAGTTGCTTGGGCCTTAGTCTTGGCTCGCTCTTCGTCACTCTGCAGCTGAGCTCCAAACAGGTAAGCGTAAAGCTCGCGCAACCGCGAAGGCAGGCGGTTAGGTGGTGTCTTGGTGACGATGAACAACGAGAGAACCAACAGAAGCACGATCACCGGGACAGCAAGGATCTCCCCGCCAAACCACAGCAGAGGGTTAGCCATCAGCCACCCGAAGACTCCCCCGGCGCGCGCAATCGCTTCTGCACCCTCGGACGGATGCGGTTGACCACCGAACACATGGGAAAGGGCGGCGACGGTCACAATGAGAATGCTGAGACCAATACCAATGCGCCCATTGTCGTGAACGCTCGAGGGATGACGGAACATCCAGATCGCCAGCAGCAACAAAATCACTGGCAGGGCGAAAGCCACCCGGCCGACGAGCCCTCCGAAGGTGTACGCATCCAGGGCGATTGCGACATCGTCTGTGGGGTTAAACCACTCGACGACAGCACCAACGATTGCCAGCATGAAGAAGAGAAGGGGCACACCGTCGCGGCGTTCAGCCTTCGTCAGCTCTTCGCGACCAAATACCCGAAACGCACCGCCGACAATGTGAGCAAGCCACAGCCACAACTTCGTGAGGGGACCATCTGGCTCAACCGGAGCTTGCTTGCCTCTTGGTAGTCGTTTAGTTGCTTGGGTCTTGTTCGACGTGCTCTTGGCGCGCGGTTTCGACGCACCAGAGCGCGAGGTCGACGATGTACGCGTAGCCATAATTCAAAGCTACCTGTGGCCCCTGTCAGAGTGATGCAGCGACACTCAACCTGCCGAGCTGCGCTCGACTCAGGCGCTAGTAGCGAATGGCATCAATCACCTTCACTTTGACCGCAACAAGGGCAGGCATAAGGCCGGCGAGAACACCAACCGCTGCGGATGCCGCGAGTGCAATCAAGGCCGCTTCCAGCGGGTACGGCGGTAGATCTTGAACACTCGGCGCAATCAGATTCTGAACCGCAGGGTTCTGGATGATAGCAATGGAGATGGCAACGCCAATAACTCCTGCAGCGATCGTCGCGACAACGCTCTCCATCATCACCGCGAAAAACACCCGACCAGCAGTTGCACCAAACGCACGACGGACACCGATCTCTCTCACTCGATATTTCACTGTCACGAGAGAAATATTGACAAGCCCTAATGCACCAAGAAGAAGGATGAGCCCAGCGATACCTCCAATCACCCACTGGAGTGGTTCAAGAGGGTTTGGTCCACCCCACGCGAGATAATCACTGCGGTTAACATTCGATTGAACGTCGTCGCCATATTGTGCACGCATGTCGCGATCGAGGATCTCGACTAGTTGAGAAGATTGCTCTTCGGGAACCCACAGTTCGAAGCTCGCTTCTGCCTCGTTGGCGGCCGTGCTGCCGACGAGCGCGCGATAGGGCGCCTCAAGAACAGAGATGCTCAACCCTGAGCTATACGGCACCGGCGCGAGAACCCCTACAACAACAGCCGTCGTTACGGTGTCAGCGGAAAGTTCAATTGTGGGGTGCGTACGCAAATCGGGGCGTCCAAGTTTCTCGTAAAGCTCATCGTTAATAACGACGGACGGCGCGAGGCGCTGCTCGTCGGCTTCCGTCAGCCAGCGGCCCTCAGCAACATCCAAACGATGCATCACGCCATATTTGACATCAATAGCCAACACTGCGGTGAATTGCGTGCCATCTGCTAGCTGAACGCTGGCACTCCCTCGACGGATCGAAGTTGAGTGACTCACCTGGTACCGCTCAACAAGAGTGTCCATGAGTTCGAAGAATTGCGCCGAATCAGCTTGCTCATTGGTTGTCGGGGAGAAGGGTGGGTATGCCATGATCGTCGCCGGGCGAGCACTTTGCTTCTCGTACTCTTCAGTCTGCGATTGCCCAAACACTGCTCCTGCGCCCACAACTGTCGCAAGCGCGCACACCGCGACTCCGATACCGATCAAGCTGAGCAGCACACGGGTGCGGTTAATGCGGACTTCGTCCCACGCCTCAACCACGGAACCGACGAGGCTGCTGAGCAGTGAACCGCGCGGTTCACGCTTGGGCTTCGCAAGGTCAGAGGCGGGGCGCGCGACTACGTCAGTAGCCGGCGGATCGATCGGCGTGGCGACCTCTCGCGCTGCGGCCTCTGGCGCTGCAGCCTCAGGCGTTGCAGCCTCCGGGGTTGCAGCATCTCCAGACGCGCGATTCTTCTTGCGAAACCACCTCATAGCGCAGCCTCCGGAAGAGAGGTTGCGAGCATCCGGCGAACATCAATAGCAGACAGCACCCCGTTGTCGAGACGATAATGCCGGCGAGCGAGGGCGGCAACATTGGGATCGTGGGTAATGGTGATGAGGGCGGCACCGGATTGCTCCGCCACAGTATCCAACAACTCCATCACCGTCGCGCCGGTTTCAACATCGAGCGCTCCCGTGGGTTCGTCAGCGAGGATCAGTCGAGGGCTGCGCACGAGTGCTCGCGCGATCGCGACACGCTGTTGCTCACCGCCGGAGAGCTTGTCAGGCATCGATGTCATCCGCTCGCTGAGGCCCACCCGATCGAGCATCTCTGCGGCGAGTACACGGCGGCGCCAAAACTGGCGACCCGAAGCGTAGAGCAGCGGTGTCATGACGTTCTCGAGCGCGGTACGGCCCGCGAGCAGATTGAACTGCTGAAAGATGAAGCCGACATCTCGCCCTCGTTTGCGGTCTCGCTTGCCGCCGGAAAGCTTCTCTAGAGGTTCACCATCGAAAACAATTCGACCTGTTGTCGGGTTGTCGATAAGACCAAGCAGGTTAAGGAGCGTCGATTTACCGGAGCCGGAGCGTCCGACAATGCTGATGTGGTCACCAACTTCCACATCGAGGTCAACGCCCTTAAGGATGTCGAGACGACTGAAGTCGGGAAGCTCCACCGAACGTGTCACGCCTTCCAATGACAGCAGCGGCATTAGTAGCACACCACGTTATCGCCATCTTTGTAGCAGTTTTCGGGGAGATTCTCCTCGTCGATCGCATCGGCGCCGGGGACAAACTGCAAGATCGTGTCGCCGATTTCTACCCCAGAAACTATCTCGACAGTGATGCCGTCATTGAGCCCGAGCACAACTTCGCGCACCTCATTCGTACCGTCCGGGAGTACAAAATAGACGTTTCCCGTGCTGGAGGTTCCCTCAACAGCAGTGATCGGCGCGACCATGACGTCTTCGGCGATACCACCAGCAATCGTCATATCGGCACTGAGCCCAGGGAACACCACGACATCACTCGGCACCACACACGACACTGTTGGACCGGATGCCGCTTCCCCACCCGCCTCGTCCGCGGCCGCGAAGGTGATGCTCAATCCGGTACAGGTGAACGGCGCCGGGCCGCCGTTGATCGCGACACTCGCCTCTTTGGGGCGGTCAACCAGTCGGTATAACTGGGCCGAGGGAACCGTTCCGGTCACGGTGTACGACGGCGGAGACACACTTCCGACTGCCGACCCGACTTGGAAGGAAGCGCCGATAAGCGTTGTGAAGTCAGTGAGCGTACCCGCGGTCGGCGCAACGACGACCTTCCACTGAGTTCCTGGCGTTCCGTCCGCGTTCACCACCTCGGCTCGCAGCTTCAGGATCTCTTGCCCCTTCTTGACAGATTGACCCGCCGTGACTGAAACCTCCCGCACTTCCCCGGAAAGAGTCGCGGGGATCGGAACACTCGAGGCAGCCGCCACACTCGCAGTCAACTTGACATCGTTTTTGATCGTGCCGGTCACCACTTCGTAGTGCTGCTCTTCGATTGCCACCGTCGGAAACTCACGGTCATCCACCGTGAGCGCATCGCCGAAGAAGGCGAACTTCACGAGTGCTGCAGCAATAACGCTAAAGATGATCATCCAGATAATGGGGAATACCCACCTGCGCGCAACACTCATTCGAAACCCCGAATCCAGAACTGGCTCGCCAAAACAACCGAGCAATCTTCACATCACACCATCAAAATTGGCGAAATACAAGCCCGGTATTTGCGGCGCGGGTACACAAAAGGCGCGAGGAGCAATGCTCCTCGCGCCAAGTGAAAAACTAGACCTCGATTACGACAGGCACAATCATCGGGCGACGACGGTGCTGGGTGTTGACCCAACGTCCAACCGTGCGACGAACCACCTGAGCGAAAGCGTGAGAATCACGCGTGCCATTCGC
>Ga0314772_1001352_pt1 | contig 11035 bp, 9 predicted proteins | sample MetaGCBIW2018_FD_204520 | JGI IMG/M metagenome (GOLD analysis project Ga0314772, IMG submission 204520) | Cryopeg brine microbial communities from Beaufort Sea near Barrow, Alaska, United States - CBIW 2018 | ecosystem: Environmental > Aquatic > Marine > Coastal | place: USA: Alaska | collected... | reverse complement strand
GGCTTTGTGTATTTTTAACCAAGAAAAGGCATTTATATAAACTATGAAAATAATTGACATAGGCTGTCACATAATATTTGGCTACGTGCAGGATTCCGTAGAGTCATAAAAATCTTTATAGGAAGCTTGGAAATCAAAGTTGATCCAAACTTTTTCGAGCTGTCTTAGTCTGATTTCTAAACTCGCTGGACGTCATGCCAGTTTCTTTTTTAAATTGGGAGGAAAGATAGGCCACACTGCTGTAGCTGAGTAGCTCAGCAATTTCAGAGAGGCTTTTTTCGTTATAAAAAATAAGTTCTTTGACCCGTTCTATTTTTAGTTTATTGATATATTTCTCAATAGTAATTCCTTCTACCTGTGAAAATAATCTACTTAACGAAGTGTATTCATGGCTCAGCTTTTCTGAGATAAAAGTGGAGTAATTTTCAGTTATGGAATACTCCGAATGTTGTATTTGGACAATGAGAATATTTTTTATCTGAGAAATCAATAAAGACTTTCGATCTTCCAACAGCTCAAATCCACGCAACTTTAAGTCTAAATCAAGTTGAATCTTTTTATCTGCTGTGAGGGATGAATGTAAAATCACTCTGCCCAACTCAACTGATGAGTAGGGGATATCCACTTGTTTTAAGCTTTCTATGACTGAGGCAATACACCGTGGGCAAACCATATTTTTAATGTGAATCTGAAGATCCATCGTTTTGTGTGTCATACTATTTAAAAGTAATTAAATGAGGATTAAGTTCTGAGAGTTATTGTCCTCGTGAGTGCTTATTTAAGCTAAATCCGAATAAGTAGTTAAAAAACCACGGAATTAACGTCTAAAGGAAAAGTTTAAAAAAATTGTTTATTTTAGTTCTTTTTATACAGAACTAACTGAACTTTGTATATCTTTGTGCAGTTATCTAGCCGTAACCCAAATATAATGTCATGGTATTATCTGAAAAACAAAAGAATTTAATAGAGAGAATCGGGGTTTTCCACGAACATAAGGGCATGCAACCGTTGGTCGGAAGGATAATAGGTTTTCTGCTGGTTCACGAAAAAGGTGAAGCTACTTTTGATGAAATTATTGAACAGCTGGCAGTGAGTAAAAGTGCTGTGAGTAATGCGTTGACTTTTCTTCAAGCCAAAGATAGGTGTATCTATAACACTCACCCTGGAGATAGGAAGCGTTATTTCGCATTGAAAGTAGGGGATTGGCGAGAAGATTTTGAAAGAGAACTTTGCAACATCGCTGAAATTCAAAAATTTATAGATGAAGTATTAGATGAACGAAAAGATAGAAATTCTGACTTTACCTGTAGGATGAAAGACTTCTCTAATTTTTTGGCATTTTTTAAGAAAGAGATTCCCTTGATGTTTGAAAAATTCAGGCGACAACAAGAAAAAATCTAAAAAATTTGATTTATTAGTTCTTTAATGACTGAACCAACTATAAAAAATATAATTAACTATTAATAAAGATGTTAAAGAAATATCTAATTTATTCGATTCTTATTCTATTACCAGTATTTGCATCTGCGCAAATTGAAGAGGGTAAATTTAGTCTTCCTGATACCTTGACTTTAAAAGAAAGTCTGAAGATCGGTTTGGAAAATAACCGAAGCTTGAAAAAAGCAGTTCTTGACGAAGAGAAAGCCAAGTATAATCGAGACGAAATTCGAGGAGCTGGTCTTCCTCAGTTATCCGCATATGGGCAGTACAATAATTTTATGGATGTATTTCCGCAGGCAGTTCCAGGGGGAATCTTCGGTGGTGATCCCAGCGAAATTCAAGTGATATCTCTTGGGGTGCCTCAAAGTCTAAAAGCTGGAGCTCAGCTAAACCAACTGATCTTTAGCAACTCTTACCTTATTGGTTTGAAAGCTGCCAAAACTGGGGAACAGTTTTACCGAGTACTCTCTATGCAGTCCGAGGAAGACGTAATTCATGACATTTCAATGAATTATCTGGGAACTATCCAACTGGAACTTCAGAAGGAAAACCTTCAGGCGAATATTGATCAGTTGACCGCTTTGCAAAAAATACTGGAGTCACAGTATGAAAATGACTTAGCAAGAAAGGTCGATCTCAATAGAGTGAAAGTGAATTTGACTACTATTCAAAGTGAATTGGAAAACCTTAAAATTGCGATATATCAGCGAGAAGGATATCTGAAGTTAGTGATGGGTATTCCAATAGATACGCCCATGACGTTGGACAAAAGTATAGTAGATATGAATGTGAAATTAAACGAGTATGTGATTGGAGAATTCAATCCATTCGATCGAAGAGATATTCAATTGTTGGGAATTCAACAGCAACTTTATGAGTACGAGTATAAAAATATCAAATCAGAGCACCTACCTCAGTTAGTTGGGTTTGCTGATTTCAACAAGAATGCTTTTTCTCAGAATTTTGATTTTATAAGTCAAAATAAGAACTGGTATCAGGGATTTTTAATAGGATTGAAGCTGGAAATTCCAATTTTCGATGGCCTGCAAACCAAGTCTAAAGCAGCTCAGTCCAAGGTAAAAGCCCAGCAGCTAAACTTAGATAAAATTCAAGCTGAAGATGCCGCTGAGCTAGAATACAAAGCTGCAGTGAATAAGTATCAAAGTTCACTCAATACCTTGGAGTCACTTTCTGGCAATTTGGAGCTAGCCAATGATGTGTATACAGATAGTAATCTATTATACAAGGAAGGTCTAAGTCCTTTGACTGATTTACTGGATGCTGAGACTACTCAAAGACAAGCACAGTCAAACTACAATAACCAACTTATCCAAGTCAGAATCGCACAAGTAGAGATTTTGAATTCTACAGGAAAAATCACAACCCTTATTCAGTAACATAAACTTATACCAACGATGAAAAAATTAATAATTATAGCGCTTCTTTTTATAGGTGTTGGGGCAGTAGGCTATACTCTGTACAACAATAAGGAAGAAATGAACGAAGCGGCAACTCTTGCGATGAAATCCAGTGAATTTATCTCTGTAACTACTGAGAAGGTAGGTGAAGAAACAGTGAACAGAAATTTTGAATCTAACGGGATTTTTCAACCCTCACAAGAGCTGAAATTGATGTCACAAACCTCTGGAGCGGTAGTGCAGATCCAGCGAAGAAAAGGTGATTACGTGCGTAAGGGAGATCTTATCGTGCAGATAGATGATCGACTGATTCGATCAGAATACACCATTGCCAAATTGAATAGAGATCAGGCAGAAAAGGACTTGAAGAGATTTGAGAACCTTGCAGGAACCGATGCCATTACCAAAAAGCAGCTGGAAGAAAATGAGAACGGTTTCAAAATAGCAGAGGCCCAACTTTCTGCCTTAAAAAAGAGATTGGATGATACCCAAATCACCGCCCCGATCTCTGGTTTTATAAACGAGGATTATTATGAGATGGGAACATTAGTAAGTCCAGGAATGCCTTTGGCAGATATCATCAATAAAAGTCCCCTGAAGCTTTCTTTGAAAGTCACTGAAAGTGAAATAGCTAAAGTGAAAAAAGGTGACCAGATCCCTGTAAGAGTTAATGCAATGTCGAATCAGGAATTCACTGGAAAAGTACAGTTCATATCTGATAAAGCAGATGCATCTTTCAAATATGAGGTAGAGCTAGTTATGAATAGTAAAAATCAAGATGAGATCAAGCCTGGGATGTTTGGAACGGCTCAATTCCAGTTTTCGCAGGAAGAAAAAGTCTTAAAAATAAATAGAAAATCAATTGCTGGTAGTTTGAAAAATCCAGGAGTTTACTTGATCAAAGATTACAGAGCGGTATATCAGCCTATAAAGATCAACCCACTTAATGACGGAAATGTAGAAATTATCGAAGGTTTGAAAGCTGGTGACGAAGTAATTGCGTCGGGTCTTATCAATGTGAAAGAAGGAACAAAAGTTAAAGTCCAATAAGCATGCAGATCACTAAAATATCTATACAAAGGTCGACCATGGTTGTGGTCCTTTTCACCGTATTGACTTTGCTGGGGATATTCTCTTATTCGCAGTTGTCATACGAGCTTTTGCCAAAGATGGAAACCAACGTGGTGACCATCTCAACCATTTATCCAGGTGCGGCACCGACTGAGGTGGAAACTTCAGTCACCAAGAAAATTGAAGATGCGGTAGCTTCATTAGAAGGTATTAAGTCTATGAATGCTATTTCTCAGGAAAGTATATCAATTCTTACCATTGAATTGGAAGCTGGTCAGAATGTAGATTTATCTCTTCAAGATGCCCAGCGAAAAATCAATGCTATTCTTGGAGATCTTCCAGACGATGCCGATCCACCAAGTTTGGGGAAATTTGACTTGGACGATTTGCCTATCATGCAATTGGCCGTTTACTCTAGCTTGAATCCCTCTGAATTTTATGACCTTATAAAAAATAAAATTCAGCCATCACTGGCAAAAATCAACGGTGTGGCACAGGTGAATATGCTTGGAGGTACAGAGCGTGAGATCAAGGTGAATATGGATAGAAACAAACTGGATGCTTATGGAATATCTCCTCTTCAGGTGTCTCAGACTATCAATGCCAGTAACCTGGATTTTCCTACAGGAAGATTGAAGAATACAGATGGCCAAGTTTTGATTCGTCTGGCAGGAAAGTTTACATCCGTCCAAGACATAGAAAATTTGGTGATCGCTTATAGAACAGACGAATCACCTATTCAATTGAAGGAAGTAGCAGAAGTGCAGGATACCTTCAAAGATGAAGATATTCTGACTCGTCTGAATGGAAAGTCTGCAATTGGGTTGACCGTTCAAAAGCAATCTGATGCCAATGCGGTAGAAGTGTCTGAAATAATCCAGCATGAATTAAAAACTCTGGAGGATACGTACGGTGCTGAAGGGATTTCTTTTCAGATATCCCAAAACACTTCAGAATTCACCCTGGAAGCTGCTAATGACGTAATCAAAGACTTGATCATTGCGATTGTATTGGTTGCATTTATCATGCTTTTATTCCTTCATAGCATCCGAAATGCGGTGATTGTGATGATTGCTGTTCCAGCTTCCATCATCGCCACTTTCACGGTAATGTATCTGGCAGGATTTACGCTAAACTTGATGAGTTTACTAGCACTTTCACTGGTGGTAGGAATTCTGGTCGATGATGCAATTGTAGTAATAGAAAATATTTATCGCCATTTGGAAATGGGCAAAACTATCGCTCAGGCATCCTACGATGGCGTTAAAGAAATCGGTCCAACGGTTGTATCCATCACCTTGGTAATTGTGGTAGTATTCGTGCCACTTGCGATGACGGGAGGATTGATTTCGGGGATCTTGGCCCAATTTAGTATTACAGTAGCCACAGCAACTATGATGAGTCTATTGGTGGCCTTTACGCTGATTCCGTTGTTGACATCGAGGTTTTCTAAGTTGGAGCATTTGAGCAGAGATTCGTTCTTTGGAAAGATTGTGTATGGCTTTGAGGCTGGGTTGGATGCATTTGTGAACTGGTTAACTGGCATCCTCAAATGGGGTTTCAGCCATAAAACCGCATTGCTTGGAATTACAATAATTTTATTTATTTCATCTTTTTTCCTAGTGATCAAAGGTTTTATAGGAACTGAATTTGTAAGCCAGGGAGATAGAGGCGAATTCATTTTGAGAATGGAATTGCCAAAAGATGCGACCTTTGAGCAGACGAACTTTAAGACTCGTGAAGTGGAAGATTATTTGCGGACACTTCCTGAGGTTACAGAGATATTTACTACCGTTGGTATAGCTTCGGGACAGTTTACAGGTTCTCAATCATCTCCATTTACGTCAGAGATTTCAGTGAAGTTAGTAGATGCAAAGCATCGATCACTTACGGGACCTGATTACGCTAGAAATGTTGAAAATTATCTTGCGGAGCACATCACTGGAGCAGAGTACACAGCAGTTCCAATTTCAATTATGGGTACTGCAAACGATGCACCTATTCAGGTGATTATATCTGGACCTGACAAAGATTCTATTGAGGTGGTTTCTCAGAAGATCGAAGCTACTCTAGCTGATATCAGGGGAACTAGGAAAATTGAAAGTTCGCTTGAGGAGGGAAACCCTGAGATTCGTGTAGAAGTGGACCGCATCAAGATGAACGAGGTAGGTCTGTCAATGGATATGGTCGGTGGCGCACTTCAGGTAGCATTTAATGGGAATGATGATTCTAAATATACAGATGGAGAATATGAATATGATATTATGGTGAAGCTGAATGAGTTTGACCGTAGATCCATCTCAGATGTCCAAAACATCACTTTCCTAAATAGAAAAAGTCAACTGGTGAAATTAGAGCAGTTTGCTCAGGTTCGCCAGTCTGAAGGCCCTACCAAACTTGAGAGAAGAGACCGAGTATCTTCTGTAAAAATCACTTCACAGGTCGCAGGAGTTCCTTCAGGTACAGTAGGGGCAGAGTTGACTGCTGCTATTGACCAAATGATACTTCCACAGCAGGTACAGATTAGCTATGATGGAGACATGAAAAACCAGAGTGAAGGGTTCGGATCACTTGGAATTGCGTTATTAGCATCTATCATTTTCATCTATTTGATCATGGTTGCTTTATATGATTCTTATGTGTATCCGTTGGTGGTAATGTTCTCACTTCCTATGGCATTAATTGGATCATTGTTGGCATTGGCTTTGACAAAAGGAACTTTGAGTATATTCAGTATCATGGGACTTATCATGTTGATGGGATTGGTGGCAAAGAATGCGATTCTATTAGTCGATTTTACCAATCAACTTAAAGAAGCTGGAGTAGAAGTAAAGGAGGCCTTATTGAAAGCGGTTAAAATCCGTTTCCGTCCTATTCTGATGACTACACTCGCCATGGTGATTGGTATGATGCCGATTGCATTTGCTTCTGGAGCTGGTGCTGAATGGAAAAACAGTTTGGCTTGGGTGATTATTGGAGGGTTGATTTCGTCTATGTTCCTGACTTTAGTCGTAGTTCCTGTGATCTACTATCTGTTTGACAGATTTATGGTGAAAATTGGAAAAGCTGAAAAGAAACACATCGAATTAGAAGAAACCAATGTCGAGGATTTCGAATCCGAAGCTGCGGCTTACGTATAAATAAACAGTGTGTATATCCGCTTTTAAGGACTCAAAAGCATCAAAATATTTGGAAAACTCAGCGATTGATGCCACTTCGGTCACCCAACATTTATGCTGAGCTTGCCGAAGTACTAGTCTTCTAGCCAGTTAGTCAAAAAAACACGGCTACTGGCATAAGTGGGGATAATCATAATAAACATTACTTCAATCTCTTGCTGATTTCAAAGTCGGCAAGAGATTTAATTACATTTCACATGAAAAATAATGACGATTTCCGCAAAATTGCAAAGGTGTTTCAGCAATATGGTATCGATGTAACTGGCAAAGGAAAATATGCCTCTTTTGAGACAGACTTAAGGATGGATAAGGTTTTCGTTTCCGGCTTGATTTTCGAACTGGAATACCAGCTACGCAGAGAATTGGAAGATGAAAAAGTAGCTCATATCCAAGATCCCGCACAAATCATAGAGTTGTTGATGGCTTAAATCGATACTATACAACTCCCAACAACATAGTTCCAGACGATGATGTCATCCTGACCTTGTTTCAGGTTCCCATCACGAGCACTGACAAAAAAATGGCTGGTCGTTTGACCAGCCATTTTAAATTCTGAAAATCGAGCGTTATTCTTCTAGAAGGGTTGTATTAAACAACTTTAAAATACGCTTATATTCATCCGTCCAGGAGCTTGGCTCTACAAATCCGTGATCTTCTACCGGGTATATCGCCATTTCCCAATTATCTTTTTCTAGCTCTATCAATCGCTGAGCAAGTCTGACCACATCTTGGAAATGCACATTCACATCTACCATGCCATGAGCTATCAATAAGTTGCCTTTTAATCCTTCAGCAAAATAAATAGGCGAGGAGCGACGATAGGCAATAGGATCTTCCTCAGGAGTGTTTAAGATATTGGCAGTGTAGCCATGATTGTAATGTGCCCAGTCTGTCACAGATCGAAGTGCCGCTCCAGACTTGAAGGATTCGCTTTCATTGAACAATGCCATCAACGTAATGAATCCGCCATAACTTCCTCCATAGAGACCAATTTTACCAGCATTCACTCCGTGTGATTCTACCAAGAATTTTGCTCCGTCCACTTGGTCTGATAAGTCTTTTCCACCCATATGACGATAGATTCCTGTTCGCCAATCTCTACCATATCCAGCAGATCCACGATAATCAATGTCCAATACTGTGTATCCCAAATCAGTCAACAAATTGTGAAACATGTACTCATGGAAGTAGCTGCTCCACCATTTATGTACGTTTTGAAGGTATCCCGCACCATGGACGAAAATCACGGCGGCACCATTGTTCTTTGCAGGATCTGGAGAATATAGACGGGCAGGTACTTTTGCTCCATCTTCAGCAGTAAAATTTACCAGTTCCGGATCCCTCCAGTTGTACGCTTTGAATTCTTCACTTTGACCTGAAGTAAGTTGCTTAGCCTTGGCTCCAACTTTATTATCTTGAAGGTATAATTCATCTGGCTTATTACTATAAGAGTAAATTATTGCTAACTTTTTCTCATCAGGAGACATCAAAACGTCATTATTCCCTGTCATGGAGGTAAGTTTTTCCATCTTTCCACCCATCAAAGGCATTCTATAGAAATGTCTCTCCCCTGGATCTACTTGCGAAGTAGTCAAGTACCAGGACTTTTTATCATTGGATAGAAAAGGATCAAATACTTCGAAATTCCCAGCTGTTAGTGCAGTTTTCTTTGAGGTAGAAGCATCTAAAAGGTACAAATGCGAATAGCCAGACTCTTCCGATTGGAAAAAGATATGCTGATTATCAGGAAGCCAACCTAGCGTACCTCCAGAAAATGACCAGCCTACACCAGGACCACCAATCCAAGCTTCATCACGTTGTCTATCGAGCGTGTTTAGTTTGCCTGTAGAAAGATCCAGCATTGTAATCCAGCGATCTTTATTATCTATAGATCTTACTTGGACAAGAGCATTTTTTCCATCAGGAGAAAAGAGTGGTCCAAATAGGGATACATCTCTGTTTTCTTTCTTCCATTCTTTATCAGGATAATCAGTGACATAGTCTGGAAGATCTTTGATTCCCGGTAAATCATCAGTTTGAACAAAATAGACCGTGTCGCGCATCAAGTCATAAATTCCGAGTTCACTTTTGCTTGGGGTAGTGCCTACTTTTGATCTACCATTCAAATCAATAGTATAGCCGGAAGCATCTACATAATTTGGGATTTCGGTAGATTTGTTAGTTGCAGGAGTATATAAAGAAAAGGAAGCATAGTTGCCATCCGGAGAAAGCTGAAGATTTCCAGGGCTTTTTCCTTCGGTATAGTAGGTATATTCCTTCTCATCATTTTCAGAAATCGCTTCTCTATACTCTTTTCGCATTTTCTGTTTTTCTTCCCGTTCTTTTACCACTTGAAGTAAGTCAAGATTTTCTGATTTCAGCCAATCTACTTTTTCTTTAGACTTCTCCTTTTTAACTTCTGGAGCTTTTTCAGTTGAAATATTGGTTAATTTTATGACAGATTTTGTCGCTCGATCCAAGACAAAGATATTATTCATGGATACGAAGGAAATTTTATTTTCATTCGTCATAAAAGTTGGGTTTCCCAAGTCATCATACCAATCCAACAGGACTTCTGATTTTTCTGTTTTCATGGTTTCAAGCAAAAGCTGATTGTCCTTTCTATATACTCGAAGTGACTTATCAAAATTGAAGGCTGCCAAATCACGATCCATTTTCTTCTCTTCCGAAAAATTTACTTTAACTATTTCGTTAGACTTAGCGAGGTCAATCTTATAGGTAGAATCAGAAGGATCTTTATCGCCATTATAGTTGAAATATATAATCTGGGAGTTGTCCGACCATTGAGGGGAGGAGGGAAAAGTGCCCATCCACAAAGGATCTCTCATGATGTATTCCACCGATAGGGTGGACTGAGCATGTGTCTGAAATAGCACCAGACATAGCAAAGGCAGAATCAGTAGTTTTTGCCACATAATTAGTTGTTAGATTTAATTCGGTTATTCTAGGTTAGCTAGAAAATGCTTGAGTTCATCCTCAATTTCATTGATCTGGACAGCCAGCTCAGTGATGATAGTATCACTGGAAGTAGGGTTTCTTTCAATCTTTTCAAGTAACTTTTTAGAGTGATGAGCTCCAATATAGCTCATGGTTGGCTTTGCTTTGTGACAAAGTTTGGTTAGAATTAGAAAATCCCCATTTGAAAAAAGCGTGTGTAGGCTTTTTAAATCTTTGAGATTTGTAGTTAAAATGATGTTAATCATTTCTTTGATCATGCCCGTATCGTCCTCTCCGAAATACTGATAGATAGATGAAACATTTATGTGTCGATACATTGGGTTATTATCCTGAATGGCCATTTCTACAAGGGTGCTAACTTTAAAATTAAATACAATTTTAAAAAGAATGGTTAATTGGTCTCAAAAATAGTTTAAACTATGCACTTTAGTGCATTTCGCTTTAGCTTCTAAAAAGGTTTACGTTGACAAATGTCAGAGCAATGGAGCAATGGACCTACAGTTTCTCGACTTACAGTTCATATAGTTTGGTGCACGAAGTATAGATACGCCGTTCTCAAAGGGGATATTTAAATGGGATGTCGAACCCTGCTGATCCAAATCTGCGAGTCAGAGGACGTTAGGATATTGAAGGGAGTTGTATCCAAAGACCAAATTCATATGCATTTAGAATATCGTCCTTCTCAAAGCGTGAGTAGTCTTGTGAAAAGACTAAAAGGTCGAAGCTCTCGAATACTCCAGCAGGAGTTTGCTGACTTGAAGAAAGGGTATTGGGGTCGCCACTTTTGGTCCATAGGTTATGGATGTTGGAGTACAGGAAATATAACGGATGAGATGGTCAACGAATATCTTGAGCATCATAGACGTCCAAAAGATGACACCAACGATAATTTTATCATAGAGTGATGAGGTCCAAGGCGACTTCTAGTCGCTACCCCTTAACCTATGG
>Ga0314772_1001339_pt1 | contig 11088 bp, 14 predicted proteins | sample MetaGCBIW2018_FD_204520 | JGI IMG/M metagenome (GOLD analysis project Ga0314772, IMG submission 204520) | Cryopeg brine microbial communities from Beaufort Sea near Barrow, Alaska, United States - CBIW 2018 | ecosystem: Environmental > Aquatic > Marine > Coastal | place: USA: Alaska | collected... | reverse complement strand
AATGTGCTGCTGCCAGACCTGTGCTCGTTCGGTTGGGGTCATGCTGATTCCTCATGGAATGGGTGAGGATGTCAGTGTGTGCAATCGGTGAGCCGGAATGTAGGTGCTGATTTATTGGCGCTTACCCTGCGACTGATGGCCGAGGTTAAACAGGGTGCCGGCACGACGCTTACATCCGATGAAAAAGAAAGCCTGGAACAAGCCACCGTGTCTACCGTTCAAATAATCACAGAAGAGCTGCGCATCCCGGACTTCTGGAAGCCGTCCCATCTACCAGACCAGGAGCGCCTGAGAGGCCGACTGTTTGAAGAATTGTTCGAGCTCGACCTTTTCCCAACCAATCAACTCGATGGTCTGCTGGATAAACTTATTGATCTGGCCAAAGCGAATCACAGCAAGCTGGTGAATGCGTGATGGAATTACAGGTGGATGACCTGACCTTTGAGGTACGCCATAGCGCCCGGCGCAAAACGCTGGAGATCACTGTGGACCGCGGGGGCGACTTGGTGATTGCGGCCCCCAAGGGCATCGAAGAACATCTGCTCAAGGACTTTGTTCAGGAGAAAAAATTCTGGATCTACCAGAAACTGGCCGAGAAAGCCGAGCTACTTAAGCCCCAGCCTCGCAAAGAGTACGTGAATGGCGAAGGATTTCTGTATCTGGGCCGAAGCTACCGGCTGAAGCTGGTAGAAGATCAACGAACACCACTCAAACTGACGGCTGGACGATTCTGCCTGCGAAAAGACCTGCAGACTGAAGCGAGATTCCACTTTATTTACTGGTATAGCACCAAGGCACAGATTTACCTGAACGATAAAGTACAGGCCCTAGCTGCGCGCATGGGCGTTGACCCTGCTGGTGTCAAAATTCAGGATCTGGGCTACCGCTGGGGTTCGTGTGGCAAGGGCAACCGTCTTTACTTTAACTGGAAGACGATCCTGTTGCCGCGAGAGATTGTCGAGTATGTGGTGGTGCATGAGCTGACGCACCTGCATGAGCCACATCACACTCCGCAGTTTTGGAAGCGGGTGGAGCGGGTAATGCCGGATTACGAACGGAGGAAGGGTTGGTTGGCTAAGAATGGGATTGAGGTTGAAGGCATCAATTAAATTCAGTTTCAGTCCTATCCAAACCAATACGATATTTATCGTTTGAATCTGACCTAGCCCCAAAACTATCGGATTAAGCACGCCAGACGGACAGTCAATGAATGAAGTTTGCTTACAATTACTTAACAAACCGTTTCAAAATGAAACGACTAAAACATTGATTGCGCTAATCAGACTGATGTGTACTCGATAACGACAATCCGCTCTCGGTGAGCTGAAACGCTAACGGCGCTCAGCCGTTCAGGGCTGTCAAAAAATTGCCAAATTGACTTGAGCTACATGCTCAAACCCACACAGGGATTTTTAGACCAGGACGGCCCAATGAAAAACTTCAAAACCTTCGGAAGCAAAATTACCTCGCAAGCGCAAGACTGGGCAAAAAAAACTGGCGAGTGGGCTGATCGAGCAGCGGAAAGCATTGGTGAGCTGACCGACTCCAAGCTACATGAAACTGGAGATCACTATTGCTCTTGGTGTTTCGAGCCCCACTCATGCCTCCCTTCTGAATCTTCGAATTTCTCAAGAAATGTATACAGCTGCAGTGGTTGCGGCAACCAAGTCGTAAAATGCCGTGCCTGCGACAATTACGCCAAATTCATGGCCAAACATGAAGAACTTGATGTCATGCCAGGCGAAGACAGAGAGAAGCAGGAGGAGAAGAGCACCTCAACTTGGGGCTGGGACAATCATTTTTGCTCTGTTCACTCCGGGACCATTGCCAACTTTGAGCACCTCAGTGACAGGCTCGACGAGATAAGCGATTACAAACAGATATTTGAACGCAGTGGCCGTGATTTCAGGAAAATCGGTACGGCCACAGCATGTTCAGTCGGAACGGCGGCAGTAATCGCTCCAATGGCTTTTCTTGCTGCCCCAGCAATGGGTGCTGCCATTGGCTCCAGCATTTATGGCCTTAGCGGAGCAGCCGCAACAAGCAAAGGTTTAGCCATACTCGGGGGAGGCGCGATAGCTAGCGGAGGCCTTGGTATGGCTGGGGGTATTGGAGTAGTTACCGCTACCGGCGCGGCGTTAGGAGCCCGAGATGGAGGCATCATTAGCAACGGTTATTTTGGTGATGTTGACGGTTTTGAAATTGAGCAGCTCACCGAAGGCGAAGGGCCCACCATTGTTTGTATAAACGGCTTTCTCAATGAAGGTAATCAAGCCGCCAGTGCCGAATGGCTAAAATCCGTGATTCGGCAGTATCGCGACAACCCCATTGTTCATGTCGCCTGGGAATCGAAACGGCTCAAGGATATCGCTGAATTTGCCGGATCATTTGGAGCGGCTAAGCAAACCGCATGGCATACAGCCAGAATCGCTGGAAAACGGGGATTACGCACCGCCGCCAAGAAAGCTGCGCCACTGGGTTGGAGTATGACCGCTCTCGGACTAGTATCAAACCCGTGGTCAATTGCCTGCATTAAAGCTGCTGAGACTGGTGCATTGCTCGCAGATCTGATTGCCCGAACTGATCGCGAATATATCCTTATCGGCCATTCTTTGGGGGCTCGTGTTGCGTACTTTTGCATGGAAGCGCTAGCCAGCAAATCACATCCCTTTATTCGAGAGGCCCACCTTTTAGGTGGCGCGATCGACTGCGGCAAGCGCGTTGACGAAAGCGGCAGTTCGACTGAGTCAACCAAGACCAACTGGGAAAATGCAGCAGGAGCTGTAAGAGACGATATATGGAATTACCATTCAAGTAATGATGGGGTGTTGAGGTTTCTCTATCCGACGGGAGACAAGTTCCAAGGCTACCCAATAGGGAGGAATAGAATCGAACATCCAAAAGTCAAAAACATCGATGTGACCGATGTTGTTAATGGCCACTCAGAATATATCCCCAACCTCGGAAAAATACTTAAGAGAGAAAAAACTCCAGCCGGATAAGATCGCACCACCCACGAATAAAGACAAAAAATAGTGCCCCAGATAAAGGAATTGGCGAGTGGCACGATAACCACTCGCCAAAATCTACCCAGTAACTGACTCGGTAGATTCCAAGTCTTTCCTGAGCTTTGATACCACTACTGAGTTGCCTGCCGTCTCTCCAACTGAAGGTGCTGGATAAAACTCTTCAATCACCTGAGTCATCTCATCCTCATCATACTCAAACAACGCATTGCCAAATCCCTTTGCTGCTGCAGCATCGAGAGCAACCTGGTCAACGCCCGACTCTTTTACCTGCCTAGCTTTTTCCTGTGCCTGCCCCCATCAGAAGTTACAACGGGGAGTCCGGCGTCCCAGCGGTGCTGGCCATGCCCACGCTGTGACGAGGGCCTGGTTCGCATGGTTCACCAGATCCCACGGCTCAACGCAACGGCTGTGCCGACGGGCTAGCTTCCCAGCCTTCTTGATCCGGTAGGGGAAAACCGACAGTTTCTTATGAGCTGGGCCTGTGTGCGGTCCAAGACTGGAAATACAGGTATCTGCGGGGTAGTCTGAGCAGAGCCACAACAAGGAGTTGCCTCATAATGGATATAACAAGGCTAATTTTCTCTGGTGCTGAAGATCTTCGGCAACCACGCTCACCGTACCGGCTTTTGTCTCCAGATTACTTTATCCTTATACGTCGCCCGATAGCTGTGGCACTGGCGGCTTAGTCCAACAGACATTTAAAGGTCATGCTGCGCACGACCATTAAATGCTTAGGTGTTAGGCTTTAAAAATGGATATCGACTCAAAGCTTATGATTGCTGCGATTTCAGCCGGTTCAGCCATCGCGGGTGCGTTGGTCACTCAGCTGTTCACTGTTCTGCAGCATTTTTTAGAGCGTAAGCATCGAAGGCTGGTCTTGCTCAGAGAAAAATACGAACAGTTGGCTTCTCTAGTTTCCGACAGTCACGAATGGATTGGGCAGCAAATGAAGTCTAAAACCCTTGCTGCTTTGCAGGGGAGCTTTCCGGAGCAAGCAAAGAAGGCCATGGTCCTGGCGCACATATATTTTCCTAAGCTTCATTCACCATGTGAGTCCTACGTAAACGCTTGCGCCGTCTTTCAGGCTGCGTTGGTCGATAATCATGAATTCAATGCTGAAATCAACGTTGGAACGCAAGCAGTCCACAAGAATCCGGAGCACATGAGGCAGGTAATGAGCCACATGCGGGACAGCCGTCAAAGGCTGGACGAGGCAATTGTTAAATATGCTTCAAAGTACGCAAAAGCCTAACCAGTTGTTGTAGTTCTTTCCGGCCTGCGGCCTCCACCGGGCGCCCCTGTCGGGGCGCCGCTAAACAAAAGCGTTGAGGCTGTAGAAAAAGGTCGAAGACAATCCTCGATCTGAAATTGATCAATAAACGATCTAAAAATAGCGCCTATTCTTAAAATCTGGGGGACCTATCATCGAAAACACACCCAGATTTTACGTAGAAGCGTCATCAAAAAATACTCGAGGGTTTTTCTACAGCCTCGTTAGGATTTCTCGGATACGAGTTTATGCATGGATAACAATCAAAAAAAAGAACTGTTCAGCAAGGCTTTCGTAAAGGCTTTGGCTGCTCAATCGGGCTTCAGGAGCGCTGAGGCGGACGTGGATGACGATAGTATAGATGTCATTATTCGTGGTAGAGGTTACAGGGCTGGTATTAGAAATCCCCAAATTGACGTGCAACTGAAATGCACTGCAAATAATGGCGGAGATGAGGAATTCCTGTCATTTTCACTGCCATTGAAGAATTATAATGACCTAAGAGGCGATAATGTGCTCTGCCCTCGGTACCTGTTCGTGTTGGTGGTCCCAGAAAACTGTCAAGAGTGGTTGGTCCATCAGCCAACTTTTAGCATGATTAAGCACTGTTGCTATTGGTTCTCACTACGTAGCATGCCGGCAGTAAAAAATAGCACTTCAGTTACGGTGAAGATTCCTAGGTCGCAACGATTAACGTCTGAGAGCATTCTTTATTTGATGGAAATGGCTAGTACGAGGAAGGTTGCATGAACTCCTTTAATCTGATCTCAGCCATCAAATACATTGGTCCAAGTCAACTCGAAAATTATCTGCGTTCAAGTGGCTGGACTGATGACGACATTATAGGTGACAAAGCCAAAATATGGCATAGACCTGAACATAAGTATTTTGATTTAGAAATCGTTCAGCCTTTAAACAAAAGCCTTCGCGACTATACGCAAAGAATGTATGAAGCGATACAGGCCGTATCAAATTTTGAAGAGCGATCTTTTGATAAAGTCATCGATGACGTTATTAACTTTGACTCTGATATAGTAAAAATAAGAGTTATAGGTGATGATGTTGATGGTGGGGCGATACCCCTTGATGATGGCGTTCTACTTTTTGAAAGAGCAAAAGATTTACTGGTCTCATCCAGTCTATCTGCCTTCAAAAAGAAAAGATTCTTCTCGGGTAGCTGGCCGTCAGCAGTAAAAGACTTTTTAGAAACCCTTAGATTTGGACAAACTGAGCGTGGAAGTTACGTGATTAATATTATTGCACCCATCATGCCGTTCTCTGAAAGATATATCCCGGAAGCTGATAGCTCGATAACTCGGTCGATGAGTAATAATTTGGCTAGAAGCCTTCAAGCAACAAAGATCGCTGTTGAAAAATATGAAGAGTCGGAGAACCTGATTTTTTTTGAAGAAGCAATTTCAAGTGGAGTAAGCGCAAATCTCTGTGATGCAATAATTGGTATTAGTGGTGGCCAAAGAAATCGAGATGTAGAGATTTCGATAGAACTTGCATTGTCTGAAATTGATTCTCAGGAAATCGTCAGGATACACAGGTTTTCATCACGTCAAATTCCTATGTTGGTGACTGCATCCGAATATTATAAGGGTAACTTCGTTATTAATGACTACGAGGTGTTCGGTTTAGTAGTGAGAATGGGCCATGAGCCTACTGAAGACTACGGAACTATAAGGGTAAGTTCATTGGTAAATGGATCTACGAGGAATATTTCTATTCAACTCGGCCTTGAGGATTACTGGGAAGCTGTTAAAGCACACAAACCTAGTCTTCCAATCGTGTGCCAAGGTGATCTTCACGTTAACCCAAGGTCGGCATATCTTGTAGAACCTAAGGGTTTCAGCGTCGTGCGGAACTCTGACTTACTCGATGATCAATCCTAACAATCACAGGAGCAAGATATGAAGAAAGTATTGAACTGGATCGGCATTGTGCTAATTGGTTCCATTGTCGTCGGAGCCGCACCTACATGGGCGCAAAGTCTAACTGGGCCCCAAAACAACGCGGTTAGGTCTGCGAAGCAGTACCTCAGTTTTTCTGGCTTCTCACGGAACGGGCTTATCCACCAACTCTCATCGGATGCTGGGGATGGTTATAAAGTTGCTGATGCTACTGTAGCAGTGGATAGCCTAGACATTGATTGGAATAAGCAGGCGGTGAGGTCTGCAAAGCAGTACCTCAGCTTTTCTGGCTTCTCGTGCAAAGGTCTAATTGAGCAGCTTGCATCGGGTGCCGGAGATGGGTACGCAAGGAGTCAAGCAACCTACGGGGCACAGCAAACAAGTGCTTGCCAATAGGCCAACTCGCAGCCTAACAAGGCAAATTCAGCGGACGCAAAAAGCCGCGCCGTTGATTTGCGACGTTGAGACTGTAGAAAAACCCCAAATCAGACTGATTTTGGTAGCATTGAGCAAACAGACAAGGAGCCGTCGACATGCCTCGTTTCAAGCACTACAACTACGACCAGGATGCCATGGTCGTCGTCAATTATCAGGAACAGCTCCAGCCCAGCACCTTTGAACACGCCGTTCATTACCTGATTGAGCACAAGCTGGATCTGTCGATTTTTCATCCCAAGTACCGCAACGACGACACTGGCCGGCTGGCCTACGATCCGGCCATTCTGTTAAAGATCATCCTGTTCGCCTACTCCAAAGGCATTACCTCCAGCCGCGAGATCCAGTGGTGCTGCGAGACCAACATCATCTTTAAAGCGCTGTCCTGCGATACCGTCCCGCACTTCACCACCTTGGCCAAGTTTGTCAGTCAGCACGCCGATGAGATTGAAGAGCTGTTCGAGCAAATACTGCTGGTATGTCACGAACAGGGCCTTTTGGGCAACGAACTGTTTGCTATCGACGGCTGCAAAATGTCGTCGGACGCCGCGAAGGAATGGTCTGGCACCTTTAAGGAACTTAGCGAAAAACGAGACAAGCTAAAACGGCTGATTCGCCACTATTTGCATGAGCATCACGAACGAGATGAGGCGGAAACCGAAGCGGAACTGGATAGAGATATTCGCCGCGCCAAAACCGTGCTCTCTCTGGACGAGTCGATGAAGAAAGTGGACCGCTTCCTAAAGACGAACAGCCCAAGGATGGGCCAAGGGAAACGACTCAAGGAAGTGAAGAGCAATATCACCGATAACGAAAGCGGCAAGATGACCACCAGCAAAGGCACGATCCAAGGCTATAACGGCGTGGCCACGGTAGACAAGAAACACCAGATCATCATCGATGCCCAGGCCTTCGGTGAAGGTCAGGAACACCATACTTTAAAGCCGGTGTTGGAAACGGTTCAGCAGCGCTATAAAAAGCTGGGTATTGCTGACAACATCTATCAAACCGGCGCGATCGAGACCGCCGACACCGGCTTCGCCAACGAAGCCAATATGAAGTACTTGCATGAGCGACAGATCAACGGCTACATCCCGGACAACCGTTTCCGAGGCCGTGATCCCAAGTTCGCCGAGCAGAAAGAGAAGTACGGTAAGCGCCAGCAAACTCCAGCGAAAAGCGGCTGGAAACAGGTGATTCCCGCCAGTGAATTTCAGTTCGACCCGGTTACGATGACGTGCATCTGTCCCGCCGGAGAATCCCTGCGCCACGAAGGCACCCGAACCGACCAAAACGGCGTACCCAGAGTCCACTTCCAAGGCCGGTTATTGCAGTGTCGCCACTGTCCAAAAAAACATCAATGCATGCAAAACCCCAGCTCAGCAGATCATTGTAAAGGCAAAGGACGACAGGCCTCTTACACCCTGGAGCTCAGGCGAGGCCCTACCTATACCGACTGGATGAAACATCGGGTGGATAGCGAACAAGGCAAAGCGATATACGGCCACCGAATGTCGGTAGTGGAGCCTGTATTCGGTAACATCGGCAGCAACAAAGGTATTAATCGCTTCAGCCTGCGGAGCGAAAAGAAGGTGCAAGGCCAGTGGCAATTGTATTGCCTGGTGCACAATATTGAGAAGCTGGCGAACTATGGGCAGTTAGCGGCATGATAGCCGAGCTGTGATACCGGCCATAAATCGCTCTCAGAGGGCTGAATTGGCGGTATGTAGGACTGATTATGGAGTTCGCTTCGATATTGCCGAGATATGAACAAATTGGCGACGGTTTATCGCAGGTGATGAATAAAAACAGCAATGTGGTTGTGGGTCAGGCTCTGTGAAAGGTTTTTCTACTGCTTCGTTAAAACGGTCACCATGTTGGCTTGAAATTGACAACTAGAGTTTTTCAATAATACTAATTGAGGCGCTCGCTGAAAACTAGAGAGAGCTTTCAATGCGGTATGCATAATGACTCCCAAGGCGAGCAGCAAGTTATGGCTACAATCTCAGTAGATCAGAAGCAGCGGGATGCGGTGGATGAGGCCATTGGGCCTGTTCCATTTACGCCAATGTAGTTTTAACAAATCGTTTCAGTTCGTTCCGGCCCTTGAGGGCCGGCACTGGGCGCCTTTTCCTCCGCTTCGCTGCAAAAAGGTCGTCGGTAAGTTTGCAGTTTCGGGAAAATCGCAGACGTCATTACCTGACGCTACAGTCCTGGGTGATGCTGATATCGATCGCAGAACCATAATTAGCTAGGAGATTTTAGTTAAGCTATAACGCGTTACCCTTTGTCGGCGTTCGTGCGAGTGAATGCGATCGAACCTATAATGTTAGCGTCTGTTCTAAAGAACAAAAATAAGGAGAAGATAGATGAAATGTTTGCGCTTTGTCTTGCTTGCGTGTGTTTTCGGATTTGCTGGTTGTGCTAAAAACGAGCTCGATCGCTCGACCGCACTACCATTAATTGAAAATTCGCCTGAATTTCAAAAAATTAATTTCATTACGTCACAAAGAGTTGATAGCTCAACATTATTCAATATTGTTCGCGGTGAAGGTATGTCCGACTGCGGAACCGATAGCTCAATACGTGGCAGTAAAATGAAAGTGCCAGCGATGGAACAAGCAGAACAGTACGGGTTGGTTACGGTGGACGAAATCCAGCAGCCAGGGCGAAATTGTACGAGAACATGGAAACGCGCCACGTTAACCGATAAAGGCCTGGCAGCGAATCGAGGGAGCGAAGAAGAATTTGAATTTCATGCGTTAACATTGCGGATATCACAGATCGATGGGATCAAGCTTGGCTCAGATAAGGCGAACGCAATCGTTACATTTGGCGTAAAAGTTGACGAAAGTACAGAAAACTACGGGCAGCTTGTCTCGGAGGAAAGTCAAAAGCGAGCCGTAGAGTCTACATACACTGCGCTTCTCGGACTATACGACGATGGCTGGCGTGTAGAGAGATTATCGAGAAATCGCTGAGGTGGAGGCGTAAGAACGCAGCACACTTGGTTTGTTATCCAACACTATCCGAGCATTGATCTCATCATAAGGAATTGCCCAACCAGTCGCTCAAGTACGTTCCCGTCCTGACAACCATCCACCGGTTGCTCTTGTCAGCGAACCGCTTACCTTCGCGTTAGGTGTTGCGGCATCACCTATCTTATGCCGCGTAATATGGAAATTCATTTTATGAAAATATTAATTAAAACTGCAATGTTAGTCGTTTGTTTATCAATACTGTCTGGATGTGTTGGCATGGGCCACATTACCTATAATTGTGTGGGTCAGTCCAAGCAAGATGTTTTAGCAAAATTCGGGCCACCTGAAGAGGTCGTGAAGAGCATCGAAAATGTTGAGACCTGGGAGTATAGATACGGTGCAGCGGCAGGAGGTGACTCCATCAAAAGTTATACTTTCCAAGGTGATAAATGCCTAAGACAAATTACTCGCCCACACAAGTAGGAGTGTCCCACCGTTCGTTGTAATTCAACACGGCATTCTTTATGCCGTGAAATATTCACCCAACAATGCCTTCCAGCGGAACCAGGCGCTAACGTGCCCGGTCTGCTGAAGGATAACGTTAGCTTCCAACGGAAAATTTAGGATTGGAAAAAAGTATCAGGTTTTTGTAAGTTCAACTTATATGGATTTGCTTGAAGAACGTAAGGAAGTAATTCAAGCGTTACTTGAATTGGACTGTATTCCTGTTGGCATGGAGCTATTTCCAGCATCAGATGATGATCAATGGAGTTTCATTAAGTCTGTAATCGATGACTGCGATTACTATGTCTTGATACTTGCTGGTCGCTACGGCTCTTGCTCTGAAACGGTGTTGGTTATACAGAAATGGAGTACAGATATGCTCTTGAGACGGGTAAGCCAATTATTGCGTTTCTACACGAGAAGCCTTATGAGCTGGCCGTAAATAAGACAGACCAAGACTCTGAACTCGCCGTAAAGTTGGCTGCATTTAGGGCCCTAGTGTGTCGTTCGGTTAATTCGCTAATTTATTGTTGATTAAACTCAGCTTTGCTTTTGCTATCTTGGATTCATAGAATAAGTGCAGCACTTTGGATCAGCAGGTAGAGGTAGGCGGGCCGTTGCCGGTACCCTCATCGCTTTACCGACCAAAGTGAAGAGAATCATGGGATACCGACAACTGACCCAGGCACAACGATACCAGATTTCGGCCTTCTTGAGAGTAGGCTGGAGCCAGCGGGAAATAGCTCGGGAGATCAACGGCCACAGCTCGACCATCAGTCGGGAACTGCGTCGCAATCGAAGTTTGACTGAATACGAGCCGATAGACGCCAGTCGTTTGTCCAGACGTCGGCGCAAAGGAGCTCGCAAATCTCATAAACGAGCGCCCTCATTGATAGATTGGGTGGCCAAGCAGATTCAGAGTGAATGGAGTCCTGGTCAGATAGCCGGTTTTA
>Ga0314772_1001337_pt1 | contig 11090 bp, 11 predicted proteins | sample MetaGCBIW2018_FD_204520 | JGI IMG/M metagenome (GOLD analysis project Ga0314772, IMG submission 204520) | Cryopeg brine microbial communities from Beaufort Sea near Barrow, Alaska, United States - CBIW 2018 | ecosystem: Environmental > Aquatic > Marine > Coastal | place: USA: Alaska | collected... | reverse complement strand
ACCTTACATCGCGGTCTGACTGTTGGGCAATGTGCGAGGTCCCAAAATACGTTTGCTTGAAGCCTTTGATGGGTGATCGATTAACCCGGAAACCGACGAATCCCCCCGGATGATCACCCCTGTTGTAATAACTTACTGTCATCGAAATAGCCTCTGCCAAAAATAGCCACGCTCACCTTGTTCGCGTAGGTGAAATGGGGCGCTTTGTCGCTAAATGAACCTTTGGGCCTGCCTGTGTTTCGGGCGGCGCTGGGCCGTCCTTCCCTCTCGGTCGCCTCACTGCTTTGCTCGGCTTTTATCAGGGCGTATCGGTCGTCACCTCAATCCATTCCTGAAAGCGGGCATCTTCAAAGTCGTAGTTACCATGGGATACCAGCGACAGGTGTTCATTCCGCTGCCGGTTAACCGCGTTCTGGATGTGGTGAGTTTCGATCTGGTCAGCCTCGATCCCAAGATAGTTAGCGATGTAGTCCTTGCAGCCGTCCTGATACAAACCGGTTCCTCCATGGGCGATCCAGGTCAGTATGGCTTGATCGATGCTCTTCAGCGCACCCCAGAGAGCGGGGTAATTGCTGCCTTCCATTTGTGCATCCCGAGCGATGCTGGCCTCTTGGGTAATGTCATTTGAACCGCTAAGGGTCATTTTCTCAAGCACAGAGCGAAACTCTCTTGGAACATAGTTGAGTGCGCTGAAAGCGATCAACCCATCATGGACGGGGAAGTCTTGTTTGGTTGCTTGATTGTAGCACTGGCGCATGTGCTCAACGAAGCCGGAGCCCAATTGTGGCAGATCTATTTGGGATGAGCTTTGAAAGAGCGCCGCCTTGCGTTTGCTGAACAGTTTTCGTAGGCCATCTCGACTGGACCCGGTATACATGACTCTGACCCGCTGGCGGTTTTGGTCCAGAAACGTCCGCAAGAAATAAACCAGATTTTCAAACTTAGATCGGGTTGCCAGGTGTTGGGCCTCGTCGAGACACAGCAAAATGCGGTCGTGCTTTTCAGTTAGTGTGCTAAGAGCGTTTTTTAGTGCGCGCAGCGTATCCGGGTCAGAGGTGTTGCTTCGCCTGTCCCCGACATCCAGAGATCCGCCAACCTCACCGGTAGCGTTCGCATGGACGCTTAGCCTTGCGCTAGCGATCCTATTCGTCGTGCGTTTCCACCAGCTGGATTCTGCAAGGGCTACGTTAACGGCAGCCAGGAGGGAGGCAGCGGGGTCATCTTTGTTCTCCCAGAAGCTGACGTAGACCGGGGTATAGCCCCGCTGTGCGGCGGCAGGGATAAGATCAAGAAGAACAAACTCTGTTTTGCCCATGCGGCGTGGAGCGAACAGGGTTAGCGTATTAGACAACCCTTGCTCGTAAGCCGCGAGCACTTTTTCCATCAGTTCTTTTCGAGGGTAGTGCCAGTCAATGCTCACAATTAATTACCTTTAGTAGCGTGGAATACTAATTAGTATTTCATAATACTAACTCATAATAAACCAGCTCTGAAGCCCGAATGCCGTCCCCCAGCATCTGGCGGATGGTCCGGTGGTGTGATTCACCATCTCCTGCAGGCGGTCATAATCCCAGTTCAGGTTCAAGCGCAGCACCCCCATCACCAATACCCGCCATAAGAACATGCCGGGGCGGCCATTGCTCTCGTCGACCCCATCCAGCACCAGCTTCCCCAGCACCTTGAAGACCTCCTGCCGGATGGCTTCTTCGATGTACAAGTATTGCAAGCCACGAAGGAGCTGAGGAATGTCATCACGCGACCGGAGATCGCATTGGATGCCGGCGATATCGACCTCGCCGAGTTGAAGTTACTGGGGCTATACCTGGCGCATAGGTTTTTTTCAACGAAGTTTTGACTGAAAGGGACGGATTCCAAGGGAATTATTGCAGAAAAGCCGAAAACAGGGCGAGCTTCGTTACGCAAAAAGACGAATAGTTTATTCATATCAATCAGACATTGGTTTTCGTCCAGGCACTAGCTATCGATTCCATTACCCTCGATGCCATAGCAGCCTATCGGATTAAGGGGCGTATTGCAGAAGCAATGGCTCCTCCCAGGTTTCTTCGCAGGATAAGAGGTCATGTGTCGGGAGAGACTCCTTATGCCGCTTCTGGTCTTGATATCAGGTTAAGGGGGCGCCTCTTAACTTGCCGTCAGATGCTGTTCGCGCTGGGAAATCTATACCGGAATATTCATGCCATCGGCAGGGCCGCCTCGATCCGCTGACTCGGACCGCTGAGTCAACGTCTTTGCCTCGGCCTTGAACTGCGCCTCCAACTTCTTGGCATGGCCATATGACAGCGCCTTGTTTTTACCGGCCTTAAGCTTGGTGCCATCCAGTGCGAGGGCTGAGTTTGAGCAGTTTCATCTCGGGGGCCAGTAATAGCATCTGGATGAACAGCTGCTCCAGTTCGGGCAAGAAGCACCGACGGAAGGTGGCAGAAAATAGTCGGTCTGACGGTCAACGGGATGAAGCGGCTCCTGGCGTCGTTCTGATGGTGGCAGGAGGCGAGTATAGAGCGACATTATCTAAAACCGGACAGGCCACTAACAGCATGATTATAATTGCCTACCTTGGTAAAGCGAAGCCATACCACCGCCTCCCACAAGGGCGGCGGTGGTGTTTCTGGTGCTTGGTTTTTTGCTCCCCTGATCACATTGGTCAACAACTATTTTATAAGCGTAAATGCTTTTTCAAATGTATTTTTCAATAGAATCCTTCTTGCATTTGATACAAAACAACGAGTTATGTATTTTTCAGTGTAGACTAAAGTCTAATTTCTTGAAGAGTTGGATTGGCTTATCTTTAATTGGTCAACCAATTGGAGGTGACTGAAATGAGTCAACCAGCAACTGAATCACAGGCCAGTGCAGTCGAGGAACTTCGGCAACGAGCCTACAAAATTCGTCGCCACGCCCTGCGAATGGGCGAGGTGCAAGGACAGGGGTACGTTGGTCAGGCCTTGGGGATTGCCGATGTCCTGGCAGTCGCCTATTTCCGCGCGCTGAAACTGGATCCCAAGAACCCGGAATGGGAAGAGCGGGATCGCTTCCTGCTGTCCATCGGCCACTACGCCATCGCCCTCTATGCCGCTTTGATCGAGGCCGGCGTCATCGCCGAAGAGGAGATCGAAGACTACGGCAGCGACGACAGCATCCTGCCCATGTCAGGTATGGCCAACTACACGCCGGGTATGGAAATCACCGGTGGCTCTTTAGGTCACGGCCTTGGCATTGGGGTGGGCATGGCGCTGGGTCTCAAACGCAAGAAGAGTGCCTCGCGCATCTTCAACCTGCTTTCGGACGGCGAGCTGAATGAAGGCTCCACCTGGGAGGCCGTCGCATCCGCTTCCCACTGGAAGCTGGACAACCTGATAGCCATCGTCGATGTCAACGATCAACAGGGCGACGACAAGTCGTCCACCGTGCTCAACTACGAGCCGATCGCTGACAAGTGGGTCGCTTTTGGGTGGGAAACTTACCGCGTCGATGGCAATGATCTTGAGGCGCTGGTCGAGGCCTTCGACAGTGCCTTGGCAAGCAGCTCCGACAAGCCCCGCGTGATTATTTGCGACACCCTGATGGGGCGCGGTGTGCCTTTTCTCGAGGAACGCGACAAGAATCACTTCATTCGCGTTGACGAGGATGAGTGGAGTGTGGCGCTCAAGCAGCTCGATGAAGTCTACGGTGTCCAGTAAGAAGGAAATGAGATGAGCTCCAAGAAAAAGTTGAAAACCTCAGCCATGATTGCGTCCATCGCAGGTGAAGGCCAGCCGGTGACTGCGGCTCCTTTCGGCCACGCGCTGGTGGAGGCTGCCGAGAAGAACCCCAAGATCGTCGGGATGACGGCGGATCTGGGCAAGTATACCGATCTGCATATCTTTGCTCAGGCCTACCCCGACCGCTATTACCAGATGGGCATGGCCGAGCAGTTGCTGATGATGGCAGGGGCTGGCATGGCCCGCGAAGGTTTCATCCCCTTTGTGACGACCTACAGTGTCTTTGCCTCACGCCGGGCTTACGACTTCATCTGCTTGGCGATTGCCGAGGAGAGGCTGAACGTCAAGATCGTCAGTGCGCTTCCGGGACTGACCACCGGCTATGGGCCGAGCCACCAAGCTACTGAGGATATTGCCATCTTCCGCGGCATGCCGAACCTGACCATCATCGACCCTTGCGATGCGGTGGATATCGAGCAGTCGGTGCAGGCGATGGTGGACTTCGATGGCCCCGTCTACTTGCGCCTGTTGCGTGGCAAGGTGCCGCGTGTTCTGGACCGTTTCGAAGGCTACCGCTTCGAGATTGGCAAGGCCAAGCGGCTGATGAAGGGTAAAAATGCCCTGATTATCTCTTCCGGACTCATGACGACGCGGGCGATCGAGGCCGCCGATGAGCTGAAGGAGAAAGGTATCGAGGTGGCTGTCATGCACTGTGCCACGATCAAGCCGCTGGATACTGGTGCCATTCTGGCAGAGGTCCGCTCTAATACAGACCGCCCCGTCTTCGTGGCCGAAAACCACTCGGTTATCGGCGGCTTAGGCGAAAGTATCGCATCACTGCTGATGAAGGAAGGAGTATCGGTCAAGTTCCATCAGATCGGTCTTCCCGATGAGTTCCTGGACGCCGGTGCTCTGCCAACCCTTCACGATCGCTATGGTATTTCAACCAGGGAGGTAGTGAAAACGGTAGAGAAAAACGTTTCCATATAGGAGGAAATCAAACCAACCATCTAGAACGTTATCTGCTTTTACAGCATCTGTATTTAAAACAATTATTTTAACAGAGAGAAACGTCATGAAAACCACAGTTATTGGATCCGTATTCGCTGGTGCCATTGCCCTCTCCGGTACCGCTGCTGCTCAGCAGACGCTCCAGCTTGCCCACAATGCTGCAGAGGGAAATCCAAAGTGGGATGCCTCTGAACTTTTCGCCGAGTTGGTTGAGGAGGCCACTGATGGTCAGATCAAGGTCGATGTCGGTGGTAACGCTCAGTATGGCGACGACATGGAAGCCTTGACCCAGATGCGTCTGGGTACCTTGGCCCTGAGTGCCAACTCGCAGGGGGCTACTTCCTCGGTGGTGCCACAGTTTTCTGTCCTCGGCCTGCCATTCCTGTTCGACTCTCTGCCGACTGCGTGGCGGGTCATGGACGGGGAGGTTGGTGATGAGCTTAAAAAGCTCGCCGAGCAGAACGGCCTTGTATTGCTCGCCCTGTGGGATAACGGCATTCGCCATGTCAGTAACAATGTGCGTCCCATCGAGACACCGGAAGATCTGAATGGCCTCAAGATCCGCACACCACCCGATGAGATGACAGTAGATATCTTCGAGGCCCTGGATGCCAATCCGATCCCGCTGAACTTCTCTGAGCTCTACATCGCTCTCCAGCAAGGGGTAGTGGATGGACAGGAGAACCCGCTGATGAATATCTACTCATCCAAGCTCTACGAGGTGCAAGACTACATCTCAATGACCGGTCACAAATACGAGTCGACCCCGCTTTTGATGAGCAAGATGATCTGGGACTCCCTGACACCTGATTACCAGGAAGCCATCCAGGAGGCTGCGCTGGAGGCGGGCGAATTCAACCGTCAGGCATCGCTCGAGGCTGATGAAACGCTGAAAGCCGAGATGGCCGAGGCTGGGGTTGAATTCAACGACGTCGAGAAGCAGCCCTTCATCGACGCTACCGCCTCGGTTTATGACGATTGGCGCGAGCGGTATCCGGAACTGGTGGATATGGTCGTTAAGGCAGTTCAAGGCGACGCTCAGTGAGCGGGAGGATACTGTGACAAAGCTCTCCGATGAGAGCCAGATCAGTGGAGTGGCCAAGGCCACCTCACTGTTACTGGACTCCAAGGCGGCGATCTACCAGCTAGCCAAGTGGGTCGCCATCCTGTCCATCATGGCCATGTTCCTGTCCTTGATGACGGGCGTGATCGTTCGCTACGTATTATCCACTAACCTGGGTTGGATTTCCGAAGTCCCCAGCCTGTTCTTTCCTTGGCTGACCATGAGCGCCATTGCCGCCGCAGCGGCAAAGAACGAGCACATCGGCATCAACTTGGTCGTCGACAATCTTCCATCAGCCGCCCGGCATCTGGTGACTTTCGCCACTAATGCCTTGGCCATGATCGCCTTCGGCGTGATGGCCTACTACGGCCTGGATATTATCGAAATCGCCGGTGATCAACGGCTACCTATCACCAAGGTTCCCATGTCTTGGGCCTACTGGTCGGTGGTGGCCGGATTCGTCGCCCTGGCGGTCGTCTCCTTGATCAACATCGCGCTGTTGCTGACTGGCCACGATGAACACATCGCATCTCAGGTTTCTCACGGGGAGGAAGTGCTGCTATGACCCTCCATATGTTGCTGAGTTTTATTATCTTCATGCTCCTGGCCATGCCGGTGGGGTACTCCCTGGTCATTAGTGGCTGGGCTGCCCTCTCGGTATTCGGCTCGATGCCCTCGAGCATGGCGGTGATGAAGATTTTCCAACCAACTCAGAGCTTTCCGCTGCTCGCCATTCCATTCTTCATTCTGTCGGGCAGTCTGATGATGTCAGGCAAGCTGGGCCAGAAACTCGTTGGTCTCGCCTCCATGCTGGTTGGCAAATACCATGGAGGCCTCGGCCAGGTGACCGTTGTGGGTTCCACCGTTTTCGGTGGGGTTTCCGGTTCCTCTGTGGCCGAGGCTTCGGCGTTAGGTTCCATGCTGATTCCTTGGCAAAAGAGAGAAGGTTATCCGGGTGCTTTCGGTGCGGCGGTCACCTCCTCGTCGTCCGTCATCGCCGGTCTGATGCCGCCCTCTATTCCACTCATCCTGTTTGCGATGGTATCCAACACGTCGATTGCCTCGCTGTTCATTGCAGCGGTGATCCCCGCCTTGCTGCTGGCCAGTGGAATGATGATCGCCTGCTATGTCATCGGCAAACGCCGTGGCTTTCCAAGGCTCAAGGACAAGCACACGCGTGCTGAGGTGAGGTCGACCCTCCTGAGTGCGCTGCCCGCACTGCTGATGCCGGTTTTTATTGTCGTGCTGCTGCGTGCCGGTATTGCCACGCCGACTGAGGTCAGCATCATTGCCGTAGCCTACGCCCTGGTGATCAGCGCCCTGATCTACCGTGACCTGAGTGGCACAAGAGTGATGGCGGCTCTGACCAATACCGTGATCACGACCGGCGTCGTTATGTTGATCATCGCTGCGGCTAACATCATCGGCTATATCCTGACATCGGGTGGCGTACCTCAGACCATTGCCAACTGGGCGTTGGAATACCTCCAGCATCCGCTCCTGATCATTCTCGCCATCAATCTCTTGTTGTTGTTGATCGGTATGTTCTTGGATCTGCCTGCGGCTATTCTGCTGCTGGGTCCGACCCTGGTGCCTATCGCCAATGCTATCGAACTAGATCTGATACAGCTCGGGATCGTGATGTGCGTCAACTTGAGCATCGGCTTATTCACGCCTCCCATCGGCACAACCCTGTTCGTCGCTTCGGCAATTGCGAAGGAAAAAATCGGTTCGGTCGTCAAGGAGCTATTGCCCTTCTATCTGGTGGCGCTGGTGGTACTGCTGCTGGTTTCCTTCGTGCCTGCACTGATCGTTTACTAAGGAATTTTTTATGAAAAAGATGATAGTAGCAGGACTCGGCTCCATGGGCTGGCCCATGGCCAGCAATCTGCTCGGCGCAGGCTTCGACGTCACGCCCTACGATGTCGATGCCAATAAAATCGAGCAGTTCGAGCGTCTCGGTGGTACCAAAGGAGAGGTGAGTACGCATCTTCCTGAAGCCGATGGTTTGCTCATCATGGTCGTCAATGCTGAGCAAGTGCGCAGCCTGTTGTTCGAGCAGGGTATGGCAGAGCAGCTCAAACCCGGTGCCTGCATTGTACAGATGTCCACTGTTTCGCCTGGAGAGTCAGCTCAAATTAGCCGCGAGGTCAGGGCCATCCGGGAGGATCTGCATTACGTGGATGCCCCAGTCTCCGGCGGTGTCGTCGGGGCCGAGCTGGGGTCTTTGACCATTATGTGTGCCGGAGACCCCGAGGCCTTGGCCGCCTGTCGTGACGTCTTTGAGGTGCTCGGTGGCTCCATCTTCCATGCGGGCGATTGTGCTGGTCAGGGCTCAGCCTTCAAGGCTGTCAACCAACTTCTGTGCGGTGTCCATATCGCTGCGGCAGCGGAAGCCCTGGCCCTGGCGGAGAAGAACGGCCTGGATCTGGAGGTGATGGTCGACATGCTCGGTGGGTCCGCGGCGTCCAGCTGGATGCTCAAAGATCGGGGGCCACGCATGATTTTACCGCCGAACGAGATCACCAGCATGGTCGACATCTTTTGCAAGGATCTCGGCATCGTCTGCGATGCAGCCAAGCAGTCGCGCTCCTACACGCCGCTGGCGAATGCAGCCTATCAGCTGTTTGTCGCCTCTTCGGAACGGGGCGAGGGAAAGCTCGACGACAGCCAGGTGATTCGGACCTATCGGCTGTTGAACGGTAATGGATAAGCGGAGGTGGTTATGAGTAATGAAACGCTAACCAGCTATATGTCGGTCAGCACTGCGGCTTACGACGGTTACGGTTTCCATGAGATCTTTCCTTCGCTTGCCCGCTGCGGTGTTAAACAGGTCGAGGTCGCCTTTATAGAAGGCTATGTCGAGGCCTTTTCAGACGACGATTTGACCACGACCTATGGTCGAGAGCTGCAGGAGGAAATGCGCCGCAATGGACAGGAATGCCGGTATTTCTCCGGCCATATCGACCTTGGGGAATCCAATGCCTGTCAGCGCCTGGAGGCGCGTTGCCGGTTCTCCTCTGCGCTGGGGGCTTCTAATGTCATCACGAATGCGGCGAGTATCGTCTCCAGCAAGACCTTTCTGGCCCAGGCCAATGACCTGGCCGCCATTGCCAGGCATTATGGCATGCGTATCCTGCTGGAAAACCCGGGTAACCGTGTGCCAAACCTGATCGACCATTCGGCACATATCGCTGCGGTATTGGGAAAGTTGCAGGCCCCGGAATTCGGGATCAACTTTGATATGGGTAATCTGCTGTCCCACTGCCCGGACCTTGATCCTCTGGCCGATGCCCTGGCAGCCGTTCCCCTAGGGGATCACTTCCATATCAAGTCCTGCGCCAAGGTCGACGAAGGCATTGCTTTCACGCCGCTAGGCGAAGGTGACGTCGACGAGGCGCCTCTCATCAGAAAGCTAAAGAAAGAAGGTATTCCCTTCTCCCTGGAACTCCCTTTCCGCCTGCGTCGTGATCGTGACGCTAAACCTTGGAGGCTTGAATCAACAGTACCCATGAAAGAGATCGAAGAAAATATCATTCGTTCGATCGGCCGGGTAAATAACATAAAATCGGAGCTGTAATCGTCATGACCAAGTTACTTGAAAATAAAGTCTGCATCATCACTGGCGCGGCCGGTATCAATGGCATCGGTTTACGCACCGCCAAGCTGTTTTATGAGCATGGCGCTTCCATTGTGATAACCGATCTAAACGAAGAAGCCTGCACTAAAGTCCGCTCTATGTTCGATGAAGAGCGCTCTCTGGTCTTGGTCGCCAATGTCACTAGCAAGGATGACAGTGGGCGTGTCGCCAGAGAGGTAGTGGAAAAGTTTGGACGCATTGACGTACTGGTGAATAACGCGGGTATTACTCAGCCGGTGAAGTTCGAAGAAATTCAACCGGAAGACTACGACCGAATCCTCGATGTCAACCTGCGTGGTATGTTATACATGTCCCAGGCAGTGACTCCTCAGATGAAACAGCAGAGTTCGGGCTCCATCATCAATACGTCGTCCGTATCCGCCCAACGTGGCGGGGGTATCTTTGGTGGCCCCCATTACAGTGCCGCCAAGGCAGGCATGCTGGGGCTCGGCAAGGCTATGGCACGCGAGCTTGGGGCGAACGGCATTCGGGTTAACGCCGTCACCCCAGGCCTGATCGCTACCGATATCACCGCCGGCAAGCTCGACGACCAGATGAAGGCTAAGATTCTGGAAGGTATTCCCCTGAATCGTCTGGGAAAACCTGAAGACGTTTCCAAGGCTTTCCTGTTCCTCGCCTCTGAGCTTTCTGATTATATTACCGGTGCTACGATCGATGTTAATGGTGGCATGCACATCCACTGAGCAATAATACGCTACCTCTGGGAGGTCCCTGTTCAAAGAATGATAAATCCTTTCAGGAGCAGCATTGGATAACCTTATGAATATTATTGATCCGAATCTTCTGGATAGACTGAAAGACTTTGTTTCCGTATCCAATTTGTCCAAGGATGGGCGATTGAAGCTTCCTCCTGAACGGACGCTTTGCGAGCATTTTGACATGCACAGAACTTCGGTACGCAATGTTCTTTCTGTGTTGCAGAGCCTTGGATTTATTGAGCGAAAGCAAGGGAGTGGCACTTTTCTCAAGATGCCCGAGCCGGTTTTCATTCAGCTCTATTTTGAACTTGCGCTTAAACTTAACTATGTCTCTGTCGATCATCTCGAAACGGCCAGGGAAATGTTCGAAAAAGAGATCGTACAGGCGGCAGCGGTCAATCATCAGGCCCATGAGCTGAAAAAGCTTGAAGTACTCTGCGACAAGATCGTAACGTCCACCGATGTGCTCGAAGGTATTCAGGCGGATTACGAGTTCCATGAGCTGTTGGCGATTATGGCCAAGAATCCTGCCGTGCTGATTATTTTTCAGGGATTGTCGTCGGTACTGAAAAAGGTGCTTCATCAGCGCAGGATTTTGGCAAGACAATCTCGAGAGGCGCAAAAGAAAACCAACGAGACGCATACTGCCATCGTTGACGCCATAAAAACCCGCAACCGTGAATTGGCGCGTCAAGCCATGCACAGTCACTTTGAAACTTGGAACCAGCACATCATTCGCAGTTATCGCCACGAAATGGATAGTGTAGTAGTAGAAGAATAGATGTAGAAAAAAGGTAACTATTCAGCCCATCTCTGCCACGATCATTAAAACTGAGCCTCTTCTGTATCCATAAACGCAGGATTTTTCCCCTGAAAGAGTAACGCCAACGCCTCTGTGGCTGACATCCCCTGCTTACGACACGTCGACAGGTAACTGC
>Ga0314772_1001331_pt1 | contig 11142 bp, 10 predicted proteins | sample MetaGCBIW2018_FD_204520 | JGI IMG/M metagenome (GOLD analysis project Ga0314772, IMG submission 204520) | Cryopeg brine microbial communities from Beaufort Sea near Barrow, Alaska, United States - CBIW 2018 | ecosystem: Environmental > Aquatic > Marine > Coastal | place: USA: Alaska | collected... | reverse complement strand
AAGCGCAGCGAATCGGGCATGATTACCAATCCGGTAACAACTACGCAACATGCGACAGTTGCCGAGGTTGACGCCCTGTGTGGCCAGTTCCGCGTCTCTGGAGTTCCCGTTGTTGCAGAAGACGGAACTCTCGTCGGAATCATCACCAATCGCGATATGCGATTCATCGAGCCTGCCGACATGGAGACCACGTTCGTCCGCGACGTGATGACCACAACTCCTCTGATCACCGGTCACGTCGGTATCGGCCGTGAGGGAGCTATCGCTCTCCTCAACAAGCACAAGATCGAGAAGCTGCCCCTGATCGACGACGAAGGCAAGCTCACTGGTCTCATCACGGTCAAAGACTTTGAGAAAACCGACAAATATCCGAATGCCACTAAAGACGATGAGGGCCGACTGCGCGTAGGCGCAGCCATCGGATTCTTCGGCGACGCCTGGGAGCGCGCTGAACGCCTCCGTGACGCCGGTGTAGACGTACTCGTGGTTGACACTGCCAATGGTGATTCGGCAGGCGTGCTCGACATCGTCCGTCGCCTCAAGGCAGACCCATCCTTCGACGCGATCGACATCATCGGCGGAAACGTCGCAACTCGCTCGGGAGCACAAGCGCTCATCGATGCCGGTGTCGACGCCGTCAAGGTTGGCGTTGGTCCCGGATCCATCTGCACGACCCGCGTTGTCGCCGGAGTCGGCGTTCCGCAGGTGACTGCCGTCTACGAAGCATCACTCGCCGCACGCGAAGCCGGCATTCCCGTAATCGCCGATGGTGGGCTTCAGTACTCTGGTGACATCGCCAAGGCGATCGTCGCTGGAGCTGAGACGGTGATGCTCGGCTCCCTGCTCGCCGGAACCGACGAAAGCCCCGGCGACCTCATCTTCCTCAATGGCAAGCAGTTCAAGACCTACCGCGGCATGGGATCACTCGGCGCGCTCCAGACCCGCGGCAAGAAGACGTCGTACTCTCGTGACCGCTATTTCCAGGCGGATGTTCCTTCCGACGAGCAGCTGATCCCCGAAGGAATCGAAGGCCAGGTCCCCTACCGCGGCCCGATCTCCACCGTCATGTACCAGTTGCTCGGAGGCCTACGGCAGTCGATGTTCTACACCGGCGCCCGCACCATTGATGAGCTGCGCATGAAGGGTAAGTTCGTGCGGATCACTGCCGCAGGGCTGAAGGAATCGCATCCCCACGACGTCCAGATGGTTGTTGAGTCTCCGAACTACCGCCGCTAGGCGGAGACGTCTCGACGGTTGAACACGATTCCGCCGATCACGATTACAACGGCGGCGATGCCGTAGATGAGTGCCAAGGAGCCCCAGTCTGCGCCGTCGCGCAGCGGTGCGTTTCCGAAGGCCCAGTGATACGGCGAGAGGTTGTGTAGCCACTCGACGTCCGCGCTCTGATTGCCGAGAGAGTTCAGGATGTAGCCAAACAGTGAAATCCCGGCGGCAGCTGCCGAAGCGAAGGAGCGACGTCCGGTGATTGCGCCTACGGCGAGACCGAAGCTTGCGGCCAGTATCCCAAGCCCGAGAAGCGCCAAGCATCCCCCGATGACGTTCAACGGCTCTAGGCCGACACCCGAGGAGTCGTTGAGCGCCAAAATCAGCAGCGCGGAGACAGCGCCGAGCCAGGTCAGCCGCAGCACGACCGCGAGACTTCGCTCGACCATGACCTGCACGCGAGAAACTCCGTGGGCGAGAGTGAGCTCAAGCGAGCCGGACTCCTCATCGCCTGCGATTGCCGCCGAACTCCATAGCGTCGCCGCGATGGTGAACAATACGAAGCCGATGAGCCCGAGGAATGTCGCTTGAACGTATCCAGCGCCGCTCGTGAGATCTTCGAATCCTAGGGTACTCGCAAGCCCTTCCGACAGCGATTTGATGACGTCGTCGAAGCCAGCGTTGTCGCCGGAGAACGATGAGTAGAGGGGCACGTAGAGGAGGATCGCGCCGGCGACGCCTGCGGTCCACCCGAGTGCACCTCGCCACGAATCCGCGATGTTGCGTCGCAATAGGGGCAAGAAGCTAGTTGTCATTGCGCGCCTCCGAAGAGTAGAGGTTGATTACTGAGGACTCGAGATCTTGTTCTTCGACCCGGAGGTCGACCACATGGAACGGTGCAATCGCCTTGACGAGAGCATCAATGTGTCCCTCGACGGTGCCAGCAACGTGAACGATGTCCCCGTCGACAACGGTGAGGTCGTCAAGTTGGGGCAGCGCTTCAAGAGTGGTGCGGATGTGGTTGGCCGAGACATCCGTGAAGTCGATGATGACGCGACGCACTGCGCTCGCTCGCAGACTCGCGACATCGCCGATGGTGACAATCTTTCCATTGCGGAGCACCGCTACTTGGTCGGCAGCGCTCTGGACTTCGCTCAGCACGTGTGAGCTCAGAAACACTGTTTGACCTTTCTCTTTCGCTTCGCGCACCATGCTGAGAAACTCTTGCTGCATGAGCGGGTCAAGCCCACTCGTCGGTTCATCGAGCACGAGGAGTTTCGGTTCGTGCATGAATGCCTGCACGAGTCCGAGTTTCTGTTTGTTGCCCTTGGAGAGTTTGCGTACGTGACGGCTGAGGTCGAGACCGAGGCGTTCAGCGAGTTCATCGATGCGACCGACGGGCACGTGTCCACTGATCTCGGCGTAGTGCTTGAGGAGTGAGCGGCCGGTAACGCGACCTTCAAGCAGGAGCTCACCAGGAAGATAGCCAATGTCTGTGCGGAGGCGAGCGCCGCCGTCTACGGGCGAGCGTCCGAGCACAGTGGCGTGCCCCGATGTTGGGCGAATGATGTCGAGGAGCAGTCGCATTGCAGTAGTTTTGCCGGCACCGTTTGGACCGATCATGCCAAAGACGCTGCCGGTTTCCACGGCGAGATCCACCCCGTCTAGGGCGGTCAGACTGCCGTAGCGCTTCGTGAGCGCTCTCGTTTCTATTGCATAGTTCATGACGAGGGGCCTGAGCCCTGTCCTTTCTCGGTTTGCACTTCTTTGGCGTCCACCGTGGCGTCACGAGTGGCGTCGAGCACGCTGCTGTTGAGATAAAGGCCTTCGGTATAGAGCTCTAGAGCAGCGTTACCCATTCGGCTCAGGCTTTCGTGGCTGAGTTGTCCGCTGCCGAGGGAGCGCGCAATGTGCCCCTGCAGAATTAGCGTGGAGAGGCTGTGGGTGACTAGGAGTAGTCCCCGCGCGTATTCGTCGGCACTCGGCCGCACCTGATTGTTGGCAACGCCTTCGTCGAGCATGGTGCGAGATAGCGAAACAAAGCGATCGAACAGATCTGCCCCGGCCTCAGAGTCATCGGTGAAGAGGCGCCCCAAATAGCTGAGCCAAGGCTGGTAGCGGTCGAGGTCTGAATACCATTCCTGAACCGCGGCATTGACATCGTCGTCGCCCAGCCCAGTCTTGCGGCGCGCTACCTCGGTGATGATGAAGTCGTCACATGCGTTCTTGAGTTCGCGCATGCTGCCGAAGTGGTGGATGACGAGGCCAGCACTGACGCCAGCTTCGGTGGCGACGGCGCGAGCGCTGGTCGCGGCGAAACCGTTGCGACCGATGAGGAGGATTGCGGCATCGCGGATCCGCGCTCGAGTGGTGGAGTCATCCGGCGTTGAACGCATGTTTAACAAACTAAACAGTTGTTCAGTGGGTGTCAAGGGTAGCGGGAGTGCCCGCGTTCACTGTTGAGGCGGGCACTCATCGTCTCCAGCCCGATAGGCTAGAGCAGTGAATGATTTCGAAATTGGCTTGGCCAAGCGTGCTCGCCGTGTGTATGCCTTTGACGACATTGCAATCGTGCCGTCGCGTCGCACACGAGACCCGCGTGACGTTTCGGTGAGCTGGACGATTGATGCGTTCACCTTCGACATCCCGGTAATCGCAGCCCCGATGGACTCCGTAGTCTCCCCGCAGACAGCGATCGCCATGGGCAAGCTAGGTGGACTCGGAGTGCTCGACCTCGAAGGTCTCTGGACTCGCTACGAGAACCCCGAGCCAGTGCTTGAGGAGATTCGTCGCCTTCCCGCTGACCAAGCAACCGCGCGTATGCAGCAGTTGTACTCCGAGCCGATCAAGCCAGAGCTCGTCACTCAGCGTCTCGCCGAAATCCGGGAGGCAGGAGTGCCCGTTGCCGGAGCGCTCAGCCCGCAGCGCACGAAAGAACTTCATCAGACCGTCGTTGATGCCGGAGTCGACCTGTTCGTCATCCGGGGCACGACCGTCAGCGCTGAGCACGTTTCAAAGTCGAGCGAACCCCTCAACCTAAAAGAGTTCATCTACGAACTCGACGTGCCCGTGATCGTCGGTGGTGCAGCCAGCTACACCGCGGCACTTCACCTCATGCGCACCGGTGCAGCCGGCGTGCTCGTCGGCTTCGGAGGAGGCGCAGCAAGCACCACACGTTCTGCCCTCGGCATCCATGCTCCGATGGCAACTGCGATCGCTGATGTTGCTGGCGCTCGCCGTGACTATATGGACGAATCCGGTGGTCGCTACGTCCACGTCATCGCAGACGGCGGCCTTGGCACAAGCGGTGACATCGTGAAAGCGATCGCCGTTGGCGCTGACGCAGTGATGCTTGGCAGCACGCTTGCTCGTGCCACCGATGCCCCCGGCGGCGGCTGGCACTGGGGCCAAGAAGCGCACCACCTCGAATTGCCGCGCGGTAACCGCGTCGAGGTCGGTCAGCTCGCGCCTCTCGCCGAAATTCTCAACGGACCCTCATCGCACGCAAATGGTCAATCGAACCTCATCGGTGCACTTCGTCGCTCGATGGCAACGACAGGCTATTCTGACTTGAAAGAGTTCCAACGCGTCGACGTAGTCGTCGCGCCATATAACACCCTGTAGCTATTTCGCTCAGCAGTTCACAGGCGCAGCGGTTCACAGGTGGAGATCAGCCGAACGCTGGAGGATTTGTCAATGGCTAAGTCACGATCGCTACCCCAGACAGCTCCATTGAGTGCCGAACAGCGCGCTGCAGCGATTGCAGCACTGCGAGACACCGAGTTGGATATTCTTGTCATCGGTGGCGGAATTGTCGGCACCGGAAGTGCGCTCGATGCTGTCACGCGTGGCCTCAGCGTCGGCATTGTTGAGGCTCGCGACTGGGCCTCGGGAACGTCCAGTCGGTCATCCAAACTCGTGCACGGCGGCATCCGCTACCTAGAGCAGCTCAATTTCCGTTTGGTGCGTGAGGCGCTGATCGAACGTGGGCTACTGCTGCAACGTATCGCCCCACATCTGGTCCGTCCGGTTCGGTTCCTCTATCCCCTGACGAAGCCGGTGTATGAGCGTCTATATGTCGGTGCCGGAATGTTACTGTACGACCTGTTCAGCTACACCGGCGGGCGGCCGTCTGGAGTGCCTCACCACCGACACCTTTCCCGCCGCCAAATGTTGCGTGCCGCGCCGAGCCTTCGGTCGGATGCCTTTAGGGGTGGCCTGACGTATTACGACGCCCAGGTTGACGACGCTCGCTATGTGGCGAACCTCGCGCGCACGGCGAGTTTCTACGGCGCCCACGTTGCCAACCGCGTTCGAGTTGACGACTTTCTGAAGGTCGGTGAACGAGTTGTTGGTGTGATGGCTCACGATCTAGAGACCGGTGAGCGCTTCGAGATTCGTGCCAAGCAAGTGGTCAACGCCACCGGCGTCTGGACAGATGACACTCAATCCATGGTTGGGGAGCGCGGCCAATTCAAGGTGCGTGCGTCTAAGGGTGTGCACCTCGTTGTTCCGCGCGACCGCTTCCAATCCAAGCTGGGCCTGCTACTGCGAACCGAGAAGAGCGTACTGTTCGTGATTCCGTGGGGTCGCCACTGGCTCATCGGCACCACAGACACTGACTGGGAACTCGACAAAGCGCACCCGGCCGCGACTGCGGCCGACATCGACTACCTTCTTGAGCACGTCAACAAGGTGATTGCGGTCCCGTTGACTCGTGACGACGTTGAGGGTGTGTTCGCGGGCTTGCGTCCGCTGCTGGCAGGCGAGTCAGACCTCACCTCAAAGCTCAGTCGTGAACACCTCGTTGCTCACAGTGTTCCCGGGTTAGTGGTTGTTGCCGGCGGAAAGTGGACGACCTACCGTGTGATGGCCAAAGATGCGGTGGACGCAGCAGTCGACTCGCTCGATGGCAAAATCTCACCGAGCATCACCGAAGATGTCGCGCTACTTGGTGCGGAAGGGTATGGCGCGGCGTGGAACAAGCGCGCGACGCTCGCCCGCAGTTACGGATTGCACACGACGCGCATCGAACACCTGTTGAACCGCTACGGAGTGCTCGCGACCGAAGTGCTTGAGCTGGTGCGCGAGACGCCAGGTCTGGCCGAGGCGCTACCGGGTGCCGACGACTACATTGCCGCCGAAGTTGTCTATGCCGCGAGCCACGAAGGTGCCCTGCACCTAGACGATGTTTTGGCCCGCCGCACTCGTATATCGATAGAGGCATGGGACCGTGGCGTCTCGGCTGCACCGGTCGCAGCCGCGCTCATGGCCGACGTGCTTGGCTGGGATGACGCTCGCACCGCCATTGAAGTAGAACGCTATCTGCAGCGCGTTGAGGCTGAGACCGCTAGCCAGAAGCAGCCAGATGACGAGTCGGCTGACAGAGTGCGCCTCGAAGCACCAGATATTGTTAGCGAGTGAGTTCGACCGTTTCCCCGCCAGCTGCCCAAACATCGCCGTCAACAATGTGGCAGATCGCGCGCAGGCCACGCTGGATAGCCGCCCTTATCTTGGCGCTCGCGATCGCCGCAAGCTTCGCCGCCCTCGGCCAGTGGCAGTTGAGTCGCAGCCTCGAAGGTGGCGAGATAACCGAGAGCCAGAGTGAGGCTGTCGTTGAACTCGATGCTGTTGCGACCGCTCAAGAGCCGCTCGACTTTGTGACCACCGGCCAATCTGTCACCTTCACGGCAGAGCTTGTTCCTGGCGACTACGTTGTACTTTCCGATCGTCGCAACAGCGCAGGAACTGGCTATTGGGTCGTGGGCCACGGGCTTGAGCCGAGCGGTGCAAGCATCGCTATTGCGCTCGGATGGGCGGCATCGACGGATGCTGCGGCATCCGCAATTGCGAGGCTAGAAGCGTCACCGCCCTCGTCAACCGTTACGGGCCGCCTGCTGCCGACAGAGTCACCCCAGCAGTCCGATTTTGAGGAGGGAGTGCGCAGCGCTCTCGCCGTGTCAGAACTCGTCAACGTGTGGGCTGAAGTTCCGGGCGGCACCTACGGCGGTTACGTCGTAAGTTTTGACGCCCCCGCTGGGTTGGAAGCGATCGATTCGCCACCGCCATCGACCGAAGTGTCTCTAAACTTGTTGAACGTCTTCTACGCCGTGGAGTGGGTGGTGTTTGCCGGGTTCGCCGTCTTCCTCTGGTACCGCTTGGTGCGGGACGTCTGGGAAGAGGAGCGCGACGATCTGCTGGTCGACGCGGCCGTAGACTAGAGCCATGGCTCTCGGTCCCCGGCTTTCTGATATTCCACGCATTCGTCGCACCCTGTCGTTCTACAAGGTGTCGTCGATCATCACCGGCAGCTTCCTGCTTGTGCTCTGCCTCATGATGTTCTTTCGCTATGGGCTCGGTGGCGATATTGAGCTGAACGGTCCTGCAGGATTCGTCACGCTGACGCCCAAGGAACTCGTGCAGGGCATCAACGTCTCGACGATCATCCTGATGGTTCACGGCTGGCTCTACGTTTTCTACGTCGCGGCAGACTTCGTGCTGTGGCGCCTGACGCGCTTCTCGTTCTTGCGGTTCTTGTACATCGCCCTCGGCGGTGTGATCCCGCTGCTCTCGTTCTTCTTGGAACGTCAAGTTCCCCGTTTCGTTGAAGCGAAGCTTGCCCGTATCGAATCCGCCGCAACCGCCACCGCGGCGGGCGCCAACACCGTAAAGGCTTCCGCATGACCGACTCTTCGGCCGCACCCGCTGACACCAACGCTCGACCCGTTCTTGTTGTCGACTTTGGCGCTCAGTACGCCCAGTTGATCGCACGCCGCGTGCGCGAGGCCAACGTGTACAGCGAGATTGTTCCTCACACCATCACGGCTGAGGAGATTGCTGCCAAGAACCCGGCCGGCATCGTACTGAGCGGTGGACCGTCGAGTGTCTACGAGCCCGGCTCTCCTGATCTCGACCCCGGCATCCTGCAGCTCGGAATTCCAGTGTTTGGAATTTGCTACGGCTTCCAGGTGATGGCACGCCAGCTCGGTGGCACCGTCGCCAAGACCGGACTGCGTGAGTATGGCGCCACAGACATGACGGTTGAGGGTGGCGGCGGTTCGCTGCTCGGCGACCAGCCAGACAAGCAGACGGTGTGGATGAGCCACGGCGATGCCGTGACCGCGGCACCGGAAGGCTTTGATGTTCTTGCCAGTAGCGACGCGACTCCGGTTGCCGCGTTCGCGAGCAAAGAACGCGGACTGTACGGCGTGCAATGGCACCCCGAGGTAAAGCACACCGAATTCGGGCAGAGCGTGCTGGAGAACTTCCTGCACGATGCTGCGGGCATTCCAGCCGATTGGAACAGCGGCAGCGTAATCGCCGAGCAGGTGGATCGTATCCGCGAGCAGGTTGGTTCGGCTCGCGTGATCTGTGGTCTCTCCGGTGGAGTCGACTCGGCCGTTGCTGCCGCAATCGTGCACAAAGCTGTTGGCGATCAACTTGTCTGCATCTTTGTCGACCACGGTTTGCTCCGTCAGGATGAGCGTCGTCAGGTTGAGGAAGACTACGTCGCCTTGACCGGTGTACGCCTTGTCACCGTCGATGCTGTCGACCAGTTCATGGATGCTCTCGCCGGAGTCACCGACCCCGAGACTAAGCGCAAGATCATCGGCCGCGAATTTATTCGCAGCTTTGAGAATGCTGCTGAAGCACTCGTGCTCGAAGCGCAGGGCGATGGCGAAAAGGTGAAGTTCCTTGTGCAGGGAACCCTCTACCCGGATGTCGTTGAAAGCGGCGGAGGAACCGGCACCGCAAACATCAAGAGCCACCACAACGTTGGCGGGCTCCCCGAAGACCTGCAGTTTGAGCTCGTTGAGCCGCTGCGCACCCTGTTCAAGGATGAGGTCCGCGCGATCGGTCGCGAGCTTGGCTTGCCTGAGGTCATTGTTGGCCGCCAGCCATTCCCTGGACCCGGCCTCGGCATCCGCATCATCGGTGAAGTCACCCACGATCGTCTCGAATTGCTCCGCAAGGCCGACGCGATTGCTCGCGCCGAGCTGACCGAGGCGGGCCTCGATGACACGATCTGGCAGTGCCCCGTTGTTCTTCTCGCCGACGTTCGTTCGGTTGGGGTGCAGGGCGATGGTCGCACCTACGGTCACCCCATTGTGTTGCGTCCGGTGTCATCGGAGGATGCGATGACGGCCGACTGGACGCGCCTGCCCTACGACGTGCTCGCCAAAATCTCGAACCGCATTACCAATGAGGTGGATGGCGTCAACCGCGTTGTGCTCGACGTTACGTCGAAGCCGCCGGGAACGATTGAGTGGGAATAACCCGCTAACGAGAAAGCCCCCGTCACTTGGCATATTGCCGAAGTGACGGGGGCTTTCTGCGTGTTGAGCGCTTGGTTGCTTAGTCGCGCAGGATCGCGAAGAAGCGCAGCATTTCGAGGTACAGCCAGACAACCGTGAGCATGATGCCAAAGGTGCCCTTCCAGCCGAACGCGCGGGGTGCACCGCTAGCGGCGCCCTTCTGGATAAAGTCGAAGTCGAGCACGAGCGAGTACGCGGCCATAATCACGACGAGCACACCCAGCACGGCACCGAAGGGGATGCCGAGGAACGGAATTTCGGCGCTGCGCAGGCCGAATGCGTCGTCAGTGGCACCGGTGAGCATCATGACCACATTGACTAGTGAGAAGACCATGTAGCCGACCATCGCGATGAGGAAGACCTTGGTGGCTTTCTTTGACGCACGAATTTTGCCGCTGGCGAAAAGTGCGAGGGTTACACCGACGACGATGATGGTCGCGATAACCGCCTGGGTGACGACGCCACCGTAGAGGTTCTCGTAGAAGCGCGAGATGCCACCAACGAAGACACCTTCAACGGCGGAGTACGCCAACACGAGTGCGCCGGAGGGCTGCTTCTTGAAGATGTTGACGAGGGCAAGTACGAATCCGATGATTCCAGCGCCAATCCACAGGAACGGCATTGACGGAGCGAGTACCCAGCTGAGTGCTGCGCCAACAAGCAGAAGCGCGAACGCACCAACGGTTTTGGCGATGGTGTCTTCAACCGTCATGACGTCGCCAGATCCGGGAGTCGATTCACGGCTGTACATGTCGTTGAGCTGCTGGTTGGAGACCTGGTTCGCTACGGCGATGCCGCCGCGCGAGCTAAAGGCAGCATCGCGGGAGAAAGCGGGATTCTTGAGTGCCATGATTCCTCTGTTTGGTGTGGGGTCACAGGTTAATGACGCCCCCCAAAACTATCGGAAATTGCTGGGAAATGCTGGTCATCGTGAGCGTGCGGCTGCGCTGTGAGCGATCGCCCGAGCAAGCCAAGCGCCGACAACAAGCACAACCCCGGAGATGGCGAGCGCTTGCGGCATCGACGAGTACTCCTGAAAAAAACGCGGAAGGACAATTCCGTTGGCGATGGGGAGAGCGAGCGTCAGGTAGGAAATGAGAGGCCGGTGCCTCACGAGCAACCAGCATGCCAACGGTATGACCAGTGTCCACATCGACATGGGCCCAGTAAGCATGATCCAGATCTGCACAATGGCGGGGATCACGACGATCATCCGTCGCCAGCCTCGAGAAGGCATGATCGACCAGCCGAACGCGGTCGACAGTGTGCCAATGAGCAAGATGACGAGCGTGTAGTTGTTAGTTCCTTGAAGATGTATCGACCCAGCAATAATCAGAACGAGACCAACAAAGTAGCGATCGTTGTAGTGGTCCCACTTCAGTGGGATGTGCCGGGTAGGCTCCCAGCCGCTAGCCATCATTAGTGAGCAGTGAAACCAAGAGGATGACCCACGCCACTAGCCAAACGTAGCCAAGAATTGTGGCGATGATGGCCAAAACAAACCCGCGCTCGCCTGTCTGCTTAATTTGCCGTATCGCCACGTGGCCAAAGATCAACGCGGGAGCCCCACCGATTGCAGCAAGGACAACGGCGAGGATCGCCA
>Ga0314772_1001323_pt1 | contig 11165 bp, 10 predicted proteins | sample MetaGCBIW2018_FD_204520 | JGI IMG/M metagenome (GOLD analysis project Ga0314772, IMG submission 204520) | Cryopeg brine microbial communities from Beaufort Sea near Barrow, Alaska, United States - CBIW 2018 | ecosystem: Environmental > Aquatic > Marine > Coastal | place: USA: Alaska | collected... | reverse complement strand
AAAACGTTCCGTCGGTGCAATTCCATTGCCATAATGTAAAGCAATTCATCGCCGTCAACCTCGACCCCCTGATGGTCAACCATCAAGACTCTGTCACCGTCGCCATCCAGAGCAATGCCCAAATCAGCTCCGCACGACAGCACATGGTCACGCAGGGCGGAGAGATCCGTCGAGCCAACTCCATCATTGATATTGACGCCATTAGGTTGCGCACCGATGACGACAACCTCAGCGCCGAGCTCCCGAAACACACTGGGCGCCACCTTGTAGGTAGCGCCGTGAGCACAATCAAGCACCAACTTTAGACCCTTGAAGCTGGTGCTGGTCGGCACACTGCTCTTACAGAACTCGATGTAGCGGCCCGAGGCGTCCTCTACCCGAGATACCTTACCCAGCGATGCAGAATCAACCACTACAATGGGCGAGTCGACCAGACGTTCGATTTCAAGCTCCAGATCATCCGGAAGCTTGCTCCCGGATGCAGAAAAAAACTTGATTCCGTTATCATAATACGGGTTGTGCGAGGCACTGATAACGATACCGGCATCCGCCTTGAAAGTGCGCGTGAGGTAAGCAATCGCCGGCGTTGGCATCGGGCCCAGTAGCTGAACGTGAGCTCCTGCGGCAGACAAACCCGCTTCCAGCGCGGATTCGAACATATATCCGGAAATCCGCGTGTCTTTGCCGATCACCACACGGCACTCGCCCTGCTTTTTGAAGGCTGTTCCTACAGCCCATCCCAACTTGAGCATAAACTCAGGGGTTATCGGGTGGGTGCCCACTTGCCCGCGTATGCCATCCGTGCCGAAATATTTCTTTTCCATGTACGCAAAATCCTGATCGAGTTCTTTTTAATGGCTGCTCGCAAATAGGTAGTGCGCCGGCCACTTCAGACTTATCGGCCCGCCGCCATGACCGCCTCGGTCATCCGCACAACATCTACGGTCTGAGCAATATCGTGGGCGCGGATGATCCTAGCCCCACTGCGCACGGCCAGCGTAGTCAACGCTAATCCCCCTGCGAGCCGCTGATCCACAGAGCGGCCCAACAGCTGACCAATCATGCTCTTGCGAGACACACCCACCAAAAGGTGAATACCCACAGGCCGCAAAGATTCTATGCCAGCAAACAACTGGAGATTATGCTCCAGGGTCTTGCCAAAACCAAAGCCAGGGTCCAGTAACAACCGACTAGCGGGTATGCCCGCCTGCGCGCAAGCAGCGACGCGCCTAGTAAGAAAAGCACTGACTTCATCGATCACGGAGGCGTATTGCGGGGCCTGTTGCATGTGCTGAGGCTCACCCTGCATATGCATCAGACACACAGGCAATCCAGTCTGGGCGGCAGCCATCAATGCACCGTCGCGCTGTAATGCGCGCACATCATTGATCATGCCGGCACCAGCTGCTGCTGACTCGCGCATGACCTGAGGTGTGCTAGTGTCGACCGAAATGATTGTATCAAAACGCTGACTGATGGCTTCGACGACAGGGAGTACACGCTCAAGCTCCTGACGGGCACTGACAGCATCAGCACCCGGCCGCGTCGATTCACCACCCACATCGATGAGAGTCGCCCCCTCTTCAAGCATCTGCTCAACATGACGCAGGGCTTGGTCGAGTCGCAAATAGCGACCGCCGTCAGAGAAGGAGTCGGGCGTCACATTAAGAATACCCATTACATGGGCATGGGAGAGATCAAGCTCCCGATCGCCACAGGGCAATCGGGAACCAGAGTTCACTGTAGGCATATCCTGATCAATGCTCGCCCGCCGGACCGCCTATGATAGGGTCGCTCCGCTTTTCAGCGGGCTCGTCAGCCGGCTCAGAGCCCGCGGCAGCACCAGGACCAGCCTTGTCATCAGAGTTCCAGTCTTTTGGTTCACGGGCCGGCTTGCCGGTCATGATGTCCTGGATCTGATCGGCATCGATGGTTTCATATTTCATCAAAGCCTGCGCCATTAAGTCGAGCTTGTCGCGATTATCCTTGAGCAGTTGCTGCGCAGTCGCATAACACTCATCAATAATCCGGCGCACTTCCTGGTCAATCAACTTTGCTGTTTCACCAGAGATACCGCCGGCCTGACCGCCACCCTGGCGACCAAGATAACCCTCATTTTCGTCTTCGCCGTACATCAACGGCCCGAGTTTCTCGGACAGGCCCCACTTGGTGACCATATTCTTGGCCAACTGGGTAGCGCGCATGATGTCGTTCGAAGCACCAGTGGTGACGCCGTCGAAGCCTAGGGTCATCTCTTCGGCAATACGTCCACCAAAGAGCGAACAGATCTGACTGATCAATGCCCGCTTGGAAAGACTGTAGCGATCTTCTTCCGGCAGGAACATTGTCACGCCCAGGGCCCGCCCACGGGGAATAATGGACACCTTATAGACCGGATCGTGTTCAGGCACCAGACGACCAACGATGGCGTGACCGGACTCATGGTAAGCCGTATTGAGCTTTTCCTTGTCGGACATGACCATGGATTTGCGCTCGGCGCCCATCATGATCTTGTCTTTAGCCATTTCAAATTCTTTCATTTCTACCACACGCTTACCGAAACGCGCGGCGAACAGGGATGCCTCGTTCACCAAGTTAGCCAGATCGGCGCCAGAGAAGCCGGGGGTGCCGCGGGCAATGTTACCCGCCATCACGTCATCGCCCAATGGGACTTTGCGCATGTGAACCTTGAGAATCTGCTCGCGACCACGGATATCCGGAAGCCCCACCACTACCTGACGATCAAAACGACCGGGGCGCAGCAGCGCTGGATCGAGCACGTCAGGTCGGTTGGTTGCGGCAACCACAATGACACCGTCGTTAGGCTCGAAGCCATCCATCTCTACCAACAACTGGTTGAGGGTCTGCTCACGCTCATCGTGACCACCACCCATTCCTGAACCGCGATGGCGGCCAACCGCATCAATCTCGTCGATAAAGATAATGCACGGCGCGTGCTTCTTAGCCTGCTCAAACATGTCACGCACACGACTCGCGCCTACACCGACGAACATTTCGACGAAGTCGGAACCGGATATGGTGAAGAAAGGCACCTTCGCCTCACCAGCGACTGCTTTGGCCAGCAATGTCTTACCTGTACCCGGCTGGCCCACCATCAGTACACCGCGCGGTATATGCCCGCCCAGGCGTTGAAACTTACCTGGGTCGCGCAAGAACTCCACCAGCTCACCAACCTCTTCTTTCGCTTCATCACAACCGGCAACGTCAGCAAACGTGGTCTTGACCTGATCTTCAGTCAGCATCCGGGCCTTGCTCTTGCCAAAGCTCATCGGACCACCCTTACCGCCTGCACCCCCCTGCATCTGACGCATGAAGAACATAAAGATGGCAATTATGATCAAGATCGGGAAGCTGGCAATAAGCAGTTGTGTCCAGATGCTTTGCTGCTCCGGTTGCTTGCCTTCGATAACCACATCGTTTTCCAGCAGGTCACCAATCAGACCGCTATCCTGAATGGCGGGCCGCACCGTTTTGAACTGGCTGCCGTCATTCTTGACCCCGGATATTTCGAATCCATCGACGGTCACCTTCTCGACCTGTCCCTGTTTCACCTGCTCAATGAACTGTGAATAAACGAGGGTATTGGTGGTTTCGCTAGGCCCGCTGAAATTGTTCATGACCGTGACCAGCACAGCCGCAATGATCAACCACAGGATGAGATTTTTCGCCATATCATTCAAATTGCTACCCTCTTGCCCCGCTGCGCGTGCAGCAAAAGCTTGACTGAGTCTGAACTGCTTTTAGATACATTACACCAATCTGCAGGCCTACTGCAGATAAGCCAGTGTAACGCTCTGTGTCGCCGGATTGCCGGTACGCGTCCCTTTTATCTGACAGACCAGAGTTCACTCCTGGCCCTTAAAACCTTTGCCTAGCAGATATGTTTCCCGCGAGCGGCCTCGTGAGGCGTCAGGCTTACGGGTCACCACCTTGTCGAAACGGCTACGCATCAACTTGAAATAATCGTCGAATCCTTCACCGTGGAATACCTTGATAAGGAAATCCCCACCCGGTCTCAGGACTCTTTCCGCCATATCCAGGGCCAGCTCGCACAAATAAATAGCCGCGGGCTGATCAACTTCAGGCGTCCCACTCATATTGGGGGCCATATCCGAAATAACAAGGTCAACGGGCTGATCACCAATCGCCGCCAGTATCGCCTCGAATACGCTGTCCTCAGTAAAATCCCCTTCGATGAAGGTGACATCGGCGATACTGTCCATCGGCAAAATATCAGACGCAATGATGCGGCCCTGCTCGCCAATCAGTCGGCTGGCTACCTGGGACCAGCCCCCCGGCGCAGAACCCAGATCGACGACTGTCATTCCGGGACGAAACAAACGATCCTTCTCCTGCACTTCGAGAAGCTTGTAACTGGCCCTGGAACGATAACCGTCCTTTTGCGCCTGCTTGACGAAGGGATCATCAAAGTGCTCTTTCAGCCAACCTTTACTGGTCTTGCTCTGTGCCACGGAATACCCCATGCAGCGAAGCGCGCTGCCTGTTAAACTGCGTACTGTCTAATTGGACAGCAGCGTTACATTTAAATTTCTCATTCAATACTGGTAAGCATCCGATCATTATGACCCTCAGCTCAGCTCAGAAGAAAGACTACAAACGTATTGGCCATCATCTTAAGCCGGTGGTTATTGTCAGTGATCAGGGCGCCAGTGAGGGCGTACTGTCTGAACTTGACCGCGCACTGACCGATCACGAATTGATCAAAATACGCGTCAGCGTCGCCGATCGCGACACCAAGCAAGCTCTTATCGCTCAGGTATGCAAGGCGAGTGGCGCCGAACTGGTTCAGGTGATAGGCAAAATGGCAATCCTGTTACGACTCAACAAGAAAGCCAACCCCAACTTATCAAACCTGGCACGTTTCAAGGAAATCTGAGAGACCGCAGGCGCGCCCGGACGGACTAAATCAGCCTTCGTCCGGACGCGGCTGCAGAACCAGTACCAATCCGGCGAAGGCGACAACCAGATAGCCGAACAATTGCAGATACTCGGTACCCGAGACGCGAGTCAAAGCAAACACGACTGCCACGGTGACCACTACCAGCAGCAGTAACTGTGTGCGCAGATCCCGCCAGCAACCTCGACCCAGTGCAACCCCTATCACCAGCAACTGCAATAGTGCACAGACGCCCGCAAAACCGACCATCAGAGGCCGCATAAAGCCTGCAATCTCATCTATCAGCAGCGGCGCTAATCCCATTTTCCCGAGTGCGGGCAACAAAATAAAATGGGTTACCCAAATTGCGCCAACCCACAGCGTCTGAGTCAGCTGCCATGCAACGCGACCACCGCGCAACATGGGCCGCTGAGCTGAGGAGGTCACTTGTGACTCACCTCAAGTATCTCGTATTCAACCACACCGCCAGGTGTTTTAACGGTCACCACATCACCGGCCTCCTTACCAATCAGGGCCCGGGCAATGGGGGAGCTGACCGAGATCTTGCCTATCTTGATGTTGGCCTCGTCGTCGCCAACGATCTGGTACACCACTGTCTCGTCGGTATCCACATTGACGATTTCGACCGTCGTGCCAAAGATGACCTTTCCGGTGGGTGTGATACTGGCCACATCAATCACCTGAGCGTTCCCCAGACGGCCTTCGATATCGCGAATACGCGCCTCGACCATCCCTTGCTGCTCCCGCGCAGCATGGTACTCAGCGTTCTCCTTCAAATCGCCCAGCTCTCTCGCTTCAGCGATGGCTTGAGTGATCTGCGGGCGCATAACGCTTTTCAGATGCTTAAGCTCGGTTTCCAGGGCTTCTGCACCCTGCTTGGTCATCGGATATTTCATATTCAAATTCCTGCGTGCAAGTCCTGAAGACGACGAACCGTCTTCTCCGGACCAAATTTCAATGCCATACAGATAGCTTCGCCACCTGCCAGCGTCGTGGTAGAACACACTTTGTGCTGCAGCGCGTTGCGACGGATTGAGTAAGAATCGGCCATCGACTGACGACCTTCAGTGGTGTTGATCACCAGGCTGATTTCGTCATTCTTGATCATGTCGACAATATGCGGCCGGCCTTCAGTCACCTTATTAACCCGGCGCACATCAAGCCCGGCAGCCGCAATCACTTTGGCCGTGCCGCTGGTCGCAACCACTTCAAAGCCCAGTTCGATCAATGCACGCGCCACATCGACAACGAATGGCTTATCGTCTTCGCGTACGCTGATAAAAGCGCAGCCGCCGCTTGGCAGCGTCTCACCCGCACCCACCATGGCTTTGGCAAAGGCTTCAGGGAAGCTGTCACCCACACCCATGACTTCACCGGTGGATTTCATTTCCGGCCCGAGAATCGGATCGACACCCGGGAACTTGGAGAATGGGAATACCGCCTCCTTAACACTGAAGTAGGTCGGCACCACTTCTTCAGTAAAGCCCACTTCCTTGAGTGTCTTGCCGGCCATGACCCGCGCGGCAATCTTGGCCAGTGACTGGCCAATGCACTTGGAGACGAACGGCACTGTGCGTGAGGCTCGCGGATTAACCTCGATGATATAGATTTTCTCGCCCTGAACAGCCATCTGCACGTTCATCAGCCCGACCACACCCAGCTCGAGTGCCATCTTGGCCACCTGATCGCGAATCTCATCCTGGATGTTGGCTGGCAGCGAGTATGGCGGCAACGAGCAAGCAGAATCGCCGGAGTGCACGCCAGCCTGCTCAATATGCTGCATGATCGCACCGATAACTACGTCGGTACCGTCACACACAGCGTCGATATCCACTTCGATGGCGCAGTTGAGAAAGTGATCCAAAAGCACCGGACTGTCGTTGGAAACTTTCACCGCATCGCGCAGGTAACGCTTGAGCTCTTCTTCCTGATAGACAATTTCCATCGCCCGACCGCCCAGCACATAGGACGGACGCACCACTAGCGGGTAACCGATCTTGCCGGCCGCACGGATGGCTTCTTCTTCGCTTCGCACCGTCGCGTTAGGCGGCTGCAACAGATTGAGGCGCTCGACCATCTGCTGGAAGCGTTCACGATCTTCCGCCCGGTCAATCGCTTCCGGACTGGTACCGATAATGGGTACACCGGCTTCTTCCAGCGCACGCGCCAACTTCAGCGGCGTTTGACCGCCATACTGCACGATCACACCTTTGGGTTGTTCAACCCGGACGATTTCCAGCACGTCTTCCAGGGTGACCGGCTCAAAGTATAGACGGTCGGACGTATCGTAATCGGTGGAGACCGTTTCCGGATTGCAGTTGACCATGATGGTCTCGTAGCCGTCTTCACGCATTGCCAATGCGGCATGCACGCAGCAATAGTCGAATTCGATGCCCTGACCAATCCGGTTAGGCCCGCCGCCCAGCACCATAATCTTGTCACGGCTGGTGGGATTGGCTTCGCATTCTTCCTCATAAGTCGAATACATATAGGCGGTGTCTGTTGCAAACTCCGCAGCGCAAGTATCCACGCGCTTGTAGACCGGATACACCTTGAGCTTGTGACGCAAGCTGCGCAGAGTTTTCTCGCTGACACTGAGCAGATCCGCCAGGCGGATATCCGAGAAACCCTTGCGCTTGAGGCGATACATGAGATCGCGATCCACATCCACCAGCCCCAACGTCTTGATGCGCTCCTCGTCCTTGATCAGATCTTCGATCTGCACCAGGAACCAGGGGTCGATCTTGGTCAGCTCAAAAATCTCTTCCATGCTCATGCCAAAACGAAAGGCATCGGCAACGTACCAGATGCGGTCCGCACCGGGCACAGTCAACTCACGGATCAGATCGGTCTTGGCATCGGTAGCCGTCATGTCCAGCTTGGGATCCAGGCCGCTGACACCGACTTCCAGCCCGCGCAGGGCTTTCTGCAGCGATTCCTGGAAAGTGCGCCCGATAGCCATGACCTCGCCCACGGATTTCATCTGAGTGGTCAGGCGCGCATCGGCGCTAGGGAATTTCTCAAAAGCGAAACGCGGGATTTTGGTCACCACGTAATCGATCGACGGCTCAAAAGACGCGGGCGTACGGCCGCCGGTAATATCATTCTGCAGCTCGTCCAGGGTATAACCCACAGCCAGCTTGGCGGCGATCTTGGCGATGGGAAAGCCGGTCGCCTTGGAAGCCAGCGCCGAGGAGCGCGATACCCGAGGATTCATCTCGATCACGACCATGCGACCGTCGACCGGGTTAATACCGAACTGAACGTTGGAACCACCGGTTTCTACACCGATCTCACGCAGTACTGCCAGCGAGGCGTTACGCATGATTTGGTATTCTTTATCGGTCAGCGTCTGCGCCGGCGCTACAGTAATAGAGTCACCGGTGTGCACACCCATCGGATCAAAGTTTTCGATCGCGCAGACAATAATGCAATTATCATTCTTGTCGCGCACCACTTCCATTTCATACTCTTTCCAACCGATCAGCGACTCGTCGATCAGCAATTCCTTGGTCGGCGACAGATCCAGTCCGCGGTTGCAGATTTCCTCGAACTCTTCCCGGTTATAGGCAATACCACCGCCTGTGCCGCCCATGGTGAAAGACGGGCGGATAATGCACGGGTAGCCCACTTTATCAAGGACCTTATAGGCTTCCTGCATGTCGTGAGCGATCCCCGATACCGGGCAGTCCAGACCGATGGACTTCATCGCCTTGTCAAAGCGCGAACGATCTTCAGCCTTGTCGATGGTGTCGGCATTGGCGCCGATCATTTCAACATTGTATTTTTCCAGCACGCCATGCTTTTCCAGATCCAGCGCACAATTCAGTGCCGTCTGGCCGCCCATGGTCGGCAGTACCGCATCCGGGCGCTCCTTGGCGATGATCTTCTCGACTGTCTGCCACTTGATTGGCTCGATGTAAGTCGCATCGGCCATAGACGGGTCGGTCATGATGGTGGCTGGATTGGAGTTCACCAGAATGACGCGGAACCCCTCTTCCTTCAGCGCCTTACACGCCTGAGCGCCGGAATAATCGAACTCGCAAGCCTGACCAATCACGATGGGGCCAGCGCCGAGGATCAGAATACTTTTAATGTCTGTACGTTTTGGCATAGTCGTCTACAAATCCTTGGGTGTACCGGCGGCTCAGCGGCTTTTGGCCATGGCTTCGATGAAACGGTCAAACAGGGGCTCGACATCGTGCGGGCCAGGGCTCGCCTCAGGGTGACCCTGGAAGCTGAAAGCCTGCTTGTCAGTGCGCTCGAAGCCCTGCAATGTGCCGTCAAACAGCGATTTATGCGTCACCCGTAAATTGGCTGGCAGGGATGCTTCGTCAACCGCAAAACCATGATTCTGACTGGTAATCATCACCACGCCGGTATCCAGATCCTGCACCGGGTGATTGGCGCCGTGGTGGCCATGACCCATCTTTACTGTCTTCGCCCCGGAGGCCAGCGCCAGCAACTGATGACCCAGGCAAATACCAAAGACTGGGATATCGGTTTCAAGCACATCACGAATCGCCTGGATGGCGTAATCACAAGGCTCCGGGTCACCAGGACCGTTAGCCAAAAATACACCATCGGGTTGCATGGCTAAAACCTCAGAGGCCGGCGTTTGCGCTGGCACAACAGTCAGGCGGCAACCGCGGGCGACCAGCATGCGCAGAATGTTGTACTTCACACCGTAGTCATAGGCCACCACGTGATAGGGCAAATCTGCATCGGCGATTTCAGGGTGGCTGTCAGTGGCCAGATCCCAAACACTCGAGCGCCATTGATAGGCCTGTTTGACGCTGACTTCCTTGGCCAGATCCATCCCCTTCAGACCGGGGAAGCTTCTCGCCTGCTCCAGCGCCTGCTCGTCAGTAATGTTTTCACCGGCGAGGATGCAACCGTTCTGTGATCCCTTCTCACGCAGGATGCGCGTCAGGCGACGGGTATCAATGCCGGCAATCGCCACCACATTGTTGTCGCGAAGGTAGGCGTCCAACGGCTGTTTGTTACGCCAGCTGCTGGCCAGCAGTGGCAAATCACGAATCACCAAACCGGCGGCCTGAACACGATCAGACTCTGCATCTTCCGGCGTGGTACCTGTATTACCAACGTGCGGATAAGTGAGGGTAACAATCTGGCGGGCGTAGGAAGGATCGGTGAGGATCTCCTGATAACCGGTCATGGCCGTGTTGAAGACGACCTCACCAACACAATAACCGTCGGCGCCGATGGCCTCACCACGGAAAATACTTCCGTCGGCAAGGGCGAGAATGGCTGGCTTGGACAAGAAAACCTCCGATAGGGCTGACACATTTTACCAAACGCGGGCTGCACAAAAGCGGGAATGGAGTGCGTGACACTTCATCCCGCCGCAATGCATTGTCAGATGCGCGCTGTATACACAGATTAGCGCGCAATTGTAACGACTTGCCCAGAGAATATCCAGCGTATACGGGCTTGTATAAGCGCGTGATCAGGCGCCATGTTCCACATATCAGGGAACTGTGTTAAAAAGTGAATTGGAAAGCCCTCTGCCGGCCACGCCCCATCGTTCAAGTCTGCCTTACCCACGATCAGGGCAGTCCCTGGCAGCGAATGGTCTAGAACAACAAAAAAGGATTCGGGGAATACACCATGTTATTGCGCCTGAAAGGATTGATTGCACTTACTCTGCTGTGCCTGGCACCTCTGGCTCACGCTAATCTCCAGCAACTGCAAACCGTGCACGAATTTCGCAGCGAGGGTTACACCGTCGGCACCTACCTGCTGATCGATAACAACCTGTTTGAACGCGTTCGCGAGCCCGGCAATCGGGAGAGCTATCGCGAAGCTCTGTCGCGAATGGAAAATCTACTGCGTCAAATGGATAGCCCGTCTCAACTGCGAGTGCCGTTTGATACATTCGTCGATCTGATTCGCGAGCTTGAAGCACTGCCTGGGGAAGAAGCCCATTACGGGCTGGCCACGGTCAACCGCATCATGAAGGCACACGGGGCCCTTGATGAGGCAACAGCGGCGATGTACGAAGAGCTGAAAGGCGCGGCAAGCGATGACTTGCTGACATTACATCAACAGAGCCTAGAAACCAGCCAGATCCTGACGCTACCAAAACAACATGTTCAGTTCGATCGGCGTTTACTTTCTGGTAAACAAGGAAGGCCTTTTCGAAACGCTGGACCAAAGCATCGTCGCCCGCTCCGAACAGCTTAAAAAACTCTATCCTGATCAG
>Ga0314772_1001319_pt1 | contig 11171 bp, 10 predicted proteins | sample MetaGCBIW2018_FD_204520 | JGI IMG/M metagenome (GOLD analysis project Ga0314772, IMG submission 204520) | Cryopeg brine microbial communities from Beaufort Sea near Barrow, Alaska, United States - CBIW 2018 | ecosystem: Environmental > Aquatic > Marine > Coastal | place: USA: Alaska | collected... | reverse complement strand
GAGTGCCTAGAAAGGCGTCTCGTCGGAGTAGTTGCCGGGAGTGTTCCATACGTCACCTGATGCTGCGGGAGCACTTGCTGCCCACGGCTCGTCTTTCGACTGGCCGGCGCCCTGCTGTCCGCCACCGCTCTGCTGGGCTGCACGAGGAGCCGAGCTGTCACGGGGTGCGCGGGTTACCTGCGCAGTTGCATAACGGAGGCTGGGACCGATTTCATCGATCTCCAGTTCCATGCTCGTGCGCTTTTCGCCCTCTTTGGTTTCGTAGGAGCGCTGACGAAGGCGGCCCTGCGCGACAACGCGGCTGCCCTTGGTCAGCGTTCCCGCCACATGCTCGGCGAACTCACGCCAGCAGGAAGCGCGGAGAAACAGTGCTTCTCCGTCTTTCCACTCGCTTGAAGCTCGATCGAAGGTGCGCGGCGTTGAGGCAATGGTGAAGTTAGCCACGGCAAGTCCACCCTGCGTGTACCGCAGTTCGGGATCTGCCGTGAGGTTACCCACGACCGTAATGACTGTCTCGCCGGCCACGACTACTCTGCTTCCGCTTCAGCCTTGGCTTCGTCGACAGGAGCCTTCGCTTCTTCAACGGGAGCCTTCGCTTCTGCGACAGGAGTCTTGACTTCTTCGGCAGGAGCCTTGGAAGAGGCAACAGGAGTCTTAGATGAAGTGATAGGAGTCTTTGCCGGAGCGGCAGCCTTGCGGGCAGCCTTCTCTTCAGCAATCTTCTTAGCAACAGCTACCTGAGCGAACCCAGCTTCTGCACGCAGCACCTTGGTGCGCATGACAGCTTCACTGAGCTTAAGTTGACGGTCGAGCTCGTCTGTAGACGCGCTCGCTGCGGTGAAGTTGACGACGGCGTAGATGCCTTCGGTCTTCTTGTTAATCTCGTAGGCCAAACGACGACGACCCCAAATATCGATGTTATCGATGCTGCCACCGTCATTGCGGATGACATTGAGGAACTTGTCGAGACTGGGAGCCACGGTGCGTTCGTCGATCTCTGGATCGAGGATAACCATGAGTTCATACTGGTGCGTCACAAACCCACCTCCTTCGGACTTAAACGGTTACAGACGGTCTGTAACAGGAGGGTGTTGACGTACGTCTCACCGCCGAAAGGCAGTCAGACAACCTGCCAAGTGTAGTTGGTTTATGGGTGAATACTCAAGCGGCTGCGAGCATTGCGTGAACTAGCGCGCAGACCACCACGCGCGGAGTCGATTCTCGGCCTCCACAGCGCCGAGCGGGCCTTCGTCGAGGCGCAGCTCAAGCAAAAACTGGTACGCCTCGCCAACTTCGCGGCTGGGCTTCAAATCCAAGATCGCCATAATTTGTTCACCATCGAGGTCGGGGCGAACTGCCGCGATCCCCTCCGCCTCTGCGATCGCAGAGATTCGATCCTCGAGATCGTCGTAGGCAAACGACAAGCGGTCAGCCTTTCGCACATTGCGCGTGGTGACATCCGCCCGAGTAATGATGTGCAGCCGTTCAAGCTGATCACCGGCATCCCGCACATAGCGACGCACCGCCGAGTCTGTCCAGGCGCCCTCGGTATACCCGAAGAAACGCAAGTGCAGCTCAACAAGCCGGGCAACCGACGTGATCGTTTCCTTGTCGAATCGCAACGCCCGAAGTCGTTTAGCAACAAGCTTCGCTCCCACAACATCGTGGTGGTGGAACGTCACAACACCGCCGCGCTCAATCTTGCGCGTCGACGGTTTGCCCACGTCGTGCATGAGAGCGGCAAGCCGCACAATCAAATCGGGGCCATCGATGCCGGTGCGGCTCTTCTCCAACCCAATGGCCTGACGCAACACCGTCAGCGAGTGCTCGTAGACATCCTTGTGGTGGGCGTGCTCATCCACTTCAAGCTTCAACGCTGGAATTTCAGGAAGTACCTGCTGCGCAAGCCCCGTCTCGACCAGCAATCGGATGCCCGGAATCGGGTCGTCGGTCTTCAATAGCTTCGTGAGCTCATCACTCACACGCTCGACGCTCACGATCTCGATTCGCGACGCGAGCTCGGTCATGGCGCGCACCGTCTCAGGGGAGACCGTGAAACCCAGCTGGGAGGTGAACCGCGCGGCACGCATCATCCGCAACGGATCATCACCAAACGACACCTCGGGCGAGCCCGGTGTCGTGATCGTTTTGCTCATCAAGTGCTCTAAGCCACCCCACGGGTCGACCAATTGGCGCTCAGGCAGCCGCAATGCCATCGCGTTGACGCTGAAATCGCGGCGCGCAAGATCCTTTTCTAGTGAGTCACCGAAAACAACAACAGGCTTTCTGCTTGCGCCGTCGTAACTATCGGCGCGATAGGTGGTGATCTCAACCGACTCGCCGTCGATTCGTGCGGCGATAGTGCCAAATTCGCGCCCGATATCCCACTGCGCTTCAGAGATCGGCTTCACGAGCCGCATGATGTCGTCTGGGCTCGCGTTCGTGGCAAAATCGAGGTCAGTGACCGCGCGTCCGAGGAACGCATCACGCACCGGTCCGCCCACAAGCGCGAGTTCGAACCCTTCGGCGTTGAATCGCGCAGCTAGGGTGGCTACGGGTTTAGAGTCGGCAAGCTTTCCGAGACTCTCGATTGCGTCGGCAACACTCTCCATGATGCGACTAGTTTCGCACGACCACCGATAGCAATTTGCCCGACGCATCCGCAACGCACCCACCATTCAGTCAAGGAAGAATAAACTCACACCATGCTGGCCGAGCGAGAGTACGGGGTTGACCCGTGCCAATAAGAGTCTTCAGCGCCGCTGTCGCGCTCGGTCTCGGTCTCGGTCTCACTCTCGCCGCGAGCGGAGCTAGTGCCGCGCCGAGCACAGCCTCCCTTCCGGCGGTCACTACCGCATCCGTCGCCACAGAGGTGTCGGTTATCGCACCGCTTACTGTGCCCACCGGCAGCGGCGGCCTTATTGATGCCGAGACTCTCGCCGAATACACGGAACCCCTCGGCCTGCTCACCCGCCAACTGGATGCCGTAGCTGGCAAACCGATCGTTGTGGCCATAGATCCGATGATTTTGGCCTCCATTCGCGTATTAGGCACAAGCGCGCCGCAATCGGCCCGCAACTGGCTTGAACAGCTGTCGCTCATCAACAATGAGACAGTTCCGCTGCCCTACGGGAATTCTGATCCAAGTTTGGCCACCCAGTCGGGCGAAGTAAGCCCTCTGGCACCCATTAGTTTCGATTTCGCGCTTGATGAAGCCAACTTCGCACCGGTTGCCGAACCTGAGCCGACAACGACACCTGAACCGATGGATGTTGGTACTGACGAATTCCCGACGTATCCGTCGACCGAGCAGCTTCTCGCCTGGGATTATTCGATCGATGGCTTCCTGCAGCCACGAGCGAACAGTGTTGTATCGAGCGATCTGGGTGCATTCGCGGAGAGCGGCTTCAGCACCGTAGCGATGTCGTCGACGAATGTGACTCAGGGCTCTAGCGCCGGCTCGGTAGCCACGGTCAACGGCGTAACTGCTCTCATCTTCGACTCTGCTGCTTCTGCTGCCATGGATGAGGCACTCGGATCTACTCTCGATCGCGATGTGACCGCGGCTGCGACGGCGCTGTCGTCAACGGTCCTTTCTGCGGGCGCGGCACAATCAGCACCTACCGCGTCGGTGCTCATCATGATCGATCACTCGCTTGAGCTGAGCGCTGCGCGCTTAGATGCCGCGCTTGCGAGTCTCACAGCGAGCCCGTCAGTTTCGGTCGTACCGCTCACGACACTTGCTGCGACCGACCCGTCAACAGCGACCGTCAACGATATGCCGCACGGTGCCGATCGTCTCGCTGACTTCGCGCGGCTCACCTCAGCAGCCGAACAGGAACGCAGCTACTTCTCGATCGCGGACGACCCAGAGGCTCTCATCGCCCAGCGTCGGCTTGCTCTGCTCGATGTGCTTGGCGCCATCCCTACGGCTGATTCGGACGGTTGGCTCACCGCAGTCAACGGTTTCCTCGCTGACTCAATCGACTACCGCACCGCAGTAACCGTCGTGGAGTCGAGCAACTTCCTCTTTCTTGCCAACAACAGCTTTTTGCCCGTATCCGTCAATAACAATCTCAATCAGGCCGTAACGGTATTCATTACCGTCGATCCGCGAACCGCGCTTCTTGCCGTGGATGATGGCCGAGTGAAGGTGCACGTTGAGGCGAACTCGCAGGCCAAAGGCGACGTTCCAGTGCAGGCACTCTCCAACGGTCTTGTGAATGTTGAGATCAGCCTGACGAGCAGTACCGGGCAAGCCATAGGCACGAGTACGGTCAGTGAAATCAACGTGCAGGCCGGCTGGGAGACACCGATTGTTCTTGCGTTCGCGGCTCTCGTCGTAGTGATCTTCGGCGTTGGCTTCGTGCGCAGTATTGTGCGCCGCAGAAAGCCCGCTGATGGCTGATCGCGCCGTGCCCGACGTTGAGCCGGAGCCAGGAGTTCCCAGCGCTTCGGTAGGCCCGCCGTCCCACAGAGCCTCGACTATTGGCCGTGCCAGTGCGTTGCTCGCGTCAGGCACTTTCGTTTCGCGGATCTTGGGCTTTCTCAGTGCTTTGCTCCTTGCACGCACGCTCGGGCTCTTCGGCGCTGGCGACGCGTTCGCAATTGCCAACCAGCTTCCGAAGAGCGTGTACGCGATCGTCGCCGGAGGAATGCTTAGCGCCGTCATCGTTCCGCAGATTGTGCGCGCAGCTCTCCACAAAGATGGCGGTCAGAAATTTATCAATCGACTGGTGACTCTTGGCGTTGTCATCTTTCTTACCGTCACTGCCATTGCGACTATCGGCGCCCCCTGGCTGGTTCGGCTCTACGCCCAATCGAGTGAAAACTTCGGACCGGCCGAATTCGCGCTTGCGACGGCTTTTGCCTACTGGTGCCTGCCGCAGATCTTGTTCTACGCCTTGTACTCCCTGCTCGGCGAAGTACTGAATGCCCGGGGTAAATTCGGTCCGTTTACTTGGGCGCCGGTTGCCAACAACGTCGTGATGCTCTCCGGGCTCATCGTCTTCCAGTTCCTGTTTGGCAGCGTCTCCGGTTTGCCACCCGAAGCGTGGACGGCGCAGATGGTGGCCGTCCTCGCGGGCAGCGCAACCCTCGGCATTGCCGTTCAAGCGGCACTTCTGGCCTTCTTCTGGCATCGCGCCGGTCTTCGCTACCGGCCCGAATTCCAGTGGCGGGGGGTTGGCCTCGGCGCGGCAGGTAAGGCCGCATCGTGGACCTTCGGCATGATCCTGGTCACTCAGGTTGGTGCGGTCATTGAAACTCGAGTCGCTTCGCTCGCTTCTGGTGGCGCATCCATCTTCGTCATGAGCACCGCCTGGCTCATTTTCATGCTCCCGCACTCGGTGATTGCCGTCTCAATCGGCATGGCCTATTTCACCCGGATGAGCGGTCACGCGCGCGACGGAGACCTCGCGTCTATGCGCAGCGATCTTTCATCCTCGCTGCGTTCGATTCTCATGTTGCTGATGTTTGCCGCGATCGGCCTCATGGTTATCGCCTTCCCGTTTAGCGCCCTCTTCGGCAGCACGTACGCGCAGGTATCCTCTCTGGCTGTGGTGTTGATCGTCTACCTGTTCGGTCTCGTACCGTTCAGCGTCATGTATGTACTCCAGCGAGTGTTCTATTCCTTCGAAGACACCCGCACGCCGTTCTTCCTGCAGAGCTTTCAAGTCGTGCTTTACATCTCCGGCGCGCTCGTCGTGTCAACGTTCCCCGTGGAACGCATCGCGATCGGTCTCGCAGCGAGCATCAGCATTGCCGGGACCATCCAAACTCTGGTCGCCCTCTTCGTCGTGCGTAAGCGCGTGCCCGAGCTTGAGCTGTTGCCTCTCGCCCGCCGTGCGCTCTGGTTCTTGGCTGCGATGATTCCTGCCGCAGCGGCGGGCTTCGGCATTTTGATGGTTTTGGGCGGATTCGGCCCTGATTCCTTTGTTGTAGCGGGTTTCTCTGGTGGTTTCGCGTCAATCGCTGTTACCGGCACCGGCATGCTCGCGGTCTATTCGACCGTGCTTGCGCTCACGAAGAACGACGAGTTCTTTGCTTTCGTCAGGCCGATTGCTGCTCGCCTCACTCGCCGTTAGTGGAACGAGAAATGAGCAGGCTGCGAACTCTTGAGTGTTAGCCCGCACGCCACCGCCGGTCGGAATACTCCGTAGCTAGGATGTGTTGAACCGGGTAATCACAATCACAAGGAGACTCGAAAAGTGCGCCAAATTATCATCATCGGATCCGGTCCTGCCGGCTACACCGCTGCGATCTATGCAGCACGCGCAAACCTCGCGCCGCTGGTGATTGCCAGTTCCGTCGAGGCGGGTGGCGAGCTCATGAAGACCACCGAAGTTGAGAACTATCCCGGATTCGCTGACGGCATCCAGGGGCCGGACCTCATGGTCGAGATGCAAAAGCAGGCTGAGCGTTTTGGCGCTGAGATCGTGCTTGATGATGTCACCGACTTGCAGCTTGACGGCGAGATCAAGAAGGTCACTCTTGGCAACGGTGACGTGCATGAGGCTCTCTCCGTTGTGTTCGCGACTGGTTCCGCCTACCGCAAGCTCGGCGTTCCCCATGAGGAGCGTTTGAGTGGCTATGGCGTCTCCTGGTGCGCAACGTGCGACGGTTTCTTCTTCCGCAAGAAGACAATTGCTGTTGTCGGTGGGGGAGACTCCGCGATGGAGGAAGCAACCTTCCTCACCAAATTTGCCGACAAGGTCTACGTCATTCACCGCAAGGATGAACTGCGTGCCTCGAAGGCGATGCAGGAGCGCGCCTTTAGCGACCCCAAGATTGAGTTCATCTGGAACAAGGCTGTAACCGGCATTAGTGGTTCCGACCTCGTGGACGGCGTCGAATTGGTTGACACCGTCGATGGCACAGAATCACACCTCGACGTCAGCGGCCTGTTCATTGCTATTGGCGCCGATCCCCGCACCCACCTGGTGCATGGTCAGCTCGACATCAACCCAGACGGAACAGTTGTAGTGGATGGCCGTTCCTCCCGTACCAACATCACCGGCGTTTTTGCTGCTGGCGACGTCATCGACCCCACCTACCGCCAAGCTGTAACGGCCGCCGGCTCCGGCACCGTTGCCGCGCTGGACGCCGAACACTATCTTGCATCGCTGCCTCGCGATCTTGTTGCCTCAGCAATCCAGCACACAGAACTGACAGCTCCCGTAGCTGCCACCGTCTAACGATCTCACCGAACAGAGGAAAACAATTGTCTTCAGCAACTGAAGTAACCGACGCCAACTTTGAAGAACTCGTCATCAACTCACAAGACACCATCATGGTCGACTTCTGGGCTGAATGGTGTGGCCCGTGTCGCGCAGTCAGCCCGATCCTCGACCAGATCGCCAGCGAGCATGCTGACAAGATCAAGATCGTCAAGCTCAACGTTGATGACAACCCGCAGATGGCGATGAAGTACCAGATCACCTCGATCCCGGCCATGAAGGTCTTCCGCGGCGGCGAGGTCGTCAAGACTGTTATCGGTGCAAAGCCGAAGCCTGCAATTGAAGCCGATCTCGCTGAGTTCCTTGCGTAAAGCAGGCCCTCAGCCGAAAGCCTCCGGCATCCACTATTCGGTGGGTGTGCGGAGGCTTTCGTAGTTAACACCGGTGAGACGCTCGGATTCGGTCCACAGCGTGAGCGCATCGTCTTCGGAGTGTGAGGCCGCGCTTGATTCAACGCGCACAGGTGCGCCCCGGTGCTCGTTGCGACCACTTGGACCGAAGTAGTCTCCCCCGACAACACTCGGATCGGTCGCCGCTCGCAGCGTAGGCCCGGCGCCTTGCTGCGGCGTTTGGAGAGCGAGGAACAGAAGAGGTTTCAAGGGGCGCAGATACCAGTGGTTGAGGAGGTGGTCTGCTAGGCCCGTGCCTGCTGCGCCCGGATGAGCAGCAACAGAGAGTGCGTCGACACCTGCGGCCTCAAAGCGCCGTTGGAGCTCGTAGGCAAATAGTAGGTTCGCCAGTTTAGAGCGACCATATGCCGCTCGGGGAGTATACGAGCCATTCTGGAACAGAAGATTGCCGAACTCCATGAAATTCCAGCGATGCGCAAGGCTCGACAGGGTCACGATGCGGGCACCAGGGGTTGCCTCTATGAGGTCAATTAGGCGGCCGGTGAGGGCGAAATGGCCGAGATGGTTGGTGCCGAGCTGCGATTCGAAGCCGTCGATCGTCAGTTGAGCATCCGTCATCATAATTCCGGCGTTGTTGATCAGTATGTCGAGACGGGAATGTTTCCCGTGAAACTCTTCGCTGAATCGTCGGATTGATTCTAGATCGGCGAGATCGAGGAGCATGGTTTCAATAGGCAAATCACCAAGCTCCTCGACGAGGGCGCTCTTCGCTGCAGCCGCTTTCTCAGCGCTGCGGGCGGTCAGGACAACTCGGGCACCAGCCGCAAGCAATGCCCGGCTGGTTGCGAACCCAAGCCCGGAGTTCGCTCCGGTGACAATGGCCACGGTGCCCGAGAGGTCTCCGAGGTCTGATTCGGTCCATTCTGTGCGAGCGTTCACTGTGTTCCTCATTTTCTTGTTCCATGGTGGCGCGGCCGAGCTGGCAGTGCGAACTGGCGGGCGTGCATCCGTGTGTATGCACTCTCAGTCTGATGCACACGTTGGTGCCGTCAGCGGTGGTTCGGAGCCAACCGTCGTAGAGATTGCGTGTCGAACTCGTCGAGGCTCCGGGTAAATCATCGCTCAGTTTCAACTCGACACCCGCAAACGCCTATTGTTTAAAGTCAACCGAACGGGATTAAGCATGACGACACAGCCAAACAACCTCGACCAGTGGTTCGACCACTATGCGGATCGCGCCTCTGGTCTCGCGGCCTCCGAAGTGCGAGCGTTGTTTGCCGTGGCATCACGCCCCGAAGTTGTGTCGCTCGCTGGTGGCATGCCGTACGTCTCCGCGCTGCCTCAGGACCTGATCACTGAGTCGATCGACCGCGTAATGCGGGATCGCGGCCCCGCGGCCCTTCAATACGGCTCTGGGCAGGGCTTACCGGCGCTTAGGGAGCAAATCCTCGAAGTGATGGCGCTCGAGGGTATTCGGGCGAGTGTGGACGATGTCGTGGTCACGACGGGTTCTCAACACGCGCTCGAGCTCGTGACCAAGCTCTTTATCAATCCGGGCGACGTCGTGATCGCCGAAGGCCCCAGCTATGTCACCGCGATGGTGGTGTTTAAGTCGTTCCAGGCCGAGATCACACACGTCGAAATGGATGATTTCGGGCTCGTTCCGGACTCGCTTCGCGCGCACATCGCTTCTGTTCGTGCCGCGGGTAAGACAATCAAGTTTTTGTACACGGTGCCAACATTTAGCAACCCCGCCGGAGTGACTCTCAGCTGGCAGCGTCGGCTCGAAGTACTAGAAATTGCGCGGGAAAATGGCATCTTGGTGCTCGAAGACAACCCCTACGGATTGCTGTACTTTGACGGCCGGCCGCCACACGCAATGCGCTCGGTCGAAGAAGACGGTGTGATCTACCTCGGCACCTTCTCGAAGACGCTTGCGCCGGGTTTTCGGGTCGGATGGGTGCTCGCGCCGCACGCCATTAGAGAAAAACTCATTTTAGCTAATGAGGCTGCTGTTCTCTCGCCCAGCTCGTTTACCCAGAACATCATCAGCGAGTACATGAGCGTCGCCGACTGGAAAGGTCAGATCGACACCTTCCGCGGCGTTTATCGCGAACGTCGTGATGCAATGCTTGGCGCCCTAGACGATTACCTTCCCGACCTGGAGTGGACCGTACCCAACGGCGGCTTCTATATCTGGGTTACGTTGCCCAACAACCTCGACTCTAAAGCGATGTTGCCCCGCGCTGTCAAGGAACTTGTCGCCTATACGCCAGGAACGGCCTTCTTTGCCGATGGAAACGGGCGCAGCAACATGCGGCTGTCCTTCTGCTATCCGACGCCTGACTTCATCAGGGAGGGAATCCGTCGCCTTTCCACGGTTATTAATGGAGAACTCGAACTGCTCAACACCTTCTCTCAGACGGCACCGCTCACTGTGGCACCACCAGCACCGTCAATGATCAACCCGCCTGCCAACCTCAGCTAGGAAACCATGAACGCTTCACCCACCCGCGTACTCGTTCTGGCCGGCGGAATCTCGCATGAGCGCGATGTGTCTTTGCGATCAGGCCGACGCGTCGCCGACGGCCTTCTTGCTCAAGGCAAAGATGTCGAACTTCGCGACCCCGACGCAAGCCTGTTGCCGTATCTACGAGACAGTAAGCCTGATGTTGTGTGGCCGGCACTTCACGGGGCAAGCGGAGAAGACGGCGCCCTGCGCGGGCTGCTCGACCTCATCGGAATTCCCTACGTCGGCTCACGCGCGGACGCTGCGCGTCTAGCGTGGGACAAGCCAACAGCAAAGGCTCTTGTTTCGCGAGTCGGTGTGCACACTCCGCTCTCAATCGCGCTTTCTCGGGATTCGTTCCGTGAATTGGGTGCGCACAGCATCCTGGATGAGCTCGCCGACGAACTCTCGGGCGACTTGGTCGTAAAACCAGCTCAGGGCGGCTCCGCCCAAGGAGTGTCGATCGTCTCCGATCGGTCTGATCTCCCGAGCGCCATGGTCAATGCCTACAACTATTGCGACGTTGCGCTCATCGAACAGCGGATCACGGGTGTAGAGATCTCGATCGGCGTGCTCGACAGTGGCATGGGTCCTGTAGCACTACCGGCAGTGGAGATCGATCCTGTCGCCGGCGGCTACACTTTCGAGGCTCGCTATAATGCTGGTCAGACCCGGTTCTATACTCCCGCACGAATTTCTGCGGTCGACACTGACCGTGCAGCAGAGGCCGCGCTGGCCGCACATTCTTCGCTGGGCCTTCGCCACCTTTCCCGGGTCGACATGATCGTTGATGGTGCGGGAACTCCTTGGTTCCTTGAGGCAAACGTGCTGCCCGGGCTCACGGAGACCTCCATTTATCCACAAGCTCTCGTTGCCGCTGGCCACGATCTTGGTTGGGTATACGCGGCTCTCGCAGACGCCGCGATCCAAAACTAGTCAGCCACGAACTCGGGTAGCGGTGGCCGGTCCGCGCCAAGGGTCATTCCGGGCGGCTGGTTCCTTTGCCGCGTCGATCGGCTTCGGTCTCGCTCAAGGTCAGTCTCCGTCCGCGTTACTCGAATCGCGCGAACGAAT
>Ga0314772_1001315_pt1 | contig 11182 bp, 9 predicted proteins | sample MetaGCBIW2018_FD_204520 | JGI IMG/M metagenome (GOLD analysis project Ga0314772, IMG submission 204520) | Cryopeg brine microbial communities from Beaufort Sea near Barrow, Alaska, United States - CBIW 2018 | ecosystem: Environmental > Aquatic > Marine > Coastal | place: USA: Alaska | collected... | reverse complement strand
GACAAGACCTGGATGCCTCGCAGGCTCGCCTCGTGTCCCAGCACTCCCAGGATTCCGGTGGGTCCGTCGTAGTCGGAGCGCTCGAGGTCGAAGCGCGTGCGGGCCTCAGGATCCTCGCTGGTGACGAACGTGGGCAGAGGCCGGGTGTGGGGTACGTCGACGAGTAGTGCGCCGCATGTGAGCAAGGTCGTCACCCCGAGGTCCTGTGCGTGATCCAAAATCTCGGCTGCGAATCCGCGCCAGCGCATCGATGGCTCGATGCCGCGGACCAGCGCGAGTTTACGCTTGGATTCCCACGGGCCCGATGCTGTGGAGACAATGGTTCCTGGCCACGACACGACTCTATCGCCACTTGCCAGGCGGGAGATGGAGGGGCGATTTACCTGGAAATCGTGATACTTCTCTGAGTCCAGCGTCGCGTATTCGCCAGCTCCCCAGCCCTCGACGAGGTGGTCGAGGGCGCCGGAGGCCGCCGATCCAGCATCATTCCAGCCTTCGAAGGCGGCGATCATTATCGACTCGTCTGATCGAAGCGCCGGGGCGTCATTCTCGCTAGTCATTGGTCCAGCCTAGACTTAAGCGCCTATGGACTTTTCACCCACACTCCCGGCCGCAGTGCTTTGGGACCTTGACGGCACGCTTATCGACTCGGAGCCCTACTGGATCGGCGCGGAAACCGATCTCGCGGGACGGTTCGGCGTTGAGTGGACTCAGGCGGACGGGCTCTCGTTGGTCGGTAACCCGCTGCGACTGTCCGCCTTGCGTTTGCAGGAGCGCGGCGTCGATATGGCTACGGACGACATCATCGAACACTTGCTGCAACGGGTCACTGATCAGGTGCGCACCCATACCCCGTGGCAGAGCGATGCACGCGGGTTGCTGAACCAGGTGGTGAGTGCCGGGATTCCCTGCGCGCTGGTGACCATGTCCTACGCCTCGCTCGCCACCGCGGCCATCACCCGAATTCCCGATGCGTTTGCCGCCGTCGTGACGGGAGACGAGGTCTCGCGCGGCAAGCCACACCCCGAGTCGTACTTGATGGCAGCGGACCGTCTTGGGGTCGCCATTACGGACTGCGTGGCTATCGAGGATTCGCCGTCGGGCGTGGCAGCGGCTTACGCATCTGGCGCGCGCACCATCGCGGTCAAGCGACTCACGCCGCTCATCGCGAGATCCGGGCTCAGCCGAGTGCACAACCTCGACAGTATCGGGCTGAGCGAGCTCGAGAGCATTGCTCGAGGGCGCACCATCGACGAGTTGGGGTCCGATACCTAGGCGAGTCTCCCGCGCCGTGTCAGGTGGCTGTCTCGGGTGGCTGTCTCCGGTGGCTGCAAGAATGCCTTCGCGTCTCGTTCATCGCCTCATGTAAGCGCGGCGGGTTTTTGTTGGCCTGGTTCTGTTCGCGCTCTCGACTGTTGTCCACAGGCCCTTCTTTCTAGTGGGTGGTCCTCAGATTCTTGGGGGTTCGGTGGCGATGTCAGTCCGTTATGGTCGAATTGTTCTATGAGCACGCAAGCCGGCGTCGAAGCCGGAACACCCGCAGTCACTCCGGCAGTGGCGCCCGCTGTGACGCACGATATGACCGGCCCTGATGCTGCCCGTGACGCTCCCGGTGACACTGTCGGTGATGCTGTTCAGCGTGTGCGTGCGGGGTTGGTGTCGGGTCGCGGCTGGACAGGTATTGACGTGACCGCATTGGGTCGGGCAGAGCTGCTGTCTACGCATCGTGATTTGGCGCGGATGCGTCGTGAGCTGGATGGGATGCTCGCGTATTCCAGCGCGGAGATTGCGCGCAGGTCCACGCCCGAGGATGGGCAGAGTGGTCTTGCTAAGCGTGAGGGCTTCAGGAGTCCCGAAGAGCTCGTCGCAAGTATCTCCGGTGGCTCGACCGGGGATGCGCACAAGCTGATCGAGGTGGGCGACGCGATGAGCCGCGAAGAGAACGCAGCCCGTGAAGAGAACGCGACCCGAGACGAAGCCCGAGATGAGGCTGGCTCCAACAGTGGGGCCGATGGCGGCTACGGCGCAGGCGACGATGCAGAGGGCAAGGGTGCTGGCACGGACGGGTCCGGTAACGGGCCCAATGCTGCTGTTGTTCCGCTATCCCCGCGTTTTGCCTGTGTGCGGGACGCGGTGCGGGGTGGCAAGCTCAGCATTGATGGTGCAAACCTGATTACTCGCATGCTGATTCGTATTTGGGACCGCCATAAAGCGCTGGGCCTGGAACTCAGTGACATTGACCGGGTGGAACGGATGCTGGTGGAGCGCGCGCATGGTTTGTCAGCGAACCGGTTCGCAAGGATCGTGCGCCAACTAGAAGCTCAAATGGATTCCGGGCGTCATGCGTTGACTGAGGAACTCCAACGCCAAGAACGCTTCGTGACCATGTTTGAGGACCAGGCGGGGATGTTTGTGTTGCGAGCCAGGTTGGATGCAGAAACCGCGGCCCCGGTGCGCGCCGCGATCGACGCTCTGGTGGGCAACGCCCTGTATAACCGTCGTGAGAAGGACCAAGTTGTCCCTGATGACCGCACGGTGCCACAAATCCGTGCCGACGCTTTGGCGGCGTTGGCTGCCCACTGCTTGGGATGTGACAGCGATGACCTGCCCCTGGCCGCCACGACTGTGCTGGTGCGTTTGAGCTTGGCTGACCTGCAAAGTGGTGACGGTGTCGCCGACATTGACGGTGGCAGTCAACCCATCTGTATTTCCACGGCCCGCCGGATGGCCGCTAACGGCGAAATTATCCCCATCGTTCTGGGTGGCAACAGCGAGATCCTGGATTTAGGTCGCGGGATACGCATCTTCAACCGACCCCAACGCATCGCCCTGATCGAACGTGATGGTGGGTGCGCTTTCTGCGGTGCACCCCCCGGCTACACGCAGGCGCATCACATCAGATGGTGGTCCAGAGACTGCGGACCCACCGATTTAAACAACGGGCTACTACTTTGCTCGACGTGTCACCATCGGATTCATCGCGACGACTGGCAGATCGACATCCGGAACAACCAAGTGTGGTTCACCCCACCCAGCGCGATCGACCGAAAACGAGTACCCCGATTAGGCGGCCGAGCCCGCTTCAACGCACCCAAATACCAAGCCGCATAACGGGCGGACGCCAGGCAGCGAGGCGGCAATAGCAGGGACGCTTCTAACTGTTTGGATCGTAGACGCAAGGCGGTTTTTGTCCGTGAGCCGTGAGTGTGCAGTGAGAGTGGGGGTGGGAGTGAAAGCGGAAAGCTGGCTGTGATCGCCTACTTAGACGACTCACATGAGCTATATGACGCTGACACCCAGCGAACGCTCAACTGCCGCGGGGTCAAGCGGTGGAGGCGTGCCGCCGAATTCGGGGCACAGTTCCTGGAAGTTGCACCAGCCGCACAACTTGGACTTCTTTGCGCGAAACTGTCCGGCTCGGGCGGCCGCGGAGATGTCGTTCCACAACTCGCGGATCTCGAACTCCACCTTCTCAAGGTCACCGGCGTCTGGGCGCAGCTCAATCGTTCCCCCGTCGCGCAAAAACAGCAGTTGCAACAGCGCGGGCCGGCGCCCCCGGAGCCGCTCCACGAGGAGCGCGTAAAACCGCATCTGGAACTGCTCTTTGGTCGAGTACTGAGGCAGCGGCTTCTTGCCGGTCTTGTAGTCGATCAGCCGAATGGAACCATCGGGCGCCACGTCAACCCGGTCGATGAAGCCGCGTAGCAAGGGCCCGTCCTCAAGCTGAAACTCGACGAACTCCTCGCGCGCGGCTGGCTCGAGTCGCTGCGGGTTCTCGAGCCTAAAATAGGTTCCCAGCCGTTCGGCACCGGTCGCGAACCACGCCAGCAATGCGGCATCGTCCGCGTGTAACCCCGCCAATTCCGCATTCTTCGCCAGCATGGCCTGCCACTCGGGCTCGATCATCGCCGATGCGGCGTCGAGCGTGCGGTCCGCCGCAGGAAGGTCGTACAGATGCTCGAGCACCGAGTGGACGAGTGTCCCCAAGGTAGCGGCGGGGGAGGGCGGTTCTGGGACCTTGTCGATCAGGCGCAGCCGGAACATTAGAGGGCACTGACGGAAGTCGCCCGCGCGGGAGGGGGATAGCGCAGGCTTGCGGCGGCCCGTTCCGCGAGCCGAGATCACCGCTGCGGACTCCTGGGTAGGGGGTGGCGAAGCGGGCCCCACCGAGTCGGACGGACTGGGCATCGACGTTTCGCTCATGCCTCCACACTAGGGCGAGGCGGTGCCACTGCGGGGCGAGGCGGTGCCACTGCGGGGCGAGGCGGTGACATTGCGGCGGCGCAACCGCTGGTGGGCGTGCGGCGAATCGGCAACGCCGCGACCATCTACGGTGGTCTCATGGCAGATCAGTCCCCCCGCACCCGCGGATTATCGTTCGGGCACGTGCTCGGCGCCCGCGTTATCGTCCAGCCGTCGACGCTGGTCATGCTCGTAGTCTTGGCATTCCTGGTGAGTTCCAACGGCACCGGCGTCACGCGCCGCGGCTTCACCATCGGATTGATTCTGGCGGCCCTGCTGATCGTGTCGGTGTTCCTCCACGAGGTCGCCCACGCTGTCGCGGCCCGCGCCTTTGGCCGCAACGTCCACGAGATCGTCCTCACGCTGTGGGGAGGGCACACCTCGTTCGACTCACGCAACCTCACGCCGCTGGTCAACGGCGTGGTCTCCCTGGCTGGCCCTGGCGCCAACGTCGTCATCGCCGGCGTCCTAGCCGTCACTCTGCAGGTCACCACACCAGGCGGCACTGTGGGCGCGGCGCTGTGGTGGGTGGTGTGGGCGAACCTCTTGCTCGCGGCATTCAACGCGCTGCCCGGCATTCCCATGGACGGCGGGCGCGTGCTCGAGGCGATCGTGTGGGGCGTGACAAAGGATCGTAATCGCGGCACGATCGTCGCGGCTTGGGGAGGACGTGTCATAGCGGTGGGGGTCCTCGTGGCGTCTGTCGCGGTGCCACTCCTGCGGGGCGAGACCCCTGACTTGTTCTCAGTCGTGTGGGGCTTCGTGATCTTTACCGTCCTGTGGCCCGCAGCATCGGCCGCGCTCAAGGCGTCTAAGACGCTTACCCGAATAGAGAGCCTCGGGGCACGATCGGTCATGGTGCGCGCAGTGCCGATTCCGTACGCTGCGACCGTTCAGGAGGCCGGCGAGCTCGCGGCTCGTGCGGGCGCGGTGGAAGTCGTCGTGCTTGCTGACGATCACGCTCCCGCCGGACACTTTCCGGTGTCGCTGATCGACGCAGTGCCTCAGTCCGAACGCCAGCACACGTACCTCCAATCGGTCACGATGCCGATGCCGCGCGGCGCCCAGATGAGTCCCGACCTGAGCGGGCGCGAGTTCGTCGAGTTCCTGAACGATTGGTGGGGCAAGACCGAGGTGTGGGCGGTAGTCGAAGACGGCCAGGTCATCGGCGTGGTGCGGGCGCAGGACGCGCTCAAAGTGGCGCAGTAACGCGCCCTAGACTGGTCGGATGACTTCATTGACCCCAGCGCCCACGGGCGCCGACCAGCGCCGCGGCCCCCTCCGCGACGGCGACCGCGTTCAGTTGACCGATGCTAAGGGCCGCCACCACACCATCACCCTGGCCGCAGGCAAGACTTTTCACACGCACCGCGGCCAGTTCACGCACGACGACCTGATCGGCCAGCCAGAGGGCACCGTGGTCCGCAACACCGCCGGCGTCGACTACCTGGTGCTACGCCCGCTGCTCAGCGATTTAGTGCTGTCGATGCCCCGTGGGGCTGCCGTGATTTACCCCAAGGACGCGGGCCAGATCATCCAGATGGCGGACATCTACCCGGGCGCTCGGGTAGTCGAGGCAGGCGTGGGTTCCGGTGCGCTCACCATGTCGCTGCTGCGTGCGGTGGGCGACGGCGGCGAGCTAATCTCGATCGAGCGTCGAGAAGACTTCGCGGACATTGCCCGCGCCAATGTCGAGTCGCACTTTGGCGGCGACCACCCCGCGTGGCGCCTGGAGATCGGCGACTTTGCGGACCGCATCTTCGACGTGGCGGCGCGCGGCACCGTGGACCGGATTGTGCTCGACATGCTCGCTCCCTGGGAAAATATCGAGGCGGCGGCCGATGCTCTGGCCCCCGGCGGCGTGTTCCTCGCGTACGTCGCGACTGCCACTCAGATGTCTCGGCTGGCGGAGGTCCTGCGCGAGCACGGCGGCTTCACGGAGCCGCACGCGTGGGAAAACCTGTTGCGCACGTGGCACCTCGAGGGGCTGTCGGTGCGGCCCGACCACCGGATGATCGGCCACACGGGGTTCCTGTTGACCTCGCGCCGCATGGCACCCGGTGTGGACGCGCCGTTGCGTCACCGCCGTCCAGCGAAGGGCGCGTATCCAGCCGAGTCGCAGTGGTCATCCGCGCCGCAGTGGTCACCCGAGGACCTCGGAGAGAGGCCTGTCAGCGAAAAGAAGATCCGCAAGGTTCGCCGGGACGTGCTCGGAAGTGACGTCGGAGACCCCAACGCGCAGGTGAGCGACAGAGACGCGACAACCGAGGGAGGCGACTCTTGATGGTGGCGGAAGGACAGGACAAGGCCGCGGCGCTTGAGCGCCAGAACCGCGAACTGCAGCGCCTGCTGACTTTGGCGCGCGACCAGCTGGGCGAGATGAAGGTCAAACTCGCCGAGTCATCGGCCCCGCCGCAGACCTTCGCCACATTCGTGAAGTGGGCCGGAGTGCACGCGGACATCGTCTCAAGCGGGCGGCGCATGCGCGTCACCGTCATGCCGTCTCTCGACAAGCACCTCGAGCCCGGAGACGAGGTGTTGCTCAACGCCATGATGGTGATCGTCGGCACCGCCGAGGCGGAGCGCGCCGGCCAGGCCGCTATCGTGCGCGAGGTGATCGACGGCGACCGGGTGCTGGTGGTGTCTCGCGGCGAAGACGAGCGCATCGTGATCATGATCGGCGGTGATGCCCGTTCGCGCGTGTCCGAGGGCGACACCGTCATCATCGACCCCCGCACGGGATTCGCATCCGAGAAGGTGGAACGCAGCGGCGTCGAGGCGCTGATGCTCGAGGAGGTGCCCGACGTCGACTACCGCGCGATCGGGGGCCTCGGCGCTCAGATCGAGCGCATTCGCGACGCGATCGAACTGCCCTTGCGTCACCCTGAGCTTTACGTGGAGCACGACCTGCGCCCGCCGCGCGGACTGCTGCTCTACGGCCCGCCCGGATGTGGCAAGACCCTCATAGCGAAGGCGGTGGCGCACTCGCTTGGCGAGGCCGTGGGCGCGGACCGCTCGTACTTCCTGTCCGTCAAGGGCCCAGAGCTGCTCAACAAGTACGTGGGGGAGACCGAGCGTTACATCCGCACCATCTTCGAACGCGCACGCTCCAAGGCCTCCTCGGGTGCCCCCGTCGTAGTGTTCTTCGACGAGATGGATGCGCTGTTCCGCTCGCGCGGCTCCGGCGTGAGCTCCGACATGGAGACCACAATCGTCCCGCAGCTCCTGACGGAACTGGACGGCATCGAATCCTTGAGTAACGTGATCGTGATCGGTGCGTCCAACCGCGAGGATATGATCGACCCGGCCATTTTGCGTCCCGGTCGGCTCGACGTAAAGATCGAGGTTTCCCGCCCGGGTCCCGCGTCGGCCGCCGACATCTTCAGTAAGTACCTGACCGCCACAGTGCCTATGGCGCAAAGTGAGCTCGCAAGTCACGGGGACGACCCGGTGGCGACTGCACGCGCGTTGAACGCGATCGCGGTGGACACGCTATTCGGTCACCCCGACGCCCCCGCGTACGTCTCGGGCGCACTCATCCGCAACGTCGTCGACAGGGCGAAGACCGGCGCCATCAAGTCGCTTATCTCCGGTGGCGAACGCGGAGTCACTGCCAAGCACGTGCGGGATGCGTGCGACCAGGAGATGGCCGAGGCGCGGTCGGTGGCGGCCGGGACGCTCGGAGGCGAGTAGGCGGTGTTTGAAATGGGCGCGGCGCGGGTGATGGGGATAGAAACCGAGTACGGGATTACTGACCCGGACCGTCCCGGTGCCAACCCCATTCTGATGTCCTCACGGCTGGTCACGGCCTGCCGCGGTTGGGCAGGGCAATCGAATACCCGGTGGGACTACGGCGGCGAGGATCCGCTCCAGGACCAGCGCGGCATGCGGCGCGCGCGGGCATCCGCGACTGCCGACATGCTCACCGACTCAACCGAGTTCGACGAGTCCGCGCAGTCGGTGACGCTGCGACGGCGCCGCGGCTCCTGGGAGGACCCGGCGCATCTCAATGCCGTGCTCGCGAACGGCGCGCGGTTCTATGTGGACCACGCTCACCCGGAGTATTCAGGCCCCGAGGTCACCAACGCGCGTGACGCCGTGGTGTGGGACCGCGCAGGCGATGCGATCGCGCTCGCTGCCACGGAGCGCTACGCCACGGACGAGGGCGAAAGGGTGGCGTTGTATAAGAACAACGTGGATGGCAAGGGCGCGAGTTACGGCACGCACGAAAACTTCCTGATCCGCCGCGACACCGACTTCGACCACGTCATCAGTTACCTGACCGCGCACCTCGTGACTCGACAGATTTTCACGGGCGCCGGACGCGTCGGCATCGGCCAGCGTGGCGAGGCCCCCGGCTTCCAGATCTCGCAGCGCGCCGATTACATCGAGGCCGAGGTGGGTCTCGAGACCACGCTGCGCCGCCCCATCATCAACACGCGTGACGAGCCGCACGCTGAACGCAGTAAATGGCGACGCCTGCACGTCATCATCGGTGACGCGAACTGCATGGACGTGCCGACCCTGCTCAAGACGGGCACCACAGCGCTTGTCCTCGCGGCCGTTGAGGCGGACGATGCGCGGCTTGGCGCGTGCGAGTTGCGCGAGCCTGTCGGCGACGTCCAGCGGGTGTCACGCGACCTGGGCCTGCGCGCCGAACTCGAGTTGGCATCGGGGGAAAGGGCGACGGCCTTGCAGATCCAACGGGCGTTCCTCGAGATCTGCCGCACTTACGTTGATACCGCGACCGACGCGTACGTGGTGGCCCGCTGGGAGAACGTGCTGGACCTGCTCGAGCGCGAACTATTTAGCGCTGCGCGCGAGGTGGAGTGGGTCGCGAAGCTGCAACTATTGGGGCGGATGCGGACCAAGTATGCCGTTGGCGACGAGTGGGGCGAGGTGCACGAACTGCCGTGGGACGACGCGCGGCTAGCAGCGGCGGACGTGCAGTGGAGTCAGCTCGGGAGCGGCCTCGCTGCGCGGCTAGAGCGCGCGGGTGCGGTGGAAACGCTGACGACTGCCGAGGAGGTCCTTGCTGCGATGACTACGGCGCCCCGTGACACGCGGGCGCGACTGCGCGGGGACATGGTCGCGGCCCGGCCCGAGATCCTCGATGCAGCCGGGTGGTCGTCCGTGGTGCTCGACCGCGAGACGGAGCACGGCGAGCTCGAGGTGGTCCACTTGGACGACCCGTTGGCCACGTCGCACCCCCTTCTCGACGCTCTGATCGCGGGATAGACTCAGGGAATGCCTCAGACTCAATCTTCCGGCCAGTCCCACGAGGACGACCTTCCCGACGTACCGGTGGCCCCCACCCAGGCGGCGACCACCGACGCACTCGACGACCTGCTCGATGAGATCGACGGCTCTTTGCAGGTGAACGCCGAGCAGTTTGTCCGCTCGTTCGTGCAAAAGGGCGGCGAGTAGCCCACCGGGCCCGCGCATCGGCCATGATTTCTACGGACATACCCGCGCCCCTCGCCGTCGACCCGGCACGCCGCATCTTTGGGCTGGAGACCGAGTTCGGACTGCACCTCGACTCCCCCTCCGGCCGCGCCGTGACCCCGGAGGAGGTCGCCGGCCACCTGTTTCACTCGGTGGTCAAGTGGGGGCGGTCGTCGAACGTGTTCCTGCCGAACGCGTCGCGCCTGTACATCGACGTGGGTGCCCACCCCGAGTATGCGACCGCCGAATGCGATTCGCTGACCGACCTGATCGCCGCGGACAAGGCGGGCGAACGCATCGTCCACAACCTGGTTGCCGAGGGTGAGGAGCGGCTACGCGCCGCGGGCATCGACGGCCAGATCCATCTGTACAAGAACAATGTCGACTCCGCGGGAAACAGCTACGGCTGTCACGAGAACTACCTTGTGCGCAGGCGTTCCGACTTCAAGGCCTTCGCCTCCACCCTGTTGCCGTTTTTCATCTCACGCCAGATTGTCACCGGCGCCGGGTGCATCACCCGCACGCCGCAAGGCGCTCACTTCTCGTTCTCGCCGCGTGCGGATTTCATGTGGGAGGGCATGAGTTCCGCCACGACCCGCTCGCGGCCCATGATCAACACCCGCGACGAGCCGCACGCCAACGCAGAGCTCTACCGCCGCATGCATGTCATCGTGGGGGACTCCACGATGGCGGAGCCCACCGTGATGCTCAAGATGGGGGCGACGGACCTGGTGCTACGCATCATGGAGGCGCGCGCCCCCTTCCCGCAACTGGCGCTAGTGAGCGAGATGCAGGCGATTAGGGACATCGCCCACGACCTGACCGGCAAGGCCACGGTGGAGCTCACCGATGGGCGCCGCCTGACCGCGGTCGAACTGCAGCAGACGTACATCGACGCGGTGCGCGGGCACGTCGGGGGAGTCATTGAGGCAACCGCCGAGGTCGAGTCGATCCTCGATCTGTGGCAGCGCGGCGTCGACGCCGTCCGCACGCAGGACTTCTCCGCAGTGCAGACGGAGCTGGATTGGGCTATCAAACACCGCGTCGTCATGCGCTACCAGCGCAAACTCGACTGCGAGCTCGACGACCCGCGGCTCGCGCGGCTGGAATTGGCGTTCCACGACATCTCACCGGAGCGTGGACTGTTCTACCGCCTGCAGTCTCAGGGGCTCGTCAGGCGCGTCGTCACCGACGAGCGGATCCAACGGGCGATGACCGAGGCTCCTGCGACTACGCGGGCGCGGCTACGCGGTTTGTTCGTGTCCGCGGCGCTCGCCGCGGGTCGCGACTTTACGGTGGACTGGGTTCACCTAAAAATCACGGGGAGCGACGGGCGTACCGTTTTGCTGAAAGACCCGTTCAGGAACGAGGATGACCGCGTAGACGTTCTCTTGGGGATGCTTGGGGCGCCAGCTACGCCGGTAGAATAGTGGTTTAACCCCCCCGAAAGGACGCGTATGCGCCGCCTCGTTGCCTTGACCCTTGCCGCCACTTT
>Ga0314772_1001312_pt1 | contig 11223 bp, 10 predicted proteins | sample MetaGCBIW2018_FD_204520 | JGI IMG/M metagenome (GOLD analysis project Ga0314772, IMG submission 204520) | Cryopeg brine microbial communities from Beaufort Sea near Barrow, Alaska, United States - CBIW 2018 | ecosystem: Environmental > Aquatic > Marine > Coastal | place: USA: Alaska | collected... | reverse complement strand
TTCGAGTATTTTTGGATGAAGCGCTAGCGGAAACCAAAAATGTATCGAGAAGCATTCTCTAAGCATTCTCTCTTAAATAACAGCTCTCGATAAACTCACCTTCAGTCGCGTACTCTAGCTAACAGTGGTATTTAATTATGATATTCCTAAAATCCACTATTCATTTTTGAAGATTTATTTCACTCTAAATAGTTGATAAACATTATTTTGCCGTCTTCATTTAAATAGGCAAGACATGATTATCGGCGTTCCCAAAGAAATTAAAAATAATGAAAACCGGGTAGGAATAACTCCTGGCGGTGCTTTTGAACTTACAAAACAAGGTCATACCGTTTATATACAGCAGGACGCCGGTTTTAACAGCGGTTTTTTTGACAAACAATACACTAAAGCTGGAGCGGAGATACTGGAAACCATTGAGGAAATTTATGCTATTGCGGAAATGATCGTGAAGGTCAAAGAACCTATAGAATCAGAATATGAACTGGTAAAAGAAAATCAGTTGGTTTTCACCTATTTTCATTTCGCTTCGAGCGAAAAACTGACCAAAGCCATGCTTGCCAGTGGCAGCGTTTGCATCGCCTATGAAACCGTAGAAGAAGAAGACCGAAGCCTCCCGTTGCTTACTCCTATGAGCGAGGTCGCTGGCAGAATGGCCATACAGCAGGGTGCGCGTTATCTGGAAAAACCGGCAAAAGGCCGCGGGGTATTGCTAGGCGGTGTCCCTGGTGTGACTCCGGGAAAAGTATTGGTGCTGGGTGCAGGTGTGGTGGGCATTCAAGCTGCTAAAATGGCGGCAGGTCTGGGTGCGCACGTCACAATAATGGATATCAGCATGAAACGGCTACGGTATGTAAACGACATTATGCCGCCACACGTGGTCACCGAATTTTCGAGCGAATATAATATCCGTAAACATATAAAAACCCATGACCTGATCATTGGCGGGGTTCTTATTGCCGGAGCGCGGGCGCCTAAACTCATTACACGTGATATGTTGAAAGAAATGCGCGCCGGTACGGTAATCGTAGATGTGGCCGTAGATCAAGGTGGTTGCGTGGAAACTTCGCGACCCACCACACATGAAGATCCCGTTTTTATCATTGATGACGTAGTGCACTATTGCGTGGCCAATATGCCTGGCGCAGTGCCTTACACCTCTACAGTGGCACTTACTAATGTTACATTGCCGTATGTGCTCATGCTCGCCAATAAAGGTTGGAAAGTAGCCTGCGACGCACGTCCTGAGCTGCAAAAAGGACTCAATATAATTAATGGTCATGTGGTTTATAAACCTATTTCCGATGCTTTTGGGATAGCTTATAAAGCGGTGGGGCTATATCTTTAGTGAGTTGGTGTGGGACACGAGCGGGACACTCGCGCCAGCAAGAGGCTTCGGTACAAATTCCTTTCCGCATAAGCTACAAGAAATTCACTCAACCTCCTATTCAGTTGGAGTTTTCAGCCGCAGTTCTTTTCCAACCTTCAACTTCCAACTTTTCACTTTTAGTTTTTCACTATTAACTTCTTTTCTAACATCTAACATCTAACATCTCCCAGCGCAGCGGTCTATTTTCTACCTTCAGGTCAAAACGACAGCCATTCATTTCGGCTCAAATTTTGATTCTATAGTGTAACTTTAAAACAACTAAAACAAAAAGTTATGATGGGAGGATATATGGGTTACTACCTGATTATTGGGGTAATCGCTCTTGCAAGTTGGCTGGTAAGCAGTAAATTAAAAAGCAAGTTTAAGGAATATTCTAAAGTCCATTTACAGAATGGCATGAGCGGTGCGGAAATCGCCCGAAAAATGCTGAGCGATAATGGCATTAGCGATGTAGAGGTTATTTCGGTACAAGGGCAACTTACCGATCATTATAATCCCAAGGATAAAACCGTAAACCTGAGCGAGCCAGTGTATAATGAGCGCAATGCCGCGGCTGCAGCGGTGGCAGCGCATGAATGTGGGCACGCGGTGCAACACGCTAAGGCGTACTCATGGTTAAAAATGCGCTCTACATTAGTGCCGGCGGTAAGTATTGCTTCAAAACTATCTATGTTTGTAATTATGGGCGGTGTGATCTTGATGGCGACCACGCAAATGGGTTTTACGGTGGCATTAATTGGGCTCATTCTTTTTGGAATGGGAACGTTGTTTGCTTTTATTACTCTTCCAGTAGAATATGACGCGAGCCACCGCGCACTGGCCTGGATGAAAAGTTCTAATGTCGTCACATCACAAGAACTTGCCGGTGCAAAAGATTCGCTGAAATGGGCGGCGCGCACGTATGTAGTCGCTGCATTGGGTTCACTGGCGACACTTCTTTATTTCGCTTTGCAAATTTTCGGTGGAAGAAGGTGATAACGGGTAATAACAGGTTAAAAGGGTTGAAAGTTGCAGGTTTCAAGTTTTCATGCTAAGGAGCATTTTATGGTGCCGCAAATCATTATTAAAAAGTTCCTCCCCTTTTTTTGAAGGGGAGGTGCCGATAGGCGGAGGGGTTTTTACGCAAATTTATTTCAATATCAAATTATGTTCATCACAAGAAGGATAAAATCTAAATCAAGTTGAGGTTGAATTAGAGCTTTTTTGAGCACAAACTTTTCACTTTTTTCTTCTGAAAAACGACCATTTCAGCCTGATTTTCAGCTAAAGCAGTCCATTTATTATTTCGATTTTCATTAATTTTCAAACGTTTTCGTAAAATTTTTGTATTTTAATAGACTGAAAACAAAATAATTATGGGAATTAAAAGTTTTATGGGCAAACGCTCTAAGGTAATAGAAGCACCGGTAAACATACGTGTGTCTGATTATATGACGCGGAAACTTATCACCTTTAGGCCAGAACAATCTATTATGGAAGTGATGGAAAAGTTGATCAAACATCGCATTTCCGGCGGGCCAGTGGTAAATGAAAACAATGAATTGCTGGGCGTGATTTCAGAAGGAGATTGCATGAAGCGCATTAGTGATAGCCGCTACTACAATATGCCTATTGATGACGCTACGGTTGAGAGCAATATGGCATGCAATGTAGATACCATTGATGGCGACATGAACGTGTTTGACGCGGCCAAAAAATTCCTAGAACAGAAGCACCGCCGTTTTCCAATTCTTGAAAATGGAAAGCTCGTAGGACAGATTAGTCAGAAAGATGTACTTAAAGCCGCTCTAGAACTTAAGGGCAGAACGTGGTAGAATTGGTAGAAAACCGGTAAATTCAGTAAATTTTCGGCTTAAAATGTCAATAAACCAGTACTATTTTTCCTGATTTTCAAAAGGTTCAATGTGAATATGGACATTATCTATATTGGGCATTTTTTCAACCAAAGCATCTTTTAGTTCATGGGCGAGTTTATGTCCTTCGGTAACGCTTATGTCACCATTTACCCTAGCATGAAGGTCTACATGAAATTTCATGCCAGATTTTCTGATGTAACATTTTTCGGTTGCTTTTATACCTTCTACCGTAAGTGATATTTCACGTACATCATTCACCAGTTCGTGATGACGTTGCTCGTCCATAATTTCGCCAAGGGCAGGCCTTAATATTAGATAGCCGTTATAGAGAATAAAAGCGGCTGCCACCAGCGCGGCCCAATCGTCTGCCGTTTCATACCCTTTCCCAAAAATGAGAGCAATGGAAATACCCACAAACGCTGTCACCGAAGTGATCGCATCGCTGCGGTGATGCCACGCATCTGCTTTGAGTAATGTACTTTGAGTCTCAGCACTTTTGCGCATAACCAAGCGGTAGGAGGCTTCTTTCCAGATAATGATAATTCCTAAAACTATAAGCGTCCAAGCTTTTGGGACTTTATGTGGCGTACGTATATTTTGTATACTTTCATAAGCAATAATCGTTGCCGAAGTAACCAGAAAAGCAACGACCACAAAAGTGATGAGCGGCTCTATCTTACCGTGGCCATAAGGATGATTATCATCTGCGGGGCGCTTGGCATATTTGAGACCTAGCAATACAAAAAAGGATGAAAAAATATCTGTGGTAGATTCGATCGCGTCTGCGATAAGCGCGTACGAGTTGCCAAAAACACCGGCAAAACCCTTAATAAGCGCAAGGCCCAAGTTTCCCGCAATGCTGAAATAAGTAGTCTTGATCGCAGTTTCCTCTGGGGTCATGAGATTTTGGAGTTGGGCGCCGAGTGGTAGCTGATGCAAATTTACGAAGATGAATTTCTAATAACTGGTTTGAAGGTTGCTTTTTTAGCTGAATTTCCCCTCTCAACCTTTCCGAAAGGAAGGAGCTGCTCACTCGGACGCTGGCCTTATCATTTTTCAACATAAGTTGATGTGGAAAGAATTTATTCGCAAGTGTTCCCCTCCTTTGGAGGGGTTAGGGAAGGAGTTTAACGTCATTTTTCGCCTAAATCAAAACGATCTCTTTAGCTTTGCCGCCACAAATTATTGAGTTATGAGCACAAAAACAACGTCACTTCCCGGAAATCCAGAACTTGTCACTTCAGATGAATCGCTAAAGGCACTAGCTGCCTTGGATATTGGAAATTTTAAGTATCAGGTAGAAGATTATTTCACGAAGCCAAAAGCGGCAAGTTTTAATGTTTCGCCAGATGGTAAATACATCTCGTATCTTGAAAAAGACGAGGCAGGAAAGCGTCACGTGATGGTAAAAGAGCGTGAAACCGGTGAAATTAAGCGTGCGGTGGAAGAAAAAGACGAACTCATACGTGGTTATGGCTGGGTGAACAATGAGCGCCTCATTTATGCGATGGATAAAGGCGGCGATGAGAATTATCACCTTTTTGCGGTAAATGTAGATGGTGGCGATGCCAAAGATCTCACCCCTTTTGAAGGTGCAAAAGCCAGTATTTTACGCTTGTTGAAAGAAGATAAGGATCACATTATCATCTCGATGAACAAGAATAATCCCGCGATCTTTGATCCCTATAAACTGAATGTGGTAAACGGCGAACTCGAGCAATTGTACAGTAATGACGACGTGGCAAACCCCATAACGGGCTACGATTTTGACAAAGATGGAAACCTAAAGGCGTTTACACGCATGCGCGATGGCGTGGAGCAAGATCTGTATTATACCAACGATGCCGGCAAATATAAACTGCTGAAAAGCCTTAACTGGAAAGATGCGTTTTCCATTTTAGCTTTTGATTACTCCAGTGAGAATAAACATGAGGCGTATGTGATCTCCAATCTGGAAGGTGATAAAGTGAAAATTATTCTTTACGATCTGAAGAAGGATGAGAAAGTCCGCGATATTTTCAGTCATGCCGATTATGATGTCTCGGGGATTTCGGTTTCGCGGAAGCGGGGTTATGAGATCGATTATTTTCGCTATGAGGGCGAGAAAAATGTGACCATTCCCGTGAGCGATCATTATAAGACGCTTGATGCGCGGTTCAAGGCGTATTTTGGCGAAAAGCAATACGGCATCGCAGACAAGACCGATGAAGAGGATTTCTATTTGATCTATGTAAATAGCGATCGCGATTATGGCACCTATCACTCCTATGATGTGGCACGTGATGCTTTTGAAATCGTCTATGAGCTCATGCCCCAACTACATGAAGAAGATATGGCAGAGATGAAGCCTATATCTTTTAAAAGCCGCGATGGGATTGACCTGCACGGTTATATCACTTTGCCAGAAGCTGCGCTTGATGGTAAAAAAGTTCCCGTAATCGTGAATCCACACGGTGGGCCACAGGGCATACGCGACTCTTGGGGTTTTAATCCCGAAGCGCAATTATTTGCCAGCCGCGGTTATGCCACACTCCAAATTAATTTTAGGATTTCGGGCGGTTATGGAAAACAGTTTCTTGAATCTGGTTTTAAACAGATAGGTCGAAAAGCGATGGATGATGTGGAAGACGGCCTGCAATATGTGATCGATCAGGGTTGGATAAATGCAGAAAAAGTGGCAATTTACGGCGCAAGCCATGGCGGTTATGCCGTTCTCCGTGGACTCACGAAAACACCAGATATGTATGCCTGTGGTGTAGATTATGTGGGTGTTTCAAACCTGTTTACCTTTATGCAGACAATCCCAGCCTACTGGACGCCGTATTTAAAAATCCTTAAGGAAATCTGGTACGATGAAGCAGTGGCTGAAGAAAAGGAAATCATGGAAGAAGTGAGCCCCGTTTATCAGCTTGAAAAGATTAAAAAACCGCTTTTTGTGGTGCAGGGCGCGAATGATCCGCGAGTGAATATTGATGAAGCAGATCAGATTGTTTCCGCGCTACGCGAAAAAAATGTAGATGTGCCGTATATGGTAAAATATGATGAAGGACATGGTTTTGCTAAAGAAAAGAACGCGCTTGATTTTTACCGCGCAATGATGGGATTCTATGCGAAGCATTTGGGTGAGAAAAATTAGATTTTTAGCTCGCAAAATAACCGTTTTTGACTTAAAATTGGCTCATATCGGCCAATTTTAGAACGGTTTTCCAGTTTCTAGTAGTGGCTGAAATACCGAGTTTCTTTTCGAAAAAAGCATTGCTCAATTTTGTTTTGTGGTATGGTTCTGGGATGTGCAGAAATACATTCTTTTGCCTGATCTCAAATTGATCTGGTGGGTAAGAATAGGTTTTAATAGTTCTAAGCGCTTCGGCGGCTGGTGTTTCCTTTAAAAAAGTAAGGTGCAGGCTTTCAATGGGTTTGTTCTCCGTTGAAAATGGATTTTCAGTCGCCGCTTGTTGCAGTTCGTCACTGCTGCGAACAATCACTGGAACTTCAAAGCCGAAAGTAGTCAGAATGGTGTTTTCAATGCGCTCTGCGATTTCTAGGTCACTACAATGATCTGCTGCTGTAAAGATAATATTGCCGCTTTGTATGTAGGTTTTTATATTTTTATAACCTAGATTCTCAACTTCTTTGCACAAGCTTTCCATAGGTATTTTACGATGACCACCTACGTTTATGCCTCTGAAAATGGCAATATAATTAGACATAAAATCTATTTTGTTTTGCTTATCGCCTTAATAATTCCTTGGTGATTCCGTCAGAAAAAAACCAAGGTTATAATTTGATTCCAATCAGTTGGTCTGAAGAATCCTTTATTTTTTTGGCTTTGGGATTTATAAAACTATGAAATTATTTTGAATGCCTGTGCGCGTAATTCGGTATGTAACCTCTTAGAACTGTCTTTTAGATGAAGAAATTCAATCTTATAAATCGACCCTCAATTTACTGGTTTTGATCGTTCTTGATAGCGGCCGGGGAAACATTTTTGAGCTTTTTAAAGACGCGGTTAAAGTAGGATCGGCTTTCAAAACCGCATTCCATATATATATCCTTTACTTTACGGGAAGGATCCTGCAAAAGACTTACGGCCAGTTTTATACGTTCGGTATTTATAAAATCTACTGGAGAGAGCCCGATTTCATTCTTAAAAACCCTAAAGAAATTAGAATCGCTCATACACGCTTTTTTACTCAATTGGTCTATGGAAAGCGCATGGGTCAAATTATCCCTAATGAACTGAACAATGAATGCCATACGGCTGTCATTTTTTAGCATTAAGGTTTTTTCGGTATAAATTTTTCTGTTATTAGTCTGCAGGATGCGCACAATGAGTTCCTGAAGCATATTATCTACAAAAAAATCTTTAGAGGGGTGGTTTTCGGCAAACAGGAATAACAGGCGCTGTAAGATCTGGTAAATACCCTCGTCGTTCGTAAAATGGAAATTATAATCCATCAGGCACCATTCGCGTCCATCGGCTTTGGGAAGCGTTTCGTTCATCAGTTGGACTACCCTTTTAATTTTGTCGTCATCAATAGACATTGCGAGACAGCGCGTGGGATTGCTTTCTTCAGCCTCCGGAAAATCAATATGCATCAGTTCACCAGCAGGCAGGATAAGAGATTCCCCCGGTAAAAAATCAAACTGTTGCTGCTCGCGCAGGTGCATGATCTTCTTTCCGCGCAGCATACTAGCCAGCACGGGCTGGTCAAACTGTAACAGCACCCGCTCTGCCTGCTGGTGCGTTTCAAAAACATGCATGGCGGCATTGTTGAGCGTATAAGACGTCTGGTTTTCTACCAGCAATTCCAATTTTCTGTTTGTATAAAAGGATCTTGGGAGTTGCATCGCTATTTAAGAGTTATTAAAATAAATGCTTAATTATCTTAAATATAATAATTATAAGGGTTAAAAATTCATGATAATTATCATATTTAATAGAATTGTTCATAGATCTGGTAGAATCGTCTGCCCTTTTCGAATTGTTGTGTATTAACTTTGAGAAAGACCCATAGAATCAATAATGTTCTGTTTGGGAAATCAGCGAACTTAATATAAAACTTAGAATTATGAGTGATGTACAAACCAATACCGCAAACGTTGTAGATAAACCAAAATTTAAGGATCAATATGACAATTTTATAGGCGGAAAATGGACTGCTCCTGTAAAAGGGGAATATTTTGATAATGTTTCTCCCGTAGATGGGGCTAATTTTACGAAAATCCCACGTTCTACTGCTGAAGATGTAGAACTTGCCATTGATGCGGCATGGAAGGCAGCACCAGAATGGAACAATTCTTCAGCAGCTTTTCGTAGCAACCTGTTGCTCAAAATTGCCGATGTGATGGAAAAAAACCTCGAAGCCTTGGCACGTGCCGAAACATGGGACAATGGTAAGGCAATTCGGGAAACGCGCGCCGCCGATATGCCGCTGGCCGTAGATCATTTTAGGTATTTCGCCGGCGTGATTCGTGCAGAAGAAGGTTCGATGAGCGAACTGGACAGCAATACCGTTTGCGTCAACGTTACCGAACCATTAGGCGTTGTAGGGCAGATTATACCTTGGAATTTCCCTATTTTAATGGCTACCTGGAAAATCGCTCCTGCACTGGCCGCCGGGAATTGTGTGGTTTTAAAACCAGCTGAACAGACTCCTGTGAGTATTCTTATACTTATGGAACTTATACAGGATATTCTGCCCGCTGGTGTACTCAATATTGTAAATGGTTTTGGTGCTGAGGCTGGGAAACCTTTAGCTTCTAGTCCACGGATCAATAAAATCGCTTTTACCGGTGAGACCACAACCGGCCAATTGATTATGCAATACGCTTCAAAAAATATTACGCCGGTCACTTTAGAACTTGGCGGGAAGTCGCCCAATGTATTTTTTGAAAGTGTAATGGATGCTGATGATGATTTTTTTGATAAATGTCTGGAAGGAGCGGTGATGTTTGCCCTGAACCAAGGTGAAATATGCACATGCCCCAGTAGATTGCTGGTACAAGAAAGTATTTTTGACAAATTTGTGGAACGTGTGGTAGAACGTACAAAAGCGATCAAAATGGGCCATCCATTAAATGCCGATACCATGATGGGTGCACAGGCATCAAATGATCAGTATGAAAAAATCCTGAACTATATAAGTATTGGTAAAGAAGAGGGATGTGAAGTACTTTGTGGTGGCGAGGCTGCCTATAATGAAGGTCTTGAGGGCGGTTATTACATACAGCCTACAATCTTAAAAGGCAACAATAAAATGCGTGTCTTTCAAGAGGAGATCTTTGGTCCAGTACTTTGCGTGTGTTCCTTTAAGGATGAAGCAGATGCTATCGAAATTGCCAACGATACATTGTATGGACTGGGCGCAGGCGTATGGACGCGCGATATGCACCAGGCCTATCAAATTTCACGTGCCATTAAGGCAGGCCGTGTTTGGGTGAACAACTATCACAATTACCCTGCACATGCACCCTTCGGTGGTTATAAAAAATCAGGTATAGGGCGTGAAAATCATAAAATGATGCTCGCGCATTACCGCCAAACCAAAAATATGTTGATTTCTTATGACAAAAAAGCCATGGGCTTTTTCTAAAAACAAAGCGATGACCCCACGTGTAAAGGCTACTGAGGCCGCAAAAGAAGTGATTGATAAATTGCGTGATCAACATGGTGCGCTGATGTTTCATCAGAGCGGTGGTTGCTGCGATGGCTCATCACCCATGTGTTTTCCTGATGGCGACCTAATGATCAACGAGACAGATATTCACCTGGGAACTATACATGGTTGTGAATTTTATATGTCTAGCGATCAGTTTGAATACTGGAAACATACCCAGCTCACGGTTGATATTACCAAGGGACGTGGCTCCAGCTTTTCATTAGAGATTCCCATGGGAATACGCTTTGTGATTAAGTCACGGCTATATTCTGAGGAAGAAGCTAAAGAATTATCGCCCATACGTAATGGCGCTTCTTAAGCGGAAATAATTTTAGGCAAAAAACCCGCATTTTCCATAAGAAAATGCGGGTTTTTTGCCTAAAAATTGCAGCTATGTAGTCTAGTTTTGAATTTTAATCCCTTCGGGGGGTTTAATCTCTATTGGGTTTAATTCCCCGAGGCTTGCCTCGAGAAGTGAAAAATTTTTTCCGCTAAATGCCTCGTGGGCTTGCCCCGAGGTAGTTTACTTCCCCAAGGCTTGCCCCGAATAGAAAAAGCGCTCTTTTATCATCTATCTAATCGTTGGTTTTGAAGCTTTCTATAAATCAATTTTGTAAAGATGGTTTAGGATTACCGTTTTTAAATTTGACGTTATTGAGCCTGCTGTGCAAGTAGAATAGCCATGTAAGCGGAAGGCTTTTTTTATTTTTTCTCTAGTTTTGACCGCTTCCATTCAGAAGTTTTGGCTGCGGCTTCATAGGTTGTTTGTAAAAATTCGTGTAAGGTTCGTTCTGGGTTTTCCGCGCTTTGTACATCTTCATATTTCAGCAAAAACTCACCCATTTCAGCGCTGTAAAAAGCTTCTTTTGGTAATACCTTCTGTGTCCCAAAATCCAGGTCACTGGGATATGCATAGGCATAAAAAACAGGGGTAGGAGAGTCTTTTGATCCCGGCCAAAAACCCGTACTGCTTACTTCCTGCGAATAGGCTTCCTGCATCACCTCGAGAGGCATATTAGGTACACCGCCTTGATGAAGCGGTGCGGTATTTCCTTTAGCATCGCTTGCCATAACGCTTGCGCGGCGTTTGGATCGTATGCTGCTTGGTCCACATTTTCCGCAAATGGAATCGCAGGATCCATTTCGTTAGGCTTCGCATGAATAGTTACATTTATTCCAATACTGGACAATTTCTCAAAAAATTCTGTATAAAAGTCGGCCACACTGCGCGGTTTTAAATCCATCGTCAATGTTGCCGCATTTGAACATTGAATAAGAAGCAGATGCTTTTTAAAATCAAAATCTAGTTGAAAGA
>Ga0314772_1001309_pt1 | contig 11255 bp, 10 predicted proteins | sample MetaGCBIW2018_FD_204520 | JGI IMG/M metagenome (GOLD analysis project Ga0314772, IMG submission 204520) | Cryopeg brine microbial communities from Beaufort Sea near Barrow, Alaska, United States - CBIW 2018 | ecosystem: Environmental > Aquatic > Marine > Coastal | place: USA: Alaska | collected... | reverse complement strand
GTACTCAAGACCTGTAGCCAACCATCAAGCGATGCTAAAGCTATTTACAAAGCGCTAAATTATAAAAATGAAGCGTTCCAAAGGAAAAATATTGTTTGCCCCGAAACGTAAAATTAATTAATTAATAGACTGAATTACAGTGGCTTAACTTTTAAAAACTGCAAGTTGGGTTAACATTTCTGGAGGTATCAAGTATCATTGAAAAAACCTTATATGTTAAAATTGACTATAGGAGTGTAAGTCCCTTGAAGTTTTTTCTGATGAAATATCGAATGGGAGTAAAAGCTGATTTTGCTTTGGTGATGCTTTTACTACATTATTTGCCTCGCTTCCAAAATGAGCCCAGAATTAGCGATGATTTTACCATGATTACAGGCAAAGAACCATCTTCACTTGAGATTTTTATTCTGAGAGAAAAATTGAAATTGGCTGAGAGGATTTCCTAATAGGTCTATATTTATTATGACTTTGAAGGGGTATGATTCTTATAATTGATTTTTGCATAAATCATTATGTGGGTTTCTTATGGTCTATTTTCTATCCTTAGTCTTCTAGCGCCAGTTGTAGAATAACTATGTTCTACAACTGGAAATAGACATATAATCAAAATTATTTTCACTCGACTTGGTAAGCAATACTCCAAATGAACTTTAAGCCCTTTCCTACCTTCTTTATCCTTTTCTTGGTACTTTTTACAGCTCAAGGCCAAGCACTGAAACCTCAAAAAATAATTTTTGAAACTGACAAGGGGCCTGATTACGATGATGTGTGTGCTATTGCGATGCTTCATGCATTTGCTGATCAAGGCAAGATAGAAATCCTCGCTACGATTGCGAGCATCAAGTATGAGGGTGTCGCTGGTGTTTTGAAAGTACTGAACTCCTATTTCCAAAGAACCGAACTGCCTATCGCTGTACCTACTGTAAAGGCAATTGAGCAAAAAGACTGGCAACATTGGACAGACACCTTTCTGGCTAACTATCCTCATCGCATTATGAGAAATAACGAGACTCCGGATGCGGTCGCGCTTTATAGAAAAGTGCTTGCTTCCCAGCCTGATACAAGTGTTACGATCTTGATCGTTGGATTTTTGACTAATATTTCCAATCTGCTTCAGTCTGACCAGGATGAATATTCATCACTCAATGGGCTGGAACTGGTGAATCAAAAGGTTATCAAGTTGGTTAGCATGGCGGCTAAATTTCCCGAAGGCTCTGAGTTTAATATCAATCAAGATCCATCTTCCTGTCAATATGCGATTTCTCATTGGCCGAAGCCCATAATATATAGCGGTTTTGAGATTGGTGAGCAAATTCATACTGGTATACCACTCATCTCAAATGAGAAAACCCAGAATAGCCCCATAAAGGATGTTTTTTCTATTTCAATTCCGATGTCAAAGGAAGATCAACACGGTAGAATGAGTTGGGATCAAACAGCTGTCTTTGTAGCAGCATTGGGACATCAAAAGTATTTCGAGCTGGAAGAGGGCAAGATGGTGCAGCTGATGATGGCTCCAGTACCTGGGATCATTCAGGCAAGGGGCAATTCAGGCTCGTAGGGAAAAAGAACATGATTAAGATCGACAAAGAGATCAATGACTTAATGATGCATCATCCTGCAAGTAAATAGTTATCAGTATGCTATAGTGTGATAGGGGATTTGTTTTTACCTCGATTGTCAAAGTATAGCTCTTTTGAGATTATTTAAGTAGTGTGGTTTTCTTGAAAAATACTCTCGATTTAACTTGTCTATACAAGTTGGGTTTTATACTTTAGTCCTGTTGATTAATTAAGACCCAAACCAATTCATGAAAAATACTTCTTCGCTTCACAGGAGATCATTTCTCCAAAAATCCCTGCTTGCTTCGGCCGGCTCATTCTTTTTGCCTCAGTTTTTCAGTTCCGCAACTTCATTTGATTATAAAACAAAAATCAAGGTAAATGGTCACCTATGGGTGTATGCCAGTAAGTTCCCTCCCAATTGGGATGCGTATCCAGCTTTAGAAAGTGTCTTTGCTGATATGAGCTATGCAGGTATGGATGGTATTGAATTAATGGAGTCTATCTTGAGGCATGACGATGCAGTGAAGAGGTTAAAAGAATATTCCAAAAAGTATAAAATTGCAGTTTCGGGATCTTCTTATGGGGTAGGGTTTAATATGTGGGATGGTAGTCAATTTCAGAAAATAGCTGATGATTTGGCTTTTGTGGTTCCTCGATTAGCTGAAGTTGGCGGAAAGACGTTTGGAGTTTCGGTAGGAGAAGCTGATCATCCAAAAACTGAATCAGAGCTGGATACTCAGGCAAAAATCCTGAAAGTACTGATTAGAATTTGTGCAAACCATGGCATAGTACCCAATCTTCACAATCATACCTACGAAATAGAAAATGGTCTCCATGATCTGAAAGGAACGCTGGCACGAGTTCCCGAACTCAAATTAGGTCCAGATCTTAATTGGCTGATAAGAGGAGATGTGGATCCAGTGGAGTTTATAACTACTTACGGCAATCAGATAGTCTATCTCCATATTAGGGATCAATATGATAATGGAGAATGGACAGAGTATGTCGGTCAAGGAGATACGGATTTTACTCGTATAGCCACTGCATTGAAGGAGCAAGGGTTCGACGGTCAAGCAGCCATTGAGTTGGCATTTCCTAACAACTTTATCCCAACCAATTCCCTCAAGGATGACTGGAAATTGAGTCGAAAATTTGTCAGAAAAACCTTTGGTTGGTAATTCACCACTTAACCCTCACAAACCATGAATATAGCAATGTTAGGATCGGGTTTTATTGCCCGTTTTTACGCCACCTCTCTTCACGCGCAGCGAAGAATTGACCGTGTAACCATGGTCTATTCCCGAAATTTAGAGAATGCTTCCCGGTTCGGGTCGGATTTTGGATTGGCGCACTTTACTGACAATATGCTAGAAGCCATTTCCCACCCGGATATCGATGTGGTGATGATTTCCCTACCAAACCATCTCCATGAGGAAGCTGTTCAAGCTTGTGCCGCCGCAAAAAAACATGTGCTCTGTACCAAGCCACTCGGACGAACCGCTTCAGAGGCTAAACGAATGTTAGATTTGGTGGAAAAGGCGGGGATTTTTGCTGGATACTTAGAAGATCTTTGTTATACACCCAAATTTCTGAAATCTTTGGAGACAGTCAAGTCGGGTGGAGTGGGAAGAGTGCTTTGGACTAAATCTAGAGAAGCCCACCCAGGTCCGCATAGCGATTGGTTTTGGGACAAGGAAAAGTCCGGTGGAGGGGCGATGATCGATCTGGCCTGTCATTGCATAGAGATAGGTAGAAATTACATCGGCAAAAACATCAAACCTATTGAGGTCATGTGTTGGGCAGATACACAAGTCCATTCTATCGACGCAGAAGACCACGGCATCGCATTGATCAAATATGCCAACGGAGCGATTAGCCAGTTTGAGGTCAGTTGGTGCTTCCGGGGAGGCATGGATTTGAGAGATGAAGTGATGGGTACAGAAGGTACGATTTGGATCAATAATTTCCTGAGAACTGGTTTTGAGACCTTCACCACTGGGGCAGGAGAAGGCTATGTGGCTGAGAAAGCAGAGGTGAATAAAGGCTGGCTTTTCCCGGTCGGGGATGAAGCGCATGAATTGGGCTATCCGAATATGTTTACCGATATGTTTTCAGCACTTGAGGAAAACCGTGATCCTCAAGAAACATTTTACGATGGCTATGTCGTGAATGCGATCCTAGATGCAGCTTATAAATCCGCCGAAACCAAGCTTTGGGAGCCGATTGTTTTAGAAGATTGGAGAGGTGATGAGAATGTGACTTATAGTAAAGAGAATGTCTCTTATGATGAAGCGCATTATTTAATTAAAGAAGAAAAGTTGCCTAATGGGGATGTAAAGTTGATTTTGAAAAATAAAAAGACCGCTGAACTTTCCCAAAGGGTCACCAAATCAAATATTTAATATAGAAAATCATTGAATCGATGGCGGAAAAAGTAATCTATAGGATAGTACAAAAGGATCTGCGTCGATCCATTATCGAAGGCAAATATAAAGTCGGAGATCTCTTGCCATCAGAGAATGAATTATGTTCAAAATATGGAATCTCAAGAATGACCGTTAGAAATGCCCTGAACAATCTGGAAACTGAAGGCTTAATCGAGCGGCAAAAAGGAAAGGGCAGTATTGTCAGACTGAAGCGCAAAAGTATAGAACTCCTATCTATCAAAGGCTTCACCGAAATCATGAAAGGGAAAGAGCGAAAGATTGATACAGTATTCCTTCACAAGCCGATTCTTTTGGATTGGGAAGATGGGTTTTACTGGCCCTTGAGCGAGGAGGAAATTATTTCTAAATGCATTTATCTCAAACGGGTTCGAATGTCCGCTGAAAAACCCATCATGATGGAGAAAACCTACTTATCCAATATGAACCTGCCCAGTTTCTGCACGGAGGAGTTTATAAATAAATCACTTTTTGATACCCTTATCGTCAATCATGACATAGAGATGACTGGGGTGGTACAGAAGTTTCGGGCAATTCCTGCCAACGCGGAATTGGCTGACTCTTTACAATTAATTGTAGGAGCGCCAGTCCTTGAAATCATCCGGAAACTGACTACTAACCGGGAAGGGTTTTTTGTGTACTCTTTTGCTTACTGCAATACTGATGATTTTACTATTGAAGCCTAAAACCATGAAATTTCATAACACTTCTTACATAATCATGGGAGGAACGTCTGGAATGGGGCTTTCTTCAGCTTTGGCTTTGCAGTCGCAAGGTGCAAAAGTATTGGTGATTGGTAGAAAAGATTTTAGCTGTAAGGAAGCTCAAAAAACACTGGGTTCTTCTGCTTTGGTGCTTTCTGGTGATGCTTCAGATCCATTAATTATCGGAAAAGCCATTGAATTGGCACATTCGGAATTTGGTTCAATCACTGGACTATTTCATGTTGCAGGTGGTAGTGGAAGGAAATTTGGAGATGGGCCTCTTCATGAATTGACTTTGGAAGGCTGGAACAAGACTTTTGAAATGAACATGAGTTCTATGATGCTGTCCAATAGAGCGATTGTCCAATACTTTTTGAAGCATAAAAAAGCCGGAATGATCTTGAATATGGGCTCTGTCTTGGGTTTTTCTCCCTCTCCAAAATACTTTGTGACGCATGCTTATGCTGCTGCAAAATCCGCTGCAATTGGCTTTACAAAGTCTATTGCGGCCTATTATGCAAGTGACAATATCTGTGTGAATCTCATTGCGCCAAGTCTTTTTGAGACTCCTATGGCGCAGCGGGCAATGGAGGATGAGAAAATCCAGCATTTTCTCAAATCAAAACAGCCACTGGATGGAGGCAGACCTGGAGTACCAGATGATATCACCAATGCAGTACTGATGTTTTTGACGCCGGATTCTAACTTCATCACAGGTCAGGTGTTGGCGGTAGATGGTGGATGGGCTATCTCTGAAGGTCAATACGCATAAAGCAGAGTTTATGGAGATACATTACTTAGGGATCGATATCGGAGGAACCAACATCAAGGTGGTGGTCATGAATGAAGCTGGTTTGGTGATTGGTCAGCAGGAGTTGCGTACTGAGGATTCGGCTAGTATTCCAGAGATTTGGAAGTCGAAAATCATTGCGCTTATTGAGTCAAAAACACAGGAATTGGCTGGCGGAGATGCGTCTAGGTTGCGATGTGGAATATCTGCGCCGGGCCTTGCTGATAAGCATAATACACAGATTATTTGTATGCCTGGACGATTGAGTGGAATAAAAAAGTTTGATTGGTCAAAGGAATTAGGTCGAGAAATTTCTGTCCTTAATGACGCTCATGCTGCCTGTCTGGCGGAATATCAGGGTCATTTTCAAGCTCTCGGAATTAAAAATATGCTGATGCTGACTTTGGGTACTGGTGTTGGTGGTGGGGTGATCATCAACGGGGATTTGTACCAAGGTGCTTTTCAGCGCGCAGGTCATTTTGGTCACATGACTGTCGATCATATGGGAAGTCCGACGATGACCAATATGGTGGGGAGTTTGGAGTTTGCCGTAGGTAATTTTTCTGTAAAAGAGCGAACGCATGGCCAATTTGACTCTGTCAAAGAGCTGGTTGCGGCCTACGAGCGTGGAGGAACTTTGGCGACTTATTGGTGGCTGTCTTCGGTTCAGAAATTGGCAACAGCACTAGCTTCACTTGCCAATGGATATTCTCCTGAACTAATTGTACTGGGTGGAGGAATCACCGCTGGTGCCGGGGCTCATTTGTTTAAACCATTATCGGAGTTTTTATCACTATACACTTGGGCACCTGGCGAGGCACAATTGGATGTCAGGCCGGCATATTTTCAGGGATTTGCTGGCGCTATTGGTGCCGCTTTTCTCGCTAAATCAAAATCTAAACAAAATCAAAAATGAGTTATACCAGAGAATATTTGAACAAAGGGCGGGAAATCATCGACGCTGTAGAAGCTCAAGAACCAGTCATTCAGGAAGTAGCTAAGCTATTTGCTGAATCAATTCTAAAAGGGAGAATGGTGCACCTTTTCGGCTCAGGACATAGTCGGATCATGGTGGAAGAGATGTGGCCGAGGTACGGTTCTTTTCCGGGATTCAATCCTATCGTCGAGCTTTCACTTTCTTTTCACAATCTCGTGATTGGTAGTAATGGACAGCGACAGGCGATGTTTTTAGAGAATGTGCCAGGTTTTGCTCCTCGAATTCTTCGAAACTTTGACATTAACTCAGAAGATACTGCATTGATTATATCCTCAAGCGGATGTAATGTAGTGCCTATAGAAATGGCCGAAGAGCTTCAGAAGCGTAACGTGAAAGTGGTGGCTTTGGTCAGCAGCAAGCATTTGGAAGGCAGTAATTCCAAACGAGCAGACGGTAAAAAGTTGACTGATTTCGCAGATTATGTACTTGATACTGGCGCGCCACTCGGAGATGCAATGATATACGTGGATGGATTGGATACCCCGGTTGCTCCGGGTTCTACGCTTGGTGGAGTATTGCTGATCAATACGGTAAAAGCTGAAATGGCGAACATTCTCCAGCAAAATGGAAAAACTCCTAAGGTGCTTAGCAGCGGAAAAATCATCGGAGATGCCAAAGCAGCAGAGTTATTTGAAGCTGCATACGATGAGCATTCGCATAATATGGCCAAGCTCTATCAAAACATTGGTCCTCAAAATTTCTAGATATGGAATTTTCAAGTTCAATTTCCCGAAAATACCAGACCGACATCCTCGTAATTGGCAGTGGAAGTGCCGGTTCGGTAGCTGCCATTGCCGCATCTCAAAGCAACTACAAAGTTATTTTGGTGGAGCGTTATGGTTTTGCTGGTGGTACCTCCACTCAGATGCTTGATACCTTTTATGGGTTTTTTACTCCTACTGAAAGCTCAAGAAAAATAGTGGGTGGAATTCCGGATTGGGTAGTGAATGAACTGAATAAAAACGGAGATATTTTTTTGAGGCCGAACACTTATGGAGCAGGGACGGGAGTGAATTATAACCCTGAAAAGCTCAAGGAAATTTGGGATAGGCTGTTGGTGAAAAATGGAGTTGAGTTGTTTTTTCATACTACATTAGTTAGCGTCGAAAAGACCAGAGAAACGTCCACTTGCGTCTTTTTTCATAAGGGGATAGGTTTTTTCACCATTGAAGCTAAACGAGTGATCGATGCCTCAGGGGATGCAGATTATTGCCATTGGGCTGGATTGCCCTATGAAAAAGCCGGGGGAAAAGAACCCACGCAAAGTATGACGACTACTTTCCGAATGTCCAATGTGGACCTAGAGGCCTATCAAGCAGCTGGCGGGAAACAGATGCTCAAATCAAAAATGGGAGAAGCCTACGCTTCAGGAGCACATCCACTTCCTCGAAAAGAGGGATCGGCCCATGAAATGTGTCAACCCAAATGCATCTCGACCGTGGCGGTGAAAGTGGTGGATTTCGATCCCTTGGATCCGGAGGGGATTACACAAGCTGAGATAGAAGGACGGAGACAATCTTTCATTTTTGAAGATTTCTTCAGAGCTGAAGTTCCAGGTTATCAGGATTCCAAAATCATTGGACTATCGCACCAGATTGGTGTGCGGGAAACTCGAAGAGTTTTTGGAGAATATCGTCTCACTAAAGAAGATTGCATGTCTGCAAAACAATTTGAAGACCAGGTGTTTCTTTGCGGAGCACCGATTGAGGATCACCGGAAATCTGCAGATGGAAATTCGGAAACCTTCTGGCAATATGTGCCCGACGGTGGATCTTATGGAGTTCCTTACCGCACACTTATTCCAAAGGAAAGTATGAATACTTGGGTAGTTGGCCGTTGCTTTTCTGCCACTCATGATGCGCATGCATCCTGCCGATCCATGGCACAAACGATGAGTATGGGACAGGCAGCGGGTTTTGCAGCGATTCAATCACTCGGAAAAGACTGCGATGCAAGACACATTTCTGTCAGTGATCTGCAATCAACGCTACTCGGAATAGGAGCCATTTTGGAACTTCCTTCTCAAGTCGCTGATACCTCCAGAAATGGCTGGTCAAATAATTTTAAATCATGAAAAACACATTCTTCAGAACTGTTTTGGGTGATGTAGACAGCTCTTCTATGGGTTTGACATACTCCCATGAGCACATCATCATTGAGGATAGTTATCCTATAGCTTCCCATCCAGAGTTTTTGCTGAACGATGTGGAAAAAGTGGCGGCAGAGTTGAGCACTTTTCATTCACTTGGAGGTAAAACGGTGGTAGATACCATGCCCGCTAACTGCGGAAGAAATGCAGTGAAGCTTGCAGAAGTAAGCAGGCTGAGTGGTGTAAATATCATTGCTCCAACGGGCATTCATCTGGAGATTTATTATCCAGAAAACCATTGGAGATATTACTACACAGAGGATCAATTGACGGATTTGTTTATCGCTGACATTCAGGAAGGTATTGATCAGTTCGATTATTCAGGGCCAATCGTAAACCGAACGGCTCACAAGGCTGGTTTGATCAAGTTGGCTACGGGAGACGATGCTTTTTCATTGCATCAGCAAAGGATTTTCAGAGCTGTAGTTAATGCACATTTAGTCACCGGAGCTCCGATTTTGACGCATACCAATTTTGGGCGACAGGCATTGGAGCAGGCGGAGTTTTTTGCGAAGCTGGGAGCCAAACTGGAGCATGTGGTGCTTTCTCATGTAGATCGGGCAAAAGACGTGGACTACAACCGAGCCGTATTGGATGTGGGAGTGAGGGTGGAGTATGATTCTGCTTTTCGTTGGAAATCTGGAGAGCCAAACCATACGCTAAACCTATTGGAAAACTTGTTATCAGACTATCCAGATCAGATTACCATGGGGATGGATATGGCGAAAAATGCTTATTGGAAAAGTTACGGCGGAGGGCCGGGTTTGACTTACCTGATCGAGACGATTCCAGCTTTTCTATCCGAAAAAGGGATGGAAGAGTTTTATGAAAATATCTTCTTCAGTACTCCTAGCAAGCTGTTTTCATTCTTTAAATGAAGTAATCTTTTAACTCAAAACCCTTCTAAACTAACTTATTTTAGGTAACTGATTAGCTTTTAAATACAATTCAAAAGACATAAAAATCGAACAAATAAACCCCATAAACCATGAAAAATCAACGCAGGGAATTCCTCAAAAAAGCAGGTGGAAGCTTAGCTTTTGCCACTGTAGGGACATGCATTGCAAGCTCGGCATCTGCCAAAAGTATTCTTTTACAATCTGACATTAGATCTCAGGCAAACGATAAAATCAGAATTGGTCTCATCGGTGCTGGGATAATTGGACACTACGATACCGATGCTGCATGGACTATTGATGGGGTAGAACTGGTGGCAGCATGTGATTTATACACTGGAAGGTTGGATTATGCCAAGGAAAAATGGGGTAAAGACCTTTTTACCACCAGGGATTATCGCGAACTTCTTGCCAGACCGGACATCGATGCTGTATTGATTTGTACTCCAGATCATTGGCATCAGCGAATAGCCATCGATGCGATGAAGGCTGGAAAACATGTGTATTGTGAAAAGCCGATGGTTCAGCGCATCGAAGATGGCCAAGCTATTATTGATGCCCAGAAGGCTACGGGAAAAGTATTGCAGGTAGGTAGTCAGAGAGCCAGTTCGGTTGCGGTATTGGAAGCTAAAAAAGTATTGCAATCTGGCGTGATTGGCGATCTTACTTTTGTCTCAGCCTATTGTGATCGGACTACAGCTATGGGAGCATGGGATTATTCCATACCAACTGATGCCAGTCCAGAGACTGTGGATTTTGACACATTTTTAGGCTATGCTCCAAAAATCCCTTTTGATGCAACCCGTTTTTTTCGCTGGAGAAATTACAGCGATTATGGAACCGGTGCTGCGGGGGATTTGATAGTCCACTTACTGACTACAGTTCACACCGTGACCGATTCTAAGGGGCCAAATAAAATATTCAGTGCAGGCGATTTGAAATATTGGAAGGATGGACGTGATGCTTATGATGTCATCAATGCGCTGATGACCTATCCGAAAACGGAGCAACACGATTCCTTTCAGGTGACTACCCGTGTGAATCTTTGTGACGGAGAGGGCAAAGGAGAGTTTGGACTAAAGCTAGTCGGTACTGACGGAGTGATTACAATTGGATGGAATGACTATACTGTGCAAACACTCAAAAGAGATCCCGCTCCTGGCTTCGGAGGATATGATTCTTTTACCAGTTTTTCAGTTGAGGAGAAGAAGGATTTCAAAAAGTGGTATGTTGACAAGTATGGTACAGAAAAGGGCGGAGGTTTTACTAAAAATGAACCTGTAAAATTTGAAGCACCTCAAGGCTACGATGACCGGGTGGATCATATGATCACCTTCTTCAATGGCGTGCGAACTGGCTCTCCAATTTTGGAAGATGCAGAATTTGGTCTTAGAGCTGCTGCTCCATCACTGGCATGTAACCTCAGTATCGCACAGGAAAAGCCAATTCTGTGGGATCCTGTAGGGATGAAATTGATGTAATATTTTGTCTTTTAAACAACAACAGCTTAGCAGTTTTCTACTAGCAGTTAGGCTGTTGTTTTCTGCCTTTATCCCTCAACGTCATTTCTATATGAGAAATTGATTGGTCTCAAAAATAGTTTAAACTATGCACTTTAGTGCATTTCGCTTTAGCTTCTAAAAAGGTTTACGTTGACAAAAGTCAGAACAACTGAGTAATGGACCTACAGTTTCTCGACTTACAGTTCAT